>FLZO01000039.1_pt1 | contig 5432 bp, 5 predicted proteins | sample 876441 | NCBI WGS metagenome assembly FLZO01 (sample SAMEA4075886, study PRJEB14783) | cnidarian metagenome | reverse complement strand
ACGAACAATTTTGTTAATAACCGAGGCTTTTTTATTGGACTGAGCGAACTCTCGATTTTAGACCGCGCTATGTCTCGATTTTAGTATGCGGAATACATTTCTCCTAAACCGTTCAAAAGTGCTACTCCAGTAAGGGGTTTTGGTAAATCCCAATGGGAAAAATTATTTGGAAACGTTGGAGTAGAACCTCTAATGAAGGTAACTAGTAAAACTGTTAAACTTCATCCCGTATATATTCTTATTCCTAAAACATTAAATGGAAAACCTTATACGCTGAATAACCTCATAAGTTTTTCTGACAATTGTCCTTGGCTAAAAGGAAGGATTAAAATTGATCCATTAGTTAAAAAGCAGTATGGGGATGAAAAGCCTAAGCATTCTTATTGGATCGAAATTAGTTCGACTATTCTTAGTGAGAGCAAAGGATCATCCAGGAATATCCCATCAGCTCTTAGCAAATTTCCTTCTCATAGCTCTCCTGGTGTTCTTGAAGCATGCACTTTTATTGTTGTTACACACATGCTAACGCAAGCACAGGGCATTTATCCTAAAAGTGCTCAAGACAACTTTACAACAGTATGTACGGAAGATGTAAATGACCTCGGGGAAGGCCTCCTTCTTTCATTTCTTAGCAAAGTTATACATACTCCAGTTGGTGTTTCTTATTTTCCAAAAGAAAACCGACTGCATGTTAGAATGGTTGACACTGATGAATATGACTATCACACCGGAACTTTTGCTTGTAAAAAACTATAATCCCAGCCCAGGGGGTCCATTTGAATAGAAAATTATCTTGCTTATTTTTAGTGAGTTAAAAATAAAATATACAACTATCACGGAATACAAAATACTCTCAATCTTTAGAAAAAATTGATTAGCGGATTTAAAACAAGCAGAAAATCAGCATTTCTACCGTTTGATGCTGCTAAAGAAGCTAAAGATATGAACTTTCCAGGATCAAACTTCCATCCATTAAAGGGTGATTTAAAAGGTTTTTTTCTGTTCACGTGAATGGAAATTGGACAATAATATTTCGCTTCGAAAAGGGCGATGCACATGATGTAAATTTAATAGATTACCACTAAATATAGGTTAATCATGAAGCAAAAAAGAAAACCGACTCATCCAGGAAAAATACTTGATGAGCTTTATATTAAACCTCTTGATCTTAATCTGCAAAAACTTGCGGACAGGTTGTTGATTGCAAGAAACACACTATTTAAGATTAGATCCGGTAGGGCAAGTATTACTCCTGCAATAGCAATTGCTTTATCAGAAGCATTTGACACAACTCCTCAGCTCTGGCTTAATTTGCAGCAGACATATGACTTATGGGTTGAAGAAGAAGAATATGAGCACGACTTCATACAGCCAATAATCAAAAATGGTAAATTTGTTTCGATCAAACAAAATGATGAAATGATCAAAAGAGCCTACGCGTAAAGCAAAACAATAATCACAGCGGTTAAGTTTTTTTCTGCTGGTTTACCCGCTGATTTTATCAGCTTTAAAGCCAGCGGATGAAAATAAAAGCTTTATAAATGCCTAAAAAGTAAAAACTTCCCCTCCAGGAACTACACTGTTAGAATCCAAACTGCCTGTTCAAACATAAATGACATCAATAACAGATAAGTGCCGTTCTCCATTATGAATGGCTTCGGTGAATTTTAATGAAATCACCTAAATAATTTATATTCAACGTATTAAGAAAAGATGATTCTTTTATTTAACGGCACGATCTCTTGTTTTTTTATAGATCGTGCTCTACAATAATGACTATGATCAAATTTAAACAGGGATGACGATGGAAGAGTTAGTAGGAAGGGAGAGAGAAATTGCAGTGCTTAAATCTCTTTGCAAGTCTAACAAAGCAGAACTGCTGGCTATGTATGGGAGAAGACGCATTGGAAAAACATTCTTGATCAATAAGTTTTTTTCTAACAAGGGTATTTATTTCGAAATGACAGGGATAAAAGAAGGGAAATGCAAACAGCAAGTTCAGATCTTTATCAGACGACTCAAATTAGTCTTTAGAGATATATCAATTGAAACTCCCCCAAAAACATGGTTTGAAGCTTTTGAAATCCTAGAGAAAGCAATTCAGAACACGAAGAAATCCTGTAAGATTATTCTTTTTTTCGATGAATTTCCATGGATGGATACACATAAATCAGATTTACTGAAAGCATTCGAATACCTTTGGAACTCATACCTTTCTAAAGATTCGAGAATTATTACGATTATATGTGGATCCTCTGCCTCTTGGATGATTAGAAAAATTATCCAAAATAAGGGTGGACTATATGGGCGTTTAACTTCTCAGATCCGATTAAAACCTTTTACATTAAGAGAGATTGAAAAATATTGTGTTACTAATAGGATTCAGTTAGATAGAAAGCAAATTATAGAACTGAGTATGGCTCTTGGAGGAGTCCCAAAATATCTTAGCTATATAGAACCTGGAATGTCCGCTCACCAAATTATACAAAAACTTTGCTTTACCCCAGGTGCCCCGTTAACTACTGAATTTCAGGCTCTTTATGAATCATTATTTGATGATTATCATCTGCATATACAGATCATAGAATTGCTAGCTCGTTGCACTATTGGCTTAACCGTTAGTCAAATTTCAGAAAAATTGAGAAAGGAAAAAGGCGGGAGTATTTCACGTGCATTAAAAGAGCTGATAGCATCAAACTTTGTGCAATTTGTCCCATTCTATGGAAGAAAAACAAGAGAAGGACGTTATAGAGTGGTAGATGAATACTCCTACTTCTATTTAAACTGGATTCAAGATGCAATGTATAATTATGATGAATCTATTAGTGAAAGCTATTGGATTAAACAACAAGCTTCACAAAAATATAGATCTTGGGCTGGATATGTTTTTGAAAGTGTCTGCTTAAAACATATTAGGCAAATAATAAAAGCTCTAGAACTTACAGTAGTAGCAGAAAAAGCCTCGTACTGGAGTTACCTTCCAAAAAATTCTAAAGAAAAAGGAGGGCAAATAGATCTGATAATTAATAGAGCTGATCAGAGTATAAATCTGTGTGAAATCAAATTTTGGAACTCCAAGTATATCATGACCAATTCAAGCGCTCAAAAGTTAAATGAACGACGCGATCTTTTCAGAGAAAAAACAAAAACTAGAAAATCCTTATTTAACACATTGATTACACCTTATGGAGCACGTGACAACAAACATTATCTTTCTTCAGTTGATAAACAATTAAATCTGGATGCCTTATTTTTTGATGATGTTGAAAAACCTTAAAACGCATTTTTGTTTCTCTTGACATCCCTTTTTCACGCTTTGTTTTTGTCTGAAAACAAGGACCACCGTAAACATAATACTCAAAAGACACGCTTAACTCCTCCATAACATAGTGACTATTCTGAACCACTAAAATGACCTGTGTCAATTTGGTGATATATTTTTAAGAGCTCAATTTCTTTTTTAAAAAGCCCTTCTCATGCGTTGAAGAGTTTATGTGAAATCAAGTTGTGGAGTCCAAGTATATCATGACCAATTCAAGTGTTCAAAAATTAAATGAACGACGCGATACCTTCAGATAAAAAACTTGAAAATCATTAAGATTTTTGACTAGAGAGTATCTCTAAACCTGTAACCACAAAATAGTTCCTACGAGCGCTAGGACATCCTAATCAAAAACAAACTTTTTTCTTTTTTCTACAAGGGGTTGCCTTAAGTTATTTATTTTTCAATTAATTATAAAATACCTGGATAGCCAGTACCCAAAGCTTATGTTTTTAGGACAAGGTTATTTTGCAGAATTAGGACATTATCATCTTGGCGCTTACAGCATAAAATTTATTGTTTACAAAAACATTTTCCCAGTAGAACATTGCTCTGCATTTTTCAACGTTTAATTAAAGGTATCGTTATGGGTGCTTCAATTTTACCAAAACCAAGTTCAAATCCAGTTTCTGAAAGTTTCGATTCATTTACTGATCCTATTACCTTCGAAAATCTTACAGACCCCTGGCTACATATTGGCTGTTCGAAAGATTTTAATAAATCAACTGTTATTGAATTTGTTCAAAAAACAAGAAAATGCCCTTGGTGTCAAACTGAAGTAAAGAAGGAAGATTTTATCCCTAACCGCTCTCTAAAGGGTGCTATTGAAGAGATGCAAAGAAGGGCTGTGACATCAAATAGTAGTCTTGCTCCATTTTCTGAAAAGGGCACAAACCCCAGTTCATCGATGATCAATAAATCTGGACGTACCAAGGTCTGCATGACCTTGGTGAGGGTATGGCCAGCCTTCGCTTCCTCAAGGAGATTTACCAAGGCCGACGCGGTATAGAATCGAGTCGTAAAACCTTTCCGACATAGGTCTCGCGCTAATGCAGTGAGGCTATGAGTCTTTCCTGTTCCTTGCTGTCCCATCAAACAGATATTTTCTTTATTCTGAATGAAAAGTCCATTACCCAGTTTCTCAACTTTTGAAAACTCTATCTCTGGGTTGAGCTCAGGATCAATATCTCTCCACTCCTTGTTTGTCGGAAGCTTGGCTTGAGCAAGCCTTCTTTTATTGGCTCGAGTATCGCGGTCATCAGCTTCAGCTTTTAAGAGCGCGATTAGGAATTGGTTGCGGTCTTTAAGATGGTCGATATCTTTGAGGACTTCGAGAGCTCCTTTCATTTTTAAAGAGGTTAGCAAGTCTTTAATCATAGTGCTACCTCCTGACATAGCTCTTTATAAGAGCTCAAGTTGAAGTCCCATTGGGTAGGCTGAATAGGCATCAATTTCTGGATCTCTTCCCTCTGTGTCCCACTGCTCAAGTTTTGCTGACACAAAATGTTTTCTACAGCAGAGACATCGATAGCTCCAAGATCTAGAGCTTTTTGAACACCCTTTATGACTTCCTTTTGGCTCCAACGTCTCTGAAGAAGAAGGAGATCTACAAACTGTCTATTGGCCTTGCTCTTTCCATATTTGTCTGATAAGCGCTCTCTCATTTTGGTAAGATTGGGATCAAATGTTGCTTGTTTGGACGCCTTTGCATAGGAGAATGCTCTAGGCTTACGTTGAAGCTGATCCAAATAGTGATCAAGGGCCAAGCTATCTTCTTTTCCATACTTTCTCTTGTGGATGGTGATTTTTTCTCCATCCTTTTCAATCTCTACTTTGTAAGACGTCAAAGCCACTCTGACCTTGCTCCCTACAAATTTTTCGGGAACCGAATATTGATGGTGTCCCACTGTCACCAGTTGGCATTTGTCTACCCGACACTCTACCCATCGACACCAAGATTTTGATGGTGGAAGAGGCCTGAGCTTCCCTTCCAGAGAGGCAAATAACTCAGAAAGTTTCTCCTTTGTTTTATAGTGCTTTCCCTGCTGAATATCTTTTAAGCAGCAAGAGCTTAGTAGCTCATTTAGAGAATCCCAACTCTTGAATGTGG
>FLZO01000021.1_pt1 | contig 21957 bp, 21 predicted proteins | sample 876441 | NCBI WGS metagenome assembly FLZO01 (sample SAMEA4075886, study PRJEB14783) | cnidarian metagenome | reverse complement strand
CAAAAACCACCCAAAGTAAAGGAGCCCAAATACCATAGAAATAGAAAAGCCTATTTTGATGACCTGGCGGAGCATTCGTACGCCATGGGCAGTGGTTTGCCCACCTGCTGCTAAATTTTTAAACATTCTTCCTCCTCTTGCACAAGTTTTTGAGATTTTTGTGCATGTTTTTGTCTTATGCACAAGAAAAGCTGTTTTTGTGTGCATGAAAGGGTAGATCTTGGAATCATAGATCTCCCCCCAGCAAATTAAAGAGCTTCGTATTTAAATAAAGATTTTCTTTACCAACTCTGTGTTTAGACAGTAAACCGATCTCCACGAGATCTTCCAAGTATTTGGAAGCAGTGTTTCGATGGACTTGAACTTCTTTCGAAAGGAAATCGATTTTTGTGTAAGGGTGTCTAAAAAGATTGTTCAATAAAGCATGGCTATAAATTTTAGGGATTTTTTGACGGATTTCCTTTTTAAAATTCTGCATGAGATCTTGTATCTTTTTGATGATTGCAGTGGTTTCATTTGAAGTTTGATGAACAGCTTCCAGCATATATAAAATCCATTCTTCCCAAGCCCCTGATTGTCTAACCAACTGCAACAACCGATAGTACTCCTGTTTTGTTTGGTTGACATAGCGAGAGAGGTATAAGACTGGAGAATTCAAAAGCCCGGATTTTAGAAGATAAAGGACGTTTAATATACGCCCTGTTCTTCCATTTCCATCATAAAAGGGATGAATGCTTTCAAACTGATGATGAATAACCGCCATTTTGACTAATGGATCAAGGTCACTAAGAGAATCTTCATTAATAAACTGTTCCAAATTTCTCATTAGATCTAAAATCTCCTCGGGCTCCTGGGGAGGTGTATAGACAACTTCGCCGGTCCGACTGTTTTTAAGTTCTGTTCCTGGAAGTTTTCGGAACCCAGCTGAATTTTGCTCTATTTTCTCTTGAATTGCTAGGATATCGGTTATACGGATGAGCCCTCTTTTTTCGATTTCAATGCACCCTTGCTGCAAAGCAAATGCATAGCTATGTACCTCTTTTGCCGCTGCATTCGTAAAACTTTTTGAGAAAAAATCGCTTTGATAAAGATCGTCTTGGCTCGTGATGATATTTTCAATTGCTGAGCTGTCTTTCGCCTCTTGAAGGGATAAGGTTGCAACAAGGACGCTTTGGTTAGGGACAGTTGTAGACACTCCCTTAAGTTCTGCTAGAGCCTTATGAGCAAGAGCAAGCTTTTTCAATACAGGTTTTGTTTCTAAATCTACTTCAGTAGGTAATCGGGGGATTTTTTGCTTCATACTTCCTTTCCTTTTTGATGTCTTACTTCCAAAGAAGGCGCCATTTTTCATACTCTTTTAAACTGATTTTATACCTTGCAATGTTTCCTTCATGAAGCCTGATCAGCTCGGTTTCAACAATCTCTACAAATTTATTTCGATCTTCAAGAGGGATAAATGTTTTTTGAAACTCTATAGAATCATGAGCCTTTTTCTTATCCATTTTTTCTCGAACAATTTGCTGAATGATAGCGGTCATTTGCTCTCGATACCTTAAGCGAAAAGGATCTGGCTCTCCTAAAGATCCTTTAGTTGCAGCATATAAAGAACAGGATCGCTCATAAGCCCATACAAAGAGGTCGCGCATGAGATCTATTTGATTAAGTTCATAAACCCCTAGAAGTCCATTGATATAGGTTTTTTCAGGAACATCAACGAAAGAGAGAGGGCAGAGGTTGCTTTTTATAAGAGGAATGTTTGCACTAAGTCTAGAAACTCTTTTGTTAACATCTTCAAAAGGTTGAAGGTAAGGGATATGAACGATTAGGAAAAAAGCTTGTTCAAATGGATCTTGTATCGCTTGAGCTGTATTGACCACCTGATCGAAACATTCTTCTATTAACTGAGGAATTGCTAAAGGGACATAAGTAGTTGATGATATGCCTACTGGGATTAAACGCAAGCTGCCACAAGCTCCTGGGTCTTGAAGTAAATTGTTTGAAAGAAGGGCGTGGAGGTTAAGCATGGTAAAACGGTCAATAGTTCCAGGCATATCCACTAGAAATTCTATTGCTGCCTTATGGTTAAGGATCATCTGTGTTTCTTTGAGATCTTTCCCTTCAGAGGGTTCATTACAGATGAGCAATTTTTCAGTTTCTAAAAGAGAATAAGTATTCCCTTCTAACCGACTAGAATTCCAAGATAAGTCGATAAGCAATCGATTTAGGATTTTACGGACATAGGTACCTGCGGGTTGATTACTTTCATTAGAGCTTCCCATTTCTAAAAGTCTGTTTCTTATCGAAGCGCTAAGATAATAGGTAGAGTTAGGTCGGTAGCTATCAAGAAATTTTCTATTGTAACTAGTGTGTTTTCTGGTTTGAATGGGTTTCGTAATCTTTTGTTCAATCTCCTGAGCTGTAGTACATAAAGGAATCGCGCCTTTTTTTTGAGGCTCTAGGTCCTGTTCTTGGATAGTTTGTCTAGGAAGTTTGTATTTTCTTCCTCGCATTTTTCCTTCCACAATCAGTAACTTCTTTTGAACGAGCTCAGCTAAATGCCGCTGCAATGTTCTTTTGGGAATAGATCCTTCCAAATAATCTATTAAACTAGACAAAGAAACTCCGTCATGGAACTGCCTAACTGCTTCTAAAATTGATTCAAATGTCTTTTTTGGCGTTTTTTTTGGCATAATAACTCTTTAATGGCGCTTAAATGGGTTTATTTGGCGCAATTATTATATTTGCGCCATTTAAATTCAAATCTACTACTCATAAAAAAGATCTTCTAACCTTACTTCCATGTCTATCAAACCTTCAGACCACACGTTTAATTTTTTTGTCATAAAAATCTTATCTTTCTGTTCATCAGAAACTTATCAAAAGTCATAACGTATTATATTCGGCCATACCTATTTTGCATCAACAATTATGGCCGCTTATAGATTCCTTATTTACGGCCACATCTTTTTTTCCTTTCTTCCCAGATTTTGCTTTCCATTTGGCACTTCAGCCACTTCTCTGCTGGTATATCCAGAGCCTTTTCGAAATCCAAAGCACTGCTCACCGACAGTCCCCTTTTTCCAGAGGCAATGTCGCTTACCTTAGGAGCGGTCCAAGACCCTCCTAGCTTTTGGGCTAGGGCTCTTTGGGACAAATTCTTTTTCTCCAGCTCTTTTCGGAGCATTTCTGCTGGTGTTTGAGGTGGTTTTTTAGTTGTCATGATTTCTTTTCCACTCCTTCACTAGTCTTTGGATCTTTCTGATTTCAGAGGGAGTAGAGTCTTTTTCATATTCTTTGATGATGAACTCTGCCTCTGTTTTTCCTTGATCAAGAGCAAGTTTATTAAACATCATTCCTTTTTCAAAATCGAACTCTGTTCCATGCCCTCTCAAGTAAAGCATCCCTAAGAAATATTGAGCATCAGGATCTCCCTGCTCAGCCGCAAGGGTTGACCACTTGAATGCTTCTTTGTAATCTTCGGGGGTTCCTTCTCTTTTCCAGTAGTAAAGATTTGCAAGATTGTGCTGAGCCGAAGTATGCCCTTGTTCAGCAGCAAGTTTATACCATTTAAGAGCTTCTTCATAATCTTGAGGAACTCCTTTTCCATCATCATACATGAGTGCCATATTGTACTGAGCGCTGGTGTCCCCTTGATCAGCAGCAAGTTTGTACCATTTAAGGGCCTCTTGATAATCTTGAGTAACACCTTCTCCCTTCGAGTAAGAAATTGCAAGATTATGTTGAGCTGAAGCGTATCCCTGATTAGCAGCAAGGCGGTACCATTTTACAGCTTCTTCGTGATTTTTAGGGACCCCCTCTCCCCTATCATACATGAGCGCAAGAGCTACTTGAGTTTTAGGATCTCCCTTTTCAGCAGCAATTTTTAATTGCTTGGAGAGAAGAGGTTTCCAGTTCTTTCCTTTCTCACTTCTTTTTCTAATAAGCAAAGATGGTAAAAACCAAAACAGAAACCCAATCAAAAGATTAACAACCCCTCCTACTAGCAATGGGACAAATAGTGGAGCTCCAATAAGACAAAGAATCAAAAATAGGAGAGCCCAAACGGAGGCATACACCATCAAGTGAACATACTTTGTATAGTCCGCAACCTTATCCAAAACTTCCGCGCTCTTTCACCTTAGCTCCATAATCCATTAGCATCTGCCAACCTCCCCTTTTATCTTTAGCGATCTTTCCCAAAGCAGACTTGTCTTTGAGGGTGTCTATAACGGTAGCATCTTGCAGCTCTTCGAACCGTTTTTCTTCTTGTTGGAACGCTTCTTGGGGATTACTTTCTTTGTCTTTAAAGCTCTGCACTTTTTCTAGGTCTAGGGGCTTCCCTTCGGGAGGGCTAGTAAAAACCTCTTCTTCACCTGTAGGCACTTGAAGATCAAACCCTACAGGCTTAGTGTCGGGGATCCTTTCTTGGGCTTTTGTTTGGAAAGCTTGACGATCTCCGACTTCGGAGGCAACACGACTTTTAAGGGCCTCTCCTGGGGTGGTGATCACTTTTTTGTCGATGGTGACCCCTAAATCATCTCTAAGCGTATCGATTTTGTGTTTGGAGTAGTCTTGTAGATGACTATTAAGCTGTTTGGGATCGTTAAGGACTTCGATTTTCTTGCCGATATCTCCTGTTTTTTCGAGAAGGTAGCGATCAAAGTCTGTTGTGAGATCTTGGTTGATACTAGAGCTTGTGTTTCTTGTTTCAGCGGCAACACGGTCCCAACTTTGGGTTTCACTGTAGGCTTGTTGAACAGAGGCAGCTGATCTTTGGTTTTGGGTCCACTGCTCTGCCCAATCAATATAGGAGCGGCCTCCTTCATCTTGAGAAAGAGCTTCCCGATTGGCGAGAACAAAGTTAGCGCTTTCGTTGTAGGCTTCTTGAACGTTGAGAGCTTCATTAACGCGAGTGGATTTTTGATCTTGATCCATAGAACCAAAGCTCTGTTTAAGATGCTCACTGCCAGAGACCCCTGTTCCTAGAATTTTTCCACCGAGAGAGGCTCCAATGGCTTCTTCGAGAGCTTGTTGCTCACTTATGCCATGGGTTTGAGCATAGTCTGTTGCGATACTTCCGGCATTTTGAATCATGTGGTTGACTTGTTCACTCATACTATCATCGGCTGAAGTGACTTGAGAATGATTTAGCGCAGAGAACCGATTTAAGCCTTCTGTAGCATTAAGGGTAGAGGAAAGATCCGCTGAAAAGTTTTCTGAAGAACTATCCAGAAAAGAAGCGGCTTCTCGTTGGCTTTCTGCAACAGAGTGACTGAGCGATTCTTGAATATTAACTCCTGCTTGGAGACTGCTTCTCGTTTGTTGGAAAGTCGGATGATCTCCAAACCGATCCGTCATGACCATCCCTAGAGGATCTTGATTTCTGATCTCATTGGCGACAAAAGAGGCTGCTAGGTTGCGTTGATCTCTGGAGTGATTGTTAAACTGCTGATTGCCTGCAGAGATGTTATCGAAGCTGTAGTTGCCAGACACGACCTCTCCTGCGGCTTGCGCTGCAGCTCCTTGGGCAAACCCTCCAAGTCCTCCCGCCCAATGAGCAAGCGCTGTAGCGCCGCCACGTGCCATCATTAAAAGAGCGAGACTAAGAATCGGGATGGAAGCAAAAACGCCAAATGCAATCCCTTCCATCTGTTGATTGAGCTGAAAAAGGCCGTCGGAAGTGAAAATGGTGTAACCTTTTCCTAAAAGGCCTAGTCCTTTGGCTTTGCTATCAAACTGCGAGGTGAGAAGAAAATTGGCAAGAACGTAACAAGGAGGCCAGATGCTAATCCATCCGAGAAGGAACATCCACCCTTGGATCGCTTTGAGACCAAGCATGAGGAAGGTGAAGAGGCAGATTAAAGGGAAAAAGCCATAGAGGAGGGCTTCTAAGTAGTTGCGCAAGGCAACGATCCATTTCATGGAAAGGATCCCTGAGATCTTTTGCGCTTCAAGGTGTTGCATTTCTGCTTTGGCAGCTCCAAAAGCGGTCGGACCTCCAAAAGTATAGTTTTTGATGGTATCGATCGCAAGACTTTGCTGAAAAAGATTGCCAAGAGCGGGAGTTCCTGTTCCATTTAAACGGAGGATTTTTTCTCGATCTCCTTGAAAATTATTCATAATAAAATCTTTGGCAGCTTCGATTTTTCCTTGGGATCTTTGATACAAAATCTGTGCGATGGAGCGGCAGGTCACCTGACGCAACTCTCCAACAAGGGGTTTTTCTCCATCGTAGGGGAGGGACTCTTGTCCTTTTAGGGAATCGATTACAGCTAGGTCTTCCTTGGTAATCCTATAGCCCGAGGAACGGATTTGAGACGAGCGAGTCATTAAAAATTCCAGAATGCTGGGATGGTTTTCAAGCTCTTCGAGGGTATAGAGTCCCAGTCCTAGATCTTCTCTAACGCAGTTTTTACAAAATCGTTGAAAATTTTCCATTGTCGTTCCATCGACAACGCGAGGTTTTGTGGCTCCTAAAAAGGTTTGTCCGGCATAGACGCGCCCTGTCCAATTGTAGACAGGATCATTCGCGCCATGCATTGCTTTTTCAAAAAGGGAGGTGAGCCCTTTGCTAAGCGTTGATATCCCCGAGGCCGTGGCAGCCAGAAGGAGAGGGACATTGTCTACGGTTCTTTCCTCATTGGTAATCTCGTCGTGGATAGTAACTGTCTTTCCTCCTACAGTAAATAGAGCAAACATCAAAAAGACAGGAACAAGATATTGCTTAATTAGAGGGCTGAAGGAAAAAGCAGAAATCGTTTTCCAAATAGCGATAGCAAATCCGATAGCTAAGGCGAGATGGAAAAGATTTTCAGAAAAATCCTTCGTTTTAAAAATGGCTGCGACCCCATTGAACACTTGTGCAATCAGATCGATGCCTCCATAAGTATAGACATCCATTAATGACCTCCTGAGGGGTGGTTTAGGTTCCGTTCGACATCGATCAAGAACTGAAGCAAGTTTTGCCAGTTTGAGCTTTGCTCGATGTTTTTCATTTTTTCAAAGCGGAGCTCTTGGAGAGTCGACTCTAAGGTTTCTTGGTAGGGAAGGATTTGACTATTGTTGAGCTGTTTGGCTTCTAACTCTTTCGAGTAAGAGAGAAGTTTTGTTAAAACACTTTCCACATAAGTGCTGACTTGATCAAAAGCAATTTGCTCTGCAATTTGATCGAGACTTAAAAAGTTTTTAGCAAGGTTGCCATTGTGCCGCGCCATCACGGAAACTAGTTTAGCAATGGGGAAGGTGGTATTTTGAATGAGAGCAAGCTCTTCGGTAGTAAGAGCTTGTGTTCCTTTTCTTTCTTCGATGATTTTTTCTGCAAGACTTTTTAAAGCTTTTTGAAGTTTGTTCTTCTTTCCTTCAGTAATGATGATCTCTTGATTTTCAATAATCGTGAATTCATTTTTTGGATCAAACCTATAGGCTCCCGTCAAAATCCCTCCGTTCATTAAGACGTCCATGGCTTCTTTAGCTTTAGGCTGAAAAAACTGGATTGCAGCTTCACCTTGAGGGGGTGTTGTTTCCTCTTTTTTCTTTGGCTTTTTTTCAACTTTTGAAGGTTCTTTAACGTTAGAAAGGATCGTTCCTGAGATATTTAAATAGAGGTCATGAAGATCGGTATCAGCAACAAACTCTTGGTTTTCTGTTAGACCGTTTCCCTTAATTACTCTCCAGGCTAAATTAAAATTGTCTCCCAAAATTCCTTCTCCTTCTGCTAAAGCTTTAGCATTTTTTGTTCCTTCGTTTGTTTGGTCGCGGCAGCCATGTTTCGCTTCAATGCGATTTTTGAAAAAAGATTGTTTTGCTGCGGCTTGTTGACAGATACGCTCTTTTGCTTCGGTTCCTTTGGGCCACATTCCTTGCGCTAAAGAGGTACCGATTTCGCAGGAGTTGATATTGATCGAATTAAGTTGATTTTGCCAGTGCTGGATTTTCGCTGTCATCCCCGCGATTTGTGGAGAAACACTATCTAAAGCTAGCACAAAGAGTTCACTGGCTCCCCCTTTGGCAATATTTTCGAGAACTTTTTTCATTTCTTTGTGCGAGACGGTTGATAGAGCTCCCATCCGAAAATCGATTCCTCCACAGCCAACAGATATCGAAGGCAAAGAAACATGAAACGGTTGGATATTGGAAACTTCATTGCGCAAGTAGGCACTCCCTCCAATGAGACTAAGTCTTCCATCATCTTTAAAGGAAGTCGATCCTCCAGAAACATTAGCAGCAGCAAAAAATTTGTCGACAGCTTGTTCCATCTTAGAGTTTTCTTTTCCAAAGAGAGAAAAGGGGATGATAGAAATAATAAGTAGCTTGAGAAACATTCGAGAAGGTTTTGGTCGGTAGTTTTTAGTCATAAGAATTCTCCAGTAATGCATGGCGGCTCGCTTGTTCTAGGATGGTTTCAAAAAGAAGAGAAACAGAAGGGGCTCCTGATCCCACAGGAATAATGGTCTCATTTTGAGGGTCTATCATGAAAAATGAAGGAGTTTCTCTGAGAGAGATCTTTTCTAAAAGAGATCGATTAAATTCTGTTTTGAGATCGGAAGTGCTTTTCTCCCCGTTGAGAGAAAGAAAACGGACGGTCCATTTGGTGGCATTCGCAAAGGTCTCACCAATGGTTGCAGCCATCTCAGACCAAGGCTCTCCCCCTTCTCCTACAACAAGAAGGAAAAATTTTTCTCCTAGGCTTTTGAGTGTTTCTTTTTGCTCTGACTGCTCTAGGTTTTTTCGGAATTCAATTCCAAAGTCATTTTTCGGGAATTTGGGGTCTGGGCCTAGATCAGCTCTTTCAAGAAAGGTAAACATCCCTTGATCTGCAAAATTTGATGCCAGTCCTATCATTTGATTGCGCTTTTCAAAAAAGTTGGTGAGATTTTCTTTTGTAGGATTGCAAATAGCAAGAGCTTGAAGCGCTTCTAAACGCGCTTTTTCGCTTTTGAGAAAAATGAGCGCTTCTTCAGGGGTTTTTGGAATAGAATCTTTTTTGATGGTGCTTTTTTCTTCTTTCTTTTGGGTCTCTTCAAAGAAATAGAACCCCTGATAACCCCCTTGCTCATAGAAACCTCCGAATAGGGAGGGGAACGAAAAAAGGTAGAGGATTATCAGAGGAAGAATTTTCTTTCCTGAAAAAACTTTTCTCAGAGTTTTGTTAGATAGCTTTGGAAAGGAGAATTGATGGCGAGCTAAATGGATCTTTTGTTTCTTGGGACTCTTTTCAGGTTTTCTAGGAGCAAAGTTATTTTCTTTGTGCCAAAGATCGCTAGAAAGATTTTGGAAAAAGGATTCTTTTTGCTGTTTTTTAGTTGCCATTGTCGTTCTCCGGTATTCTGTTGCCGAGTTCTTCAACCCGGTTTTTTTTCGTCTCTAAAATAAGAGAGGTGTTGTTCTTGACACTTTGCGGGGTCGTTTTCTTTGCAAAGTCTTCAGCAAGGGCTTTGAAACGTTTAGCGAGCTCCTTTGTGTTGATCTTTTCTTCGAGCTCTTCCACAAATTCCGTAAAATCGATTTTCTCAAAGTCGATGCGTCCTAGCTCTTCAATTGAGAGCCCTTGACACTTGGGCTTTTTAGCGGTCCCAAAGGAAAGACCTAGTTGTTTCCTCCCTTCTTCTTGAACAATGCGGGATAGTTTTGTAGGGAAGCAGCAATAGACATGTGTGGTTTGCAAGAGTTCGGAAATCTTTCCTATTTTTTTACATTTACCTTCAGAGACTGCTAAGTAAAGATCTCTTTCCTCTTCGTTGCATTCTCCTCCAAGTGCTCCAATAAAAATTCCCCTGCCCTCTTTGTTTTCGTGATAACAACAGTCATAAAAGTGCTTGGAATTTAAGCTGCGGCGACATTTTTTCTGGTCTCCGGAGAAAACGGAGATAAGGGAAGGATCAAAAGAACCTTGATCAAAGGCTTCCATATCAGAAAAGGAAGCGAGGGTAGAAACGGCTTGTCCAAATTCTGTGTTTTTTTCATAGGAGGTATCAAAACCTTCTAAATAGTCGAGCGCTTCTTTGTCGAGGGTGAGAGAGGTTTTGTCATGGCTCGCTTTTTTTCCTAAATCAAAGGTCTTTTGCCATTTGAGACATTCTCCTTCATCAGATGTTTTTAGACACTGTTTTTTGATCAGGGTGGCGCCGCTGGAGCGCAGGCGAGAACATTTTGACTCTTCTGAGGGAGCGCAGGAATAGACAAGTCTTCTTTTCCAAGCATCACGGTAAACGGGAGTGTTTTGAACGGTTTTTGTTCCTGGCAGTGAGGGTTGGATTTGCAGGAGGAGACAATCGGTATCTCCCTCGATGTTTTTGAGCATTTCTTCTGTGCCACCTGCTAAGACCCAGGTATCGGTTTCTTCTTTTTCTCTTGTGACTTTTTCATGGAGATCAAAATTATTGCAGCCTCTATTGGGATCTTTATGGGTCCAAGAGGCGGTGGTTGTATATGACTTTACAAGATTTAAAAAAGAAGCGTCGATATTATAGAAGAGATCAATAGGCCCTTCTTTTTTCTCCTTAGATTTCTTGTATTTCTCTATCTCTTTCTGCAGAGTGGATTTCTTCCAAGCGGTGAAATCTTTCTCGTGACCTTTACAGGTTTTTAGGCTTTCTTTGATTTCTGGAATGACAGTTACAACAAGTTCTTGTTCAAAGATGCGGGCATAGGTCCCTCCCTCTTCACAAGTCTCAAGGATCTCTTCTTCAGGGATGGTTTCTGTTGAAAGGGTCAGCTCGGGAGTCGAGGTAAGCGCCTGTTTTGCTTGAAGAAAGAGCTCATCGTTTTCATCGACAGGGGGATTGATGCGCGCCCCTGTTAAAATCTCTTCGATTTTTGAGGCCGGAAACACTCCATCATCCATGGTCTCTTTAGCCTCTTTTCGATCAAAGGTTTTCCCTTCATCTTCTTTAGCAAGGAAACCATCCTGCGTTTTACGGAGGAGTTTTTTATCTTTAGAGAGGGATTGAAGGTGATCGATGATGGTTTGATTGCCTTTATCTCCGATTTTTTTTGCCCCTTTCTGGATCTCTTTTGCTTCTTCTTTACTGAGGTTTTTTGTGGGCATTGTTGGTTTGGATGAAGCAAAAGAGTGAGAAGACAAGATGATGGTAATGAAGAAAATCATTAGGAAGGGTGGAAAAAAATGAAATCGTGGGTTTGATTTTTTCTTTGCCATGACGATCAGACCCCTCCTGTAGCGACTTTTTTAGCGATCTTTACAGGATCGAGGCAGCAGTGTTTTTTTTGCCAGATAATATAAACAAACTCTTCTCCAGAAAGAGGTGGGCTTTTCCCTGCTCCCCAAAAGGCGCCACTTCTTCCTAAGGCATTGCAGGGCCCTTTGGTTTGGGCTTTGGGATAAGCAAGTTGTGTTTTAAAAGAGGTCTTTCTGAGTCTTCTGGAAGGGCTCTTTTTACAAAACTCCCCTTCTTTAAAGGATTTGACGACGTAAAGAGAGGCAAGTTTTGCAAGCAAGCGGTGAACCATGAGCGAGCTGGTCTGGATATCTCCTGAAGGATGGGCACAGTGCCCTGAAAAGGGATAGAGCGATCCTTGACACCCAGCGCACCAAAAGAGTTTGTCGAGGGGTTTTCCGAAGCTTGCAGCAGCGCAATCAGCAACACATGCTGCTTGAGCAAGGGGATTCCCAAATAGTAGGGCTTCGGGATTCAGTAAAGAAGCCCAAGAATCGTTATTCCAAAAGGGATCGAACTCAGAGATGTAACCAATATCAAAGGGGATATTGTCAGTGCAGACAAAATCAATGCCTGTATCCAAAAGAGCTAAAAAAGGAGAGATCAAGTAATGGACATGGAAAAAGCTTTTGTCTCCCCAGCAGTCATAGGACTGAACTCCTTGCTTTAGAGGGTTTTTGCTTATAGAAACTCCTCCAAGGGACAAGAGTTTGTAAGGGGTACGGGTCACTTCGATCATTCTAGAGGGCTCCCAAAAAGCAAAGGGAACACCCACAATCCCTCCCGGGCAATTGCAGATTTTTTCACGGTATTTGATGAAGTCCTTGTGCTCGGGAGTTGTATTTTCCCCAGCAATATGGAGAGGAAAGAGACAACTCCAGCAGACATCGGTAACGGGGTTGATGATTTTTCCATCTGACGGAAACCCTTGGATCGAAGAAAATATAAGAAGCAGGAGAGAAAGGGTTTTGAGCTTGGATGTCATTATTTTCTGTCGCTTTTTAGTGGTCACATTTTGTCGCATCAGAACCTCTCCAATTGTTGCAACAGTTCGCGGGCTTTTTCCTTTGTTTCTCCCTTTTCAGAAAAACTTGAAAGGGCGTATTCTAGAGAGACGTTCCCACTGATTTTATCCAAATCTTCGTGTATGTTTAGGCATATTGTGGGAACGTTTTTGATTTGGAACTTCTCAAAACTTTCCGGATCAACAGAAACTTGCGCCCCCATCCCCTGCTTTTTGAGATCGAGGATTTTTTGAGCAAATGTCTGAAAAGAGTTTTCTGGAAGTCCTCGAAAAACAAGGGTGCCACCAGTTTTTTCTAATGCCTTTGAAAAAGAAAGAAGTGCAGTATCCGGCATAGAAAAAGAGACAAAGACTTTTAATTCATCTTCATGCAAAGCAAAGTCAGCACCGCAGTCTCCACCACTTGAACACTTTAAATCCAAGGCTTCCTCTCCTGAAAAGAGAAAAGAGCTTGCTAATAGAAAAAGAAAAAAAAGCCTTATTGCGATCCTCATGAATTCTCCTTTCCAAACTCTTCTAAAAAGTAGGCTTTCGCTTTGTAAAAGCGTTTCATTTCTAAAAGCTCTGTGGGAGAAATTCCCGGTTGATTCGGAAGCTGTCTCAAAATCTCCTCGGCAATGATTTTGTAGTGGTGCTTTCTTTTATGAAGCATTCTTTCTTCAAGCTGGAAAAGTTTCTTTCCAATCTCAAACCGAGTACTTTCTTCCTCAACCATTCCTTCCATCAGAAGGTCAATAATTTCCTCAGCTACTTCTGTAAAAAACTTGGGGTTTTGCTGAACCTTTAACATTAGTCTCTATTCCTCCTTTTGATTGGGATTTCTTCGAGAAGAAGTTTCTCCCCTTTTTGAGTAATTCGACAAGGGATTTTTTCAATCCCAAAATGTTTCGTATACATTCCTCCCTGATCGAAATAGACCTGTCTTTGGATATTTTTTTCTTGGAGATGGCACTCTTCTAGCTCAATAGGGCTTCCTTTGACGAGCACCCATAGGAAATTTTCTTCGTGATTTTCTGCCCATTCAATGTGCTCTTCGAGAGCCCCATCAAAAAACAAAAGGCCTCCTGATCTTTTTTGGTAAGCGCAAGGATTTAGCTTGTCTCCTTTGCGCGCAAGGATATTGCCCCGATCATCTAAGATGTCCTCTTCGATTACCAACGTCGGATCAAACTCCACACAACGATATTTCTTCGCTTCTTGGAGACCGGCTACAGGAAGGGGATTCTTAATCCTTTCTTCGACTTTTTTCCTCCAATCTTCTTGCTGTTTTGCAGAAGGTTTTTTGAGACCACTGGAAAAAACTTTTGCAATATCTTCTTCCTCTATAGGGAAAAGTTTCCCAGCAACGCCAAAATCCTTAGCCATCAATGAGGAAAAAACAACCAGTAATCCAATAGAAAGTCTAAGAACCATCTTTTGTTTCCTTTTTTCGAAGTGGGGTTTCTTGCTTTAAGAAATGGAGCGCCTCTTCGATCGAAACATCCCCTGTTTTCATGATCTCTCGGAATTTTTTCCTTTGGGGAGCTAGCCATTCAATAACCTCCTTAATGGAAAACCCTTCTTTTTTGAGACGGTCCATGGCTGCATATTCCTGAGCGTTACTGGAAAAGAGAAGGATCGAAAAAGGATCCAATCGAAGGCGATAGAGAGCAAAAGACTTTTTATCTTGCTCGCGGATGAGCACTTCCGAATAGTCATCGGTTTTTCGAAGAGCATTGGCGAGTCTTCCAAACTGCTCGATTTTTTCTCCCCCTTCTGTCTCTCGAAGATCTTTGAGGAGAGTCGGATCATCAGCAAGCATACAAAGGAAGTTGGAGTTGGAGTAGATCCCTTTAGCGCCAGGGGTTTTTTGCAAATCGATGTAGTTTTGGGTGCAGCAAATGAGGGCTGCTCCATATTTTCTGACTTCTTTGGCCCAAGCGCTGCAAAAAGATTCCATTTGGGGACTGTCAAGCTGCGCATGGGCTTCATCAATGACAATAAGCGCTTTTCGCTCGCGATCACCTGCAAGGACTTCTTTTGAAACAAGAAAAGCAAAAATCTGAATGATGACAGCACGAAGATCGGGCAAGGAGCTGAGCTCTTGGGTTTCAAAAACAACTAAATCTTCTTTGAGCGAGAGCTTGTTTTCGCCAAAGAAGTAAGAGGCATACTCTCCCTTAGAGGAAAATTTACGGAGCCTGAGGGCAACTTTTGCAGCTTCTTCTTGCAATCCAGAGGTTTTTTGTGGGGTTTTTCCTAGGATCTCAATGAGATCATCAACGGTTGCCTCATTTCCTTTGAGGCGAAAGGTTGCCATTGAAGCTTGCCCTAAAACCGCTTTCATGTCTTCATCGACTTTTTCCTTTAATAGCGCCATGGTCGCTAAAATCTCTGTGATCCGCGATAAATCGGCTTGTTCTCCTTTCCCGAATTGAATCAGAGAAAAGGGGTTGAGATTGAGGTTGGATTTAACATCAAAAACAAGGTGTTTCCCATTGAGCTGTCCTACAAGTCTTTCAAAAGACTTTCCTTTATCAAAGACAAAGGCTCTTCCTCCCCGTCCTAAGCGATCTTTGATGATCTCAGCAAGCAGCACTGATTTTCCTCTTCCTGTCGATCCCAAAAGAGTCATATTTGTGCCTGAAGACGTTGCAAAATTATCAAAGAAGGAGATTTGTCCCCTTCTCCCTAGCAAAAGAAGGCCATCCTGGGCATTCCCATTACCTTCTGTCAAAAGAGGGAAAAAAGAAGGAGCTTCTGCGCTTAATGTTGTTTTGCAAACTCTTGTTTTAGAAAGATCTTTGCCAAAGGGGGACTCGCCCCAGGTCATGGGAAGAGATCGGATAAAATCATCGAGATGAAAAAAATGACTCTGTTCCAATTTAAAATCATTTTTGCGAAAAAGGGCGAGGAGGCGGTCTTGATATCCCTCAAAATGCTCTGGAGAGGAAAACAGGCCGACAGTCATGCGGGTCGTGATAAACTTTTCTCCTTGCCGCACAGAGCGAAGAGCTCTGTCATGCTCTTCACTCTCTTCTATGAGATGAGGGTTTTTACGAAAAATCCCCCCGATCCGAAATTGTTGCCTTAAGAGTTTGTTTTTGGTCTGAAGAGAACGCTCTTCTTTTTGCTGATCCAAAAAGCTCAATCCATAGTGGATGAAAAAAGGGCAAGGGATGGAATAAGAGGGATCAAAAAAATCTCCAGCTAAAGAGGGGGAAAAGGTCACTGCCCAATCGGATGGAGCATCTGTCACCTGAAAACTTTTGAACGCGTTATCTTTTTCTTTGCGAAAAAGAAGACCCCCATTTGAGACATCAATCACCCCTCCGATTCCAACCTGCTCATTAATGGGGCTGATCGTTTGAAATGGTTGGTGTTTTGGCGACTGGATGGTTTTGTCTATCCCAATGAGATGGTTGCATAGGGAAATGAGATCATCAGGGTTTAGCTCTTTGATTTCTCCGAGTCTAGCAAAAGAAGCTTGAGCTTTTTTCTTAAAGAGCTCGAGTTTTCTTTCTAGGGCTCCTTTAGCTAGGACGTTTTTAGGGGTTGAAAAGGAAAAAAACCTCCGAAAATTCCTAGGGGGACACCCTAAGGGGCTATTTTCAGAGAGCGCTTCTTCTTCAAAAAATACCGCTCTTTTCTCTGCTAAGGCTTGAAAAACTCCTCCCTTTTTTCCCACTCTTTTTTTCCAACGCTCTAAAAGATCCCCAATAAAGGGATCGGCAAAAAGGAGGACTTGGATCGATGCTGAAGGGAGAAATAGCTCCCGCGTCAAAGTTCTTAGCTCTTCTTCGGCAACTTTGGGATCTGCAATGCTAGGGAAAATCTCAAAAGCAAAACCGTAAGAGTTGGCATTCTCAAATATTTTGGTCCCTTCGTTGTAGCTCTTATAGGGAAGAAGATCACAAAAATAGTGATGCTCTAGCATTTTTTCAGCACCGGATTTTTCTCGAAGAGCCCAAGCGTCTACAGCGTCACTTTCCCCTAAAAGGGTTGCCAATTTCTGTCCTACTTTCTGAAACATTTTTCTATTTTCCTTTTCTTTTGATGTTAAAGAGGTGCTCTGAAGAGTCGTAAGGGTCTTCATCATTAGAGTTTTCGATAATTAGATCGTTTACATCCCAGGCTGAGGTGCAACCCAACCCTTTGCCTGGTTTGCAGTCGAATTGAGAATTGTAAATGCCGCAGCTCGAAAGCGTTGCTAAAAGCCCAAGGGCTATTACTATCAGTGGTCTCTTCTTCAATGGGATTCTCCTTGATGAGCTGTTGTTTTCAGCGCCTTTTCTATTTCTTTTTCAACAAAGGAAGCGTTTGGAAAGGCTTCTTTTAGCTCCCCATTAATAGAGATTGTAGGGATCTCTTTGGGAGCATCAGATTGTTTGACGTAAGCAAAAGCGATCTGAAAAGCTTTGGTCTTTTCTAAAAAACTCAGATCATGCAGATAGGGAAGAGGTCTTCCCCATTTTTCTAGAACCTGTTGCATTTGCAAAACGATTTTCTTGGAGGGTCTTTTAGGGAGAGTGGCAAGGAGCCAGTCAAAAAAGGTCCTCTTTTCTTTGTCCGAGAGTTTCTCTAGGCATTCCATCAGCTGCAACGTTAAAATATCTGCGGGATCGGGGTGCAAGACCCAAAAAACCTGCTCTGTATCGACATATTTCTTTCGAAAAGAGGGAAAATCTTTTTGCAAGAGGTTTAAGCATTGAGGACATGAAAGGGAAAAGTACTCAATGACTTTGACAGAGGCCTCTGGACTCCCAAAGGAGATGCAATAATCAGAAGGGAGATTCTCAAACTCTCCTCCCCACAAGGTGGGAAAAACAAGTGCAAACCCCATTAAAGTGCTGAGGAGGAATTTTTTATTGGGGCTCACTTTGTCCCTCCTTCATGAAGCTCTTCTTGGATCCTTTGCTGACTTTGTTTTTGACGCATTTCTGTTGGATCCAAAAGATGATATTTTGAAAGCGCTCTTTTAAAATCCTTTTCTGAAGAGGCAGAATGAAGCTTCCTTTTTCTTCTTAGATATCGTTTTAGACCGGACTTCTTTTCAGCATTCAGCATAAGTCTCTCCTTTCGGTAGCGCAGATTCACAAAGCATTGTAAGTGTGTCGACAGCAAATTTTAGCTGCTTCAAGTCCCCTTCTTTGCATTTTTTTGTCAGTTCTTGAAAAGCCAAGGTAAAAATATGTCGCGCTGTTTTCAGTTCTAGTGCAGATTCTTCTAAATTCTTAGCCAAGCGCCTATTCGTTTCTTCTGTTTGTTTGTTAATTTCTTCAGTGCGTCTGTTTGTTTCTTCGATTAGATCTAATAGAGACTGAATCAAACCCTGGAACTTCTCTTGCTGCTCTTTGAGTTGTTGTTTCTTTTCCTCGGAAAGTTTTGCAAGATCCATTCCTATTGCTTCAAATTGCCCTAGTAGATTTGTCAAGCGCTTGTTTTCTGTTGAAAGACTTGCTACATTTTCTGAAAGGGCTTTGTGGAGGAATGCTTCTTGATTAGCCCAAAGTACTACCCCTGTCGTCAGATTGATTGCTGATTGGGTCATCTTTGATTTTCTTGCGTGATTAGCAGAATTCAAAAGAGCTAATATAGCTACCGTTTGAATCAGCTTTTGCTTGGCTTCATCAGGGTTGAAGAGAAACTCTCGTTTCTTGAAGATTTGATAGACAGTATCTGTTTGTTTCAAGATCTCATCCATAGCTACCCCTTTTTTGCTTTAGCAAGCTCACGCTCAATCTGAAATTTTTTCTTCAGATCCTTTTCGCCGATTTTTACACCTGTTGTGAAAATGAGATCGACAACGCGTCCGGCAGCGATTTGGATGGAGGGTTGGAGCTGTTCGGCCCTTTTGATATAGTAGTCAGCAAGCTGATTAAGACCTGTTGTTGCTCCTTGGATCCCTGCATTTCTAAAGGTATCGACGTCGAGGATGACTCTAGAGTCACTTTCTTTAGAAAGTTTCGAGAGGGTTTGGTTGTTAAGGGTCGCTTGGATGCTAGAGGAAATCCCCTGAACTGTAGAGGCGGCAGCAGCTCGAAAAATGCTGGATCCGGCGCGGTCTACTACAACTCCGCGCATCCCTTCTCGCCCATCTTCTCCAGAAACAAACGCACTGATTTCTGTTTCAATGAATTCTCCATTGGGGTGAACCAGTGTCATTTTTTCGCCGCGGATCCGGACTCTTTCGTTAGCAAGGTCTCCGACTCCTCTGCCTAGGATGATGCTATCTTTGAGAGCAACGCGTACACCTCGTGGAAGCTTTCCATTGGATAGAGGACGCAGCAGCACTGTTGCGGGATCTGAGGCTTGAGAGACTCCAACGCTACAATCGGCAGCAGAAACTAGGACGCAGCGCACCATTGTCCCTGCAGGGATGTAAGCAGAGACGTGTTTTTTCTCCGAGTTTTCTGCAGGAGCTGCGAAGACAAGGTCAACTTCCTCTTCTTCATGATAGGAAGAAGCTTTTGTTTCTTCTAGCTCGAGGAAAATTTCGTCTTTGAAGTTTTTAAGATCTTCAGCTGTGAGTCCTTCTTGAGGAAGTTCTTGATGTTCAACTGATGTTTTTAGATCAAAAAGGAGCTCTTTCATCTCGAGCTGCTGCTCTAAAAGAGCTTTAGAAAGTTTTTCTTGCTCCATTAAATCGTTTTCGATTCCTACAAGACGCATTTCTTGAGGATTGATTCCTGTGCCTGGAAGATCGAAAACAGTCTCCTCTTCTTCAAAGACGCTTGAGCTAGAGGAGGGGAAAAGGAGTTTAAAAAACAGTGCTCCTCCTACACAAATGGCAAGGATCAGAAAGAGGTAATTTCTTTTCTGACTTTTTCGTGTTTTTTCTTTGTCGGATTCATATTTTTTCATTTTCTATAGCTCCTTTTGGGTAGCGATGATGCAGGAAAGGGTTTCTCCAGGAAGAATAGTTTCTTTAGGGACAAAAACCCAAAGATCCCCTTCGCGCTTCAAGGTGTTTTTGTCGATAAAAACAGGACGTCTAGAGCGATTAGCAATCTCAAATAGAAAAAGGGTTTCAAAGGGGCCTTCAAAAGCTTTTAAGGCCTTTGCTCTTAAAGGATCTTTGACTCCAGTCAGATCCATTTCAGAAACGTTTCTAATGCCATACCCTTCAGGGGCTTTTCCATTAAGAACTTTGCTGAGAAGCTCAACTGTTGAACTGTGGTAGTCCGTAGTAAGAGGGGTATCTGAAAGTCCCCCCTCTTTCTCGTCTTCTTTTAAAATGACAAGCTCTCCAGGCCCTTCTCTTGATGAGACGATGAATGTTTGGATCTCGCCGCTGCCTGTTGTAATAGAGACGGAGACCGGTTTTTCTAGTTTCTGTTTTTTGGAAACGTAGACAAAGGCAGATCCTGTCGTGGGATGGAGGTTGGATTGGATTTTGTTTTTGTCGGCAACAAAATCAACGATGGCTCCATCTTCGACAGAAAAGCGATTGACATCTTCATGAGAAATTTCGATTTCGATGGCTTTTTGAGGATCTAGGGTTTCTTGAGTTAAGGCGTGGGCACTCACCATACTAATGAGAAAGGCAAGTCCACTTAAAATTTGGTGTCTCATAGATTTTCCTTTTTGATATTTAATAGTTTTAGCTGTCCTTCTTCCATTTTGAAGATCAGGTGGTAGCGCAGATCGGTTTCTTCGATTTCTACTTCTTCGCCTTTGGGATAATAGATCTTTTGGGTCCCCTCCAAGATAAAGGTCTTTTTAGCTGGATCTGAAAAATACCTTTTTGTTTCAAAGGAAAAGGAGCTTTGAGCTTGTTCCAATTGTAAAAACTCTTCTTCGAGCATTTTTTGGAGCGCTCTTTTTTTGGAAGGGTGGGCATAGCTAAGTGCTTCTTCCATCTTAAGCGGCGCTGAAATGACGTCTTTGGAAAAAAGGAGGCTCGAAAGATAAAGCCCAAATGTTTCCAAGTAGGACTTGGAGCAGTTTGTTTTTTCTAGCCACAAGGTGGTTCCCTTGGTTGGGAGAATAATGACGCGCTGTTTCTGGGCTTTGAGGAGGAGAGAAAGAACAATAACGCCAATACTAAGCGCAACCAAGGGAACGATTAAACTGTTGCGCTGCAGTATAAGTTTTTTCAGCTTTTCTTGGATAAGAGGATTTTCCATATTTACCTCACAAAGCGTTTGATTGAAGAGTCAGGAAGCTTGAGTTTACGCCAAGCGCAAAACTTTTCTGTAGGAAGGAGCCTGTAAATCACTCCCCAAAGATATTTTTTGGGGAGTTTGCGCTCGGCTTTTCTCTTTAGATAAAGGATCAAAATTGCCAAAGCTGAAAACAAAAGCAGCTGAGAGAGCATAAGCCCCACATAAAAAAGCCCTCCCAAAAGCATCCCATCGACAAAGCGGATTCCTAAAAGCATTTTAGGGCGGTCTAGGTGTTTAAAAAAGAAGCGATTTTCCATTAGCCTGCCTTACCAAAAAAGTTGATAACCCATTCAACAACAGAGCGAAACTTGGCAACAAGTCCACTACAAACTAGGCAGATGACCAGTGTTTTAATGCTCCCTTTCCAAGCCGCCCAAATGGCAATGGCAAGAAGGACTCCAACGACGCAAAAAACAAGAGCCGTATCTCCGGTGAGCGCTAAAAAGCGTTCTTTAGCGGTGTGGAAAATTTCTGTTTCTTTCCCTGCCGCAAACGATAAAGTGGGTGAAAAAAGCATTAGGGTCATGAGAATTTTTCCTATAGAAATCATCTTTGGTTTTTGAAAGCGTTGTTTCATTGTTTTCTCCTTTAAAATTGTTTGTGATTGTGATGTCATTTTTCGACTCTCTTGGTATTTCTTAAAAACGAAGTCCGCAGGCAAGATCAACGGCTCCTCTATTTTTTGAACGCTCGTAGCCTAATTTAAAAAGCCAGCCGCCATGTTTTTCATGTCCTTGGCTTTCAAAAAGAATGCTTGGATAAAAGGTAACGCGATTCGCAAACACGCCTTGGACGTTTGTGGCAAAAGAGAAAACCGTTTGGTAAAGACGTTTTTTAGAGGAACGTTTTAAGGTATAGGAGGAACCGGCTTTGACTCTCCAGAAAAAATGGTCGGAGCTTGTATAGTCTAAGTGGCAAGAATAGTTGTTTTTCTTTTGGGTTTCTTCAAATCCAAAGCTATGGATGTAAGAAAGGTCTCCTCCTAGAAAGAAATCGATGGGGAAATTGGGAGGATAAAAGACTAAAAGAGGGCCGGCTCCAAAGGCAAGGGATTTGGGATGGCTTTTTCTTTTCTCAGCTTCCCGCTTGTTCATCTCTCCAAAGATGCCTCCTACGCTGAGGGTAAGACTTCCTGAGATATGGTTTTTGAAAAACCCTCCTGTAATCCCTAGTAGGGCGTTATGATCATCGAAGCCATCGCTGGTGTTTTTGAGGGAAAGAAAAGATCTACCGTAGAGAAGTTCTGCTGAAACAAAGCTTAAGGGAAACTCCTTACGCACCTCAAGGATAATTCCGACTTGATTACAATTGTATGGAAGAGTTTTGTTCCCATCAGGATTTTTTCCAAAGCGGTAAAAAGGATAGAGCTCTACAGAGAGTTCTTCTTTGCTTTCCAAAAAGAGAGGTTTATTTGCAAAAGCGTTTAAAAGGGTGCTTGTCTCAAAGGCATTGAGTCTAGAGGGGCCATAGAGAGCTTCATTGGTGTGACATAGATGCTTGGGTGATCCAACAAGAGTCCAAGAACTATTTGTAAAGAGACTGTCTGGAGAGTTTTTGTTTTCTCCGGTCCCAAAGATCTCTTCTATTTTCTCTTTCACCTCTTGATAGG
>FLZO01000017.1_pt1 | contig 36845 bp, 26 predicted proteins | sample 876441 | NCBI WGS metagenome assembly FLZO01 (sample SAMEA4075886, study PRJEB14783) | cnidarian metagenome | reverse complement strand
TTCCTTAACACATCAAAAAGCATCATTGAGCGTCACTAGACGAGCGAATTCTTGATCTTATTTGCTACCCAAAAACCTCACTTTTTGAACCATGCCCAATTTTGGAACAGGTGATGTCACCATGCAGGGAGGAGAATTTCAACCTGCCGTTTCCTTCTCAACTTCGAAAAATTTCGCTATTACTGGTCCAAACCCCGCAATCATTAATACTCCCGTTGGAGTCACTTTCACTCTTGCAGGCACCCTTTCAGGAGCTTTTCCTCTAACTAAAACTGGAGCGGGAACCTTCGTCCCAACAAATGCGAATGTCGGATATTCAGGAACGACAACACTTAATGCTGGAACCCTTCAAGTCAGTGCAGATGATAACTTAGGAACAGGCCCTCTCGTTTTAAATGGAGGGGTTTTTGAGATAGCGTCATCCTTTACCTCTTCACGGCTTGTCTCAATTACAGGGCCAGCCACGATTCATACGCCAGCTGCAGGAACAACTCTCACGTTGAATGGAGTCATGAGTGGTGGCGCTGTTTCTTTAGATAAAACAGGCTCAGGAACCTTAGAGCTAGGAGGAGCTAATACCTTTACAGTTCCAACGACAGTGAGTAATGGTTTATTAAGACTGGCTGGTGCAGGCACCCTCGGCAATGCTGCAGATTTAAACCTTACAGGGGGAGGCTTTGAGATTGCACTAGGTGCAGGAACAAAAACGATTGGATCATTATCAGGCTCTGGAACGGGTGTTAATTTAAACAATAATACGCTTGAAATTGCCAGCGGATCCTATAGTGGAGTGATTTCTGGAGCAGGGGGAATCACTAAATATGGAATCGGAACCCTTGACCTCTTTGGTGTGAATACTTACACCGGACAATCAACAATTACCGGAGGAGTTCTAAGACTTTCAGCAGCCGGAACCCTTGGAGCAAATAGTCCCTTAAATATTGGAGCTGCGGGAGGTTTTGAAATTGCTGCCGGCGCAGGGCCAAAAATCATTGGGACATTGACCGGAAGTGGGGGAATTGACTTAAACAACAATAATCTTGCGATTCCGGATGGGAATTTTTCAGGAGGTATTATTGGAACAGGGAGTCTTCAGAAAATCACTCCAGGAACCCTTACCTTAAGTGGAGCAAGCACCTATTCCGGTGGGACGATTATTACTGATGGAACATTGGTTGTCAGTGCTGATAACAACTTAGGAACAGGTGACGTCACCATGCAGGGTGGAGAAATTCAACCGATCCTTTCTTTTTCCACTTCGAAAAACATCGCCATCAATGGTCCCAATCCTGCCACAATTAATACGCCTCCAGGAGTGAACTTAACCCTTACAGGAACGCTTTCCGGAGCCTTTCCTGTTGTACATACAGGAGGAGGAACCCTGACTCTCACGGGAGCTAACACTCTCACAGGACTCACTTCGTTAACCGCAGGAACCATCCGTTTAAATAGTGCAGCTATGGGCCCTTTAACAATGAGTGCTGGAACTTTTCTTGAAGGGGCCGGAACGATCAATGGAGATTTATTCAATGATGGAACCATTTCTCCTGGGTTCTCAATTGGAACCAAAACAGTGACAGGCAATTATACTCAAACAGCTGGTGGAACTTACATTGCGGAAATTGATCCAGGAGGTGGCTCGGATCTTTTGAATATTGGAGGAACAGCAATGCTGAATGGGACTGTCGATCTTCAACCTCTTCCTGGTGTCTATTTAGAAGGTTCCACATATATCATTTTACAAGCTGCTGGAGGGCTTGGTGGGACGCAATTTAGTAACCTTATTGAATCCCATCCTTTAACATTTGGAATCAACTATACACCGACACAAGCGATTGTTTTTATCCTATCTTCCCAAACAATTGTTCCAGAGTCACCTGTTGTCAAAGTTAGCGGAAATGCACAAGCCTTCCTCGATTATCTCTTCTGTTCCGATGGAAGTTATACACCTGTCGAGCCTGATATCGTTTATGTTTTAGAAAATTTAACATCCTTGTCGCCAGAAGCGTTTGTTCAAGAAATTGAACTTCTGACCCCACAACAATTCCGAGGACTACCCCTTACAGGACTTCAAAATACCATGAAAGTAGGACAGATCATGCTTTCTAGACTCAACAGTCATGATTTTAGGTTTCAAAAAAGGTGTCATGATCAAGAGCTTCAAGAAGATCTTCTCCACGACGTTTGGGTGCAACCTGTCGGGTATTACTATCAGCAAGATAGAAGAGCTAATGGAGTAGGGTTTGATGTTCGCACCTATGGTTTCAGTGGTGGGACAACTCTCACTTTTGGGGATCATCTGACATTAGGAATTGGAACGAGTTATCTTTATTCCAATCTCCATTGGAAAGAAAATGCCGGGATGGCAAAGATACATACCTTTTCGTTAGGTCCTGCGATTGGATGGATTGAAAAAAACTGGTTTGCCAACTTCCTTCTTTTAGGTGGAAGAACATTTTATGACGTCGATCGGACGATACGGTTCGCAAAAATTCAAAGAACTGCGCATAACGATCATAAAAGTTGGGATCTCCAAGGAACGCTATCTGGAGGCTATCGGTATCAAGTGCCGTCTGTTTTCATGCACCATTTTTACTTGCAACCCGAGGTAAACTTAAGTGTTGTTTCGATTATTGAGTCTGGTTACCAAGAAAGGGGGTCACAAAGCCTTGATCTTGATGTAAAAAGTAAACATAGCTCGTTCTTCCGCTCTCAAATCAACTTAAGAATGATCAAAGATTTCCATATTAATCATACCTGTATTTCTCCTTCTATCCGTGTGGGTTGGTTAAAAGATGTTTCTCTTCAAAATGGAAAGTATCAGTCTTCACTTTATGGAATCGATTCTTGTAAATCTTATTTCGTGACTAGAACAACTTCTAAAGCAACGGATCAACTTGTCCTCGGGGCAGAGACGCTTATTTCTCCGCATGAACGCTTTTCTTTTGAACTGAAATATGAAGCAAATATTGGGAGTCGTTCAGCAATCCAAGAAGGAACCGCTCGTCTCCAATGGGAGTTTTAAACATCAATTGAACATTCAAATCAGATCTGCTAAGTTTTTTATATGGTGCAATTAGAAGGTCAAAAAGTTATCGAGGCCAAAGAGATGGCCCGCATTGAAAAAGAGAGCATTCAGGATGGAGCCTCTGATGAAGGGTACATGCTCAAAGCGGGCGAGGGGATTGCGCGGCGTATTGAAGCCTTTATTGAAGAAAGAGGGCGGGCCAAAAAGGTGTCCCTTCTTGTAGGAAAAGGAAATAATGGAGGGGATGCCTTCGTTGCAGGAACCTTTTTGATCCATCGCGGTTTTGAGGTTCAAGCTTATCATCTTGTTGAAGCAGCAGACTGTAGTCCACTGTGTAAAAAGCATGAGAAGAACTTTTCAAGTGCTGGTGGAAAAGTGGTTCGAGGTAATGTCGTTCCCTTAGAAGGAGTGATTGTCGATGGATTGCTCGGGACAGGGTTTCAAGGAAAGCTAGAAGGAGCACTCCTCGATGTCATTCATAAGGCAAACAATTCGCGCCTTCCTATTTTATCAATAGACATTCCTTCAGGAGTCAATGGAAATACAGGAGAAGTCGAGCCTGATGCGATTTATGCTACGGAAACCATTTACTTAGGATTGCCCAAGCTGGGATTCTTTATTGGAGAAGGATACAATTATATCGGTAAGTTATTCCGTGTAGATTTTGGAATGGATTCAAAATATTGGAAAAAGGCCCAAGAGAAGGCTTATGTTGTTAACGAAAGTATGATGCCTGAGCTTTTGCCACACATTCAACGGGTCCGCCATAAGTATCAAGCAGGATATGTCCTGGCCTTAGCAGGATCTCCAGGAATGCCTGGAGCAGCGATGCTTTCTTCCTTAGCAGCTCTTCGTTCTGGAGCGGGGATTGTCCGACTTTTTCATCCCGAAGGAATGGAAGACGAATTTGCAGCAGCACCCCTTGAACTCATTCGAAATCCCTATTCTCCAGAAGACCCATCACCCATTTTTGAAGAAGCAAAACGTGCAAAAGCCTGTTTGATTGGACCAGGTCTTGGAAAATCGGAAGGAGTTCATACATTTGTTCAAGCCGTCGTTTCAAAGCTTGACCTTCCAATGGTTATCGATGCAGATGGCCTTTATCATATTAAGGTTTTTCCCAAGGGAACCATTTTAACTCCTCATTATAGGGAGATGCTTCATCTATTAGGAAAAGAAGAACTTTCACATGATGATTGTCAAAAATTTGCCGACCAAAATGTGGTCACCATTGTTTTAAAAGGAGCCCCCACTTGGATTTTTCATCCAAACACAACGCCACTGATTGTTCCTAAAGGAGATCCAGGGATGGCTACAGCTGTAACTGGAGATGTATTAACGGGAATGATCGCAGCACTTCTGGCCCAAGGATTGCAAGGAAGAGAAGCTGCAACACTTGGCGTTTATCTGCATGGAACTTGTGGAGAAATTGTAGCGATAAAGCAGACTTCGTACGACCTGATTGCCAGTGATCTTATCGAAGTTCTCCCCGAAGCTTTTCAAACACTGCTGGCTCAATTGCCTCAGGAATAAAAGGTGTCAGGCGCTCTCCCCTTTTCGCAATATCTCGAATCAATGTAGCACTAATCGAGTGAAACTCTTCGCTGGGAAAAAGAAACAGTGTTTCGATATTGCTGAGTTTTTGATTCGCACGTGCCAACGTTTTTTCATGCTCAAAATCCCCAAAGCTTCGCATTGAACGAAGAATAAAGTTTGATCCCAACTTTTTAGCAAAATTAACGAGAAGCCCGTTAAAAATATGGATCTCAACATTAAGAAAATCTTGGGTCAGTGTCTCCAAAAAATGGAGGCGTTCTTCTTGGGTAAACGCTGGCTCTTTTTTTGCAGTGTCTAAACCTATAGCCACATCAACTTGATCGAAAAGTTTTGCCGCACGTTGAATAATATTCAAATGCCCTTTTGTTGGAGGGTCAAAGGTCCCTGGAAAAATCACTCTCATTTTCTTACCTCTAACTTAGGGATAATCTTTTTGGATTTTTTTTACCACAGAGACCACAGATTAGGTTTCTTCTTTAATTCAAATTTTGTTTTTTTATTGGTTTTATAGATCAACTGGTTTAGAATTTCGTCGGTTTCAAAAAAGAAAGAACCTTGTAGCAAGCTGCTATCAAGCAAATGGGTTCATGATAAGCATAAATTAAAGAAAATATTTTTAATAAATAGCATAAATATAACGAAAGGTTTTAGATGAGTATAGGAGCAGTAGACTCAGCAGATTTCGATGAAGCTTTTAATGAAGAGTATCTTGCTTCAAAAGATACAAATGTGGACCGTTTAATGGGAAGGTGGGATGTTACCCTTCCAGATCCGGGCTCTCATCAGGTAAGGCAAACATATCTAGTAGCAACAATAGTGTTCTCTACCATCGGCTGCATTGGGATAGGTTGTTTTTATGCCAGTTCCTCTGTAAGCTTTATTTTGCCTTCCGTTTGTGTGTTTTCTTTGGCAGCTTTATCCTTCTTATTTTTTTCTTATGGGCAGTTTGATCAAGACCCAGTAATCGTTAAAGAAAAAGTGCGAGAATTTTTTCAAAATATCAGCGAAAAACCAGACTTACAGTCTCTTTTAGGTAAGCTCAATAAAAATCCATACTTTAAAAATGAACAGGTGAGGAGCTTTATCTTTAACACATTAAGACATGTTTATTTACAAGAGCTTCATGATTTAAGTGTGGCAGCTCTTTTAAGCAAGCATGGATCTGCCCTTTTTGTAATTTTTTCTGAGGAAAGGGATCTAGATATATTAGAAAGAAAATTGTTAAGAGAGGCTTTTGCAAATAGAAAACTTCCTAATATGGTTGATCTTCAAGCAAAGTACGGAGCTGTGAATCTTGCTAAAATTTTTAAAGCAGAGACATTGATAAGACTTTACAATGAACCTGTTATGCAGCTCACCTATGAAGAAGTTATTAGAAACCATATTGGCAAACAAACAAAACAGATTTCATATTGTCGTGATGGCCGCCCTTTTCTTTCTCTTACAGATAGATGGCAAGCCCGCTTTAGCACAGATTATTTAGAAAGAGTGCATAAAAAAGAACAAGGCTTTCAAAAGTTGATGGAACGGATCCGCTCTGATGGAGTTCCCTTTATTTTTTCAGAGGAGAGTCTAGCGAAGTTATGCGCTGGTAAAGATTTGGTTCATCTGCAATCTGGAACGTTATTATTACGTGATTTCTTAAAAAAGCATGGGGACAAGGCTTTAGGAGCGCTTAAATGTACTCCAGAAGAAAAAGCTGCAATCCGTTCAAGTTTTTATGAAAACGAACTTCCCAGCAGTTTTGCCATTTTTTATAAGGAGTATCTCAAATATTCTTCTCAGCTTCAGCTTATTGGATGTAGGATAGAAGATTTCCGTTCTCGCTTCTTAATTTTTGAAACAGATACCTATCAGAATATTATGAGCCGTTTTGGAGGAGCTGCTTTTGCTTCATTTCTAGAGGGGAAATCCTTAATTACTGAATCTTACCGTCAAAAATTAGCAAGAGATCAGTTGGCTGCTTGGAATGGGTATTCATTTATCGATTTAAAGAATGCTCCATCTGAAGTGCGCTTTCACTTAAAGATTTCTTTGGAAGCAATGGCTCAAGCTTGTGTTGACTCAGATTGCACCGCAAATATGCATTATCATACGTTTCGAGACAAACATTCCGTAGAAGTGCTCCCCTTACTTTCTAGAACCCAACAGTGCATCATTAAATCTGTCTTTACTTCTTTTGTAGAAAGGTTGATGCAAGACGATCACACCTGGGCTGATTTCGAAAGAAGGTATGAAAAAGACTTAGGCTCCTTACTCACCAAAAGAGAGCAAGAGGCTCTATATGAGAAATGTCTTGGAAACTTTTTGGATTATATAAGGTTTAATAGCTACAGAGAAAGTGGCGCAGTCTATGAAGCTTTTGTAAGAAAGTTTGGAGATGAATTTTTCAATTCATTATCAAAAAATCAAACAAAACAACTTCAACCCTATTTTAGTGCCTATTTAAAGGGCCAAATCGATCAAAAGTATGGATATAGTGCAAGAAAGGGGGATCAAGAAGGCTATCTTTCAATAGAAAGAAAGTATAAGAGTTTATGTGAGGTGTTTTCTATTTCTAATTTTGTCCTTTTAAAGATGGTAATGCCACATGAAGTGGATCAGCTTACAACTTTTGGGGAATTTGAAAGGAGAAATGGATTAGAAAATATTTGTCTTTATTTAAGCCTGGGAACCAGTAGGGGCCACCGAGAAGTGAAACACTGTTTTCTTGACCAACCCTACCCAATCTTTAGTCAAGATAAATACCAAAAATTAAGAGAGGTTCTCTTTGTGCGTCATGAAGACCAAGAAAGAGTGCTTCGAGCTAAAGCAAAAAACTTGAACGTTAGACAATTTGTTCATGAACATACACGTTTTGCTCTTGGGTTCCTTTCTTCCATTGAGCGCTATACCTATCTCAATCAATTAATCAGAGGTTATGATAGGAGTGACTTCAGTTATAAGGATTATGAAAACGATTTGCCGATTCTCCGTGCTCTAGGTTATGGGGAATTGGAGAAAGAGGAGATTTTTTCTTTCATATTTAAACCCCAAAGTGATGTCCGTAAATTTATGAGAGAATTAGATGAAAGGGAGCTACCAAAGAGCCCATCTTTCCGCAGTCAGTTAGTAGAGAAATTTACCGCAGTGTTAGTAGCGGTGCCTCACAACACTTGGACCGACAAGGAAAGAAGTCTTGTCAATCTATTAGCCCCTAAAGACTTTAACCTTTACTTTACAAGAGCAGCGAAGCTTTTGCAGGTGAACCCTTGTAACCAAGAGCTCGTGAGCTTATGGAATGCTCTTAAGGGAACTAACAAAGCCGAGAGTTTTAAGAAACAGTTCCTTGAAACGCTTGTCAAGAATGGACCGTTTGAAAGTATGATGAACAGCTATCCACTCTCTTTTCTTCAAGAAATGATTTCAGAAGGTCATCCGATGTTCCAAGAATTAAAAAAGAAGAGCGTGGCTATCATTGGTGTTAGATTGGGAGGTCAAGAGACTCCTTTCATGCAAAAGTGTCGAGCGCTTGGTTTATGGGTTGTTGAACCACAGCCCGTTGCATCAAAAAGCAATGTTGATGGTAAACGAAAAGAAACACCTTCAATGATTGCAGCTTTAAATCAACTGCAAGAAAAGGATAAACAAAGAGTGAAAGAGCTCCTTGAGTCCTGTAGAATATCAACCGATTTTGCTAGGGCGGGCCAGACATATACCAGTCAAGAGCACGGCCTTGCATCTACGGCTTTTGTTGGTATAAGAACTGAGAGAGAACAGGAAATCGTTTTATTAGCGCTGGGCTTTTCTCTGGCTCGAGCTAAGTCTTTAATAGAAGATATCAGAGAACTAGACGATACCTATCTCGAAGACCAATGATTTTCCTTGATAGCTTAGGACCTTAAGGTTGAACGAGGGCTCCGTAGTATTCAAGAAACCAATCAGTAAATTGGTCGATCCCAGATGAGAGAGAAGTCTTAGGTGTAAACCCAAGCTCTTTTTGAGCCTTTGAAATATCAGCATACGTTGTTGTTACATCTCCTGCTTGCATCGGCTTATAATCGATAATTGCCTTTTTCCCGAGGGCTGATTCGAGCAGAGTGATCAGGTTCATTAAGGGTTCCGGGTGGTGGTTTCCAAGATTATAGATTTCAAAACCTTTGCATTGGTCGATTGCTGCTGAAGCTCCTTCGATAATATCATCGATATAGGTAAAGTCCCGTTCCATTTTTCCATGATTAAAAACAGGGATAGGCTTTCCATTAAGAATTTTTTCAGAGAAAGAAAAGTAGGCCATATCGGGGCGTCCCCATGGGCCATAGACTGTGAAGAAACGAAGACCCGTTATGGGAATCTGGTACAGGTGGTGGTAACTTTTAGCAAGAAGTTCTCCCGACTTTTTTGTTGCAGCATAAAGGCTAACCGGAGAATCTGTTGGGTCGGTTTCAGAAAAAGGAATCTTAGAATTGCCGCCATAAACAGATGAGGAAGAGGCAAAGATGAGTTTTGCTTGCATAGAGCGTGCTAGTTCTAAAACCGAGAGGAAACCCGTTAAATTGGAATCAGCATAAGGCATCGGATGAGTAATGGAGTAACGGACGCCTGCTTGTGCTGCTAAATGAACAATATGAGTGATCCCTTTTTCCTTGAGGAGAGAGGCGCTTTTTTGAATCTCTTGAATATCAAGTGGAATCACTTCGATTCCCAATTCTTTTAATTTATCGGCGCGCGCGTTTTTTAACTCGGGTGTATAATAATCATTGAAATTATCACACCCAATCACATAATCTCCTTTTTTAATTAAAAAAGAAGCTAAATGAAAGCCTATAAAGCCAGCAATGCCGGTAATTAAAATCTTTTTTTTGGTTTCCATAACATGATCATAGCATGAAAATGATTAGGATACTAGTAGTCCTTATGATCGCCCTATCTGGGTGTTCAAATACTCCTTTTAAAGGGAATGAGGTTGTTGGAGCCGATGAATTTGTCATTGATTCCTACAAAATAAAAGAGGGAAAGCTCTCGATTCTAGAGATGGAAGGACGCCCTTTAGAGGTCCTAGATCCAGAACTTTTAGAAGAATATACAAATACTGTTGACAATGGAGACGTATTAAAGATCGCCCTTTTCCATGCATCAAGAGGCGATTTATCTGGAGCCGTACAGACCATTAGTGAAACAATCGGCTATACCGTTACCGATGGAGAAATTACCCTTCCAGATATTCCACCGATTGAAGTTAAAGGGTTGAAATTATCAGAGGCCCGCGATCGGATTCAAAAAGCTTATGATCGTGAAATTGATGGAATCGAAGTTTTTATTGCTTATCAAAAACGGAATGTGAAAAAAATTGAACTTGCTGGAATGGTCAGCCAATCTTCTATTCCAGTCAATGGAAAAAAACGTCTTTTTGAAGTGCTTGCTGAAGCAAAAGTTCCAACCAATGCGAACCTTTTTAAAAGTTATCTTGTCCGAGATGGAAAGCCTCTCCCCATTGATATGCACCGCTTAATAAAAGAAGGTGACATGTCTCAAAATGTTGTCATGCGTGGTGGGGATAAAATCTACGTTGCAGAAAGTTCTGCAACGACCATTATGGTGATGGGAGAAGTAAGAAAAGAAGGTGTTTTTGATCTTCCTTCTGGCTCAATGCCTTTACGCGAGGCTCTTGCTCTTGCTGGAGGGATTCCTTACACGGGAGATAAAGGGGTGATTCAGGTCATTCGAGGAAATATCCTTCGTCCCAAAATCTATACACTGAATTGGAAACATGTGATGCGTTTGCCCACCTCAAGCATGCTTTTAATGCCAGGGGATATTGTTTATGTTGCTGCAACTCCAATTACAGAATGGAATCGCTTTATCCAACAAATTTTCCCCACACTTACCGGTATTGAACTCTTTAGAAAAGGTGTTTCAGGAGTGATAGCCATCCAATGACAAACGATGAAAACTTTATCCTCTTTTCAGATGTCAAGCGGCTTTTCATCCGTCACCTTAGAGTTGTAGCCTTAGGAGCCCTTTTATTTGGGGGAATAGGCTTTTGGGCTAGAACTCAGGTTCCTGTGCAATATGAAGTCAATGCGACATTTAAAGATGGGGGGAAGACAACCATTTCACAAGTGGGAATCTTTGAGAACTTGTTAAAGAACATGAGCATTGGAGGAGAAAGACAAGGTGATATCCTCATGACATCATCACTTGTTCTTGAACCAGTTATTGAAAAGTTAGGGTTACAGGCAGCCATTGAAAGTGAATCGAAATGGAAAAAAAGAAAGATCTTGTTTTTTGAGGCGCTCCGCGCGGAAAAGAAAAAGCCGCTTGATAAGCGTCGCTCTTTTCTCTTTGAAAATATTTCCTACTTAGGTTCTTTACCAAAGTCTTATCACCTCTATTTTTTTACAAAGGATACTTTTGAGCTTAGAGATCAGAAAAAGCAGGTTTTGTTTAAAGGGGAAGTGGGGGAAAAAATCGTTTTAGATCAGGTTTCATTAACGATAAAAGCGATTCCTGATGACATCAAGCTGCGCACTTCCTACTCTCTGACAATACACCCTCTTCAAGAAGTTGTCTTATCACTGAGGTCTCAAATCGATGTCATTCAAAACACTTCAACTCCAGGTGTTCTTGAACTAAAGTTTTTTCATTCAGATCTCTTTTTTGGAAAGCAGGTTCTTAATTTGATCATGCAAGAATATCAAAAATATTTAACCCTAGAAAGTGAAAGAGTTTCTGAAGGACAAATTGCTTATCTTGAAAAAAGACGTGATGAACTTTGTATGAAAATGAATGAGCACCTTCAATCTCATGTTGCTTATTTAAAAAAGAATATTCAGGAAAAAGGGTCGCTAACATTGGGGCAACATCTCCCCATTTTTCAAGAACGAAAGGATAATTTTTCAAAAGACTTAATGGATCTCAAGTTAAAAAGAAGGAAATTAGAGCAAGGAGAGACATTTGATCTAGGTCAAGAAGTGGCAGCATTGCAAGGTAATTTACACGAGATGTTGAAAGAGCGAGATGAGCTTTCCTTAGCTCTTTTTAAAATGCCTAAAAAACAAAGTGACATTGCGACTCATCTTCATAAACTGGATCGGGTAGAAAAAGAAAGACTCAAAGTTCAAACGGGAATTGATACCTTCTTTGCAACGCTTTTAAAGCCACTTCAAGATCAGCAGCGTATGCTATTAACAACAGCAGAAACTGGGACCATTTTCTTTCCCGAACTCTTCGAACTTAAAAAAATTGAAGAAGGGAAAAAAGAGCTAGTTGCTTTAACAAAAATGAGCCTCCATCCCGAACTAACAAAAAGCTATTTGGAAAATAACCTTCGCCTCCTTTCTCTACAAGAAGAGGTGTTGAAAAAGCGGCTTTTATCTGGAGCGACTAAAAGAGAAGAATATCAAGGGGTTGATATTCAAACTGCACGGAAGCTTCTTCTAGATTACCTTCATAAGAGAGATGATCTTCTCTATAAATACCGTCAGATGGAATTTGGAAAAAAGCAACTTGAAAAAGAAGAAATCGAGCCTATCTCACTTGCTGATATATTTTCCGATTCTGTAAGTCAAGGACTTGTTCGAGAGCTTGGAGAAATGAAACAAAGTTTGCGCAAGAAAAGGACTTTGACCGAAAGGGAAATTGAAAGGTTAGAGAAGAGGTTTGCTTCTAAAAAAGAAGACTTGATTCTTCATATGGCTGAGACAATGGATTTAACCCTGCTAGAAAAAGAAAGGGTTGAAGAGCGGATTCAAGCAGTCCAAATCTCTATCTTAGATTTAATTGGACAAGAAATTGCCTTGATCGAAAGACAAGTCGAAGACCGGATCGATGAAAAGCTGAGATTTTTGGATCAGGAAGAAGAGTTGATTCAAAGCGAACTGGAGCGGCTTAAAAATGAAATGGAAGAAGTTCCTGATCGGTGGCTTCGGGAAAAAGAACTTGCCTTCAGTGCGGACATGAATCAAGGGATGCTTGAAGCCCTAGTGCAACTTGTCGAATCAAAGAGCATTGAGAACAACTTATCAATGATTGAATCTAAACCGATCAATACGGCTTACGCCTCTTTTATTCCGAAAAGTCCTTTATTAAAAGTTTTTGGGTGCGTTGGAGCATTCATTGGGGGATTGATTGCTTTTGCAGGATGTTTTATTGCAGCCCTGTATAAAGGATTCCCTATTGGATTAAAGAATCTTGCGACACGTGGAAGAAGGGTGCTTGGAACTCTAAGAAACCATCCTGAAAAAGATCTAGAGGTTTTACGAAACCTATCCCTTATTCTTCATCAGCAAAAACGCTTTCCTTTAACTGTCACCCTTATTCTTGGCAAAGGAGAGGATTATAGCCCATCTTTTGCAACGCTTCTCGCCAAAGAAGGAAAACGTCTTTTACTGATCGATTTAAACTTTTCGAAAAAGATTAAGCAAAAAAATCTTCCAGGACTTATTCACTATTTGGAAGGAGAAGTAAAAGAGCCCGCCATAAGGAAAAAAAGTTTTGGGGACATGATTCCCTTTGGAGGACATTCTCTCTATGCTCAAGAACTGTTAAAAAGTCCAAAGTTTGATAAGTTTTTAGTAGAAATGAAACAAAATTATGATGTTGTTCTTCTGATTCTCAATGAAGAAGCTAAACAAGCTTTTCCCAAACATTTTTTTGCACAAAGTGATGTGATTGCTCTTCGACTCAATGAAGAATCGTACGATGAGCTGGTTCCTTATTTGAATTGGGACGATGAGCAGCATGCTCTTGCTTTTCTTCACTAAATGATGCTGCAAAAAGAGCTGAGAAGAGGAAAAACATCAGCCGTCCTGAAGTATAGGTCCATAGAAAATGATCAACAAGTCCCAACATTAAAAATGTGAAAAAAACCGACCCTAAAGCAAGCCTTAATGGTGTCACTTCTCTTTTTCTGATCAGCAGCAGGATCGAAACAATAAAAAGAAAAAAGAGGATGAGACCAAAGGCGCCTGTTTCAGAAGCAATTTGCAGGTAAATATTATGGGCAAGCATTCCTGTAGGATTCACTCCTTCAAGCAGCGGATGGACTGTTTCATAAGGGAAAAGGGAGTAGCTATTAAACCCAATGCCTAAGAGTGGGTGGGAAATAAAAAGCATCAGAGCCAAGCGATAATATAAAAGACGTCCGCTATCAGAACCACTTGCGATCCCATTATAATTAATAAAGCCCCCTCTTGCAATCAGCTGCTCAAATAAGACGAACAGCGCTAAAAGAAATCCTGCGCTAATCAGTAGGGTCAATAGATAAAAACCTTTCCGCTCTTTTTCGGAAAACATCTTCCTTTTTACAAAACCTATGACGAAGAAAACAAAGGTTCCTAACATCCATGCAAAAATCGGACCTCTTGAAAAAGTGAGCCCTAAAGTGATGATTTGGAATGGGATCACAAAAAGTAAAGCAACCTTACATCCTTTTTTTGTCGTTGTGATAAAGAGCATATAGGAAAGAAAAAGAGCAATACTAAGATAGGCACCAAAAATGTTTGGGTGATCAAACGTTCCTAAACAGCGAAGAATATTCGTATGTCCTTCAGGAATCCAGGGAAGCTTGTCAAAAAGAGCGCGATTTCCATCTGTTAAAGGGTAAATAGGAATATTTTCCATGTAAGGGGTAATTTGAGGTTCAGAAAGGAACCGCAGTCCTAGACTTTGTTGCGCAAGGAACTGGCCCACTCCAATCAAACATTCAAGGGTAGCAATGCCTACAAAGGCCCACAGGATAGGGCTAATTAAATCTGTCCGTTTAGAAAAGAGGAGATAAATCAAGTGAAAGGAAATGAAAGCAATCGTCAGATTGATAAGGGTTGTGTATTGGTAGAAGTAGTTGGAAAAAATGGAAAAGAGAATCGATAAAAATGCGACTCCAACATAAAGGGTTAAAAAGCGAGAGTGTCGGTTAAAGAAAAGGTCTTTAAAGCGAATTTCCTTTAAGAGAAAAGCTCCGATCATCAAACCCACAATCCAAAAATCTGTGAAGTAGAAATGAATATATTTTTGAAAAAGAGGAGGAACCTGAAAGTTAAAAGAAGCATGCCGTTCGAAGTAGTGAGCAAAGGAAACAGAAACCCCTCGAAAAACTTTATAAAAGAAGTTTAGAAAGGGAAAGAGGATAATGAGTAGCGCACTCAATAAGTAAAGGGCTTTTTTCTTAGTACAGGACATTTTTTGGAATCGATAAGCAGCTGCGGCTTCATCAGATTTCCTTTCCTCCTCACCCATAGCACTTTGGCTATGGGACTCGTCGGTCAAAAAAATCTGATTTTGCCTCGCTTGCTTCTTGCTTTCCAAAAAATGTCCTGTACTAAGAGATTTTTTCTTCATTGCGAATCATTGTAATTTTTTGCAGTGATTTCTCTCCACTTCTTTATCATCAATGCAGCAAGAGGAGCAGCCTCTTTACCATAATCACCAAATTTCAAATAAACAACGACGGATAGATCAGGCATGTCGATCCGATAATCATCTCCCTCTTTGAAGGAAAGTCCTCCAAACCAAATGTCTTTGCACATAAGAGGCTTTCCTTCTCGATCGAGAAAAGGACGGTACATAAACTCTGCTGTAGAAGTTTTTCCAATAAATTGACTTTGAATCGCCTTATAGTCAGGAATCCATTTTGGGTGTTCATAGAGAGCGCGAATTCGGTAAGGTTGTACGGGGCCTTTTTCGCCCATCACCACCCGTTTCATTCCTTCCATCAGTTCTGTTCGAACTCGTGAAGGCATCTCTAAATAGCGCTTTACTTCTCGAGTTTGTTCAGTTACCCCACTCGAATTGGCTTGCATCTTCACGATTTGAGGTTTGAGCACAGCGCCTCCATTTCCAATCGTTGCAAGCATCGAAGCGGATTGAAGGGGGGTCACAACAAGGGAGTGTTGACCGATAGCAAAGGCATAGAGACCCGTTTGATTATAACGGATGTCATCAGGAACATAGCCCCCAATTTCACCATAAAGGTCGATCCCAGTGGGTTTCCCAAAGCCGAAGCGGAGGGTCGTTTTTTGAAGGTCTGCCGGTTGCTCGATAACCTCACCAGCAAGAAGCGAAAAATAGATGTTACTCGAACGCTCCATGGCCGTACGGAAGTCAACTTTTCCCAAAGAAGCATGACTTCTGGGCATCCTTCCTCCCTTATGATGCCTAGTGATGAGAGTTCCATCCAAATAGCGCCCTAAGACAATCCCATGATCGGTGACCACCTTAGGGTTCATCTCATCAATGATCTCCAGAGGACTCAAGTCATGTAATGGCAAATGATGATCTTGGTGAAGAAGATATTTTTGTTTGAGAGCCTCATATCCTGTGACAACCTTAAATAAAGAGCCGATAGGAGTAGCTCGTCCATAGGCAAAAGATTTTCCATAGCCAAAGCCATTTCGAGGGTAAAAAGCTCCAGCCAATCCTTTGAGAGTGGGGTGTCTTAAAGAGTAATAATAGCCCCAAAGCGGATCGGATAGTTCCTCGAAAGAACGAATCGTTGCCAATAAATCAAGGGAAGGTTTTTGCTCTCGGACCCATGTAAGCGCTTCTTTTAGATTTCCTTCAACCTCTTTACTTGTAACAATGAGGTGAAAAAGAAAAGGTTGCAGTTCAAGGTCAGTGGCAACATTTCCATAGATAAAAGCATCAAAAAACTTCCATTCATGTTCTTTCCAAAACTCTGCAAAAAGCTTTTTTTCTCCTTCTTCTAAATAGTCTGTGTAAGGGTGCGCATAGGTTTTCCGTTCTTTTTCTTCTTCCCGTTTTTCTTTGAGATAAGCTTTAAAATGCTTCTTTCTCCACCTTGGAAAAATCCGTTCATGGTACAAGTTTTCAACGCGTTGTTTGACCTCTTTTTTTATCTTTACAAAGGCTTGTGAAAGCTCCCGGTACCTTGCTGGAGAAAGTCCCTTTACCTCTTCGAGAGGTTGGTTGGAAAATAAGTCTCCTGGGGCAAGCAGTCGAAGAAGATCGAGATAAAGGAGTTTATCCTTGTTAGATTTGATCGGTTTTAAAATCGGATCGATCTCTTTTCGTATCTCTTTGACTAAAAGAGCATCATCTTCTTCTTTTGTTTCAGGATAAAGGGTTTCAATTGTCTCAGTCATGGTTTCATTTTCGAGCACTTTTTGGAGCGCTCCCATGACATGTTGAAGATGGACTCCGTGATAAACAGAGGGGAGTTTCCGAAGACTTTTTCTGACTTGGCAATTGAGAGATAAGACTTGGTCGAGATACGAATCCCAGGATAAGTTTTCCTTTTCGGTATAGGTTTCTAGTTCTCTTTCCATTGGAGCAAAGCCATCCCAAATCGCCCCAATATGACGAGAACTTTCAAGCCATTTTCGGATTCCCTCAATTTTTTCACTGCGATTTCTATCGGTTAAAATGAAGTCATTCGGATCAAACCGAGGATACGAAGCCATAGCAACGATTTCCCCTGTTTCAGGGATCATGGCAACAATTGAGCCTCCTTTGATCCATGGAGAGTGGACGGTATCGTGTCCTTTTCCTGCTAATGAAAAATGACGCTCTCGATCTCGCTCATTCAATACAAGGAGCTGTTCAGCATAAGCTTGAAGCTCAGAAGAAATCGTTAAAAGAATCCGATCACCAGGTTCTGCCTCTTTTCCTCCAGGGAGATCTCGAATAAAGCGTCCTTTAGCCCCGATTTCCACCTGATGTTTCCCATACATCCCTCGGAGCGGCTCATCAAACTTGCGTTCAATCCCTGATTTACCGACGTGAGCATGAATGGTATAAGCTTTTTCTTTGAGTTCTTTTAATCGCAGCTCGATATCATGAGAGCTATAATATCCCTTGGGAAGGGGAATCGGAAGACCTTCTTCCCTTTGCTCTAAGAAGAGAGACAACTCTTTGATTTCTTCAGCAATAGCTAAATACTGCCTTTCATTAATAGCGCCCATATAACCGATGAGATCGGAACCGACCTTCCCTTGCGGATAATACCGCTTTGCTGCACGTTGCATGCTCAGTCCTGTCCAATCCTTTTCCATCAAACGGAGGTGGTAATAGAGCATTTCTGAAATATCTTCCTTTAAGATAAATGGGGTATTGGGGAAGATTGAGGCTTTGCTATAGATGAGATCTTCAATCGCTATCGGGTCCATTTCCAAAGCAGCACCTAGCATCTTTGAAAGCTTTTCAACGTAGATCCGTCTTTCATAAACGCGCACCTTTTTGCCCCTCTCATCTCTTTCCCAACTCACTACAGGAATTTCACGAATCCGATCAAAACAAACCGCTGCATTGTATTGCATCTTATTGATCGCTAAAGGAAGATTAAAACGGTCGCGAATTGTTCCTCGAGGCGCTGCTTCAACCACTGTGCGTCTTTGTGGCTTCAGTGCTTTTTCAAGATACTCATCATGTTTCACAGCTCCTAAGTACCAAACACGAAGAGCGATCATCAAAAAGGCAATGAGGATTAGATGAAGAACATGATTGGCTTTATGGGGGACGTCGCGGCTACTTGTCATATATTATGGCATTTTTTAGATGAAGATAACAAAAAATGCGCTGCAAAGGCAAAAGAAAAACCCGAGAGTTTCCCCTCGGGTTACACATGAGTTCAAATCGAACGCACGTTATGAAAGGTGAACCTAGTAATTTCTATCGTTATCAAACAGCGTCATTCCGCCGCCAAGCATGGACATCCCTTCGGTATCAGAACCATACCCATCAGATTCTGGAACGAGATAAGATAAAGCAGTTCCAAAACTACCTAGCCAGCCTGAGTCTGCTTCTAAATCATATTCATCGAGGTCATAACGATCTTTTTCTAAATCTGCTTCCCGAACATCTTCTTCTGGATCAACCTCTTCATTTGATGCACACCAAAGTTTGTAAAGTCCCCAAATGGTCAGTCCCGCAAGAGCTAATCCGACGCCCCACTTTGCAATTTGTCCAAAGTTCATCCCCTTTTTCTTCCCTTCTCTGACGAGGAATTCAGCAGCCCAATCTTCAGCATTCACATCTTTTGGAGCTTTTTGCAGCCCTTGTTGCCAAATGCTTTCAAACATAGCGTTGGTCTCAGGAGTCAATCTTTGAGACGAAGCTTCAGACCAAAGCCTTTCTAATTCTTGAGTATGGCTTGGTGATGCCCGTGAAGTATCCGGTAACACTTCTTGAAGTTGTCCAATCGTATCGCTTGGGTCAAACCTTTGAACTGGAATCTCTGGAGAAGATGGAGAGATGTCCATTTCCTCAAGCAACGCGTCAAAGTCTACCTCTTCTCCCAATCCAAAAGCTTGTTGACCGCTTAATGTTGGAGAAGCAGGAGCAATCTCATGGTGCATTCCTTGTGCTGAGAAAGCCTCAAACTCTTCAACAGCTTGATCAACACTCGAGAAAAGAGACGTTGTACGCTCTCCAGTTAGTGGAGTTGAATCTGCAGGGCGTCTGCTACCTATTTGATCCATAACAGTGTCTGCGACTCCTTGAAATGGAGATGAAGGGACATGTTTCGGCCCTTCTGTCTGAGGACGCAGGACTTGGTCTGCGACAGTCGAAGCCATTCCTCGAGCTCCGCCTACACCTTCTGAGAATCTTGCTGCCATCCCTGCTAAGTCTGTTGCTTGCTGAGTGGCACCGCCACCTGCTGATTGCCAAGAAAAAAAGGCTTGAGCAAGACCTAGAAGCGTCGTTCCTACAGCTAGCGTTCCAATCCAAGCCTTGGCTTGAATAACCGTCCAAACCGCAGCAGCAGGAACAGCCACCATTAGGTGTTTACTTCGCATTCTTGCAAACCCTGCAAAGAGTGCAAAATAGACAAGAGAAGCTGTAATAAGATAGTTGATATTCTCGGTGAAGAAATGACAGACCGCACCGATCGTGTGCTTTTCTGATACTTTTGTTGGCTTGATCTCAGCTTGAGCTGCTACTGGATCTCGTCTCAATAAATTACTTATAAATGCCATAGTTTTCTTATTCCCCTTTCAATTTCGACATACTTATAATAAAACGTTATTTATTTATCAATATTATAATAATAAAATGTAAAATATCTCAGTTTTTTAATACTTTAAATTTTAAATTAATCTTATTGTTATATAATTTTTTTGAAACAAAGGGCGAAAAAAACCGAGGCAAAAACCTCGGTTTTGTGAGTTAGGTAAACTCTTAGAGTTTTGCTAGCTGTTGAACAGGTGGTCCGATGAGTTCCTTTTTTTGGCTCGCAGTCACCTCTAAATATTCAAAAAGTTTAGGTTGGAAGTGAGTTGCAGCTTGGTGGAGCTCTTTAACCCCTACGGAAATCTTATCTGCCTGAGCTTCTGTTAAAACAGAAGGGAGAAGCAGAGCGATTCTTTGTTCTGGAGTCACTTCCATTCTTCTGAAGAATGCATCCCTAGAGAGCATAAGTGCTGCAACCATACTTTTTGGCTCCAGGCGACTAATTTTCTCAGCTTGAGCTGGGTTTGCAATTTGCGCAAATTGCCATACAATGCGTCGTGCTTCTCTAAACTTTTGTTCAGTGATAGCGCGATCGGAAACTTCTTCTTTTTTCTTAACTTGTTGGGTCGCTGTATCAACGGCTTCCTCTTCTTCTGCTACTGTAACAGTAGGGAGAGGAGAAGTCAGCTCGAGCTGACTATCAACAAGGCCTGCTTCAAGATCGATAGGATCATGAAGAGGTGGAGTTTGTCTGCCACTTCGTTCTTCTTCTTCTGATACCTGACTCCAAGTTTCTTCCATCTCTTCCTGCAGATTAGCAGAAGTTAATACAGGAATAACAACGGGTGATGCAACCACTGTGGATTGTCTATCAGGTGATCGTGGTGAGGTGTGGGTTGAAGTGGTGTCCACTTCTTCTTGACGCCTTTGATCGACAACAACCGAAACGCCGTCTGGTTGGCTGAGCGTGTGTTGTGCACCGTTCCAAGCTTCTTCGAAAGATCTTAGGTCTTGTTCTTCTAAGCGACTTGAAGTCTCTTCCCTTCTATGAGGAGAAGTCTGACCTCTTCGCTGTTGAGAGGCATCCGTATCTCGCCTTTCAGCTTGGTGAGCAGGGGGACGATATTCTCGTTGCGCAGGTGTTGAATTGCCGCTTGTTGCCCAGTTAAAGACCACTTTTGCGATTCCGTAAATAATTGGAGCAGCAGCTGCTAGGCTCCAAGCGCTAAACCCTTGAAATACAGTCCATACTGCTGCTACAGAACTGAATGCAACGAGCTCTCTTCCTTTTAATTTTGTGAAAGTTGCTCCTGCAAACGTATACAGTAAAAAAGCTGTAACGATGTGTTTCCAATTGTTTTGAACAAATGTTATAACAGCATGATCCACATCGCTTAGATCACGTGCAGGAACGTCCTTTTTGGCTGCAGCTGATTTCCCACCCGAAAATGGATTATGAGTGAGAGGAGAGCTAGTACCAAATAAATTAGTGCTTCTTAAAAATTCCATGTATAAACCCCTTCTGTTTGGCCATACTTATAATATAAAAACATATTAATTACAATTATATTTGTTTTTAAAATAAACTTTATTATTAAATTAAATATTTATTCGTTTTAAGCCCTTTTTGATAGCACCTGATGGCGAATTGCCTGTTTTAAAAAATAAATTATTAAAAAGTCAGGCGCTACCAAGGTTGGGCAAAACCAATGTCTTCTAAAACGCTTAATGGAGAGTTTTTACTCAGCCAACATTAAAAATTTTACGACACTTTAGAATACGCAGGAATTTATGGCAATGATTAAAAATGACAAAGGATGGTGAGTTTTTGAAGTTTCTCAACGACAAAGGATGGTTATTTTTGATCATTTTATTAGAAAATGACCGAGCGGCTGCAATGACATTGCGGTTAATGGAAAGTTGGAATAGAGACCGATAAAGGGTCTAGTTCGAGGGAAAAAACTTTTGGGTTAAAGTTTCTTCCTTTTCGAGGTATTTAACCATGACAGCTTGCAACTCCTTTTCAGCAGGTGTTTGAGGAGTAACTTTACCTCTTCCAAGGGCCATGAGGTGTTTGCGTGTCGAAGCTGATGCATAAACCTTAGGAAGAGCAATCGAAGCAGTATCGACAAAGCATTTGATTTTAACATCAACAAGATCGCCTTGGCAGGCTTCGTTCATTTGTTTGATTTTTTCAAGTTGAAGGACAAGGTAACGCTTTTGGAAGGTTTCTTCATCCATTTTATTTTGTGCGTTGGCGATTTCAAGCGAAAGTCCCTTAAGCCAGAATTCTGTATCGATTTGGATCAATTTATTTTCGATCGGGGTGACTCCATCGCCCTTAAATTTGAAACCCAGATTGTGAATAAATTCAATGCTCTCCTCTTCCTGCTTATTGGGGCAGAAGAAAACCATATCCCGGACTTCGCGGCTGATTTTTTCGTTAGGGTGGCTGAGAGCAACTTCGATCAATTCTTGGTCTTGAGCGTGGTGAAGGGCAGCGATTTTTTGCTTAAATTCATCCGTTTTATCGATCCCATAATCGTGAACCATGGAGGAAAGCTTTTTTCGCTGTTCTAAAAGGTCGTTATTTTTCCACTTTTTCTCAGCTTCGCGGTAGTCGTCATCTGACTTTTTCAAAAAATGATTATATTTCCCGGCTTGGTAGTCAGCGAGGACCTCATCGATCATTTTTTGCTCCGGAGAGGCGATTTGCTCTGATTGGATAGGTTCGGATTGAGCGAGTGTTTCATCTCCTACTAGAGGAAGGGTTAGGGTAGCTGCTAGAAATGGAACCAGTAGAAACTTTTTCATAAAAACGCTCTCCATGCTCAATTTGTTTGATAGCTCCTATTATACAGGATTGGGATTAAAAACACACTCAAACAGGTCGAATTATATGTAAATAAATAATTTTAATTTGAAAGGAGATCATGAATTCTCTTGGAAAAAATAGGGGAAATACGCTAAAAGTGATGGTTTACTAGTGGACTTTTATGAAAGATCACGAAGTGCGCCTGTAGTTCAATGGTAGAACAATAGCCTTCCAAGCTATTAGTGTCAGTTCGATTCTGATCAGGCGCTTTTTTTACATAGGGACAGAATGCTCCCGCAGAACCTGAATATTAACCAAGACCGAAATCCTTACGAAAAGTAGGGATGCCGTCGTCAAACAAAAGGGACAAGGCTTGGCACAAACCAAACAACATAACCCTGTATCCATTAAGGATCTTCTAGAAGCTGGGGCACACTTTGGCCACCAGAAACAACGATGGAACCCCAAAATGAAGCGCTTCATTTTCGAAGAGCGCAGCGGGATCTATATCATCGACCTTGCTAAAACAATGCAACAAATTCGGATTGCCTTAGAAGTTGTCAACAATGTTGTTGAGAAGCACCAAAGCATTCTTTTCGTTGGAACCAAAAAACAAGCGAAAGATGTCATTAAAGAGTGTGCAGAACGTTGTGGAGAGTTTTACGTTGCAGAGCGGTGGCTTGGTGGAATGCTAACAAACCTTCCAACCATCAGACAATCGGTAAAAACGCTTGAGCGTATCGAAAAGCAGATTGCTGCTGGAGGCGAAGGTTTTACAAAGAAAGAGATGACTCTCTTAAACAAAGAACGTGAAAAGCTTAGCCGTAACCTTTCTGGTATCCGTGCAATGAGAAAACTTCCTGGACTTCTTGTTGTTGTAGATCCTAGTAAAGAGCATATTGCTGTTGCAGAAGCGAACAAATTAGGCATTCCAGTGATGGCTCTAGTCGATACCAACTGTGATCCTGATCCTATCGATTACGTTATTGCTTGTAATGATGATGCTCTAAAGAGTATTAAGTTAATTGTTCAAGCAATCTCTGACGCTGTCATCGATAAAAAAGGAGAACTCAGTATTGCTATTGGCAAGGATGAGGAAGAAACTGAAGCTAAGGTTGAAGAAAAAGTCGAAGAAACTGCAGCAGAAGAATCTAAAGGAGAAAAAAAAGAATGACGATTACAGCTCAAATGGTCATGGACCTAAGAAAACGCACCGGTGTTGGGATGAGCAAATGTAAAGAAGCTCTGACCGAAGCTAATGGAGATATTGAGGAAGCCATCCATATCCTTCGTAAAAAAGGGATGGCATCAGCTGTAAAAAAAGGTGGAAGAGAGACAAATGAAGGAGTCATTGGAATCGCTGAAACCGAAGACGCTGCCTTTCTTGTTGAAATTAACGCTGAGACTGATTTCGTTGTTCAAAACGACCGGTTTAAAGAATTTCTTAAAAACATCTGCGATGAGGTTGCAAGAACATCTCCGACATCTGTCGATGAGTTTCTTCATCAAAAGTTTAGCAAAAATGATGCTTTGACAATTGATGAATACCGCGCAGATATTGTTCAAACTCTTGGAGAAAATATCCGAATCAAGCGGATTAAAGAGTTTAAAAAAGTTGGTGATTATTCTCTAGGTATCTACTCCCATATGGGTGGCAAAATTGTTTGTGTTGTGGAGATTAAAGGAGCGAATGATCAAGGAACTCTAGCGCGTGATGTTGCAATGCATGTTGCTGCTGAAGCTCCAGATTATTTAAAACCTGAAGATGTTCCAGCTGATGTCCTTGCAAAAGAAGAAGAAATCGCTCGATCTCAAATTCAGAACAAACCTCCAGAAATCATGGATAAGATTGTTAAGGGTAAGCTAAATGCTTATTTCGAACAGGCTTGTTTAGTGAATCAGAAGTTTGTCAAAGATCCTTCGATGACAGTGGCGAAGTATGTCTCTGAAGAAGGAAAGAAGACTGGCAAAACCCTAGAAGTTGTGGATTTTGCTCGCTGGCAGATAGGTGAGTAAATTGGCAAAGTCTCCTTATAAAAGGGTCTTACTTAAGCTCTCGGGCGAATCTCTGAAAGGAGAGAAGACGGGAGTGATTGATCATGAAGCTTGTGCTCAAATTGCAGATAGCATCTGCGAGGTCTATGAGCTCGGAGTTCAAATTGGTGTTGTGATTGGCGGCGGAAACATTTTCCGCGGCAACATGGCCAAGCAATTTGGATTTGCCCGCACTCCTGCCGATCATGTCGGAATGCTTGCTACAACGATCAACGGACTCATTTTAGGACAAATTCTTACAGAAAAAGGGTGCAATACGCGTGTGATGAGCGCCCTTAATTTTGATGGGATTGTAGAGACTTATAATTGGAATCATGCTCTCCATTCCCTCGACAAAGGACACATTGTCATCTTTGTTGGAGGAACGGGGAACCCTTATTTTACAACAGATACTACAGCCGCGATGCGCGCTAGTGAAATCGAAGCTGAGGTTCTTCTTAAAGCGACAAAAGTCGATGGGGTTTATGACAAAGATCCCATGAAAAATCCGGATGCAGTGAAAAGTGATCATTTGACCTTTTCCGAAGTCCTCATGAAGAATCTCAATGTGATGGATGGAACAGCTATTGCTCTTTGTCGAGAAAGTGATATCCCCATCCACGTCTTCAACCTTTTTGAAAAGGGTGCCCTTTTGAAAGCGGTAACCGAAAAAAAAGGTGGAACACTCGTTACAAAAGGTTAATAACCCATGAGTATTATGGACGAATGTAAACAAAATATGGAAAAAGCTATTGAGCACTATAGAGATGAGCTCAAGAGTATGCGAACAAACCGCCCCAGCCCCAACATGCTAGACAATGTTGTCATAGAGGTTTATGGTGCTGAAATGCGGATGCGTGATGTCGCAACGGTTGCCGTTAGCGATGGAAATCAACTCATTGTGACCCCCTTTGATCCCTCTACGGCAAATTCGATTGCTAAAAGCATTGAAAAGGCAAATTTAAATGTGATGCCTGCTGTTGATGGCAATGTTGTCCGCGTTCCGATCCCACCGATGAGTGAGGAGCGGCGCAAGGAAATTGCTAAAGATGCCCGTGAAAAAGGGGAAAAGACAAAGGTAACAATCCGTGATGTTAGACGCAGATCCAACGATCAGGTAAAGAAGCAAAAGACAGATGGTGATATTTCTGAAGATGAGCAAAAGAAAAATGAAAAGCTGATCCAAGAACTCACCGATAAATACTGCAAGCAAGTCGATGAGCTCTTCTCTGCAAAAGAGAAAGATATCCTCGAAGTTTGATCTTGCAAATTTTAAGATCCCTCTGTAGAATAGGGGGACTTATATGACTAAGGCCCCATCGTCTAGTCAGGCCTAGGACACAAGATTTTCATTCTTGCAACAGGGGTTCGAATCCCCTTGGGGTCATTTGAGGCTTTAGCTCAGTTGGTAGAGCATCTCCCTTTTAAGGAGAGGGTCGTTGGTTCGAGCCCAACAAGCCTCAATAAGCCGGAACTTCTGTTCCGGCTTTTTTTTCCTACTGTTTATAGAAAAATCTAGAATCGAAAAAAGGTTTTATTCTTGTAACCCTTTATTTTTTTCGCACTTCAAGGAGAGCTGCCGTTGTTCCTTTTTGTTTGAGAAGAGAAAGAATTTCTTTTGCAACTTCAAGAGGAGAAAGAAGAGAAGAGGGTTTTTCATCAGGAAAGTTGGCTTGTCGCATTGGAGTGGCCGTTCTCTGTGGCACAATGGTATTGATGTGGAGATCAGGACGTTCTTCTGCTAAGCCTTGCGTAAAGTTTACAATCGCTGCTTTTGCACTTGAATAAAGGGTGTAGGATTTGCGCCCTCTTGAAAAAGAAGAAGAAGAGAGATTGATAATATGGCCACCGGGCCTAATATGAGCAGCACGGCAACTATAGAGGAGCGCATGGAGATTTGTTTGAATCAAATGGTCGATTTCCTCAGAGGAAAGAGCATGAAAAGGCTTAAGAGAAAGGTATCCCACACAGTTGATCAGCCCATCGATAGGGCCTAATTTTTTGAAGAGAGTTTCTGTGGCATCATAATCTGTCAGATCAATAGGGTAAGATGAGGAAGATTTCGAGAGAATCAAAGGATGGGCCCCTTCTTTCTTAAGAAGTTTTACAAGGGCAGATCCAATCCCTCCAGTTCCTCCTGTAATCGCAAAGGTTTTCCCTTTTAAAGAAACGGTTTCTTTAGGAGACGGTTTGTTTTTTCGGTGCATGAGTTGTTCGGCTAAGAACAGGTCGAGCTCATTGGTGATTTTAATGTTATCTTCAGAGCCAGGAACGATATGGACAGGCTTTTTAAGATTGAGAATCAGACGGCAATCGTCTGAGGTATTTTGGTCGGTCGCTTTTTCGTGCGCTTCTAAAATAAGGGGATAAGAAAAGCTTTGGGGGGTTTGTCCTCTTAAATATTTTGCTCGATTGGGGATCGAAGTGATGGTATCGAAAGTTTCTGCATGGACAATCGTATCGGTTGAAGGAATGCAGGTATCGACGGCATCATATTTTTTAAGAGCCTTAAGGTTCGCTTCAATAATGCGTTGAGAAACAAAGGGACGCGCCGCATCATGGATGACGACATGGGTGGTCCCGGTTCCGCAGGCAAGGAGGCCACGATAGGAGGAATCTTGACGTGTATGCCCTCCTTCAATGATCCGAATCCGTGAATCCGAAACCTCTCCTTTTACCTGATCGATATATTCTTGATGGCAAACAAGGATAACCTCCTCAAATTCTTTAAAAGAAAGAAAGGTTTCTAATGTATGGAGATAGATTTTTTTTCCAGAGAGGTTTAGAAACTGTTTGGGCGTTGAACTCCCAAAACGCTCTCCATTTCCACTCATTAAAAGAATCGCTTTTACATACCGATCGTGTTTCAAAACTTGGTTTTTCTCTTTTTCAGCATCTCGATCTTTAAACCTCTCTGCATCGCCTCTATCTTTTAGATAGGAGGCTCCTTCGATTGATTTAAATCTCGAGCGCTGACTTTGAGAAATTCCCAAGTTTTGAAATTCGATCGGTATGCTCATTACAAATTCATGGTTATCGGTTTTAAAGCCGATTGTAAAAACTCAGCCCGTTTTTGGGCGAGCTTTTCTTGAGGAATTTCTTCTTTAGAAGATAAAGAGAGATGCCCTCGACGAACTTCAAAGAAAATCTTATTCATATCTTGGTCGGTGAGTCCCTCAATCCAGCCAAGGTCTACACCAAGCTTAATAAAACTAATGGCGCTCAGTGCTTCTTTGGTATCGATTTGATAAGAGTGTTTGAGAAGACCAATAGCGCGGCTAATTTTATCAACAATGAGTGCGTCAGGGGTCTCTTTTAATTGGGTGCGCAGCTCTTTTTCATGGGCGACTAACTTCGTTGCTGTTTTATGGACAGCTTCTAAAATGTGGTCTTCCGTTAAGCCTAAAGTAAAACGATTTTCAATGATCACAATATCCCCGATAAAGTCGTAGGTTCCAGAGAGGCCGTTTGCTTGGACTTCCTCATCGAGATCTTTAATTAGAACCTCATCGAGTTGATCCAGTTCAATTAAACAAGGGAGATGGAGAAAAGCTTGAACAGTAAGAGCGGTTCCTGAGTTGGCGAGCTGTGACGTGAGATACCCAAACTTATTTGAGTAAGCAAACGTATGGTTTTTTGCTAAAAAATCTTCGATATTGGCGAGTTTTTTCCAAGCCTCCTTCCATCCTGAATGGGCTTCTATTGAGTGGAGCACAAGATGATCTTCGCTATTAATCATTGCTAAAAAGGTTCCACTTTTATCAATCACGAGACCCGATTTACATTCAGGATTTTGCGTTTCACACGTTGCCAAAAAATGCTCAAGGAGAAATTCTTTTTCAGCTGTTTTAATAGCATCGAATTCAAAAAACTGAGGATTTTCGAGACATTCAGAACTTAAGAGACTTTGCTTGAGTGCCCCAAGGATTCTTTGAGAATTCCCACGATCCATCTTTTGTGGAAAAGGGTCAGAGGCTAGGTTCCTTTGAAGAAAAAATCCTGAAGCAATCCAGACTGGAGTATCACTTTTTTCCCAAAAGCTATTTTCTTTGAGCTGCAAAAAAGGATTAGGTTGATTCATCAGATGCCTTGGTAAGAGAATTGATTTGATCCCGAAGCCAAGCTGCTTCTTCGTAGTTTTCCCCTTTTAAGGCCTCATTGAGCGCTTCATTAAGGTCACGGATACGTGTTGTATTTTCAGCGTTTTCATCGACGAAAGGTGTTTTTCCAATATGAAGGGTTGGAGTGGGACTTGCAGGGTTGGGTTTAAGCTTTGGTGAGATGAGTTGCGTTTCCATCAACTGATCCACAAGGACATCTTGAAAGATAAAATAACACTCTTTGCATCCAAGAGGTTCTCCCATCAAAATCGCTTCTAAAGAAGTATGACAATGGCTACAACAGAGACCTTCTTCCTTTTTAGGTGTTCCTTTCGTAGATGTTTTCCCTTCGAGTTTTTGCTTGAGAACAGGGCAGTCTCGACACATTTCAGTTGTCGTTGCAGTGTCACCAACCATCTCGGTGTAGATGACATCGGCACATTTTTTACATTGGCTACATTCTAATGGTCTTTCTGGCATGTTATTAACCTATATTAAAAATCTCTTTTATTATCAAAAAGGTTGTGCTATGGGTAAAAACATACCAAGGAGCACAAGGTAATGAAGAAGCTATTATTATTAATGGGAATTGCCACAATTTCCTATGCAGCAAATGGTTCGACCAACTACCAATCTGGTGGACAACCGTCGACACAACAATCTGTTCCTCAAACATCAGTTCCTTCAGACTGTTCTCATCTGTCTGACCAGGAAAAACAATTTGCTTCTCAGCTCAGTGACATGCATCGGGCGATGTTTTGCCGCCACTTTTCAGTATCTCAGCGTTTGAGAGCGATGACACTTTCTTCTCCAGAAATTCAAAATCTTACGGGACAAAACAAGACCATTACACCTGATGAAGCAGTAGAAGCTGTCATGAAAGATGCGCGCCAAGGTGACACGCAATCGGATGGAAGTGGAACAAGGCAGCAACAAGATCAAAGTCAAGGGCAGAATCCTTATAGTAATTACAGCTATCCTAACAATAGCATGAAGTAGAAAAGCTGAATTGACTATATTTTCCCAAATCTCAAATCTAGCTAAAACTCATCAAAAATATCTGACCTAAATCATTCTAAATTTAATGAGTCTTAGCTATAATCGAGGAATGATTATTGTCAAAGAAGTGAAAACGGAAGAGGACTATCAAACCTGTTTGATGATCCGACGGAAGGTTTTTATCGAGGGACAACAAGTCCCTGAGCGGGAAGAGATTGATTCTTTTGAAAGAGAAGCAACCCACTTTTTAGCTTTGTATGGACAAAAGCCAGCTGCAACAGGACGATTTAGAACCGAAAAAAATGCTGTTAAGTTCGAAAGAGTAGCGACTTTAGAACAATTCCGCGGCAGGAGGATAGCGACAAAACTTATGCAAGAAATGCAAAGGGTGGCACAAGAAAATTACCCTTCTCACGAAATGATGATGCATGCACAAGTTGAAGCACTTCCGCTCTACCTTAAATTGGGGTGGACCCCAGTAGGAGAACGTTTTTATGAGGCAGGCATTGAACATCAAAAAATGATTCTTCTACGAAGCTAAATTTGTCTAAATTAAAATTTTCCTTTATCTAAATGTTTTTTTTAATTAAGATCTCCTCTTCGTTTTTTGTGATTCAAATTAGGAGATTCAGATGTCAGATGGAATTCAAGAAGTTTCAGGAAATAGTGAGGTCCATGGCTTCCATTCAATGGAAGAAGGCTCGCTAGACGATTGCTCTAGGCAAGAAAAGGGACAGGAAGCAGTGACTCAGCCGGCTTCGGTTGATCGTAGAGCTTTATCCCAGGATATGGAGACTAGCCTGGCTTTAAAACAAGGAATTCTTAGCAGAATGAGCCAGTTAACAGGAAGTACTTCTCCTTTAACGCCTGAGCAAATGCAAGCGATTAAAGATGGAACGACTGCATTAGCAAAAAAAGATGCTGTTGGTGGCATGAACGATCTTCATGCTTCATTAACGGCTTGGTTAAAAGCAAATCCTTTCCCACCTGCAGGTCCTTATCCTCCCTGGAAAGCTTATGCACAGAAGTTGCAAGATGAAGTGGGGAAAGAGCGATCAGCGGCTCAGCAACAGAGTAGTAATACGTTGTCTGCAGATATTAATAAGTTTATTGCTGATAACCCTAAACTAGGAACAGGAGCTCAGGTTTGGGATTACTTAAATAATACAATGAACCCTAATCCCTTCACAGTTCTGCAACAGCAGTTTACTGAATACATGAACTCTATTCAAAGTTCTCTTATCGATCCAGTGTGGGCTGGCAAGCCTGGTGTTGTTCCACCCCCGCCCCCGCCCCCTGTTCCACCAGATATGCAACCTCTATCAGAGTCTACACTGAAGATTGATAAGGTGTCCTATGTATTACTACCTGATCCAAGTGCTGCCCAAGACCCATCAAAGTCGATGGCAATACCTGTCAGCCATACTTCTGATTCAGGAGGGCAAGGGATGCCAAATAGCACATCAACTGAAGCGATTTGGTATACCTTAGAAAATGCTTACGATAATGGTGATAAGACCCTTTTCCAACAAACGATGAATGCTTACCACTACTTAGTAGAGCAGAAGAAAGCGACAATCGATGCTGCAAGTGATAAATATAAAGATTGGGCTTATACGCCAGGTTTAGCCGGTTGGATCCTTACCCTTGGTATTCCTCCAGGAAGCACTTTTAGTTCGGGCGGATTTCCTTATCCTCAAGGAAGTGCTGGTAACCCTAACCTAAGTACCGCAACAGATGCTGATGAACAAATCATCAATCTAATGATCCAGGGGCTGACAAAGTTTGGAGATCTTGATTTACATTGCTTTGGTTCCTTCCCGAATCAGGAATCACCTGCAGATGTTAAGATGAGTGCTTTACTGCAACAGGCTCTTGGAACGTTCCTGATCAGTAACATTTCTGGTTATCCTCAAAGTTCTTATGATCAAGCGCATCATGGATTTAAATTTAAGGGAGTTGTTTATAATCCAGTTCTCTCTAATGATAATTGGGGCGGAGGAAAATGGACCGATGATCCTAATAAACCGATGCAAGGGACATTTTTAAATCCTTCCTACTTTGATCCAACAACACTAGCAGGTATTTATACGTATGCGACTGCCAATGGGCTTCCTAAAGACCATGTGGATAATTTCCATACTGCAGTCGTCAATAGCGTTAAATATCTTCAAGTTCTACAAAGTGAGTTCCAGGATAAAAGTGATCCTTCAATAGCTGGAATGCCAGATAACCCTACATGGAATGAAAATGATGGGCCATCAGGAACAGGACCTCACCCTGTAGGGTGGGACTCTATCCGTTTCCTCACAAATGTAGGAAAATTTGTTGACTTCTGTGAAAACAAAGGAAAAACAGATCCTTTTGGTATTCTTGCCGATGTCAAGGATATGGGCTCAAAAATGTTGAAGTACGTGATTGAAAACAGTACCAATCCCTACCAATCCTCAATGGTTTTAGGCGATACTCCTAAGGGTGCTAACCTAGTAGGTGGAGCACTACTTGGGCCGCTGCTTGTGGCGATGAAGGCGTTAACTCCAAATGACCCTAATATTCCTACGGTTGAAAAAAGTTTGGCAGATGTATCTACAATAGATATGGCTCAAATGGACCCGAAAAGAACAGGAGCTTTTACCTATTGGCAAGACCAATACTATGGAGCAGAGCTTGCTCTTACTAACAAGTATGATGCAGATCATATTGGGAAGTAAGTCTACACTAATAACCCCAAAGCAACTTGCTTTGGGGTTATACTATTTTTCTCAGAGTATGATCTTTTCGAACTAGAACAGTACGATCAAACTTATTTAAGCTTTGATTTTTCCCAAGCGTCTAGGTCATCGCCACTTAATTCTTCATAAACGAGTTTGGCATAATCTTGTATCTGATGCCATTTAGGATGACTAATAATCTCAGCATCGTTAATCCCATGTCCTGGATCTTCTGGAGTATCCTCAGCCAATTCGAAGTCCTCGACCATATAATATAATTTTTGGAGCATTTCTCTTTGTTTGGAAGACATTTTAACTGCATAGTCACTAGTATCTAACACTGCTCGTCCATCAGAAAGAAATTCTTCCATTGTTTCCATATAATTATCACTACTCATTGGAGGCTCTTGTCGTACCCAATGCTTTTCTTGGTAGTCTTTGTTGGACATTTTCCAAATACTAAGATGTAGGGGATAGAAATCTGTAATTTCTGTATTGGGTCGATCATTAATTTCTGGATGAGTATTTAGTTCGATAATTTTTTCATTCACAAATGGAGGGTAAAATTGCCTAAGCTCTTTTTTTTGTTCTTCTGTTAGTTTTTTAGGTTTAGGTATCATTATTCCCATCCTCTAAATTTAAATTCATGCAATGGAATATGTGTTAATGCTTCTTTAGCTTTATTCTCAGGAAGCCCTGTTTCAATCCATTCACCATGAATAGTAAGCTTATATTTTCCCTTGCATTGCACAACATAAGGGTACTGCTGTCTTAACGTTCCTCGTTCAATCCGTCCTTTAATCACAGATGAAACAATACTTTCTTTTGCAAACCCTGGACAGATCCGGACAAGTTGGTTTTGTTTATTTGTACTTCCTGCAAGTCTATAAACCATACCACCATTTTTATCTGCGAACTCTACGATAACATTGGTTGGAAGTCCTTCAGGTCTTGGATACGTATCAAATCCTGCGTATTTTAACGTTCTTCTTATTTTTAACTCACTAAGATTTTGTGGGGCAAATTCGCTTCTAAGAGCCGCATAAAACCTTTTAGGATCGTCATGTGTTCTCCTCAAGGCATCGATTTTAGGGCTTTTAAGCATAAACCACTCAAGATCGACCCCTTTTTGTAGGTAGGGGAGATTTACGGGGGTAATTCTAGAGACTTCCCTATCTGTCAAACGTGTAGCAGCGACTTGTGTACTTCTACGGATTTGTTGTTGTGCGGGAACGATTTCACTCCAAGGGCTCCCGATGCCGCTATGGTAGGTGGGTCTTTGGAAATCTTGCATCGTTTGAAGTTGTCTGCTAGGTCTCTTTGGACGGGCAAAAACGCGATCAATTAGAGGTCTAGGGACATCTCTTTTGAATAGGATTCTAGTGGTGGCTCCTCCTCCTGCAAAGCCAAAGGCGATCCCTGCTGCACGGTTGGTGTCGTGGGTTTCTGAGAGGATGGCTCCATAGAGTCCCCCTTCACAGGCACTCGCAAAAATAGAAACTCCTTCTGCTACACGAACGACTCTGCCCACAACTCCAAAGGCAAACATTTCTCCTACAAATTCTCCTGCTTTGGCAGGGAGTCCATGGGGGTTTTGTACATGCACAACTTGGTCATATCTTTTGAGTATGTTTGTCATGACTCTTTTAACGTGCTGTTTGGGACACTCTGCTCCAGTTTTTGACATGTCTGGAAGCATCATGGAAAGAACGGAACTGGCGACTCTAACTGTTCCTTTAGGGATACTTTTTAAAAAGTCATTGTTTACCACATTTTGAATGATTTGTGCTTCTGTTTGGTTCATCATCTGAGCAGTCCCAAAGGAGCCATGCTGTATTTGCATGGGGCTTCTTCTAGGAATCCTAGTGGGACGAGGCTCTCTAGAGAGTGGAGTTTGTTGCGCCTTTCTTGCAACGCCTCGTCCCCAGTCGATAGGGGCGCTGGGTTGTAATGGCTGAGGGGTAGAGGTAAAGGCCATGTTGGTTTCGAATTGTTTTTGTCTTTGCAATGCTTGCACATCTTGGAAGGTAGTGGTGATGGTAGGTGTTGCTGTTTCTGGCGCAGGTTTTCTAGGTTGTGGCCTTGTTGGCTCTGTTGGTTTTGGTGGTGGTGGCGCGTCATGGGGTGTTTGGCGATCTGTAAGCTGAGGGGCTTTTGTGGGGTAAAGGGGAGCACTAACACTCACATTGATCGACTGGAAACCGATGGCTTCTAGAAGCGAGGCGAGGCGATCATCCAATGAGGGCCTTTGGGGAGTTTTCATCTTGGGGGTGGAGACTCTTTCAGGGTTCCCCGTCAGGGCATTGTAGTGGTTGATGGCTTGATCAAGGGCTCTAAGGTCTGCGTTATATTTCTTCACTTGGTTCACTGCTTTTCTGTACAGGCTGTCCTTGTGTTTCCGTTTTTGTAGCGATTCTAGTCTTTCTTGTAAACGATCGCCTCGGATGCGCACTGCTCTTTGACATTGCTTGATTGCGGTTACTGCGCCTTCGACTGCTTGGATATGGGCAACTTGTTGCTCGTATACAGCTAGATCTTGCTGGTATTTAGCAAGATCCTTTTTATGCTGTTCGTCTGCTTTTTTTTGCTCTTCTTCGATTGCAAGTTGTTTTTCTTTTTCAGCGGTTTCTCTAGCAAGCCTTTCTTCTGTTTTAGCTTGAGTTTGTTTATCATCATCTTGTGTGGTTTCAGTCGTTGAAGAAGGTTCTTCGAGAGTTGTTGGTTCTGGCGTGACGGGGTCGAAGAGGCCATTAATGAACTTTTCTTGGATGTCAGGATTTGTTAGGGCAACGCGCAGGACTCTTCTTCCCCAGGGGGTTGTTTCATCCGCTTCGGGAAGTTGGTTCATGGCTTCAGAAAGAAGCCCTCCAAAGATTTCCTTTAAGTATCTTAAATCATCACCATGGATCGTTCCTGTCAGCAAGGCTTTGGTGAAGGTCGCGGCGATATTGCGCCCTCTTTCTTCTGCTCTTGAAGGAGTTTCGCCTGCTTGTTTACTTAGGTGACGACTGTATAGGTCTGCGATGTCAAAAACGAGTCTTGCTAAAAGTTCTGTAGAAAAACCACTGGCTCCTACGACTCCTGCTCCTACAAGTGTCGGAAGGGCTTGCACATAAAAATCTTCTCCCTCAGGGTCGGTATTTCTAGCGACGGCATTGAAAAATACCCGCACAAGTTGTCCCCCTATATAACTGGGGTTATATGTGGCTAAGGCTAAACTGCCTGAGACAAGGAGTTCATCCTTATCATTTTGCCAGGCTTTTTCATGTTGTTTAGCGATTCGCAGATCTCTTCTTTGTTGAAGGAGCCCCAACTGCAAAGCTGAACACCATAATACCCAGTTGGTCGTTTCAAGAGGAGGATGCAGAGTTTTTTGTGGTATTGCTGCTTCAGCTGTGTAGTCTTGAATACCGTTAATGTCTTCCTGTAGCCATTCACAGGCTAGAAGATCGGTAAAAATAGATTGGAGGGTTTCATAACACCTTGGAAAAGCTCTGGAAAAGATGGGAAGAGAAGAAAAATAGGTGTCTCTTGTGCTCAGTGATAACCCTTCTATAAACCGTTTGCTATTCGCTTTTAAGACTGTCAGGAATTTTTCGTTAAAACCTTCACACCGGTCTAAGAGATACGTCAGTTCATCTTGGAAAGGGTCTTTAACATGATAGGATGTTGAGACGGTGTCGTCATAATCGCCGCGATCTATACGTCGATTTTCAATCGTTGTGATGTCTTCATAGCCAAGGGACTTAGCAAGATTCCAACCCGCATTTCTAACGAGATAACTTCCTCCTCGCATTTCTCGAAAAAAATCGAGAAAAAGGGTTTGATAAGGGACGTCTTGTAATTGTACGCCACTTGTAAAAGCGTAACTACTCATGAGAGTTTGGGTGATTTGAATAAAAAAGGCTTGGAGTTGTTGACTATTTCTTCTTACGCGCCATTGGCAGTAATTAGGGTCTTGGAGCGTTTTGTATTCGAATGCTTTATGAGGATACGGTCTAGGGGATATAATCATTGTAGCCATGTTTTACCTTTTTGATTTTGGGTGTGCATTAGGCAAGAATATAAATATGCAGAAGGCAACGATGAAAATAAGCATACAGTTAAAGTCTTTATTAGATTTTCTCTTTCTTGCTTCATTTTCAATTTTTTCTTTCATCAGGTGCAGTTGGATTAAGCTAAAGTCATCACGAAAGTTTAATTGCTCTAACACGGCATATTCTTTTTTGATGTCTTCTATCCTTAATTTTTCTATGCGCCTTTTTTCATTTGCTTTAATTTTTATTCCTTTTTGAAAACGTTCACATAGCTGTTTTAGTTCACTTTCAGAAAGTTGACTTTTACGCCACTTCTGTGCAGCAGCAGAGACTTGTTCAAAAGACACGAATTTTATTAAGAGATGTCGACAAATGGGGCAAGAATCTCCTTTTTCTAACCACTTTTGTAAACAAGCTTGATGAAAGGTGTGTCGGCAAGCCGTGTAAGTTTTTTCACCAGGCAAAAGGAAAGGACTCAGGCATATAGAGCAGTCAGGTTGTGCGGGGATACGAGAAGAAACAGCCATTTCTCACCTTCTTATTTTACCAGGGAAAATCGTAAAAAAAAAAGTATTTTAGGCATGGTTCAAAAAGTGAGGTTTTTGGGTAGCAAATAAGATCAAGAATTCGCTCGTCTAGTGACGCTCAATGATGCTTTTTGATGTGTTAAGGAAG
>FLZO01000005.1_pt1 | contig 151598 bp, 133 predicted proteins | sample 876441 | NCBI WGS metagenome assembly FLZO01 (sample SAMEA4075886, study PRJEB14783) | cnidarian metagenome | reverse complement strand
TTTTTTTTTCAGAATCAGAGTAGCCAATTTTTGAATTGCTATGTCCTTTTTTGTAGAATCAGGGCAGAAAAGTTGTTACCCCATTTTGAACCATGCCTGATTTTTTCATTGAAGGCTTATATCCATCCAATGGAGACTCAGAAGTTTTTTCCGGCACAGGAATTAAGGTATCTTTTTCTTTGTAGTATGGATGGACAACTGAACAAAATAGTAACGATAAGATAAGGGTCTTTTTAATCATCATCAACTCCAGAATACATGTTGCTTTTTCTTAATAACGAAAAAACAAGCAATTGACCAGAAAAAATTTATTTATTGTTAGATAGTGTCGTCATGAGATGGACATTTAAGAAGCGGCTTCTATGAGGAAAGTTCAAGGCGACCGATGCAAAAAGCCCTAATTGGGCTTTTGAAGCAGATCAACGATGAAATTTTCCATAGAAGACTCTTAAGAAATGAATAACTCGTGACGATACTATCTAAAGATGCTCTTGCTTCACAGCGCGCATGAGGAGAGCGCCAACAGCTTCTTTTGGGTTGATCCCTTCATAGATGATGGAGTGAACCGCTTCGGTAATCGGCATTTCAACGTCCATTTTTTTGCTGAGTTCTAAGGCTGAAACGCAGGTGTAAGCTCCTTCCACAACCATTCCAATTTTTTCACGTGCTTCATCAGGGGTGTGTCCTTCAGCTAAGAGCTTCCCAAAGATATAGTTTCTGCTGAGCGTTGACAAACAAGTCGCGCAAAGGTCTCCGAGCCCCGAAAGACCATTGAGAGTTTCTGACGAACATCCAATCGTTTCACCCAATTTACGAATTTCATGAAGCCCACGTGTCATTAAAGCTGCTTTGGTATTTTCTCCGTAGCCTAAACCATCAGAAATGGCGCATGCAATGGCAACAATATTTTTCATCGCCCCACCAAAAGAAACCCCTCGCATATCATCATTAGGATAGACACGGAAATAAGAAGTTGTGAAAGCTTCACAAATTTGCATCATGAGGTCGGTGTTATAGGCAGAGGCAACAACAGAGGTTGGAAGTTTATTCATCACCTCATTCGCTAAACTAGGGCCACTGAGGCAACCGATCTTATCACGGAAATCCTCACCCATCACTTCAAGGGCAACTTCAGACATCAAAAGTCCCGTCCCCTGCTCAATTCCTTTCGAAGTCAGAACAATCGGCGCTCCCATATGTCCAGAATCTTTGATGAGGTTAAGAACAGGTCTCAGCCCTTTAGAAGTTACCGACTCAATGATCAAATCGGCATCTGCAATCGCTTCATTCAGATCGGTCGTAAGAACGAGGTTTTCCTCGGCTTGATGATCTCGAAGTTTGGGATGGCTCTCGCCTCTTTTCAAAACTTCTGCAAGAGAAAGGTTTCCTGTCCAAAGTTTGACTTCGTATCCTTTTTCAGCCAAAAGATTTGCTAAGCAAAAGCCCCATGCTCCCGCCCCTAAATAACCAATTTTCATGATTTACCCTATTTTTACTTTGCACAAAGGATTCTTCTTTCCTTGTCGGAAAACACTCAGCACAAAATTATTTTTATATAGATTATACCTGAAAATGCCTTTAAAAGCGAATGTAGAAACCAACCGATATCTGTACATTGTGATTCAAAGATTTGAGTCTATTCAAGCATCTCCATTAAAAGATAACTTTAATTTTAAATCGTTTTATAGATAAATGACAAAGTTTCTAGTTGCATTTGTTGAAAGGCTACTCAGATCGAAGGATTAAATAGCCATTCGAAACTTCCCAAGTAAGATGCTCGGGATCAAAGCTAGAGTGGCTCAAATCAAGGCCAATGTAGTAATTGACAATTGGAGTACTGTAGAGCGTTTTTCCTTGCTCCCTCTTATCCGCCACTTTTTCAGCTATTGATCTGCTGTCTTTTCTTACAACTGGTTGACCTGTTGCTGAAGCTAGAACTTCCTCAGTAAGATCACTAGCTAAAACTTCAGCAGCCAGCATTTTTTCAGTCTGTGCTTGAGAAGCTCTAATAAGTTCTTTCGTTCTTGTGGGAAGACCAATAATGATCAGTCGCTTTCTATCGACAAGAACGTTGACATCATTTTCATCTTTTAAATTGAGGCAATCAAAAACAAATGTCTGTTCATTTTTTTCTACTAAAGAAGGCGTTTTAGAATTTTGATAAGAGGCATTAAAAAAGTCTACAGCTTCTTTTGTAACAGGAACGAAACCCCGCGCATTCTGATCCCAAACTTTTGCTTCTTTGCTTAGAGGCAATGAATTAATCATTAGTCTATCTTCGGGAATATCTTTACCGAAAAGATAGTTTTCTTGAGTCCTAAATTCTGTTTGTATCTGACCAAGGTAATCTTCGAAATTCCCTCTTTTTCTTACCGTAGGGTGCTTTTGCTGGGTGAGCGTTAATTCGAGCGGTTGATCTTTATAATAGAAGAAAATCCGTTCCCCTTCTTTCTTGTTTTCAAAAAGAGAATGAGGAAGATGCTGAGGAAGAATAGTCGTAGCTGTAATGCGACACAAGCGATCTTCTTCTTCCCCTGGATAGGGAGATCCATCACTTAATCTAAGGTCCCGTTTAAGATGATAGGTTTTATCCGTTCCGATCCAGCCACATTCGCCATTCTCAAGATAAAGAGTTCCTCGTTCAGGAATGATCTTAGGGGTATCTTTCTCTACTCTTCGGAGCTCAAAATCTCGATTTTTCCATCTAAACCCAAACGGGTCATTGACTCTTTTGTCCTGAACCCATTGAGCCGAAACTTGTGTAGGCAGCTCATTTTTCACACCCCAAAGCCAAGCAATTCCTTGAAAAGCGGTATAAATAGCCCAAAGATGCCAGGGAAGAAGGGCTTCCTCTGCTGTGATCTCCACAGCAACCATCCCTTCCTTTTCTTCCCCTGTGGTCACAAATCCACGAAAGGGGACTGTTTCAGGATTAAATGTTTGTGTATAGAGTCTCGAAATTTCTGTAGAAGAAGACATAAAACCTACTTGATTCGCAAAAATTCTACCTATTTTTGTTATTAAAAGAAAGAGTAAACCGAAGAATTCAGATGTATCGGTAAAGCCATATTTTTTTCTTGGAGAAATAAAGATTTTTAGCTAAGCTAAAAAGGTATTTTTGAAAAAATGCCTCGAGAGGACGCACCCTCCCGAGGCTGAAACCAAGGTACATCCTTTTAACACAACGACCTTAGCTTCGATCAATAATTTAACAGATCGAAGTTAAAAAATCTAGCATGTCTGCTTTCCTTAAAAGGATGTACCTTTTTACATAAGAGGTACAACAATGACTGAAGAACGTTTTTATCTTTATAAGCTTTTTGAGAACAGTCCCAAGGTTTCTCTAACCCATCAAGAGATCGCCGATTTTTATGGAGAATCGATCGCGCAGATTCAGAGGTGGATTGAGGAAGACCTTGATAGCGGGATGTTTTTCACGAATGAAGCTTTGTCTAACTTTTACCTGACTCCGATAGGGTTTGATAAGCTGTATGAGCTCAAGCGAAAAAGGGTCAGCTCTTAAGCACTTTTGCCACAGACTCCAAACTATCGGGCCCTGTTGCGTTTTTAATCGGAGCAAAACATGTTTCCCGTTCGGAGCAGAGAACTTTATAACTTTTAGCATAAGGGAAAAGGTCGAAAATGAAATATTCCCTTTTTGAAACCCACGACCCTTCAACCTTTTTTCGCACGGAGTGAGGTGGAAGGGAAAGGGCTGCCCCCTGCTTGACAAAGTCAAAAGTGCAGGAAAAAATCCCTGTATTTCCTAGCAGATTCTCATTCAAATGAGTCGATTCCGTATACTCTTCCACTTGAAGCTTATCCCCAGCTAAAATGACTCCCATTTTTTCATCAGGCCCCTTACGTTCAATCCCTCGTAAAACAAGATCAACTCCCTGATTGGCGTCTAAAAGTTCTTCATCAAATGGGGTTGCCAAGGGATTATCTATCGGAAGAACTTGGAGATATTTTATCCCCATTTCCTGCCAGTGATCCCAAAGCCGTTGCTGGTAAAAATAGGTAAAGGCTTTTCCATTGCCGTCAGGAAACCCTCCTTCCATCCCCTGCTGGAAAAGGGTCACATTTTGTAGACCAAAAAAAGCTTCTTTTTTTAAGTACGCAAGAGTTGCTTCGTGATTCAATGGCGAAGTCATCACTGCTATGGGCGCCTTGGGATCTTTTACCTTTTCTAAAAGGATGTGAAAAAGCGTCTTCTTTTCTTTTAATGGTAGTTCAACGCACCCTTTTGGCCCGTCAAAGCCAAGGCGCGTTCCCTGACCACCAGCAAGGATTAAACAGCCACAATCAGATCGAGTTTTTAAAGAGTGCATCATAGACCGTATCAACAGCAATATTAGCAACAGTATCATTTTTCCCATGGAGGGGAAGGTGCTCAAATAGCGGATTGGGAGAATCGACTTTTTGGCGTAAAACTCCTTGCCGTGGATCAGCCCAAAGTGAGACAACACGGATGGGATAGGAGGCATCGACATAATAGGCTACTGATAAGACTCCAGAATCAGGGGCGACCAAGTAGCGACACCGATTTTTAATCAGTGAAAGCATTTCGAAAACATTTGTTTTTCCTCGAAGGTCGATCACATCTTCCATTAAAAAAGCAGGCTCACTTTCCATTCCAAAGAGGAGAACTTTTCCCTTTTTTTTCTCATGAATCTTTTTAAATAGATTTCTCCAAGAAGGAAGGTCCCAATTCTTTTCATACCCATAATAAACACCTGTCTCCGTTTGAACATGGCACCCTATGTAGGTTTCATTCGGATCGAGTTCATACTTATCAATCAAAACGTCCCAGTCTGGATTCCAATTAAGTTTTGGAGTTAATGTGCCAAGTTGCCATTTCAGCCAACGAGTGGGGTCAGGTTTTTCTAAAACAGCGTCAAACATATTTGCACTGAGTTGATGCTCTTTTAAGACCACATCCACATCCACCGGTTTTCCACGAACAACAGTTTCTCCTACGATCACTTTCACATCATCGAGCATTGTAAAAAGGTCCGCTAAATCTTTTCGTGTTACGAAAGTAATGGATGCGCGCGGGATATAGCTTCTGATCCGATAAACAAGGCCGTAAAGACCAAGAGGGATATCTCCCAACCCTCGATTCCAAACAACTAAAAAGCGAGATTTCCCTTCCTTTTCCATTTTCTTTAGAAGTTTATCAAAAGGATTCGGACGAAACGGTTCGATCAGTTTTTTTAGCATGACTATGAACCTATTGTGTAATTAAAGTGATTATTGAATTTCTTGAGTTTTTGAGCAGATTTTTCTAACACACTTTGAGTCCTTGTCTCTTGGACAATGTTCTCAAAGTGTGTTAGGAAAAGCTGGCAAAAAGACTGGAATAAAATAGTGAGGTTAATTCGGAATAGGTTCACAAGCCTCCTTCATTTGCATTAAAACAGCTTGTGTGACCTCATCTACTCCTATCTTTTTCATACAGGGGAAATCAATCGGGCAGACGCGTTTAAAGCAAGGAGAACAAGGGACTTTTTTCTGAATCACATTTTTACTTTGTCGATAGGGACCTGTTGCAACTGGGCTTGTCGAGCCGAAAAGAGCGACAAGAGGAACATCTAGACCATCAGCAATATGCATCGGACCACTATCATTTGTTAATAAAACAGAGCAAATTTTGATCAAAGCTAAGAACTCTCGAATCGTTGTTTTTGCAGCAAGATTAATCACCCGTTTTGGAAGGCCTGTACAAATATCTCCAATGAGTTGCTTATGTGATCCATCCCCAAAGAAGAGAACCACGTGGCGCGGATCAGCTTTGACAAGTTTTTTGGCCACTTCTCTAAACCTTTCAGGAAGCCAGCACTTTGCTGTTCCAAAAGCTGCTCCAGGATTGATCCCAATCAACTTAGCATCTGCAGGAATGTCAAAGCGCTTGACAATGTCCCATGCGCTTTCAATCTCTTCCTTTGAAACAATTAAGCGAGGAAAAGTGTCCGAAACGGGAATTCCAAGGGGAGCTAATAACTCCTTGTAGGTAATGACAAGGTGTTGCTCTTTCCGCTTTTCAGGAAACGGGAGAGGATGACTGAGTAAAAAGCTCCGTCCATCACCACGATAACCAATCGTGTTTTTTACATTTCCTTGCCAAAAACGCCATGCAGATGAAAAAGAGTTCGTCAACAAAATACCTAAATCATAATGCCCTTGCTTCAAATGAGCGACAACATTCCGTTCACGAATACGACGGATCATTCCTTTGGAACGTTTAAATCGGAAAAGTTCATCAACAGCAGGATCATGCTCTAAAAGAGGGGCGACATTTTCTTGACACATCGCCGTAATCTCGGCTTTGGGAAAGGTCCTTCTTAAATCCATTAAGATAGGAGTTGCCATAACCAGGTCTCCCAACCAATTAGGCATCCGGACAATAATAGACTGGGGATTGAGATTTTTTAGGTCCTTCATACAAGAAAGGTTAACAGAAAAACCTTTTCGAGCCATACTGAAAAAATATGAGACAAAAAAAAATCATTATTCTAGGGATTGACCCAGGAACGCGGATTACTGGGTATGGGATTATCGAAACCGATCTTCGAAGCTATACCCCGATAGACTTTGGTTGTATCCGCCCCTCTCCAAAACTTCCTTTACATGAAAGATACGCCCTCATCCATGAAGGCGTTGAACACCTGTTGGACAAATATCCCATTGAAGCCCTATCGGTAGAAACACAATTTGTCAGTCGAAATGCTCAAAGCGCCATCAAGCTTGGAATGGCACGCGGTGTTGCTATCCTTGCTGCCACTAAAAGGAAAATTCCCATTCATGAATATGCCCCAAAAAAAGCTAAACTTGCCGTTGTAGGAACGGGAACTGCAACCAAAGCCCAAGTCCAACGGATGATGCAAACCCTTTTAAATTTATCAGAACTTCCAACACCAGAAGATGCAGCTGATGCTCTTGCTCTAGCAATCTGCCATGCAAATTCTTTAAAACAGGTCCCCTATGATTTTTGAATATATTAAAGGCACTCTTATCTCTATCAATCCCCATAAAGCGGTTGTTGACGTAGGAGGAATTGGCTACCTGCTTCACATTCCTTTGAGTGCTTTTTCTGCGATGCCTCCTATCGACAATGAAATTATTTTTTATATCTCTTCGGTGATCCGAGAAGACTCTCATAAAAATTTTGGATTTTTAAGCGTCGAAGAACGAGACCTCTTTGAAAAAATTAGTGGTATCTCTGGAGTAGGCCCTAAAACTGCTCTGGCACTCATCGGTCATCTCGATACCCAGGCTCTCGAATCAGCAATCACAACAGCAAACTCTACAATTCTTTCTAAAATCCCAGGGATAGGAAAAAAAACGGCAGAACGGCTTATTGTTGAGCTCCGCGATAAAGTTCTTAAAGGGCTTAAAAAATCTCCATTACCAACAACACCTCAAAAAGGATTATCGGAAGACGATCAAAAAATGAATGATGCTCTTTCAGCACTCATAAACCTTGGTTATAACTCTCTTCAAGCACAGCAAGCCCTTAAAAAAGCTCTTTCAAATTTTAAAGAGACACCCGAACTTAGCATACTGATACGCACTGCGCTATCAAACACGTAATAAAATTTTTTTGCAAAAAAATTCTCAAAAAGACTTGACCACTTTCATTAAGAAACGGTAAACTTGCAGCAGCTTTTTTTTAATCAAACTTTCCTTAGGAGGAAAATTATTATGGCTATTTCAGCTGCACAAGCGCTAATTAGCGGCCCATCAAGAGCAATGACTGTTATTGCTGCTGGAACTACTATGGTTCTCGGAGCAGAGATTGGATTAAGAGGTCTTCTTACAGTTTCAAGTCTTTTACAAAATCAAAAGTTACCTGACGATTATCAATTTAGACAAAAAAGCTGGGTTTCTGAAAACATTATTGATTTTAGAACTCTTACAAGAAATAAAACCATGGACCAAGTAGGAAAAGAGTTTGTTAAAGCTGCTCTTGCTACAATTGTGCTTTCTGAAGTAGTCTTCCAACTATTTGGTGCGCCAGTAACTGGAATCAACCTTATTGGAAAGTTTGTTGGAGTTCAAATGTCAAACAATGGCATTTATAACACTGTAAAAACAATGGAAGTTTCTGATTGGACTAAGTTTTTCCACCAACCAAAGATTTAAACTGAATCCATTAAAAGCTATAAAAAAGAGGTGCCAATGGTACCTCTTTTTTATTGGATAAGTTATGGAATTTAATCACCGCAGTTATGAAAAAGGGCAGACGATTGCCGCTGTAGCCACTCCTCCTGGAGAGGGGGGGATTGCTGTTGTTCGCATTGCAGGCGATCGAGCTCTTGAGGTCGCAGATCGGATCTTCTCAGGCCCAATTCAAAAATATGAATCCCATACCGTTCATTTTGGCAAAATCATCGATACCCAAGGAAATATTATTGATGAGGGACTTGCCGTTGTGATGAAAAATCCCCGCTCTTATACAGGTGAAGATACAGTTGAAATTCATTGTCATGGCGGTGTGATTATCACCCGAAAAGTTTTAGATGCCGCACTGAAGGCAGGTGCACGGGCAGCTCTTCCTGGAGAATTCACCTTTAAAGCCTTTCAAAATGGAAAAATTGATTTAACGAAGGCGGAAGCCGTACAACAAGTGATTGCTTCTAAAAGTGAAATGGCATGGCAAGCTGCTGAAAATCATTTAGAAGGGAAGCTTTACCAAAAAATTTCAACGTTTCAATCAGGGCTCACAGAGATCGCGGCCATTCTTGAGGCCTGGGTGGATTTCCCTGAAGAAGGTCTTGAGTTTGCCACTAAAGAAGAACTACTAGCAGATCTTTCAGATTTACAAAATAAAATGTCAGCTTTACATCATACTTTTTATGATGGAAGCGCCTTAAAAACAGGGTTTTCCCTGTGCCTCATCGGAGCTCCTAACGTGGGAAAATCATCCCTGATGAATGCGCTGACAGGAAAAGAGCGGGCCATTGTGACCCATATCCCAGGAACAACCCGTGATATCTTAGAGGAAGAGGTTCAAATTGCCGGGCTGAATTTCCGCCTAATCGATACAGCCGGCATCCGTCAAACCGATGAGATTGTTGAAAAAGAAGGGATTCGTCGCTCAGAAAAAGCAGCAAAAGACGCAGACCTTGTTTTAGTCGTTTATGATGTGACCAATCCTATGCATATTGAGCTGAATCTCCCAGAAAAAAAAACCATTGCAATTTGGAATAAAGTCGATTTAAAACATAGTGAAAAAGAAAGTCTTCCTTATTCTCATGTTGTTGAAGTTTCAGCAAAAGAGGGAAGTGGAATCGATGCGCTCAAAAAAGAAATCCATAAAGTGATCTGGAAAGAAGGCCCTCCTTCAAAGGAAGAGGTTCTTTTAACAAGTGAGCGTCATCACCAAGCGCTAGGCAATGCAATCGCAGCATTAAAAACAGTTTCAGAAGGACTCCAAACAGATATTTCGCCAGAATTTCTTGTTTCTGATCTCCGCTTGGCATTAAAAGAATTAGGGACGATAATCGGCATGAACATTACCGAAGAGGTCTTAAGTGCCATCTTCTCGAAATTCTGCGTTGGGAAATGAGTCACGTTACTAAAATTCGAAGAATCCTAAACAAACTTTTTCCAGACCCTCCCATTCCCCTCAAACACTCCAGTCATTATACCTTACTGATTGCAGTCCTTCTTTCAGCGCAATGTACCGATAAAAAAGTCAATGAAGTGACGCCGAAACTTTTTGCAAAAGCAAAGACAGCCGAACAAATGGCAAAACTTTCTGTCGCTCAGATCCAATCGATCATTCGCCCTTGCGGCCTTGCGCCCACAAAAGCAAAAGCGATAAAAAAGCTCTCAGAGATCCTCATTGAAGATTATGGAGGAGAAATACCCCGCACCATTGAAGAACTTGAAAAACTTCCAGGCGTTGGCCATAAAACCGCTTCTGTCATTGCCATTCATGCCTTAAAAATCCCTGCTTTTCCTGTCGATACACACATTCATCGGTGCGCAAAAAGATGGGAGCTTAGTAGTGGAAAAAATGTCAAACAAACGGAAAAAGATCTAAAGAAACTTTTCCCAAAATCTTCATGGGAAAAACTCCATCTTCAAATCATCTATTACGCTCGCAAATATTGTCCTGCAAAACGTCACAAGTTAGAAGAATGCCCGATTTGCAAAGCGATTCATGAGACTAAAAGTCCCAAGAAATCTCTAAAGTAGCTTGGTGTGATTGGTAACCATGCGTAAATTCTCCGTAATAGGTGATCGATCCATAAGGATACGCAAAATCAACCGGTCTAAAAATTGTAGAAAACTCACAGGCTACTAAACTTTTTGAACCCTGCAGTGTCTCGACTGTGAAAGATCCAGGACACTTAACAAGATGCGCTTTTATTTTTCCCACATTAAAAGGGGTTCGATTCACATAACTCAATGCCTCTTCAAAAATCAAATTCCAATGGCAGAAATTCAACCTCTCGTACAAACGTAACCCTGCTTCAGAGCGTAGAAAAGAAGAATACTGAGACTCCTGGACAATATTAAAGGGGCTTTTCCCTTTTTCATGGTAGCGACGCTGCCAATTATTTGCCCAGTCAACCATCACAAAGGGGCTAACCGTTAATTCCAAGTTTTTCTGCGGGTTTGGGCGCCAGGAGTAACTATAACCAAATTCCAAGTGAGGTGTTAGTTGCCACCCTTTAGGATTCGAGGTTGAGGTGAATTTCCATCCATGCAGGTGAATCTCACGCACATTATGAATCTGAAAGAGACTTCCCCAAAGAGCGGTATCAACATAGAACTGTTTATTAGACCAAGTAAAGTAAGTAAAAAGATACTCTTGGTTGATATTACTATAACCGGTATCCGCATGTTGATGCACATGCGTATAGGTATAAGCAACGCCACCCCCGATTTGACATGAGTCTAAGATATTTCTGTCTAAGCCAAGAGTAACACCTCCACCGTAAGGATCAAACCCTGTGGTTTGATGTTGATGCTTTTGCGAAGCAAAAAACCCAGTTCCTTCTAACCATACTGTATAAGGGCGATCTTCGCTTTGAATCGGATGGCACTCATTAGGACTTTCTGATAAACAGCTTGCTTTCTCTCTTTCTTCTTTTGGATCGGTTTTACAACTTTCTGTTCGGAAATACCGATGGTTGCGCAGATGGGTAGAAAGACCATTGTTCAATGAAAACAAGTTATTGTCCGCGGCATATAAAGAAATCGCATTTCGCATAGGCGCTGCTTTTTCCAAAGCACTGCTAAGATTCCTATTAATGATAGCAGGAATGAAATAAAAAATCTTCTCAAGGCAGTGCTCTTGGAGGTACCTAGCAAACGCTAAGACATTTGAGCGTAGATCTCTTTTGGGGAGCTCCTTGTAAGGAAGAAGCCAAACGCCATCAACTGCAGTTCCGGCAAGTGTTGGAAGATTCGAAATAGGATTACTTGCTGAGTTGGTAATCGGATCAACAAACGCTGCATACATTGAGGTTCCATCAGTCCCACCAATAAGCCCTTGATCTAGATTATTAAGAGAAACAGCTGTAATGCTGCTTCCAGCAGCTGTAGGAAGATTCTGAATCGGAGCTCCAGCCGCATTTGTGCTGACATTAACATAAGCAGCATAAGCAGAGGTACCATCTGAACCTCCGATCAAGGCAACTCCGTTATCATTGATCGTGACTCCATGAAAACCAATCAAACTACCAGCAGCTGTGGGAATATTAAGGATCGGTGGTCCAGCGGAATTCGTATTAACATCTACAAAAGCGGCGTAGGCTACTCCCCCTGCTCGCCCTCCAATAATCACTTGGTTGAGATTATTGATAGCCACACCATTTATGATACCTGCTGTTGTTGGAACATTTTGAACTGGAGGACGTGCTGTATTCGTATCGAAATCAAGAAAAGCTGCATATCCAATACCTGGGTTTGAATAGTTTCCTCCGATAATAGCTAAGTTGGAGTTGTTAATGGATGCAGCCTGTAAAAAGCGCCCAGTCGGTCCTGGCAAGTTAGAAATAGGAGGCAAAGCGCTATTAGTAGACGGATCAACAAAAGCTGCCCAATGAAAATTTTGATGCTCCCCTGAAACAATGGCCATCTGACCAATATTATTGATAACACCAGCATTTAAAAATCCGGGAGAAGGAGCAATATTTGATACAGGAGGACCAGCTGTATTTGTATCAAAATCTACAAATGCTGCATATGGCAATCCATTGGGAATACGATCAGTTCCCGCAATAAACGTTAGACCATTATTAGCAATGGAGCCCTGATTAATATCCGTATTATTAGCGGTAGGAAGACCATTAATTTCAGGTCCCGCAGCATTGGTCGCAGTATCTATAAATGCTGCATAAGCATTCCCGCTTCTTGCTGTAATAATGGCTTCGGGCAAAGCACAATAGCTATAAGAACTGATAAGAAGAAGAATGAATAACTTGTATTTATAACTCACAACACATCCTCAATATAATTTTTTTTACCCTAAAAAAAACTATAAAGAATGTCAATGCATAAAAAAGTCTCAACCTGCCTAGATAAATAGAATTGGCGTAGATCCGTTAATTCTAGAAGCCTTATGCGGCTAAAGAGAAAAATTGGTAACGCTCCAGAGTTTAAATCGACGTATCAATGTCTTTTCCCTTCAATGCTTTTTTCTGCATGGTGAAAGTGACTAATAAAGACAGGAGGGAAAGAAAACCAATAATAAAAAATGCCCCCTCAAATAAATGGGTAACTTGAACAATGATACCTGTTAAAGCAGGAGCAACAATTCCCGCAACTGCAAATAACAGTGTAATGAACCCTGCGCTGTTCCTGCTCTTTTGGGGAAAAGGTCAGCATTTATACTGAAGATAGGTGCATTGGTAAAAAATGCAAACCCTAGCCCTAACAGGACAAAAATAAGAGCTAAATTGACATGTTTCGTAAAGGCAATTAAAGAAAAACTAATGCCTGCTAGAAAAAGACCAATCCCAATGACAAGAGCTCTAGAAATCCAAAGGCAACCTGTTTTCTTTTTAAGCCAATCAGAAAACCACCCCCCTAAAACAACAGCGATTGCTGCTACTGCCCAGGGCAAAGTAATCATAAACCCGGTTTTTAATATAGGGAGGTGAAAGCGCTCTTCAAAGAAACCTGGAAGCCACATGAGAGAAAAAAAGATGATGTAACCTAATGAGAAGAACTGGATCGCATTTCCCCACATAACCTTAGAAGTCAAAAGATGCTTAAAGCTTTTTTGCTCTTTTTTTTCATGGCCGATCCATTTTTTATGCCATTCCCCTTTCTGTCGTATCCAAATGTACCAGCAAAGAGCCCATAGCATACCGAGGATACATAATAGAAATAACATCCACCTCCACCCTAGATCTACGATAACAAGTGACAGTACAGGAGCTCCAATCAATGAAGCAACAGGAACACCGAGAAGACCTATTGAAATACTTTTAGCTCTCCATTTAGCATCCATTGTATCTGAAAGAATTCTGAGTAAGGCTGGAAAATGGACAGCCTCTGCGAACCCCAGCAAGAGTCTAAAGATAAATAAAGATAAAAAGCCCTGAGCCAGTCCTAACCCAAAAATACAAAGAGACCATAAAAATACAAAGAGTGGCCAAACTTTTATGGGGTTAAACCGGTCAACAATGATCCCACCAAACACACACATACACAAGTATCCGATCCCAAAAGCGGAAGCAATCCAGCCATATTCTTCATTGCTAATCCCGAGTTGTTCTCTTAAAGGAAGAATTGCAAAAGAGATGGCACTACGGTCTAAATAATTAATGACTGTAATTGTGAAAACGAACAGTAAAATTGAAAAAGAAAATCTTCCTCCCCTTCCAAGCTTTTTATTCTTGTCCAATTGATTTTCCTTTATGTCTATCAGTTTCTCTTGAAAGTTATTTGTGCGCCCTTCCTAAAGAAGTCCCCATTTTTGCATAAGTTTCAATGTAGTCTGCAGAAGCATCGATTAAATCTTGATCGAATTGGATGGTGTTTGGTTGAAAAAGGAGAATGGTGCAAGACCCTCCAAACTCAAAGTATCCCTTCTCCTCTCCTTTTTCATGAGGTTTGCTTGGAGTAAAGGTTTGCTTAATGGAGCCGACACATGTTGCTCCCACTTCAATGTAAAGCGCTTGACCAAAGAGCCCTGTTTCAAGCGGTGTTAAAACTCGTTTATTTTCACTAAGAATCGCAATGTGCTTTTTAAGCGCCAGTGGGTTTACAGAAAAGAGGGGACCATTAATTAGCTTTGCTTTTCCTGGAATGCAGGTGCAGGGAAAATGAAACCGATGATAATCAGTGGGACAAAGACGAGAAATGACCATGGCTCCTCTTTTATAAAGTTCGAAGAAAAACTCATCATTTAAAAGGCGACGGAGATCAAATTTACTGTCTTTAATGTAAAATCCTTCTACTTGAGAAATATCCGGGAAAACTAGGTGTCTTCCATCTGCAGGAAAAACTGCAATATTCTCCCCAAGTACAATCGGTCGTGCTTCAGGTTTTAATTTACGGATGAAGAAATCGTTGAATGAATCAAAACTTTCAACAGGGTCTGCAAATTCCCCAACATCGACATGAAAGTCCCGAATGAAGGGGATAATTTTTGTCCGACTTTTTTTACTCTTTTGTTTTTTTCCGTAAAAAAAAGAAAACGATGGAACATGTGCAATTAAAGGAAGAATGAAAAGAGAAAAAAATTTTGATAAAAGGCTACTACCGTAAAGCGCTTCAAGAAAAAACTTACCGTAAATCTTTTCTTTTTTTAGTTGCTTGGTGGTTCGATCCCTGTAGATAATTTCTCCCATACTGCAAATCATAGCACGTAAAATCAGTTTTAAGCTATACTTAGCTATTAAACAATATACAGGTCACTATGTTTGGATTGATAAAGAAAATTTTTGGAACGGCACAAAGTCGTCAAGTCAAGCGCTATCAGAAAATTGTTAAAAAAATCAATGTCATCGAAGAAGGTTATCAAAGCCTGACTGACGATGAAGTTAAAGGAAAAGTTCTCGAGTTTAAAGAGCGACTTAAAAATGGAGAGACTGTTGATACTCTCCTTCCTGAAGCTTATGCTCTCGTCAAAAACGCATGCCGACGCCTTTGCGGGACCCGCATTCATGTCTCAGGATATGATCAAGAATGGGACATGGTCCCGTATGATGTCCAGCTGATTGGCGCGACTGCCATGCATTATGGCTCTATCGCTGAGATGATGACCGGGGAAGGAAAAACCCTTACCGCATCGATGCCTCTTTTCTTGAATGCTCTAACAGAGCAGCCTGTCCATCTCGTCACAGTCAATGATTATCTTGCTAACCGTGACTCTGAATGGATTGGAGAAATTTTCCGCTGGCTAGGGCTTACTGTTAAAGCTCTCACTAACAACATTCCTCCTCATGAACGTAAAGAGATTTACAAAGCCGACGTCGTCTATGGAACCGCTTCAGAATTTGGTTTTGATTATCTCCGCGATAATTCGATGGCTCATGCCATTGAAGAACAGTGTCAACGAGGCTACTACTTTGCGATTATAGATGAAGTGGATTCTATTTTGATTGATGAAGCGCGGACTCCGCTTATTATTTCAGGTCCTGCGGCGCAATCAAGACAAATGTATGATGAGCTCAAAGATTCTGTTTCACGCGTTGTAAGATTACAAAGAGATCACTGTAATAAATTAGCTTCTGATGCACGCAAAACTTTAGAAAAATTGGGGCGCCTTTCCGAAGAGGAAGAAAAAAGAAAACTTTCTAAAGAAGAAGCAAAAGAAGAAGAAGAGGCTTTCCAGAGCCTTTGGCTTGTTGGAAAAGGAACCCCTCAAAATAAAATCCTCAAGCGAATCAAAGAACATCCAGACCTTCGTGCAGAACTTGAAAAGTGGGAAACCTATTTTCATGCAGAACCGAATAAAGATGAGCGTCACGAAACGCTTGCACAGCTTTACATTATTATTGATGAACGCGCCAATGAATTTGAATTAACAGATAAAGGAATTGCTTCCTGGACCGGAGGAAATCAAGAAGCAGAAGATGATTTCCTCATGCTGGACTTAGGTGGTGAATATGCCAAGATCGATGAAAATCCTGCTCTTTCTGAAAAAGAAAAGATGGAAAAGAAGATTGCCCTCCGTGAAGAAGATAGCCGACGCAAGGAGCGCTCCCACAATTTAAGACAACTTTTCCGCGCACACCTTCTAATGGAAAAAGATGTCGACTACATCGTTCAAGACCGAAAGATTGTCATCATTGATGAAAACACTGGACGTCCTCAACCTGGACGTCGTTTTTCCGATGGTCTGCATCAATCCATTGAAGCGAAGGAGTCCGTTCCGATTCAAGAAGAAACGCAAACCTACGCTACGATCACGCTGCAGAACTATTTCAGAATGTATGACAAGCTTGCAGGAATGACCGGTACAGCAATGACCGAAGCAAATGAGCTTAAAGAAATCTATAAAATCGAAGTTCTTGAAATCCCTACGCACAAAAAGTGCCTCCGCAAAGACGCCGACGATGAAATCTATATGTCCGAACGAGAAAAGTACAATGCTCTCATCAAAGATATCATCGAAATTCACGAGCAAGGCCGTCCTATTCTAATTGGGACGGAGTCGGTTGAAGTCTCTGAAAAACTTGCACGGATTTTAAAACAAAATAAGCTGAATGCAACCATCCTTAACGCAAAAAATCATGCGAAAGAAGCAGAAATTATTGCACAAGCAGGACAACCTGAAGCGATCACTGTTGCCACCAACATGGCAGGACGAGGAACCGATATTAAATTAGGGGAAGGCGTTGCTGAAGCAGGTGGACTTCATGTGATTGGAACCACACGCCATCAATCGCGACGAATCGATCGACAACTCCGTGGACGTTGTGCACGCCAAGGAGATCCTGGAACTTCAAAGTTCTATGTCTCCTTTGAAGATCAACTCATGCGCCTTTTCACTTCACCAAAGCTCACGGCATTCCTCCAACGTTTCCGCCCGCCTGAAGGAGAGCCAATTTCAGCAAAAGTTCTTAACCGCTCGATTGAAACAGCTCAAAAAAGGGTTGAACAACGGAACTATTCGATCCGGAAGCATACCCTTCAGTATGACGATGTGATGAATAAGCAAAGAAAAGAAGTCTATGCTTTCCGTAATGAAATCCTAAAAGAAGAGGAATCGATCAAGCTTGCAGAAGATGTTCTCGAAGAAATCTCAGGACAACTTGCCGCCCCCTTCTTTACTTCAAAAGCTGTTGAAGGTGGTTGGGATTCTCATGGCTTTGCAGAAGCGCTGATGACTCACTTCCCCATCACTGTCGACGAAAATGCTTTTGAGGATGACTACCTCTCTATTGAGGAGATCGAAAAGAAAGGGGCACAGCTCATTATCGATGCTCTGAAAGCAAAGCTTGACCATGAAGCGCAAACCATTGCTTCGATTCAAGAAAGTGCAGGAAAAGAAGTCGACGCCTTCCCTGTTTTACACCAAGTGGTTCGAAGTATTCTCCTAAGAAATATCGACAAACTCTGGCAAGAACATCTCTTATCCATTGACCACCTCCGCACAGAAGTTAATATGCGTGTTGTAGGACAAAAAGATCCTCTTTTAGAGTTCAAACATGAAGCTTTTGCTCTTTTTGATACCTTTAGCAGCGACCTAAAACTTGCCATTGCACATGGTCTGTTTAAGTTCCAAATGATGCCACCACCTGATGAGCAGAATCCCCTTCATAACTTGCAACAAAAGCACCCATCGGGCCTTTTTCTACCGAATGGACCGATCCAAGGCTAAATAGTTGTTAGCATTAATTTAGGATTGCTGGATCCATGACTGTATCGGGACTCCAATGGAGTTGCATTGTCCCCTTTCTTCCCCTTGGATCCGTGAAGGCAAGATCGAACGAAACACTCCATAGGTCTAATCGCTCTCGGAGTCCAGCGCTATGGATTTGAATTTTTTTTGCCAATACTTCATTTTCCGCGAAGGATCCGAGTTGACAGATAGATCTTCCTTCTTCTTCAACGCTAAGCACTCCATCAACCGACCAAGCCCCTGCCTCTAGCTGTGTCGTAGACAAAGCAAGCTCTCTAAAAGTAGCCAATGCTTGCTCATAGATTTTTGCAATCGCACTTTCAATGGTTTCCTCATCTGTTGTTGTATCGATATAGGTTCCGGTAAACCACCCTCTTTCAGGAGCAATTTTTTGAAGCGTTTCCTTTTTATGCCTATTTCCAATTCCAATTGCAAAAAGTTGTGCATTGACCCTTCTCAGACGGTCATGAATGGGTTGGATCGCCTGATCACTTAATGTTTCGTCTCCATCACTTAATAAGATCAAGGTATGAGTACGCCCAGGCTCTCTTCTTGCCATTTCTTCCAGTGTTGTCGTAGCTTGGTTTAAACCTGTAATAATTTTGGTTCCGCCACCCGAACAGTATCCTTTTAATTTCCCTTTGATCTCACCAAGACTTGATGCTTTAATCTTTGTCGGCTCACAGATGACACCGGCGTCAGTGGCAAAGCCTAAAATGGCAATCTCAATTTGCGCCCCTTTTACAGCTTCCACAACCCTTGCAGCACTGTCTAAAACACGATCTACCCCTGCTTTGACAGCTCTTTCCCGGTCTCCATCCATACTACCACTTCTATCAACACAAAATGTCAAAGTAACATTCGGTGGAGTCACTGCGCTCTTTAATGTTTCAATAGAAATTCTTCCTACATTAAGAGATGTTTTCAATTGAGCAATTGGATATTGGGGGCGGTTTCGATAATAATGGATGACTTTCCATGCTAGGGCCGCAATCGCTAAACCACCAATAATACGGTGACGGTGCTCCCAAACAATAGGCTTAGCACTATTGTATGCTTTCGGAATATATTCCTTAGCCAGTGCTCTGACATCAGGCAACTTTGCATAAAGCTGGGAAAAGCGCTGTCTTGCCATTGCGCGGTAGGGGGCCATATCTGGGATGTGAACCGAAGGAAGGTTTGGAAGGTGACGCGTAATTGTTGATAAATCCCACATAAGACGAACCATTTTTGAGAAGTTTTCAGTTCCAGCACCAGCTAAATTAGAGAAAACAAGAAATGGTTTCAAGGTTTTTTAAGAAATGATTCGATCGCATATCAAAAAAAAAAGACCCAATTTGGGTCTTTTCAATTGCTGCAAAAAGATAGTGCTTTCTAGGCTTTTATGAACCTTTCAGCTGTTGTTCCTTTATAGTCTGGGATGACAGTTTCAAGTAGTGGAAAAGAACCCTTTTGTGACTGTGATTTACCACCTACCCCAAAATGATAGACAGATCCCTTAGCTAAAGCGACAGGAAATGATTGGTCATTAGGAACTTTATGTTCAAAATAGGCCAATCCAATTTTATTTGCATCTGCTATGACCCCTTTATACCAAAGTCTTACAATGATGTCATAATTAGCTCTAGACAGCTCTGAAAGCATGGGAAGGTCTTCTGTTAAGCTGATATAAGCGGGAGCCACTCTTCCAATCCGCGCTACTGATGCATTTGTCATTTGTACTTGAGCATAGGGCGTTGCAAAAGGAACAATCACAACAATTTCTTTGATAGGTAGTTGATAATCATGAACGGCTGTTCTTACCTGCAATAAATGGGTACTGATTTGCTTTCCAGAATAAGAAGCATCATCAAATAAAACGATCGTTCGATCGTGAAACTTACTTCTTACAATGTCCATATCTCTTGAAACACCCTCAAGCATGCTTACAAATTGCTCTGCTCCGTTTGATCCTAAGTCCATATATCTTTCAGCATTAAAGCCAAAATGCTGCTTTGCAAGTTCCGCAACCCATAAATTACTTTTCCCTTCTTCCGTTAAAACAATACAGTTTTTCCCTGGAGTGTAAGTTGACCCATAGAGATGTGCTAAATGTAAATTGGCTTGACTGATCGATTGTCCAAGTTGATCTATAAAAACTCGATGTGAGATATACCTAACAGTTGTAATCACTGCTTCAATAGCTACTTTTGTACCACCTTGATGTGCTTGAATCCATGCATGAGTCGCCCAATGCTCTACCAAAGGATTACTTTCTTCAGCTAGCTCTTCCTCTGCAAATAAAGCTGGTTGAGGGGGACGTGGTGAGGCTTTCAAGCAAAACTGCTTCATTTTTTCAGGAGTGACTTTTGGCTGAGCTTTTCTCGGCGATTGAGGAGGGGTTCTAAAACCATCTTCATCTGAAGCCGAAGGCGTTCCACTGAGGCTGCTCATCGGAGAAGATGAGCGCGAAGGTGGCCCAACACTTTCATCTAAGGATCCCATCGAAGAAACTGGTGAAAGTGTTACGGATTCGTCAGATGAACCTCCTGATGGTGTTTTACATTCATCCGATGAACCAGAACTAATAGACATAGAAGACAGTAGACTGGAAAGGTCATAATAATCCTGCGGTAAATCATATAGTGAGTAATCGGGCTGTGTATAAATCACACTTCTTGCGGCCATAAAAGTTCCTTTTTTAAAATTAAATAGACCGAAATATTATGAAAAATGCAAATTAACTTAAATTATTAAAATAAATCATTTATTAAAAAATAATTATAATGTAAATACTTATTTAAATAATTGATAACAAATAATATATAGACATAAAATATTTAATCTCGTATTCTTTTCACCGAATAAAAAACCCATAGGAAACAAATGGCAATCACCCTTTCCGGAGCTCTAGCACGCTATGGCGGCAATTACGATACCCTGTTTAATTCAGGACAAGTTCTTCAAAGAGATTCTAAAAACGGCGGCTGGGCCATAGCAAGAACGCATGTTTCCTCTAAAAAACAGGGCGAATTTTTTGATCAACTCGTCGCTGGCCTGATGAGAGAGGCCTTTGATAATGTTACGAATCCAGACGCTCTTGCTATAAGGATCAATGTTTGGATTCAAAAGCCCCCCATTCCTAGAGCCTTGCCTGAAGTGATTTTATTTAAATCGACCTGTAAAAATTTTGGATTTTTATCTAACTTCTTTCAGTCTATTATCATTAGCAATGGCAAACTTTTCCGCTCCAGTGAACACCTCTATCAATGGAGTATTTTAGCTCGAATCGATCCAGATGGAGCAGAAAACCACTATAGAAGTATGTCTGATCTCGACCCTCTAAAATCTCGAAAGTACAGCCACGAAATCCAAGCAAAATCTAGAAAACCAGAAGACGCTGAAAAACTTCAAGTGATGGAGCATGTGGCAACTTTAAAATTTCAGCAAAACCCCCCACTTTGCGAAGCACTTGTTTGTACACATCCGAATCTTCTTGCTGAAAATACTGAAAGTGCTTTTTGGGGAGGAGCGACTAATCATATGGGAATGATCTTAATGCGTGTGCGCGAGGCGTTTGTTCCACAACAAGGTTGAAATACTGTTCTAGATAAATGTTAAGAGCTTTGGTTTTTAAGCATCCTTCCTCCGAAATAAAGGAGAGGGAAGCTAATTAAACAGTAAAGAAACCAAAAGCGGCTACTCCATTCAAGGGTGACAATTCCATCTTTTGAACAGAAAAGGAGGAGAGCTCCAAGAATAAAGAGGTGAGCTCCAATCATGAGAAATAAGAGCGGTAGAACATTGCCTCTTCTTGTCACCTCTTCTTTTTCATCAAGCGGTTGAATCCCTTCTTCAGGGATCATTGGGAGGTCTTCAGCATCTTCTTTTTCATAAGACTGAAAAAGGGTGTCCTCTTTTTGTGGCTCTGTTTCAATATAGGATGATTCTTCTCTTTCATCGGGAACACCAAAACCTTGACGATTGCGCACAGAGTATGGGGGCTTATAAAGAGAAGCGAGGCTTTCTTGAAGGGATTGATCAGAAAATTTATGGTCTTGCTTTGGGGGTTGCCCTGGCTTTTCAATCGATGAAGTTAAAAGATCTGTTCCACAAAAGGGGCAATAAGTTGCCTCATAACTCACATCTGCTTCACAATTCCAACAAACTTTTGTCCGATCGACCTGTTTCATATCAAATCCTTTTAAGCGGGAGCATTCCCTTATATTATCGGTAAATTTCATTCTAACCGATTTTTTGTAGAAGGGAAAGTAAAATTATCTCTGAGATATTTATATACATCGTGATTACAAAATTGGTTTTTGTGTACGTCGACTCACTCTCACAATTCTTGTTATCACTCGCGCCTTGCCTTTCATCAATGATCGCTCGCTCCGAACAAGAATTGTGACGGTCTTCTTAACAAATTCCCAACTTTTTAATCATTCTGTATATACATTTTGATGAGTTATGAGTATAATAGTCATTGAATTTTTTGAGGAGTTTTAAAATGACAAACAAAGAAAAGTTTGACTTAGCAGTAATTGGTGCTGGTCCTGGAGGATACGTAGCAGCTATTAAGGGAGCACAAATGGGTAAAAAGGTTGCTCTTATTGAAAAACAATACCTAGGTGGAACTTGTTTAAATGTTGGTTGTATTCCGTCCAAGTCTCTTCTTTCAAACGCAAGTGTTTTTAATAAGATTAAACATGCAGAGGATTTTGGGATTAATGTCGATAAAGTCTCTTTTGATTATAAAAAAATGAAAGAGCGTAAAGATGGTGTTGTCGAAAAAATAAGAGGAAGTCTTGGAGGACTTTTAAAGTCTAATGGAATCAAAATCTTCCAAGGAACAGCTCGTTTTGAATCTCCAAAAGAATTAAAAGTGACTGGAGAAGATAACGCGCTTATTCAAGCCGAAAAAATTATCATTGCAACCGGTTCAGAGCCTATTGATATTCCAGCCTTTCCTTGTGATCACGACCGTATTTTAAATTCTACCTCAGCTTTAGAACTGACCGAACTTCCTGAAACAATGGCTATTATTGGAGGAGGTTACATTGGCTGTGAGTTTGCTTCTCTGTTTGCAGAATTTGGTGTAAAAGTGACAATTGTTGAAGCGCTTCCTGCCATCGTTCAAGCACAAGGAAAAACGATTTCAGATGCTCTCACCTCAGCTTTTACAAAACGGGGAATTGCAATCAAAACGAATACAGCTGTAGAAAAAATTGAAAAGAGTGCAAAAGGACTTGTCGTCCATTTCAAAGGAGGAGAAACATTAGCTGTTGATAAAGCTATCGTTTCTGTTGGAAGAAGACTCAATTCAGAAGGACTTAGACTAGAAAAAGCCGGCCTCAAACCTAGCCCTAAAGGGGCAATCGAAGTAAATGAAAAAATGGAGACCCATGTACCCGGTATTTATGCGATTGGTGATATTACTGCTATTGCTATGCTTGCTCACGTTGCTTCTCATCAAGGAATTGTTGCTGCGGCTAATGCATGTGGGCAGAGTGCTCATCTCCACTATCATGCAATTCCTGCGGTTATTTTTACCCACCCAGAAATTGCAATGGTTGGAATGACAGCTGAAGAAGCAGAGGAAAAAGGGCTCAATATTAATATTGGAACTTTCCCGTTCCAAGCCTTAGGAAAATCTGTAGCGACAAATGAAACGGATGGATTTGCACAAGTAATTTCTGATAAAAAAACTGGTGAAATTTATGGCGCTCAAGTCGTCGGGCACGAAGCTTCAGCAATGATTGCAGAAATGGCTCTGGCAATTAACAATGAACTCACCTTAGATTGCGTGATTGATACCATTCATGCTCATCCAACAATTCCTGAAGCTTGGCTTGAAGCTTCGCTTCTTGCGAATGAAACCCCGATTCATTTCCCGCCACGAATTAAAGCTAGAGGATAAAGTGTCAGACGATCTCTATGATCATCATATCAAAAAGGTGAAGGGAAACGCCCTACCTGAAAATCCTGAAAAAGGAAAGGCTGCGGGTCGATTTCCCTCTTGGCTTCATAGAAAACTCCCTCGTGGACCCGAACTGTTTAAAACCAATGCAATTCTTAAGGAAAATAACCTCAACACCGTATGCTTTGAGGCAAAGTGCCCTAACCGCTTAGAATGCTATTCAAACAAAACAGCCACTTTTTTAGCGTTAGGAAAAGAGTGTACAAGAGCTTGTGGTTTCTGCGATATCGATTTTGATAAAACGCCTAAGCTACCAGAAAGTGATGAGCCTGCACGGATTGCAAAATCAGCAAAAGACTTAGGCCTTCGCCACGTTGTAATTACGATGGTTGCTCGTGATGATTTGCCCGATCAAGGGGCTTCTCACATTGCCGAGATTATTCGAGCGATTCGGAAGGAAAATGCGGAGGCGACAGTTGAAGTTTTGACCTCTGACTTTTCGGGGATTGAAAAGCTGCTTGACATAGTTTTAGAAGCAAAACCTGAAATCTTCAACCATAACCTTGAGACAATTAAACGTTTAAGCCCTAAAGTACGACACAAAGCAACTTACGAAAGGACTCTAAGCGTTTTAAACTACATACACAAATCGGGAAAGGTTTCCTTTGTGAAGTCAGGAATTATGGTCGGTCTTGGTGAAACGGACGCTGAGGTGAAAGAAACGCTTCAAGATCTTCATGAAGTGGGGTGCTCAATCGTTACGATCGGACAGTATCTACAACCCAATAAACATAAGCTCATTGTGAAATCATTCGTCACGCCCGAGCAATTTAAAGAATATGAACGTTATGGAAAACACCTTGGGATCCAATATGTTTATAGCGGACCCTTTGTACGCTCCAGCTATAACGCTTCCCTTCTAAAAGACCATGCTTTCAAAGGAGAAACTTTCAATGGTTAACATAAACACACCAATGATTGACACAATCGATATGGAAATCCTCATGCACCGCGATGTTCATTTTGGAGGGAGCTTTGATGTCATGCTCGAGTACTATATGCAACAGGGTGTAGGAAAAATGCCTGATTTTGAAATCGACGAAATTCTCCGCCTAAAAAAAATGGAAGAAGAACATAAAGAAAGCCTTTCAGATCAATACCTTCCAGATGCGGCAAAAGATCAAGTGAAAGCAGCAAAAAAGATGTATCAAGACCTACGCGATGTTTATTCAGATGAAAAGGCTTCTCCTGAAAGCATCCTTTTAAGTGACCTCATTTTATCTGAAGAAGAACTCCCTGAGAAAGAAATTGAGGCCATTGTCGAGAAGGGAAAAGATATCGTTCCAACACTCATCTACCTCCTCTCATCACATACTTTCTACGAACCTCTAAATCCAGGCTACGGAAGAAGCCCCATCTTTGCAGCAAAATGTCTGTCTCAAATTCAAGATGAGCGAGCAATTCCAGCTCTTTTTGAAGCCCTAGGGCAAGATAACTTTTTTACCGATGAAGAGATTATCAAAGCTCTTGCTTCCTTTGAAAACCAATCAAAAGCCTTTTTGATTACTCGACTTAAAAGTGAACCATTCTCAAATGATAATGAATATGCAGCGATTGCTTTAAGTGGATTTACAGATGATGATGAAATCGCGCGCGCGTCATTAGAAGTCCTTGAAAAAGAAGAGACCCTAAAAAAACCTCTTTTTGCAAGTTATCTTGTCTTTGCCTGCTCTAATCTCACTAAAGCCAGCGAACAAGAACGTTTTATTGCAATCACCAAGAAGGATGGCCTTCCTAAAACAATCCTTGAAGAGATGATGATTGTGATAAAAAACTGGAAGAAAACCACTTAGAAAAAAATTAGCGTTAGTTCCTTAAGACTCAAAAAACTAGCCAATAATTTATAGCATTCCAGCCAATTTCATTGATTTTCCCACCTCTATATCCTATAGCAAGGTTATACCCATTTCTGATCAGAAGTGGGTATTAGAGGGAAGGTATGAATCGCAAAAAGGGCCATAAACTCACTGATAGAGTTGCTTGTATTATTTTAGCTGGAGGGCAAGGCACTCGCCTTTTCCCCCTTACGCAACATCGGTGTAAACCTGCGGTAAATTTTGGTGGACGTTATCGGTTAGTCGATGTTCCAATTTCTAACTCCCTGAATTCCAATATGAATCACATATATGTGATTTCCCAATATTTTTCATCAGCACTGAATCAACACATCAAAGAAACCTTTCCCTTAGATCATTTTCAAGGGGGAAGCCTTAATCTCCTCTGTCCTGAAGAACGACCTGAAGGAAAAATCTGGTACGATGGAACATCAGATGCCGTACGCAAAAATCTTGAGGTATTAACACAATTGCCGATTGATTACTTTTTGATCCTTTCGGGCGATCAACTCTATAACATGGATTTGGAAGCAATGGTTCAGTTTGCTTACGAAAAAGATGCCGATTTAACAATCGCTTCCTTACCTGTCGGGCAAGAGCAAGCGCCCCGCTTCGGCCTTCTTAATATTGATAGCGGAGCCAATATCATTGATTTCCAAGAAAAACCATCCGATCCTGAAGTTCTGAAAAAGTTTGAAATCCCTGATGATTTTGTCCATACACATGATGTCCATTGCGCAAACCCACCATGCTTTCTAGCCTCAATGGGAATTTATGTTTTTAAGAAAGAAGTGCTTATTAATTTATTGCAGGAAGATAAAGGACACGATTTTGGAAAGCATATGATTCCCTCCCAGCTAAAAAAGGGAAAAGGTGCGGCTTTCCTTTATCAAGGTTATTGGGAAGACATTGGAACCATCTCTTCCTATTATGAAGCAAATCTCTCTCTCACCACCAATGATCTTGGCCTAGACCTCTATAATGAAGTCCTCCCTATCTACGCTCACAACCACTATCTCCCAGGAGCACGCCTGAAAAACACCCTATTAAAAGACTCGATTATTTGTGATGGGGCGATTGTTGAAGGAAAAGAGGTCTCTCATAGTATTGTCGGTGTCCGTTCCGTCGTTAAAAAAGGATCGGTTATTAAAGACTCCATCCTTCTTGGGAATAAAACTTACACAGACGTAAAGGATGCTACAGTCGAGTATACCATCGGTGAAAATTGCCATATCGAAAAAACAATCATCGATCTCGATGTTCATATCGGGAATAATGTTCATCTATCAAATAGAAAAAACCTTCAGTCCTACGATGGGGAAGGCATTTATATCCGTGATGGAATCATCATCGTCACAAGTGGAACAACCCTTCCTGATGGCTTTGCCTTATAAAAGATAATCGAGTAATCTGATCTAATATGAAAATTTGGGCAATCGCTGATTTACACCTTTGTTTTGGGGCTCCAGATAAGAGCATGGAGGCCTTTGGATCTTCCTGGGAAAGATATGTAAAGCGGATCGAAGAAAATTGGAAAAAAGTCATTGGTCCTGAGGACCTAGTCTTAATTGCTGGAGATATTACTTGGGCAATGAAGCTTGAAGATGCAATGAAAGATCTCCTTTGGATTGACGCCCTTCCAGGAACTAAAGTGATTTTGAAAGGAAACCATGACTATTGGTGGCCCTCAAATAAAAAGCTTTCAGAAGCCCTTCCCCCTTCGATTCATTTTATCAACAATAACGCTTTTAAGATCGGGGAAGTGACGATTGGAGGCAGCCGGCTCTGGGATACAAGTGAATATTCTTTTAGTGACTACATCAATTTTGTCGAAAGCCCTCTTGTTAAAGAAAAAAAACTCGAGCAAGAAGAAATTGAGCGGATTTACAACCGTGAGCTCGAACGCCTCCGTTTAAGCCTTCAGCAGCTCGATCCAAAAGCATCCTATCGCATTGCAATGACCCATTACCCTCCCATCAGTGCCGACTTAAAAGAATCTAGGGCATCAAGAATTCTTGAAGAATTTGGAGTTAACGTCTGCATTTTTGGACATCTACATAATGTTAAAAAAGACCGACCACTATTTGGTGAGAAAAACCAAATTCTTTATCTTTTTACTGCAGCAGACTACCTAAACTTTGAACCTATGCTAGTGAAAGGCTGACGAGTTCTTTTAGCTGTTCAAGAGCTTGATTGGGAACGGGGATTTTCTCTTGAGGGCTCTTCCCTTTATGTTCTTCAAGAAGTTTTGTAACGATCGCTTCTTCTTTTTCCATTTCAATCGCATTAAAATATTCTACCGTTAGCATGAGAAGTTCTCGAAGTTCTTCTTCTGTTTCGATTTCCTCTAAAACTTGATAGTAAGTGAGGCGGAAAAGTTCTGTTTCTTCAACATAAATTAGATAATGAAGTGTTTCGAAAAGGAGATAGAGTTCAGGTTCTTCTTTTAGTGATCCCAAAAGATGATGGATCATAATTTTCCCCTCTTCCATATCAGCAGCTGCAACAAGACGGGCTTTTAGGAGATCAAACCATCGTTTATTATCCACATAAGGATAGAATCCATCGAGAAGTTCATTCGCATACTGCTCATTCCCCGCATCGATTTGGTGCGCAATGTATTCGAAAATGAAGATTTCTAAGTCATGGCAAGAATAGGCAGAAAAGAAGTGGTAGCCTTCGCGCGCCTCTCCTCCTTCATCGACATTATCATCAAGTATCGCTTGGAAACTCTCCAATGCTCCTTGTAAATCTTCTTCGCAATCGATCTCTCCTTCCTCATAACGTTCGATCAAGTGATCAAACTCATCGACAAAGATCGACAAAGATTGTTTATGAGGAACTAACCGACGCCAAATTTCAAAAACAGCTAGGAAAACCTTTTCATGCTTTTCATAATCTTCTTCCAAATAGAGGCAGTCCGCTAAGTCTTCAGGACTATCGCATTGCTCCACATACAACAGGAAATTTTCTCGATCAATAAAGATGTCCGTCTGTTCGAGTCTTTCAAAAAGTTCCTCTTCAGAAAGAGCGCGATAATCTTCAACTTGCCACCCTTCAACTTCTAAAGAGGGATTGTTTTTAAGATTCATTTGGAGAAGATTATAAAGGGCACGTCCTTGATAGGTCATAGTATCCTAATTCAAATAAACTCTATTGAATCAATTCTACACCTCTTGAATGAATAAGTCAAAAAAAGCGCATTCAGTTACGGATTTGATGGGCCTAGAGGAATATTTTTGAGACTTAAAGAAAAATTTGTCATTGTATTCCTTTCAATTGGTATTAATTAAAACTAGCAATTAATATAGACCCATGTTCGTACACAAACGGTCTTTTATCTTAATCGAAGTTTTCATTGCGATTGCTCTTTTGACACTCTGTGCTTTTCCTCTAATAAGCTCCTCGATTCATTCTTATCGGAGGCAAAAAGAGCACCTCTTAATGCTCGAGCTTGAAAGGCAAGCTGAGCTTTATTTTTACCAAGTCTTGAAAGAAAAAGTTGGTGACCTCGATTATGATTCAATTCCTACTCAAACATCTGTATGGACGCCCTTTAAAGAATTAGAACTTTCGCTAGGAGAAACTAAAGAAGTTTATTACCCTCATTATCACCTCTATTATAAACCCAACTCTAAAAGTGAAACGCATAAAAAGGTTTGGTGTGAGATTTGTTTTCCAACAAAGAAAAACACCTGCCCTAAAAACCCTTACAAATTTGCTTTTTTAGTAAAAAAAGTAGCCGAAAATTCTTCAGATCCGCATGGTAACAATAAAGAAAAAAATTTAAAGGGTCATGAAGGATCTCCTAGCAACATTCAAACCATTCGTAGCAGCGAGTGAAAAACAAAAAGAATTTTCTACACGCGCTATCATCTTAGGAATTTTACTTAGTTTAGTTTTTGCCATCGGAAATGCTTATTTAGGATTGAAAGTTGGAATGACGATTTCAGCATCTATCCCTGCAGCCGTCCTTTCAATGGCAATTTTACGCGCCTTCTTCCGAAGAGTAGGAATCTTGGAAAATAATATTGTTCAAACGGTTGCTTCTGTAGGAGAAGGTCTTGCAGGAGGGGTAATCTTTACCATTCCCGCTCTCTTTTTACTGGGTGCCACTCCTTCAATTCCTCATATTTTCACCTTAGCTCTTCTTGGAGGGATCCTTGGAATTCTTTTCATGATTCCGATGCGCCGCTATATCATTGTCCAAGAACATGGAATTCTTCCTTTTCCAGAGGGAAAAGCTTGTGCTGAAATTTTAAAGGTCGGAGAAAAAAGTGCTCCCCATGCATCTTTAGCCATATGGGGCATCATTATCGGAGCTGTTTACAAACTTTTAAATAGCGCCCTATATCTTTGGAATGAGACGGTCTCATTTACAGTGAAAAAATATCAGAATACCCTGGTTAGCATGGATTGTACCCCAGCTCTGTTAGGTGTTGGGTACATCATTGGCCCAAGAATTTCAGCCGTTCTTTTCACAGGTAGTGCGTTAGGATGGTGGGTTTTAATTCCCCTTATTTCAAAATTTGGTTCAGGAGCTCCACCCATTTTCCCCTCAAAGGTTCCAGTTGAATCAATGAGCGCTACTGATATTTGGTCGAATTATATACGGTACATTGGTGCCGGAGCTGTTGCAGTTGGAGGTTTAATCACTCTCTTTAGAATTGCCCCAGTGATCTGGAAAACAATTATTGAAAGCTTTCGAGAACTTTTTCATCTGCTGCAAAATAAGTCTAAAGAAATTGAACGAACGGACAAAGACATCTCTTTATCCTATCTCCTTCTTGGGTCGATTGCGATTATTTTAGCTCTATGGCTTATGCCAGGTTTTCATTTGAATATCGTTACCATTGTTCTTCTTGTGATTTTGGGATTTTTCTTTGTTGCTGTGACTTCTATTACTGTCGGACTTGTTGGGAGTTCTTCAAGCCCTGTTTCAGGAATGACGATTACCACCCTTCTCATTACTTGCCTCGTCTTTTTAGGATTAGGATGGACCGATAGAATTCACTTAATTGCAGCAATCACAATGGGTGCTGTCGCAAATGTTGCGATTGCGATGGCAGGAACAACATCGCAAGATTTAAAAACAGGGTTTCTACTAGGTGCAACACCGCGTTCGCAACAAGTCGCTGAAATTATCGGACTCATTCTCCCAGCTGCTGCCATTGGGTTTACTCTATACTTACTCAATGATGCTTACGGTTTTGGAAGTACAAAGCTCCCTGCGCCACAAGCAACACTCATGGCCCTCATTGCAAAGGGAGTCATTCAACAGGAACTTCCTGTAGTACTTGTTATGATTGGCATTGTTTTTGGATTGATGATCCATTTTATGAGAGTGCCTGTTCTCCCTTTTGCTATCGGCCTCTACCTTCCCCTATCTTTGAACTCAGCAATCATGCTAGGAGGAATTGTGAACCTGATTACGGAACATTTCACACATGATAATAAAAGCATCCAGCGAGGTGTTTTAATTTCTTCAGGGCTTGTTGCTGGAGATGCTTGTATGGGTGTCCTTGTTGCTCTTCTTACCGTTTTAAAAATTGTTCCAGCAAGTAAGCCTGGTTGGCTCAACGATTGGTTTTCTCTCGGATTTTTTATTCTTCTTAGCCTATGGCTTGGATTCACGTCGTATAAAAGAAGTGTAAACAAATCTGTTGGTTAGGGCTTGTAATCAATGATACGCCCTAACAAAAACACCCTTCAAAATTCTTGATCGTTTTATAGTGATTCTATGAAACAAAAAAAATACTCCTTTACGTTAATGGAAGTGATGATCGGATTCACGATTATTTCATTGGTGTTAGGTATGATTTTTTCTTCGCTTTATCAAGAAGCGACTCTGAAAAGAAAAATCGAAAGAATGGAAAAAGCTGTCATGACTCATGTTGAGGTCCAACAATTCCTCGATCGAGTTTTTTCAAACCATCTTTCTTCTGATCCTAAAAGTTCTCAAAAAGCCTTTTATACAAAAGATGGTCCTAAAACTAAACTCTCGATTACTTTCGATAACGGGATCGATCCAAACCCTTTATTTTGTGGTGAAACCGAAGGAATCCTATGTATTGAAAACAATGATTTAGTTTTTAAACTCAAAGAAGGAGAACCCTTTGAACGAATTGTTGTCTTAAAAAAAGAGGTAAATGATCTTTCTTTCGAATTTTTAACAAATGGTGATCATGGGATGGAAACCCATTCAACATGGGACGAAAACTATAATTTCTCTCCTTCTTTTGTAAAAATTACCCTCAATCGGAATGAAACCTATGCTTTTTGGATCAATCTATCCAGTGAAGGAATCCCTATGAAAACTAAAGAAAAGGGAAAAGTATGAATCTTCTCCCCTTTGTTATGATTATCATTATGGTTTTAACCCTTTTCAGCCTGTCGCAATTTGAAGGTGCACTTACCCAAAAAAAAGAAAATCAAATCTATCTTGCCTATTTCAGAGGACTCAGAGAAACGCGGAATAAAAAAGAAAAAATCGCTTATGAAAACACCTTACCAAAAAATGCGGGAAATACCAAAACAGTCGAAGAAAAAGGTTCAACTAAGAACACACACAAATATTTTCGAGAGAAACGAGTAGGATGGGAAAAAGGACGCTTAAATCTCTCTTCTTTGCTTAAAAAACCTCATAAATATCCCTCCCTTGAAGCCGTTGCTATTGAATATGTCAAGCGGCTTTACGGTAGGGCTGAATTCTTTCCTAAAGATGATCGGATCATTAAAGATCTGATGAAAGTGTTGATCAAAGAACAACAAAAAAGCCCCTCAACACCTCTACATGAAATTACATTTAGTGATCCTAAGCTCCAAGAGATTTTCTATAAAATGATGAGAGGCACACACTCTTATGACCTTAAGGAAAATGGTTACCCTCCCTTTGGGGAAATGTTTACGTTTGAAGAAAGCGGCCGCCCTCCCATGAATTACCACTATGCAAATCTTTCATTTCTTTCCCTTGTTTTTGGAGAAAAAGTGACAAAAGAGTTTGTTGAGCGTGAAAAAAAAGAACTCATAGATGCTAAGAGTAAATGTGAATCCCCAATCAAAAAAACTGAACTTGAAAACCTTTTAAGAACTCAAGTGGTTGGTGATAAAAATACTCTATTGGAACTCTTTGATTTTACTTATCAAGCTTCAAAACGCATTCCAGCAAAATATCAAGACTCTACAACACAAATTACAGTGAAAGTACTTTAGATTTTTCAAAGGTTAGCACAAACGTTGTCCCTTTCCCTGGAGTTGAATCAACAGTAATTTCAGCATCGTGCTTTGAAATAATCGTCTTCACAATTGAAAGCCCTAGACCTGCTCCACCTAGTTGTCGAGAATGGGATTTGTTGATCGTATAAAATCGCTCAAAAATGTTTCCTAAATCCTCTTCAGGAATCCCCACTCCTCGATCTGTGACTTTTAGAACGACGCAGTCCGGACAGTCTTCAATCGTTGTTGTTATATAAGCTTTTTCTTTGGCATACTTCACTGCATTCTCGAGCAGATTCATGACAGCTAGCTCCAAAAGATCAGGATCACCATCGATCACAACCATTTCTTGATTCTGAAGCGATTCAATTTGGATAGCGGGATGAAGATCCAAAAGCGTTTGACTACAATTATCTACAAGACCCACTAAGTCACACTCCTGCATCCGGGCTTTAGGGAGGTAGTCGAGATCAGCTAATGTCAAAAGGTTTTTAACCAAGTTATCCATTCTCTCACAATTTCTAACGATCTTTTCTGTGAAATCTTGAAGCATTGCTTCAGAAATTTCAGGAAGGTCATAAATTGTTTCAGCAAACCCTTTGATAATTGTGATTGGTGTTCGAAGCTCATGAGAAGCATTTGCTACAAAATCTCTTCCGAGTTGTTCTTTTTGATAATGCTCATAGCGATCGATAAAGGTTGCTAAAACCCTCTTTCTAGCTTCAAGAATTGTTAGTTTCAAATGGGCAACACTTTTTTCTCCACTCACAGTCGTTGTTTGGTTGACTCGGGTTTCTTTCAAATGATTAAACAGTCTTTCGTGCCCACTCATCATTGGATGTTTAAATAAGAAATTCCCTTCAGAAAGACCCGGAATGAGTTTTTTTCCTTTTGGATTAATTTCGACAACTCTTCCTTCCCAATTAAGAATCACAACCCCTTCTTGAAGTGAGTCAATCAATGAATGTCGACTACGCTTTTTTCTTCTTGTAGATGCAAACCCCTGAAATAAGGCTGTAATTCCAAAAAGCATTAAAAAAAGAAGCCATTCTCTAAAACGATAGAGCGATGGAGTTGCAAAACATAAACAACTTGCAACAATTAGCAAAACCAATGGAAGAAAATATCTTTTTTTCATCCTTCTCAATGTATCAGGAAAAGAATAAAAGCATGAGAAAAATAGGTTCAAGTGTGGCATTTTTTTCCCGACTTTGGGTAAATTTGAAGAAAACTTCAAGGAATCGGTAATGGCAAAGACTTACTTCTATTATTCAGCAATGAATGCTGGAAAAAGCACAACACTTCTCCAGTCAAGTTACAACTACAAAGAGCGTGGAATGGAAACACTCCTTTTTGCTCCAAATTTTGATGACCGTTTTGGAGACCCTGCAATTTATTCTCGCATTGGTCTCAAGCAAGAAGCCATTTTGTTTAATAAAGAGTTTAATCTTTTTGATTTTGTCGAAGAAAAAACAAAAATAATTGATAATATTCGTTGTATTTTGATCGATGAAGCCCACTTCTTAACAAAAGCTCAAGTCGCGCAAGTCATCATGATTACAAAACGATTGAATATAGCAGCTCTATGTTATGGACTACGCTCAGACTTTTTAGGAGCGCCTTTCGAAGGAAGTCAGTATCTTCTTGCATGGGCTGAAGAACTCGTAGAGATTAAAACAATTTGTCACTGTGGCAGTAAAGCAACGATGAATGTGAGAGTCGATAGTGAAGGCAATCCTGTTAAAACGGGTTCTCAAGTTCAAATCGGAGGAAATGAAAGTTATTATTCAGTCTGTATGAAACACTTCATGGAAGAAGTGGGATCTATCCAAGAATACGCATTAACCGGAGCAAACCATGTCAGCCATTAACCATCCAAGAAGCGAAAAAACAACTCTTAAAACTCTGATACTCCCTTGGATTGTTTGTTTTTCAGCCTCTCTTTTCTTTGCCTATGAACTCCTTCAACTGCATGTGATGAATGCCTTATCACCAATGCTTATTAAGGATTTATCGCTGAATGCAACAGAGTTTGCAACGCTTTGTTCGACCTACCTTTGGGCGGATGTGATCTTTCTACTCCCTGCAGGGATTATCCTCGACCGGTTCTCTGTAAGGCGCGTTATCTTAGTTGCCCTCCTTTTTTGTTTAATGGGAACCGCAGGCCTTTCTCAATCAACCTCCTTAGGATTTGCTTCTCTTTGCCACTTCTTTTCAGGGATTGGAAATGCCTTTTGTTTTCTCAGCTGTATTATGCTGATTTCTCGTTGGTTTCCAAAAGAGCGTCAGGCTTTCTTGATTGGCTTAATGATTACGATCGGAATGCTTGGAGGCGTCGTTGCTCAACGCCCTTTTTCTATCCTTGCTGAACATTTTAGTTGGAGACAAGCCCTTCTTATCGATGCATTAATTGGAGTGGGACTTTTTGCTATTATCTTCACCTTTGTCAAAGATGCCCCAGAAAAAATGAAAAAAGTGAAGACCGAGTCGATCTCCTTCTTCGAAGGAGTTAAGCGCTCTATTTTAAACTTTCATAACATTTGCTGTGGGCTTTACACCTGTTTCATGAACCTTCCTCTCATGATCATCAGTGCGGTTTGGGGAAGTCTCTTCTTAACACAAGTCCATGGGATTGAACTGAGCAGTGCTTCTTTTATTGCCAGCATGATTTGTATGGGAACGATTGTGGGTTCTCCTCTCTTTGGCTGGGCATCGGATAAGTTAGGGAGACGTCTACCCTTGATGATCTTTGGGGGAATTTCATCCATGATCCTTTTCGGAGCGATCCTTTACCTTCCAAATCCTGGAGCGCAACTTTTTGCTGTCTTATTCTTTGCTCTCGGCTTTTTAACAAGCGCTCAAACGCTTGGTTATCCCGCCATTACCGAAAACAATCCTAAAGAGCTCACAGGAACTTCAATGGGTGTTGCTGCCGTGATCATTATGGGACTTCCCGCACTGATTCAACCTCTTTCAGGAAAACTGTTAGATTGGAATTGGAACGGAGCGATGGTCGATGGAGCCCCACTTTATTCCGCGTCAGATTTTCATCTAGCCTTTTTAATTTTCCCAATCGGGTTTGCCATCTCAATCTTAACACTTTTTAAGATTAAAGACCGCCCTAAAGCTGCTTTTAAAAAAGCTGTCTAAAAAAATAAAAGGCCCCGAATGGGGCCTTTTTAAATCGTAAAGCTTAAGCTTTCATTGCTTGCAATTTCATCTGATCGATTGGAAAGGTTTCTTCTCTCTTAGACTTGAGACGCTCAAGATCTTGTTGTAGAAGTTTACGTGCTGTAGTTTCTATAATAAATTCCATCTCTTGCACTACCTTCATAATCGCATCGTTATAGCCGCTTCGGTCTCTTTTTTCCAAAGAAACCTCCGCTTTTAAAACATTTAACCTAGCTATAAGAAAGTGATTCTTTTCAAATTCATCTGAAGCGTTAAGCTCTCTTTCAAGGACTGCTGCTATCCGTTCGAAGTTTACGTCATCATTATTCGTAAAATAGAAAGCCAAAATAACAAATTTCCCTGTAAGGCGCCCATCCTTATTGTCCTGGAGAAATTCTAGTTGTTCTTCTGCTTTTCTCATGATTTCAGGGGCTCGTTCAACTTGATGCCTTGCTAAAAAGCAATAATCAATAAGGCGTATCAGTGATTTTTCTTTAGCAGCAATATTCTCTAGCTGACGATCACAATCGGATAAAATGATAGTATTACAATCAAAAGAGGTTGATTCTTTTGACTTCACATCTTTTATCGTTAAACGTTTTTCGTCAATTATGCGAATCTCATAAAGACCTTCAAAAATAGAAAAACACCTAAGGGCAAACGTACTATTTGAATTGAAAAGACAATGGAACATGTTTTTAAAGTCTGAGAGTTTAACTTGCCTTATGTCACAATGACGGGCCAACTGAGAAAGTTCTCTTTTAAGATCTTCAAACTGTCTTGAATAACTGAGTTTAAAGATATGATCAAGTAAAGCCTTGGCTTCAGGATGAGTTTTGAGAGGAAGATTAAAAGAACGACTGAATTCTCCAGCACTTACTTTACAATGAACTTCATCTATTTCGATGGAAAAGTTCTTAGATAAAACAGGAACCAGTTTTTTTGCTTCCACATCATTTTCTGTGAAGAGTTCAAAAAAAAGATAATAAAGATGTCCAATTGTTACATGAGATTTTGCTCCTGAAATCCACCCACGAAAAGTATCAAGCCATCCTTTTGAGGCTTGTGCTTGATGATACACTTGACTTAGCCTTGTAATGATGTCTCTGGCTTGATCAAAGTTTTGTTCTTTGATTGCTGTTTTAGCTTCTTCAACAAGCCCTTGAACTTCCGTTTCTGTTAACTCTTCTGAAATAATTGATGGAGTAGACACCGGAGTGTCACTTCCAATTACTGGTACCTCGCTCATGAATCATTCCTCCTGACATAAATGATTAGGAATGGAACGATGATAATTTCTGATCAAATTAAAAATCAATGAAGAAAGGAAGGAACGGTAAGGTAAAAAAGGCCCCAAACAAGGCCTTTTTAATTTAAGCTTTCATTGCTTGCCACTCCATCCAACCCAATGGAAAGGTTTCTGCTTCTATAGTCTTCAGAGTTCTAAGTTTTAGTTGTAGATATTCAATAGCCGTTTCTTCTCTAACATGCTTTATCGCTTGCACGAGCTTTTCAGTTGATTCGATATAACCACAATAATCTTTTTTCTCTAGACAACTTAAAGCTCTATAACAGTGTGTTTCTGCTAAATAATAGTGACTAATTTCTTGAGCATCAAGAAGCTCTTTTTCAAACGCTTCTGCTATCCGCTCAAAGTTTTCGTGATCATGGTTATCACAGTACCAAGACATAATAGTAGAGTGCCCTGAAAAACGTTCCTTAGAATCTTCCAGAAGATCTAGTTGTTCTTCAGCTTTTTTCATCACTTCTGGAGCTCGCTCCATTTGATGTCTTGCTAAAAAATAGTATTTCCAAAGACGGTCTAAAGGATCCTTTATTCCAGCAATTCTTTCTAGATTTCGGTCGCAGTCTACAAACGACAAATGGTTACTCCTAAAAGATGTATTTCTGCTTGATTTCTCATCAGAAATATATACATAGTCTCCCTGAATATAGATTAGATAAACGTTTATAAAAATGGGGAAACAACTCACAGCAAAAGAGCTATTTAAAAATACAAGACCTTTATAAAACGTTTTAAAGTCAGATAGTGTTACTTTCTGCTCTTTACAAAGCTCTGCTAAGCGAGGAAGTTCTTTCTTGAGATCTTCATATTTTCTAGATTGATTTAGCTTGCTAAGGTGATCGATCAGAGCTTTTGCTTTAGACGTTGTTTGGATCGGAACTCGAAAAGAGTAACTATCTTCTCTTGAAATTAATTGATAATGATTTCCATCGACTTTAATAGAAAAGATCTTTTCTAAGACCGGAATCAGTTTTTCTCCTTCTTCACGGTTCTCTCTACAAAGGTCCGAGAAAAGCAGATAAAGCTCAGTTTCTGATATAGGACATTTCTCCCCTGAAATCCACCCACGAAAAGTATCGATCCATCCCTTTGGCGCTTGCGCTTGATAATAGACTTGACTCAGCCTTGTAATGATTTCTCTGGCTCGATCAAAATTTTGTCCTTTAATTGCGTCACGTGCTTCAAAGTAAAGCGTTGAGGCTTCCATTTCTGTTAGCGTATCTAAAACACACCCGCCAGGTTGAATAGAGGGATCGCCTCCGACAGTTGTAATCTCACTCATTAATAAACTCCCCGTCTTTGAACCTATCCTGAATTAAAGACATTTCTTTATTTCAGAGCAGGTTATTAAATTATTAAAACCGCAAAGAGAATAATTATTAAAACAAAATTAAAGTATAAAATTTTTTATATTAAATATAACGAAGCCTCAGGGTTTGAACCCTCTCAAAACCTATCGGTGATAGATAGTATGTCGCTAGAGCCTCGTCGACAAAAATAAAGCCTCGCTCTACATCCTCCTTTCGATACTTCATTGCACACTCAATTGAAATCCCTAGAGTATCGGCAATTTCTTGATCTGTTAGGGTGACTTTTGGCTCTTTATTGAATAGTTCTTGTAAATGAAAAGGGTGTTCCTGCATTGATTTTACCTCTTTAAAAAAGGTACATCCTTCAAAGGGAACGGAGAACTAGATTTTTTTTGCTTCATTGGACTAAAATGGTCCTTGAAGCTAAGGTTCCTGTCGTAAAAAGGATGTACCTTGGTTTCACGCCCTGAGAGGTGGCTGCCTCTCAGGGCACTTTTTTATTAAAGTACCTTTCAAGGATATAAAAAAACTTCTATTTTCTCCAAGAAAAATCCCCCTAGAAATAAGTCCTGAATAGGTTTTACTTACTCTTGCTCTTGATGAAATGTCATTTTTCTTAAATTTTCGTCAAACTGACCACCACCATCGCTATACTCTTCAATCAGTGTATGCAATGAACCCTCGCACTGCAACATTGGTAGAATTTTACTTTGTAAAATCCTATCCAATTGTCTTAAGTCATGATCGCTCTTGAGTTCTGCTAATATTGCAAACACTTCAGATAGCAACCCCTCTTTAAACTCACGATGAAGATGGGGGCAGACCCCTTCCATATTTACTGCTACGTGGGAAGGAATTAAATTCATATGATGACTCAAGAATGCTTTGCCATCAGGATGCCCATCAAACAGTTGGTGAACAAAGTAATGTGGGAATTCTGCAAGAAAATGATTTAGAATAAAGGCTACGGATTGACTCTGTTTCGGATGACTAAAAAATTTGTTCGGTAGGAGCTGGACAAAGATTCGAGCTTGTGGGTCACTTGCAAGATACTCTCTACCTTCCTGTTCTTTTTCTGCTTCAAGAATCTCTAAAGTGTTTCTGAGTACGTTCATCATAAAGTTTGGAGCAAGATCTGCCTCAAATAAGTCTGGATAGTTATGATAGATAGTGAAGATGTCTAAATCCGTACCGGAATTCTCTGCGCTAAAAAAATAATTAACAGTCTCTGAATCTGTTAACAAATGAACACCTTTTAATTCTGTTAAAACTTCTTCAGAGCGGTGTCCCTTTTGAAAATATGTCGCAGCTGCACGCTTTAACATACACTGTTTAAGGTTTCTTAATCCTCCAAACGGTCTTAAAAAGGCATGTAACTCGAAGAAATCTAAAACCTCTCCCAAAAACTCTGCTTGATCATTACGGTTAAAGAGCCAATTGACTGAACCTTTACTTAAGTCAGAGTTCATTAACACCGCGAATAACATGCTATGTTCGAAGTTTTCATTAAAACGACTGTTTTTCGCATACTTCGAAGAAATCAATAGTTGTCCCAACCTTTTAATTCTAATGACTTTGTCGTGCTGCTGTTTTTTCTGCTCTAAATCCTCAAGAAAACAATCGGTTAACCTTTGACTCTGACCATGAGTGTTCAACTGTCTGAGATAAAAGAGATCTGTGAGAGTTGAAGAAGTTTTGTCTTTCCTTGCCATTGTTACGTAACTAAAGCCTCTACGCAACTCCTTAACCTCAAATAGTAAAGGGCTCCAGAATTCATGAAAAGGATTGCCTGAAAAGGGAATCAATTTCTTTTCTAATAATTTTTGAGAGACTGCAAGCACTAACTGGTGGTGTTTGGGATGGCTTTTATAACAACCCAATAATAAGTCGCGAAGAGCCGCCACCTGTTCTCTTTCTTTTAGATCGTCTTTGTAGTAATTGTAGATCCTTCGGACTTGCTCTCTAGGTTCTTTTAAATGCAATATCTCTTCGACTGATGGCGGAGGTAAATTCTTTGGTATTTCAGCATCAGCATATCCAGGATTATCAACTAATATCAAATCTTCATCTTCCAAATGCGTAGCTGGACGAGAGGCTTCAACACGCAATACCTTTTTTTGACCACTAATTTCTGAATGAGGCAGTTCAACAACTGCTTGCTCAACAAATCCAAGGGCCTGTCTTCGACCTCCCATAATCAATGCTCTCAACAGATCACAACCATGCAGAGCTTCTAATTGTTTTTCGTGAGTTGAAGTGTCTGCACGAACAACAACTATTCTCCCTTGCAAAGGAACGTTGCATTCAATTAATAGGGAGCCTCGCGTTAGAATCGCATCTCTAAAACTTTCCAAGGCAAATAGAATTTGCCTTGGATCTATACGTGTTAAATCCATGGGATTTTGTAGACCTAGTAAAGGCGGTTGTCTCCTATGATTAGCTTCTATTGGCTGAAGAACCACCGCTAAAGAATCGCTATCTCTGCTTGCGACAGGTTGAGGAGCAAGAGGGCCATGAACACCAAGTCTATTAAGATTAACCAAAATATTTCTACTCTCTTCTTGAACTTGGCTTCCAGAAGGAATAGCCACCACTCCACCTGATGAATTCAAGGGAGGATGAAGTTCGCTAACTTGTCTTAGACTACCAGGTTCTCTCCCAAGGTTTAGAAGGGGCCTTTCTGAATGAGATCGATCTCTTCTTGGTTGCTGCCAATCTAAATCAATACTACCTTCCTGTGTTGGTAACTTTGAAGCAAGATAAGGGTCTCCTTGAAAAAGGCCGCGCTGAGGAGACCTTTCTCTAGGTGGAGGAACAACTACTTCAGGAGGCTTTCTTTCATCTGATGATGGAGGTAGTGAATCGTCTTTCCTTGTAAAAGGTCCATGTAAATGTGCAACAGCAGCCATATAAACCGCTGTGAGAACAACTCCAGCAATGTTTCTTTGCAGGGGGGTGATCGTCCGTTTTGCGGAGTGCTGGATCCCTTTCATAGCCACAACAGAAAGTGCCATGAGTGCAACCGAAGTCACCGTAGCTTTTTTAATCGCATCATAATCAAAATATGTTTGAGAGCTTTCAACTCGTTTTACTGAATCCATCCATTACCTCACATTTAACCGGCGAAAATTATAGATGTTTTAAAATAAAATTCAACCAATTAATCAAAAAAAAACAATTTAATGTCTTAATAATTAATTAAAATAAGTAGATTTCTTTTGAAAAGAAGAGTCAAACCGAATTTTTGAGATAAAAAGTTCGATAAGGTGAGTGATTAAAAAAGTTCACCATTCATTACTGTAACATGTCCGCCATCAAGGATCTTTTTAATCTTTTTGAGAGACTGCTCAATTTTTTCAGGGGAATCAAAGAACTCTAAGACAAGGGGAAGATCTAAAGAAAGGCTTAAAAAATGTGTACTATGATGTTCTCCTTCAATCCCTCGCAAAACAACTGCATGCTGCACTTTTTCATCATCTAAGATTTTTAAGACTTCTTTGACGTGATCTTCAGATTCCTTCATGTAGATGCGCACTAACTTAATGTTTTTTTTGCTCATAATTTTCTCCCAATTGCAATTCCACCAAAAGCTCCTCCAATACATAAAACAATGGACAGAAGAAGATAAAGGGCCACTTTGATTCCTTGACCACTTTCCCAAAGATCAACAACTTCATAAGAAAAGCTAGAAAAGGTTGTGAACCCTCCTAACAATCCAATCAAAAGTAGGGCTCTAAGTTCTGCGCTCCATTCTCCGACTCTATCGATAAGAACCACACTTAAAAAAGTGATTAAAAAAGAACCGATAATATTCACAACCAGAGTTCCATAGGGAAATGTAAATCCAGAAATAAGCTGAATGATTCTTGAAACAAGAAAGCGACAAATTGCCCCGACTGCTCCCCCAATTCCAACAAGGATGATTTCTTTCATAAACGATTCCCTTTATAACCTTTCACAGCATAAACATTCACTGGCTCTGTAAATCCTTTAAGTTCGACCGATTGAAGTTTAACGCATTCAAACGTCTCTTGAACACCTTCTGCATGAAGCGTTTCTTCACTAATTAAAACCTCCATCCCTTTTGCTTCAGAACAAATCCGTGAAGCAAGATTAACATTGGCTCCAAGAACGGTATAGTTTAGCCGATTTTCTGCTCCCATATTTCCTGCAACAACGTTCCCTGTATGAATCCCAATTCCCATTTCAATTTCAGGTAAGTCTTCTTTTTTTCTTTCACTGTTCCAAGCCTTGAGACTTTCGATTGTTTCAATTGCACTTTTAATGGCATTTAGAGCGCTTTCTTTTTTCTCAATAGGCGCTCCAAAAAGTGCCATGACTTCATCTCCAACATACTTATCGATTACGCCACCGAATTTATCGATCCTATCGGAAACTTTTGTCATACACCCATTCACGAATTGAATCACCTCTTTAGGATTCATTTTTTCAGTCATCTTTGTAAACCCGCGGATATCTGCAAAGAAGACGGTGACTCTTTTTTCTTCCCCTCCTAACTGAATCTTTCCTTTCAGTGCCTCTTCTGCAATTTCTTCTGAAACAACTTTATTTAGGACACCTCGCACGCGCTCTTTTTCTCGAAGCCCTTTAACCATTTCAAAGAATGAGTGATAGAGGGTGTGAATCTCATCACGACGGGTTTTATTAGGCTCTTCAGGAATTTCAACATCATCCAATTTTCCTTCTGCAACCGTCTGCGTAACCCCAGCAAGATGTGTAATGGGCTTTGTAATCCGTTTCGCAATATTGTTTAAAAAGATAAGAACAAAGAGAAGTCCTCCGATTGCTGCAAATCGCATTTGAGTTGAGAGCTTTTGAATTACCTCTTGGGCCCCCTCATTGACTGAATTAATGAATGCAAACTCTTTTTCTTTGGGATTAAAGATAAAAAAGTGAAGGTCTATTGCTTTATAAGGGATGATATGAAGAAAAAAGTATTCTTCTCCATTGACTTTGACAATTCCTGAAGGTTTAGAAAGCAAGGTCTCTAAAGGAATCTCATACCAACTGCGATCGCTGATCTCTGTTCCATGAGGACTGTTTACAGTGACAATTCGGTTTCCCGATACGAATAGGGAAATTTGATGTGTTGATCGAGCAAGTGAACCAAGAACGGGACCTCCATGAGCTCCAATCGTTAAGTAACCTGTCCTTTTTTCATTCGCAATCTTTTGATTCAAACGGAGGGTATTCCCCAAAAAAATATAGTTCATTCCCTTAGGAGCAATGACATCTAAGTGAGAGGTAAGAAAGTCATCAGGGAGTGTATCCATACTTAATAAGGCTTTTTGCACGTGATATTTTAACTCATCATAGAAGACCGTATCACTTCTAACTCCCCTTCCGAAATTATCGTCATTGACCATTCCCATTCCGATAGGCGCTCGATCAGAAAGGGGATCCTTCCCAAAAAGTTCAGATTGGGTGAGTGTTGTCAGTCCCCAAATGAGCCCTATCTTATCGTAGTGTTCGATATATTCTTTTACATAGAACTTTACTTCTTCCTGGTAGTAGAGTTTTTCTGTTGACTTTCCTGAAATGTCTGAGTCATGAAAAACGGAAAACTCCTTGCTTTCTTCAAACTCATCCGCGGTGCTTTCTTTAAGTTTTGCTTCTATCATTTGATTCCATTTCTCTATGCTTGGAATAGCAGAAGCATTGCTTTTAAGAACCTTCTGAGCCTCTAAAATTTTGTCTAAAAAAACTTTCAAAAAAAAGGTTTCTCTAGGAAGTTCTAACCACTTCAAGAAGGGCTCTAAGAGGTTAATTGATAAACTCAATGATTTTGTGAGATCTTTATCAATCTGAAAATTCAAAACCGTTTGGGGATCAAAATAGACAAAATATCCCTCACTTTTGCTGGTATCTTTTTTTTGGTCCCCATGCAACATGGTCATATCAAGGCCAATTGCAATATAGGGTTTGCTCCATAACTTGAGATTGTTGGAATCTCTGATTGCAATAAGATGGAAAACATCATGAACAGGAAAATGAAGGGTGTCACTCATATCATTTTTATCAAGAATGATTTCAGACATTAAGTTTTCTTCATTTGTACTTTGAATAAAGTCGATCCACTTATTGGTAATCATCAATGATGTTGAGTCAAGCCAATTCTGATTCTTTAAATTATCTATTGTTGGCTCAAAACCTTTCCGAACAAGAGGATACTTAGCAACGCCTTGAAGGACTGCATCGACTTCTGCTTGAATTTTGTAAAGCATGTTACCAAGATAGGTTCTATTGCTCTTTTCTTTTCTTGGTTCAGCTCATCTAACTTTTTTAAAAGCTCTTGATATGTTTTTTCAAGGTTGATCCTGGTAATACGGGCTTCCAAATAGAAGGAAGCAATAAAAGTAATGGAAAAAACAACTGCAACCCAAAGAAAAAGTCTGTAGCGAAGCCTCATGAGACTTTCTCTCTATTAGAAAATATTTGATTTTTGAGGCATTTTTTCTCAAATTTCTGCTTGAGTTTGAAGCACATACTTAGAAAAGTAGGGCAAAAACTCAAGCAGAAATTTAAGGGAAAAGGTATAAAAAGCAATGTTTTAAAATGGTGTGATAGGCTCATTGGGTTTTATTTCTTTAAAGAGGTTTTGGTATCCTGTTTTCGTAATAACAATCATATCTTCGTATCTTATCCCCCCTACTCTAGGAAGATAGAGTCCAGGCTCAATTGTAATGACCATCCCTTCTTCAAGTTGTCCTTTTCGAAGATCAGAGCTTATGCGAGGATATTCATGCACATCTAGCCCTATACCATGGCCAAGGGCATGAACAAAATATTTTTCTTTTGATCCCATGACGCTCCGGGCAGCTTTATCTAAAGACGCAATAGGTTCACCCGGTCGACACTGCTTAAGAGCCGCTCGATGGGCTTTTTTTACAACCTGAAATAACTCCTCTACTTTCTTTGAAACCGTTCCAAAAAAGATCACACGCGTCATATCGCTAGCATATCCATTTAGAACCACTCCAATATCGATGAGTACAACCTCGTTTTTCTTTAGCTTTCTAGAACCACTATGATGATGAGGAAGCGCACTGTTTTCTCCAAAGGCAACAATCGGAGGAAATGAAAGAGCTTCGGCTCCCCTTTTTTTCATGTAGAATTCAAACTCACGCGCTAACTCAATTTCAGAAACTCCAACCTTCAGTTTTTTTCTAAGGTAGAGAAATCCTTTCCATAAAAGGGCTGCGCTTTCTTTTAGATCAGCAAGTTCTTTATCGTCTTTCACGGCTCTCACATGAAGCGTTGGTTGATTCAATCCTTTAAGCTTCTTTTTGGTTTGTAAAAAGCTTGATTTAAGGGCTCTATACGCTGCTACTGAAAGCCCTGTATCAAAACCAAACACAGTGGAACTCTTCCATGATTTCAAAACGGTCTCGAGTTCTGTTTTCCCTAGTTTTTTTACAGGGTAAGGGGATTCTTTTTTTGCCTCTGTGAAATATCTGCCGTCCACAAACAACAGAGCACTTCTTTGGGAAATCAAAAGCCTTCCTCGCGAAAGTTTGAGTCCTGTGAAATAAGTGAGGTCGGTTGGATTTTCAATAATGAACCCATCCAAGTTCTTTGAAGAGAGTATTCTTCGAAATTTAAGAATTCTTTTTTTGAAATAACTTTTTGATCGCATCATGACTTAAAGCAACAATCGTTTTCATCCCTTTTGGACAGTTGTAAGGAGAGGACGTTTTGAGCAGCGTCTTCGTTGTCTGCTTAGCTTCCACTAGCGTCCAACCCTTTTTTTGTGATCTTGCAGAATACGATGCTGAAAGTGCAAGTCTTTTCTCAAGTTCTTTTCGCACTAAATTCTGATCGAAAATCTGTGCTAGACTTTCAAGAAGCCCCTGGAGCTTTTCTTCTTCTATATCAGGGCTTAAAGCATCCACAATAAACGTGGTTTCACCAAAAGGTCGGATATCGATTCCCATCGTTTTAATTTCCTCAAGATGGATGAGTAGTTGCTCTTTTTCATGAGGGGTAAATTCAAGAGTTAACGGAAATAAAAGGGTTTGGATAGGAGCCATTTCCCTTTTTAAAAATCGTTCATATAAGACACGCGCTGTAGCCGCTTCTAAATCGACAAGATAAATACCCCCTTCATTTGTAAGATCAATGAGAGGTGTTTGATGAAGAACTAAGTAAGACTCAAAGAGACCAATAACAGGCAAATCTTCTTCTTGAGAATCAAAGGTAAAACTCTGGATCGGATCTTCAAACGTCTCTTGAAGCTTAAGAGAAGAATCAAAGCTCCAATCTATTTTCATTTTTGGAGCAGAGATCGTTTGCTCTTCTCCTTTAAACCCTGCTAAAATTGCTCGTCTTATTATGATTTGAATTGTTTTTTCTTCGCGTAAACGAATTTCTCTTTTTTGAGGATGAACATTCACATCAATCCATTCTGGTGGGAGACTCATATGTAGAACATAAGTTGGGTGAAGGTTTGCTGCGAGACGCGTTCCATATCCTTCATAAATCGCCTGGGAGATTTGTGGAGAAATAACAGCCCTTCCATTGACAAAAAGGTGCTGCCCTAACCGATTTGTTTTTGCATAGATGGGGGACCCGATCCATCCTTTTATAACAATATCTTTTTCTGAAAAATCAATGCATGATGCTTCATTAATAAAAGGTCTTCCCAATACCTCTCGACATCTTTCTTTAAGTTGTCCTGGAGGGAGATTCAGCATTTCTTTTCCATCAGAAAAATATCGAAATGTCTTTTCAGGATGAGCTAATGAAAATTTTGTCATCAACTTCGTGATTGCATTTTGACTAGCCTGCGTTGTTTTTTGAAACTTTAAGCGGGCTGGGACATTGTAAAACAAAGAGCGTACTTCAATTGTCGTCCCTTGACTGCGGGCTGCGGTATGGGGCGCCGACATTTTTCCCCCATTGCAAGACACTTCATACCCATGATCCATCTTCTTTTGTGCAGTGAGAATTTTCATCTTTGATATCGCCCCAATAGAAGCAAGTGCTTCTCCTCGAAACCCCATGGTAAGCACATGAATAAGATCACCTGCCGTTTTAATCTTTGACGTTGCATGCCTTTCTAAAGACAAAAGAAGATCTTCTTGTCCCATCCCAGTTCCATTGTCAGAGATACGGATCAGAGAAAATCCTCCCCTTTCAATTTCAACGGTAATCCAATCACTTTTTGCATCAAGTGCATTTTCGACAAGCTCTTTTACAACAGACGTTGGATTTTCAATCACTTCGCCTGCAGCAATTTTGTTAATTGTTTCGTCAGATAGTAAATGAATCGACATTGATGAACCTGTCCTGATGATTACTTTTTGTTATTTTTTATCTTTTCGGCGGCTTTTAATCCTTTATTTTTCAGTCTTGTCTTTTGACAATAGCTTCAAATAAAGGATTAAAAGCTGCAGGAAAATCCATAAAAATCCCAATAAAGTGATTATCGGGATAGGTTCATTCTCCTTGAGAACAACTTAAATGAGCCTTATTATAGAAGATCAAAACCGCAAGGAGCAAGAATGAAATTTCCCAAAACGTGGAATTTAGACAGGATTTATGAAGGAGGAAGCCATTCCGCCTCTTTTGAAACGTCCTTTCAAAAAACCAAAGGACGCATCGATTCCTTTAAAGCTCTTCTTCAGAAAAATAATCTCAAAGAAGCGATTGCCCTTTCTCAAGACATTCGTTTTTCTTTAAGAGAAATGAATGCGTTTGTTGAATGCCTAAATGCACAAGACGTTAATGACTCTAAAGCCTCAAGTTTAACGGGACAGATGAGGACTCTCTCAACGGAGTTCTCTAACCTAGAGTTAGAGTTTGACGCTGCCTTGGGAGATCTTTCTAGCCAAGATTTTGAAAACCTTATTGATACCCACCCCGACATCGCTTTTCATTTAGAAGAAAAAAGAAAGAGCGTTAAGGATAAGCTTCCCTTCGAAAAAGAAACTTTTATCAATGACTTAGCGATCGATGGTTACCATGGGTGGTCTGAACTTTGGGATGCCCGAATCGGTGAAATGTCTTTTCCTTTTCAACAAGAAAATCTGTCATTTGGACAAATCGAAAACAAGCTTGGAGATCCTGATCGGAGCAGACGAAAGGAAGGATTCGAATCGATTCAGAATACATTCCAAAACTCACAAATTGTCTTCTCACAAATTTTGAATCATTTAGGAGGCTTTCGTTTAGAAGTCTATAAAAAAAGAGGTTGGGACCTTTTAAAAGAACCTCTCGATGAAAACCGGATGTCTGCTGAAACCTTAGAGGCGATGTGGACTGCTATCACTCATATTCAACCTTCTCTAAAAGAGTTTCTCGCATGTAAATCACCTTTACTAGGCATTGAGAAAATGTGTTGGTACGATCTTGAAGCTCCCTTAAGCACAACGTCAAAAGAAATCACTTATGAGGAAGCGGCAGAAACCATCCTAAAACAATTTCAATCCTTTAGCCCTAAAATGGCCGACTTTGCAAAAAGAGCGCTTGAAAATCACTGGATCGATGCTGAAGATCGTGGAGGAAAGAGACCAGGAGGATTTTGTACTGCTCTTCCTATCGCAAAAGAAAGTCGTATTTTTATGACTTTTTCTAATACCATGACCAACCTTTTTACCCTTGCTCATGAGCTAGGGCATGCGTTCCATAATGAAGTCCTATTTCCTCTACCTGAAATGACTCAAGATGCAAAAATGGGCGTTGCCGAAACAGCATCAACGATGGCTGAAACCATTGTCACACAAGCAGCTATCAAAGAAGAAACCAACCTTAAAGAACGTCTCTTTCTACTGGATGACCATCTGTCCCGCTCCATTTCTTATTTAATGAATATTCACACGCGGTTCCTTTTTGAAACACGTTTTTATGAAAAAAGAAAAGAGGGCTTTGTCTCTCATGAAAGCCTTTCAGAAATGATGGAAGGGGCACAAAAAGAAGCATATGGAAACTCCCTTGAAACTTACCACCCTCTTTTTTGGGCAGCAAAAATGCACTTTTTCTTCACCGATGTTCCATTTTACAACTTTCCTTATACTTTTGGATATCTCTTCAGTTTAGGAATTTACCATTATGCCTTAGAAAAAGGAGATTTCGAATCTTCTTATATAGGCTTACTGCAGGACACTGGAAGAATGAATGTCGAAGCATTAGCCAAAAAGCACCTCCAGATGGACCTTTCTCAAACAACTTTTTGGGATCAAGGATTAAGTATCATAAAAAAAGATATTGATGAATATATTAAACTTTCTAAGGAGGTCTCCTTATGAAATTCTTAGCCATTTTTCTATTAAGCCTTCCTCTATTAGCCATGCCTAGTCAAGATTATTACGATCTTTTAAACCAGCATCCTAAATCTTTAGGAGTGCTGGGAAGTCATGAAAAGGGAGAAATTGAGATTGTTAGCTCTGAATATGAGATTGCTGAAATTGAAGAGATTGCACAAAATCGCCTAACAAGTAAAGGACATACCCTTGCTCAAGCTCAGGAATGGAGTCGTGTGGGAATCATTGCTGAAGATCAATATCTCTATTGGATTAGAGATGCAGTGATTTTTCCTTCTAGAGCTAAAGGAACCTATGATCGGATCCTTTGGAAAAGTAGCCTTAATGGAGCCCCCGGGATTGCAATCCTCCCTTATCTCCCTGATAGAAAAGTCGTTGTCAATGTCAACTATCGGCACGCTACTCGCAGTTGGGAAATCGAACTTCCTAGAGGAACTCGACAAGAAGGTGAGACCTTGCGTGCTACTGCAGCTCGAGAATTAAAAGAAGAAACAGGATATCAGTTAGATGAAACCCTCCTCTTAGGAACGCTAGCCGTCGATACCGGTATTCTTACCTCCCTGGTTCCCGTCTTTGCTTGTAAAGCTCATTCTCCAGAAAAAAATAATCCTGATTTTTCTGAAGCAATTTCTAAAAACCTCATCATGAATCTAACTGAACTTGAAGAAGCTCTCATTCAAGGGTTTTGGAATACAACTATCGGCGATAAGTCAATCCGTGCAAATGTTCGAGATCCCTTTTTAGCCTATGGTCTTCTCCATATGAAACTCCGCCATTGGCAGGAATAAAGCTTTATATTATGTAGAATGGTGAGACCCCGGAGGGCCGCCATGATGAACTTATCCTACTATTATGAATACTCCCCTTTGGAGCATTTTCTAGAATTTCTAATTGTAGGATAGATTCATGGATCAAAAATCAAATCAACCTTCCAGAAATCTTAGCTTGGAAAAAAAGGGTTCTAACCGCTATACCAATAGTCAAAACAACTCCCGAAAACGAAAATTTATGCGCTTTTTAACAACTCTTATTGTTCTTGGGGGCCTTGGCTATGGGGTTTATTGGCTCAATAATACCCAACCAGAGCTCAAGCACCAAGCGATTGAAATGATCAATACTGGCACGTTCCACACTCTTGAAGCTCGCTTTACAGCAGCTCAAATCATGGAAAAAGAAAGACTGACCCTCTTGAAAGACTCTGACCACCGGTATAACTCTCCTTCCCTCCGTTTCCACCCTTATCTTTTAATGGAAGTGAAGTTTACGACGGCCAACTACCAAACGGAAGAAGGAATCATCCTTTGGGACTTAATCGACGGTGAAATGGTTCTTGATACAAAGTCTTGGGAAAAGACTCATGGTTTTGCTGATTGCATCAATGCGGGTGCCGATAAATATGAATATAAAATTCTTGCAACTATTGCAAAGAATGGGGGTAAAGCAGACCGTCAAAGCCTGATGAGCTCTCTCAATATTGAAACACACCTTTTTGAGAAATGGGTCGACCGAGCACGAAAGAAAAAACTCATCGTACAGCATGGGAATGATTACCGGATTCACCTCCATCACCCTGTCGTCAATGTACGCCCTTCCACAACGATTGCAGACCCACTTGTAACAAAAAGCTGCAAACATAGTGAAAGGATCAACCGAAGGTATTCCCCTAACCAGATCAAGAAAGCGGCAGAAGCTGCCTTTGGCACCGATTTCGCTATCCGGAGTACCCAAGACGTTTTCCTCCCCATTTATAGCATTACTGTCCAAAATCCTGATGGTTCTCTTCACACGACCCATTGGAATGCCCTGAATGGAAAACGGATTAACCATTCCAACCTCATTGAATAATAATTCGTAAACCGCTAAGATCTTCCTAAATTTAAGTGTTTATACGCTTATCTTGGAAAGGTGGCTGAGTGGCCGAAGGCACGTCCCTGCTAAGGACGCGTATCCGCAAGGGTACCGAGGGTTCGAATCCCTCCCTTTCCGCACCTTTATAGGACTTCATTTTTGAAGTCCTTTTTCTTTGAGCAATCTCTAGAATCTGTTAGACTTTCTTCCAAAATAATTTTTTGAGGCTGCTTATGACAACTTTATCTACGGTTCTTAGAAATCAAAATATTGAAAGAGGCATAAAAGAATGGGCAAAAGGGCCCATTGAAGATCCTGTCTTAGAATTGGATCTTGCTACTCAATTTTTTTCAGGTGAACTCCCCCAAGATCTACAAACAAAAGCAACAGAGATCCAAAGGGAAGCAGAAGAATTCTTATCCAAAACCACTTATCGTTCAAATGAAGGGAGCCTTATCCTTCAGAAACTTCTTAATCTGATCATTTCTATGCTCGAAACAGCTTTTGATATTTTAGGTGTAGAGGCCCTTCTCTCTCAAAAAGACTATGAGTGGCAAGCTGAAAACAAATCCTATAAAATGATGAGCTTGATTTCATTCATAGGAATGCTGAGCACAAGTATTCTCCCTCTAATTGGAGGGGATGCAGCCCGTAAAAAATTTGCAGTCGGCCTGACCGCTATGATAGGAATGAGTTTGATTTATCCCTATTTCAAACCGACACCTAGAGCTCTCCCTAGAGGGCTTAACTGGTCCGAAGCAATTAGGAATCGTGAAGTTGAAGTTGTAGAAGGAGAAAAAAGGATTCTTGATCAAATGGCCGCAGCTGTAAAAATGCAAAAAAAGGTCTTACTCGTTGGACCTTCAGGAGCCGGGAAAACAGAAACAGCAAAAGCTTTTATCGAAGCCATAGAAGAAGGTCATTATCCAGAGCTAAAAAGTTAACCTCTTTTTATTACAATACAGCTGATATTATCGATGGCTCAGGTTGGAATCTTCTGGGACGGGTCAAAGATCTAGTCGGGAGAAATCGAGAACGTGTTCTTTTCATCTGGGATGAATTTCACGTCGTTTGTAAAGACCACCTTGCCGATCAAATGAAAACACATTTTGATCCTGGTCCGCACGGACAACCTTATGCCATCGTCATTACAACAGATGAAGAAATCGATGCTTTCCGAGAGGGAAGCCATGGAGCTTTGCTCCGCCGCTTTGAACGGATTGAAATCTCACGTTGTGATGATGAGCGCGCATTAAGACTTCTGCCCTCACTTTTAATCAGAAAAATGCCTGAAGCCATTGTCTTAAAACCACAAGAAGTTTTTGGGCATCTTATTCAAAAATGCCGAGAAAGCCTTCCTCCAGAACAGTTTACTCCTTATCAAGTTCATAATGCTCTTGAAGTCCTAAATAGATGCCTAGAGCTCATTGGGGAATCTCAACATATTGCAGCATCACCAGAAACTTTAGCCGAACAAAGTGAAGTTCAAGCTCACACTTCTCTAAGAGTTGTTGGCGCTGCAAGCTCTATTTTTGGAGAAAGAACTGAGCGCGATAGAGAAATTAATGAAAAAGTATCTCGACTTACTCGGGCACGAGCCTCCCTTATTGAAAGAGAAGGAGAGATCAAAACCTTGTTTGCAAAAAGAAAACAACTGCTAGCCATTAAAAAGATTTTTTATCAAACAGCGTTAAAGATTGCTCAATCCTCAAAGCCATCAAGAAGTGACTTAGTTAAATTCCACCTTATTGGTTCTTACGTTGAATCCTCCATTCAAACAGCTGTCGTTGAAGAAGGAAAACGTTTAGGTGTCAAAACAGTGATTGATCAGGACTTGGTTGATCAAGCGGTTGCGGAAATTGTTAGAGATCGCAGACCTGCTAATGTTGTTTAAGGAGATGAGCTTGAACAACACGAGGAAGAGCAAAAAACGCCTCTAACGCAAGCTTTGCTTCGCCAAATGCACTTCCAACACCGCACACTCTTTCCTGCTCAAGCTTTCGATGGTAAATGTCATCAAGGCCGTGGATAGAAAGGGGTCTTTCATCATAAAATACCTTATAAATAGGGTCTGCGTTTTTTATCGCATGTTCTCCACCTATTTCAGCAATATGAGAGTTAAATAAATTAGTATGTTCGACCAGCTTATCAAGGTGATGACGGTCATGATCTGTAAGAGTAATATCTGGGAAAAACTGAGGACGTTCATAACTCTCAATAACATGGGAAAAAATTTGTGGAGGACCTCGATAGGCTTCATTAGAAAGGTTCATTACAGCCCATTGTCCCAAGCGATATCCATCAAAATAGTTCCCCGACCAGAGAGTTCCTAAAGAGGCAAAAAGGAAATAAACAAACTGTTGGAAGGGGTAAACAAAAAAATGTTCATGAGAAATATTCCAAAACTTTTTTTCCGTCAGTTCTAGCCTTGCACCTAAGAAAACAAGGTGAGCGACTCCAGTTATCATATCCGCAAGAATTGTTAGAGGAATTGTAAAATGTCGGACAACAGCAACACGAGTGCGACGATCATCGATCACTGGAAGAGCTTGGTCAAGCAACTTAAATGTAGAAGGAAGAATTTTAATCATGGGAGAATAATAGGAACTTTAAGATAAAATGAAAAGATCCCTTTTGTTTTTTTTCCTCACTCCATACACTTAAGAATCTATCTCGATAATGAATCTTATTGGGATTTTTATGGTTTTTCCAGTAGGTTTTAATCTTCGATTTGTGGCTACTCTCAAAAAAGACAAAGCTAGAAAGACAAAAAAGAATAAAAAATTAACACTCGATACAGGTTCAGCAAATGGCTGAGAAAGAAAAGACAAAAGTAAAAGTTGCCCCTAATTCAAAAGAATCTGAAATGATGGTTCTAGGCTGCATGCTTACAAAGGTCAATAGCCTCAATGTGGCAGCTGATGCTCTGCATGCGGGAGACTTTTACTTTACCGAACACCAAGCGATCTTCGACTGTCTAAAAGGGCTTTTCAAAAGTGACAAACCTGCAGATATCCATCTCGTAGCTGAAGAATTAAAGCGTGTTGAAAAGCTCGATACTATTGGCGGTGTTGGGTATTTAACAACCCTTGCACAATATGCGGGAACTTCAGCCTATATTGAAGAATACGTTGAGCTGATAAAAAATAAATCGATCCTTAGAAGGATGATTTATGCCGCTCAAGAAATCGAAAAAAAAGCCCTAGAAGAACCCGGCGACGTTCATGGTGCACTAGATGATGCTCAAGCAACTTTCTTTGCTATTTCTCAAACGACCAATGCTAAAGCTGGGAAACATATCAAAGACATTCTTTCTGGAGTCGTTGCTGAGTCAGGGCTTCCCTATTTAAAAGAATTAGAAGAGCGACAAGAAACCTTCTTAGAAAAGGGAGAAGATGCTCTTGCCTTCACAGGAATCCCTACAGGATTTGCTGACCTTGATCATATGATCAATGGACTCGCCCCGTCTAACTTGATTATTTTAGCAGGTCGCCCAGGAATGGGTAAAACAGCTTTTGCTCTAAATGTTGCGGAAAACATTGCCTTTAAACACCAAATGCCTGTTGGCATTTTCTCTTTAGAGATGAGTGCGGAGCAACTGCTTCACCGAATGATTTGCTCTCAATCAGAAGTTGAATCGAGTAAAATTCAAACGGGTTCCCTAAACGGATCCGATTTTCAACGTGTCGTCGGCACGGTCAACAAAATGCAAAAAGCTCCGATGATCATCGATGACCAGCCTGGCCTAAAAATTACAGATCTCCGTGCCCGTGCTCGCCGCATGAAAGAAGCGCACGATATTCAGTTTTTGGTGATCGACTATCTTCAACTTTTATCTGGATCAGGAAGTCATTATGGGAGCGACAATCGGCAAGGAGAAATTTCTGAAATCTCTCGAATGCTTAAAAACTTAGCCCGCGAACTCAATATCCCCGTCCTCTGCGGTTCTCAACTTTCACGAAAAGTTGAAGAAAGGACAGGCCATCGCCCCATGATGTCTGATCTTCGTGAATCTGGAGCCATTGAACAAGATGCTGATATTGTCATGTTTCTTCTACGCCGTGAGTACTACGACCCCTATGATAAACCAGGTCTTGCTGAAGTTATCGTGGGGAAAAACCGTCATGGTAAAGTCGGAAATATTGACGTCGCTTATCGAAAAGAGTTTGCACAGTTTGCAAACTATACACCAACAGATGACAGCTCAATGGAAGACAACTCTGAAGCTTTTGAATCTTTTTCTCCAACTACTTAACTTGAGTTTTGAGTTTACTTAAGAATTTTCAATTTTCTTTAGTCTTTTGTCGATATTTTGGAGTTGCTGGACTAAAGGCTCTAGCTTTTTTTCAACCATTTTTTCTATGAAACTTTGATGCTCATTCAAAAAGTCAGGATTATCAAGATCTTCTCGAACATCGAGGAGACTTGAAATGGTCACCTCACCCTTCGAGTACTTCTCGATTTTAATAGCTAAAGCTAAAGAGGGTTTTCGTTCCTTTTTAAGAATTTGATAAAGGTAAGATGTTGAGATTCCTAAATCTGCAGCACATTTCTTTACGGGTATGTCATGCTTAAATAAAAAATTCTTCATTTCTCAAATTGAGCTGTATTTATTTAACAACCCAAAGATTATCTGGAATAATTATTTTTTAAATGTGTAATAATCACACATTTGCATAGCTTAGCAAAAATGCTTAAAGATAAGCTCCGACAATTGCAATGATGATCCCGATTGCTAATCCTACAAGAGAAATGATTAAAGCTTTATAAATTTGAGACTGTGTCACAATCACTTTTTCATGCTTCATATGACTATGGTCACTAGCATCATGATGACCCCTGTCCATCTCTTCCCCTTTTCGAACCGTCATCATTCCATGCTTTAGCCCTTTTGCAACAAGCCAGCGATTAATGGGGTATGCAACAATCCCTCCAACAATTGTTGCAAGCGACATCGTTCCCCAAAAATGGAGACTTCCAGGATTGCGAGCAAGGGGATCATGCACACCCCAGATAACCATTACAGGAATCATCCCTGCCATAATCATATTCATCGAAAGCCATTCAGGATAAAAACTAGTTTTGAGCGCTTTAACATATGTTCCCCCCATCATTTTTTTCATGAAAAGGGCTTGGAAAATGAGGAGCCCTGAAACAAATCCAGCGATATATTCTAGAAAAATTTCGACCCCTCTAGGAATTTCATAAAAAGAGAGGATGATCGCCATAATAATAATTCCCGTTGCATCCCCTGCTAGACAGTGAACCTCTGATCCTGTAGCCTGTTTCCAAAGTGAATCAATAAATTTTTCATGAGTTCTGGGCATCGGCTCTCGGCAGGTCATAAAATAGAAGAACAGTCCGACTGGACCGGTATAAAAAACCACCAAGGCCCACCCTATTTTCATGACTCCGGCCTCAGGAGTATTTTTAATTAAATCGTAAACAACAAAAATAAATGACAATACAGTTAGTGCTGACCATAATATTAATGCACCACTTAACATAATTAACCCTAAGTAAACTTTTAATTTTATAAATAGCAGAGAGCTCTTTACTTTTTCTAGGAAAAACTCTATACTCACATTTCTAAGTTATTAATTAGAGTAAGAAATGTCATCTGTTAAGAAAAAACGTCGTCTTAAGATCTCAAAGCATAAGCGTAAAAAACGCCGCCGTCGCGATCGTCATAAGAAAAATAAATAAACCTCTGCGAAACTCGCTTTGATTAGAAAAACAGGCTGTTTTTGTGTGGACTTATCCTGATCAATTTGATGTGATTATCATTGGTGCTGGCCACGCTGGATGCGAGGCTGCGCACGCTGCTGCCCGGATGGGTGGGCATGCCCTTCTTTTAACCATGAACCTTGATACTATCGCGAAAATGAGTTGTAATCCTGCAATTGGGGGAACAGCAAAAGGACACATGGTTCGTGAAATCGATGCCTTGGGTGGCATCATGGGAAAAATAGCCGACCGCACCGGCATTCAATTCAGAATGCTCAACGCTTCTAAAGGACCTGCTGTTTGGTCCCCTAGATGTCAATCGGACAAGCTTGCCTACCAAACAGAAATGAAGCATGTTCTTGAAAACGTTCCAAACTTAGAAATCAAACAAGGAACCATTACTTCTCTTGATGTCGAGGATGGGAAAATCTGTGGTGTAACAACTCAAGAAGGCATCCGTTACCGAGGTAAGGCGGTGATTCTTTCAGCTGGAACCTTTATGAGAGGGCTTCTCCACATCGGTGAGTCTAATTACGCTGGGGGTAGAGCGGGTGATAAGCCTTCTGTAGGTCTATCAAAATGTTTAGAAGATCTTGGTTTTACATTAGAAAGACTGAAGACAGGAACTCCTTGTCGTGTGAACAGCAATTCGATCGATTTTACAAAAACAGAAGAACAACCTCCTGAGCCACACGTTTCTTTTTCTTTCGATCCACAAGAAAAACGCCTTCCTCAAGTTTCCTGCTATATTACTTATACCAATGACGCAACAAAAAAGATCATTGAAGATAATATCCACCGATCCCCTCTTTTTTCCGGAAAAATCCAAGGGGTTGGACCCCGTTACTGCCCTTCGATCGAGGATAAAGTTGTCCGATTTAAAGACAAAGAAAGGCATCAACTCTTCCTTGAACCTGAAGGGCTCTCGACAAATGAAATCTACGTGAACGGAATTTCTTCTTCCCTTCCGTTTGATGTTCAATTTGCTATGATGCGAAAGATTCCAGGCCTTGAAAAGGTCGAGATCATGCGGCCTGCTTATGCCATCGAATATGACTATGCTATCAGTGGTCAGATTAAAAGCACCTTCGAAACAAAAACAGTTGAAGGTCTATACTTTGCAGGGCAAGTCAATGGAACAACTGGATATGAAGAAGCAGCTGCGCAAGGATTGATGGCTGCCATTAATGCCCTTTTAAAGATTCAAGGAAAAGAACCTTTCATTTTAAAACGTTCAGAGAGTTATATCGGTGTGATGGTCGATGACCTTATCGCTAAAAAACTTGATGAACCCTACCGGATGTTCACATCGAGAGCTGAGTACCGCCTTCTTCTGAGGCAAGATAATGCCGATCTCCGTCTTAGAGATTATGGATATGAGCTTGGACTGATTGATGAAGAAACCTATGCAAGATTTCAAAAGAAAAAAGAGATCATCTTCTCTGAGAAAGACCGCTTAAAAAAAGCCCACCTGGAATATGAAGGGAAGTCGACAACCTTAGGAAAACTTCTGTGCCGTCCTGACTTTTCTTATTCAAAATTGATCGATACTTTCCCTGAAAAAGCAGAAGACTTTGGCTTTGAAATCAATCATGCCATCGAAGTGGATTTAAAATTTGCGGGATATATCAACCGAGAAAAAAAGGAAGCAGCAAAGCTCGAAGCGATTGACACCCATCCTATTCCTCCTGACTTTAACTACAACCGTGTTGTAGGTCTCCGCAATGAAGCACGAGAAAAACTTGACCATCACCGCCCAGATAATTTAGGACAAGCCTCAAGAATTTCAGGTGTTTCTCCTGCAGATATCTCCATTCTCCTCGTGTCATTAAAAAGATAATGAACCTATTCGTAAACTCAAATATCTATGATTTTTGCAAAACTTCTACAAAATTTTTTGAAATCGATTTGAGGACATTGTCTAAAAGACAAGACCGAAAAATCGATTTCAAAAAAGATGTAGAAAGAGTGAAAAGAAGAGGTATTTGAGTTTACGGATAGGTTCATGATAAGATATATTGAAAATCAATGAACTTATAACCCCAGAGGTCACTTGGTTTTAAAGCCGAAAAAGCTTCCTACCCTTCTTCTTGTGACTTCTCTTCCTCTTGTTCGGGCATTTTTCGAGAAGATTATTGATAGGATAGAAGGCTATTCTCTCATTATTACATCTTCCCGGTTAGAAACTCTTGAATATCTTGATAAAACTTATATCAGCTTTATCGTCATTGATGAAAAAACAGCAAATATTGAGCTTCGCCCGCTGTGCGAAGAAATTAGACGTTTTAAAGGCCATGATCATACCCCAATCTTGATCATTACGAATCACCTCAAGAAGTCCTTTACAAGAGACCTTATTAAAGCCGGTGCCACAGATTTTCTTCGAGAACCTCTTGATGAAGATGAGTTTTTTGTTCGAATGGAAATGGCTGGGGATGTGATGCAAACTCAATCTAAAATTTCTGCTTTAACAGCGCATCTTTCCAAACAACAAAAAGGATCTTCTTCTTTAGAAAAAAGGACGATTCTTGATGATCGGGCAACACGATTAGTTCATGAGGCACTAGCAGAAAAAACAGCTTTAGCATTGATTCTTTTAGAAATCGATCAATATGGTCAGGTCCTAAAAGGACATGGTGAAAATGTCGCTCATGCGCTTACCCTTGATTGCGAAGACCACCTTCGAAAGATCATGCGCGGCCAAGACCTTCTCTATAATCAAAGCCAAGGAAAGTTTGCGATTTTTCTTCCTAAAACCTCTTGCAAAGCATCTGAGTTTATTGCTGAAAATATCATGGAATATCTTGATGCAGAAATATTTTCCGCTGGTAATATTCGCTTTACATTGACTGCCTCTATTGGGATTGCAACACTGGAACAGACAGGAGATATGACAAAGAATGATACGATTAATCTTGAACGCCTTATGAAAGGGGCATCAAGCTCCTTAACTAAAGCAAAAGAAAAAACCAATACGATTGTTTCTTATAAAAAAAATTCAGGTGAATCCTCATGAAAAAAGTCCTTTTTTTCTTTCTTGCTTCTCTTTCCTTGTATGCTGCCGTTCCAACAATCTACATGGCTCCTCCTGCAGGAAGCGCCAAAGTAGTTGTAGAAGGAACCCAACAAGAGGAGAAAAAAGCCTCAACGCAAAATAATCCTCTGTCTGAAATGGCAAAAGCTGCAGCTTCAAAAGAAACTTCTCCAAAAGGGACAACAGAAATGATGATTATCTCTCCTGAAGGAAGAGCAAAAGACATTCAAGCAGCGATAAAGTTCCTACAACAAAAAGCTCCAACTGATAAACCAACCATTAAATTAACAAATGGCAAGACCCTTACAGGAATTGTGAGTGTCGATGTAATGCCTGGAGGCACTTTATTGATCTTTAAAATCGCTTCTTTAAAGGGGCTGAAATATCAAATCGAAAAAATTGAAAATATTGACACCATCATAGCGAATGAAACATAAACTCAACCTCCTCCTTTTAAAAAACACGCCTATCTTTGAGCAACTTCAGATCGAAGAAGCTCTTTTACGTTTACATGATGAAAACTGGTGTATTATCAATGACGGCTCTCCTCCATCAATAGTCATGGGAATTTCAGGAAAACCCGAGGAGCTGGTTAGCCTCGAAAAAATGGAGCAGTCTCCTGTTCCTCTTATTAAAAGATATAGCGGAGGGGGAACTGTCATCGTTGATTCCAATACTCTTTTTGTTTCCTTTATTTTTCAAAAAGACATCCATGACTTTCCCTGCTTTCCTGAACCCATTCTCCGTTGGTCTGAAGGTTTTTACAAAGAAGCCCTCGCTATTCCAGGCTTTAGTCTTAGAGAAAATGATTATGCCATTGGGGATTTAAAATGCGCAGGAAATGCTCAATATATTAAGAAAGATCGCTTTGTTCATCACACAACATTTCTATGGGACTTTGATACTGTTTCAATGGAATATCTCCTTCACCCCAAAAAAACGCCTACCTATCGCAATGGAAGAAATCATGCTGAATTCCTTTGTAAACTTAAAGATTTTCTCCCTTCAAAAACACATTTTATTTCATCGATTCCTGAAACTCTTTCAAAAAAATTCAACGTAGTGAAAACAACTTTAAATCCTTTAATTCCTCTCCTAAGTAAGCCTCATAGAAAAACAACGACCCCGTTTTCTATTTCTTCTTAATTCTCTCTATGATATTCTCTTCGTTTGCCTCATTGTTACTGTAAAGTGAAGCGAAGGACTATTAATTTTGAGGGGGTCTCTTGCGAAAGTGCCCTTCCCCCAAATCTTACTTCCGAGAGCCCCTCCTCTTTTCCCTCAATAATTAGTCCTTAAGGTAGTCTCGAAAAAGAGGCTATGATAAAGTTTTCAATAGATTCATGAAAAAAATCATCTTTATCATTTTCATCTTTCTATCAAGCCTTAGCTTTTTTATCTGGAAGAAAAAGCCTGAGCATCAGTTAGCTATTTGTGCAATTTTTCATAATGAAGCCCCTTTCCTCAAAGAGTGGGTTGATTTTCATCACCAATCGATGGGTGTTACACATTTTTACCTCTATAATAATGATAGCACTGATAACTTTCTGGAAGTTTTAACTCCTTATATCGACCTCGGACTTGTCGAACTTATCGACTGGGAGTCTAGTGATGAACATGCCGTTTTTGGCCTCGATGAGTTTCAGCATGTTCCCTATCAAATTGGAGCTTATCGTGATTGCTTAAAAAATCGAGCTCTAAATCATTCCGAGTGGGTGGCAATGATTGATATTGATGAGTTTATTGTCCCTAAAAATGGTAGAGAAGCCTTCCATAAACTGCTGCATGAAGAGAAAAAAAAGAAAACAGGAAGCTTAAGAATTTATTGGAAAGTTTTTGGAACATCTGAAGTCAAATCTCTAGAAGCTGGAGACCTTTTAATTGAAAAACTGATCAGACGAGCTCCTGATGATTACGAATGGCATACACAAATCAAAAGTATCCATCAACCGAAAGCAGCTGCTAGAAAATGCTTGGTTCATGAGGTCCTTAAGGTTGAAAAAGGCTTTACAATTAAAACGCTTCCAAAGGACATTTGCCGCATTCATCATTACTGGACGGGTACTGAAAAGCGTTGCGAAGAAAAGCGCATTAATCTTGATCCTGGGCAAAAAGAAGCGTTTCTGAACCGATTAAACGCCGTCGAAGACCTTTCTATCTATCCTTATATACAAAAGAGTCCTACCTGATAGGGCGGCTTATTCAACCTTTTGAACTAAGTGGGTTCGTCTCCTGGAGGAGAGGAATTCCAATGCTCTATTCCTAAGATCTCCAGCGTTCTGATCCCCTAAAAAAGCTTGTAGTTGATGAGCATATTACCCTTATCAATAGGACTCCCCCTTAATATAGCATATTCGATGATTTATACCCTTTCTGAAAAATAATATGTAGAAGGGTATTAGTCGCGATCAGAGATATTAAAGATATCTTTAAGAGCTTGCTTGCTAACTTCTCTTCCGACGACTGCAATTGACTCTGTCAGAGGGATTTCCTTAGGGCAAACTTGAACACAATTTTGCGCATTTCCACACTCACTGATCCCACCTTCTTCCATAAGGGTATGAAGACGCTTACTCTTTTCCATTGACCCTGTTGGGTTTAGATTAAAGAGGCGCACTTGAGATACTGGAGCAGGACCAACAAACTTAGAGCGTTCATTCACTTGAGGACAAGCTTCTGAACAACAACCGCAAGTCATACAGGTTGATAAAGTATACATCGTTTCCTGCTTTGCTTGACTGATCTTTGGTCCAAACCCACGGACATAAGAGCCATCGGCTGAAATCCAAGAGTTTGTGTTCTTGAGATTCTCAAACATTTGATTTCGGTTCACAACCAGATCTCTTACTAGGGGAAACTTTGTAAAGGGGGCCAACGTAATTGTTGAGCTACCCGTCATTTTGATGATCGGCTCAATAATTGCAGCACAAGCTTGCCTTGGACGTCCATTAATCAACATGGAGCAGGAACCACAAACCTCTTCTAGACATCCTTGTTCCCAGGTAACAGGAGCAACCCGTTCTCCCTTTCGGTTCACGGGATTTTTTTGGATTTCCATCAGGGCAGAAATGACGTTGATAAAGGGTTTGAGCTCGAGTTCAAACTCTTCCCAGTACTGCTTCCCTTTTTCACCGCGATAAATCTTTAAAACAAATGTGTTTACCAACAAACTTCTCCAAATTAAATGGGCAACTGGATATTGGTCGGGATATTCTCCAGCTTGGGCTTAATCCGCTTTGCCTTGGTATAATCTCTTTGTATCGGTTTGAGGTAGGGTGTGTCAACAGGTTCGTAAGTGATTTCTGGCTCATCGCTATTGGGATCATAAGTTGCAATGGTTGTTTTCAGCCAATTTTTGTCATCTCTTTCAGGGAACTCTGGCTTATAGTGAGATCCACGAAACTCATTTCGAAGAAGGGCACCTTTTGTAATGACAAGAGCTAGTTCCAACATTGAATGGAATTGATTTGCAAAGATATAGGTCTGATTCAAGCTGCTTCCTTTATCATCAAGAGAGATATCTTTATATCTGTCACGGATTTCTTTGATCTTATTTAGAGTCGCTTCTAAATCCTTGTTATTCCGCTTTACAGTGACATTGCGAATCATATGTTGAGCCAGCTCTTCATGAAGTTTATGGACATTTTCTTTTCCCTTTCGTCCAATCAAATCCTGTTTAAAACTTTCTTCCTTTTGAAGGGCTTCTTTAAAAGATGCTTCACTAATTTTATCATAAGACTCCGACAGGGTGTCGATATAGTGCGGAACATCTATTCCACAAGTTAACCCACCAAAAATCGTTGATAGGAGAGAATTTCCGCCTAGACGGTTTGCTCCATGGAATTGATATTCAGATTCTCCAGCAACAAAACAACCTTCAATATTGGACATCTGTCTAAAACGATCCCAGCGATCCGGTGCATCTGCAGCAGGCCAGTCGATCCAAGCCCCACCCATGGAATAATGAACGGCTGGAGCAATTCTCATAGGAACCTTACGAGGATTTTCTCCTGTGAATTTTTGATAGATTTGTAGAACCGATTCAAGCTTATGAACTGTTTCTTCAGGTAAATGGGTTACATCAAGAAACACTTCATCTCGACCGTGCACACCTAATCCAATCTCTATGATACGAAGAATTTCTCGGGCACCAATGTCTCTTGGAACTAGATTTCCAAAAGCTGGATAGAATTCTTCTAAGAAATACCAAGGCTTTCCTGTTTCGCCGCACGGAATCATTTTTCCTTCTGGCGTTTCAATTGATTTAGAGGAATCTCCATAGACCCAAACGCGCCCTCCACTTCCACGAATGGTTTCAGTCATGAGACGCAGTTTATCGCTCCCAGTAATCGCAGTAGGATGAATTTGAATAAACTCGCCATTGGCATATTTCATCCCTTGCATGTAAAGCCTGCCATTTGCAGCACCAGTACAGAAAGTGGAGTTGGTTGATCTCTTGAAAATCATCCCAGGTCCTCCTGTAGCAATAATCACGGCATCTGCTTTTAAAACATCCAGCTTAAGACTAAAGAGGTCCATCATTACAATTCCACGCGCTACCCCTTTTTCATCTTGAATCAATCGTAAGAACTCATGATGTTCAAACTTTTCGACCTGTCCTTTAACTTCATAGCGTCGCACCTGTTCATCTAATGAGTAGAGAAACTGTTGTCCTGTTGAGCCTCCACAAAAAGCTGTCCGATTGTAAAGAGTCCCACCAAAACGACGAAAATCAATGTTTCCCTCTGCAGTTCTGTTAAAAGTACAACCGAAACGGTCCATCATTTCTATAATACGAGGAGCTGTTAAACACATCTCTAAGACAGGCGCTTGTTGTGCTAAAAAATCGCCCCCTTTTAATGTATCGTAGGTATGAATATAAGGAGAGTCATCTTCTCCTTTGATGTTAACTGCAGCATTGACTCCCCCTTGTGCACAAACCGAATGAGAACGCTTGACTTGTGTCACAGAAACGATCTTGACAAAGCACCCATTTTCCGCAAGGCGCATCGCTGCTGAAAGTCCAGCTAAACCTCCTCCAACAACGATGACTTCTTTCTTTTTCATTTTAACCCTTAATTCCTCAAGTTTAAGTAATAGGTTCCCCAAATCGAGGCAAGACCTAAAAACCCAACAATAATCATTAACGTTATGCAGTAATTGACAGCACGCGATTGCGATCGCATTTTTAGAATAATTCCCCAAGTAATCATAAACGTCCAAAGACCATTAAAGGCGTGAAAAACTGCTGCCAGAACAAAAATCGTATAGAGGATCGATTTAAAAATACTTTTGAAAGAATCACGAACAATCAGCAGTGTCGCTGTTCCAAAGTTATTCGCTTCTGCAATGACTTCGTTTCCTGAGATTTTTCGTTTTTCGAGTCCTTTTAAATAGGCCTTTTGCTGGTCAAGGTTTTGATAGCGATGCATCAGCTGGTCAATGTTTTTTTGGTAAAGATAAGGGGGAGGACTTTCTTGCAGTTTGTCAAAATCAGTTGAAAGAGTTTGCATTTCTTTTTCATGACTCTCGACATGTTGCTTAACTTCTTCAATCGCCTGTTTGTTGTAGAGTTTAACATCAAGACGATCACTCACAGTATAAAGACCAGGGTCCATTGAAATTCGAACAAAATATGCGGAATCTTTTCCTGTATCAACAGAAACAGGATACATGTAAAAGCGCATGTAGCCAACATGAGCAATAATCCCAACAAGTAAAATCCAAGAGGTGATCCGTTGCCATGAATACGCATGGTTTCTTCCAAACTTTGTCAAAACAGGCTTGTTTTGAGACGTGGGAAAAGAGTTCTTTTTTGACTTAATGGCATAGGCGATTCCCCAAATCATATGATATAAAATGGGAACACCAATCAAAAGAATCTCAATCACATGAAGGTAGGGAAGATTTTTGATAAAATTAACAGCGCGAATAAAACCTTCTCCATTTTCTCCGATAAGAAGCGCGGCTTGAGAATTCGTCAGCATATGTTCTATTAAAAAGATCACAATCCACAAACCAAAAAGAGAATGGATTCTTCTCATTGCAAATGGACGAGAAAGGGGGGCAACATTTGTACTCATAAAACGCATTAAACTAATCTTTTTAAAATTTAAAAAGAAAAAAATTCACTTTCATGCTATTTTCATAGGCATGATTAATCCTTTAAGGTATGCAGAGCAATACATCCAGAATGTAGAACACGGAAGCCAAGCGGAAAAAATTTTCTGTTTAATCCCTGTTGTTAACAATGTCTACTTGGAAGTGAAGCGCTTCCAACTACAAGACAGTGAAAAAAAACAGTTGGAATTGGTTGCTGCAACTGTTTCCAGCTATCTATGGTGGCAAGTGGTCTGGTCCCCTGTCCTAGCAAAAATTCAAGGCTATCTCTCTTTTAAATCACGAACCATGGTTTTTGTCGGACTGGCAATCTATTATCCTCTAGCAGAACGACATTTTGAATGGGTTAAATACGAATTATAGATCTATAGCTCAATTGAGCTATAGATTGAAAAAGCGGTTTGCATTTTTGGATGTCATTTGGGCAACTTCTTCCAAAGGAATCCCTTTAACATTGGCAATTGTCTGTGCAGTTTCATGAATAAAGCTTGGCTCATTTCTTTTTCCTCGCATTGATTGGGGAGCGAGATAAGGTGTATCTGTTTCAATAAGAATATGATTAATAGGAACTTCTTTTGCAATCGCTCTCAGTTCTTCAGAACGTTTGAACGTAAGAATTCCACTAAAAGAAATCATCCAGTTTCTTTCTAACGCTTTTTCGGCATCCTTCATTGTTCCAGTGAAGCAATGTAAAACCGCTTGACCCTTGGAAAAGTTTTCGTTAGCGATAGAGTAAAGATCATCGAAAGCATCGCGACAATGAATGACAACAGGCAGAAGACACTCTTCTGCAAGATTAAAATAACGGGCCAAAAAGGCTTTTTGCATGTCTTTGGGTGAGTGCTCATAGTGATAATCCAATCCTGTTTCCCCAATCGCAACAAGTTTTCCCTGTTTAGCCGCTTCTTCGAATAATGGAAAATATAGCCCACCTTCTTTTTCTACGTCATGAGGTGTTGTTGCTCCAACGTTGTGAATCCACTTTTCTTTTTCTGCAAGCTCAAGGCCACGCTGCAATGAAACTTTATCAATGCAGATATTAAAAATCTGATCGACTTTTTGTTCTTTTGCTCGTTTCAAAATTTCATCCAGCTCACCAAAAACTGGATCACAAGTTAAGTGTGCATGAGAGTCTGTAAACATAGCTTTTTTACCCAAACTAACTTCTGAGTCTGTTTAAGGTTATTTTAAACAATATTGCTTTCCTTGACAAATAGCTTTTTCTCACGTATCACATAGCTAGATATTAAGTAAGGACGATCTATAAACCCTTTAATATGAGATAGGTTCATGGGAACATTCTTTCAAGCATATGCTCAAGCTGACTTCTTTGGAAAACTGATTTTTTTTGCGCTCTTTCTCCTTTCATGTGGCTCATGGGTTTTTCTTATCCAAAAGTTTTTAATGATTAAAAAAGTACGTGCTTCAGCAAAACGGTTTAAAAAATTAGCATTTCTTCACAAAGAAGAACTTCTAAAACTCACATCAAAATCTGAAAACCCTTTTAGTGTTTTATATAATGGCCTTAAAGAACAAGCTCTTGTTGTTCTTGATAAGAACCATTACTTCGTCGACCAAAATCAAAATTACCTATCTAAAGCAGACATTGATTTTCTCGATTCTCATTTGCATACAACCATTGCAAAACTCAAAGGAAAAATCGAAAAAAACCTTTTTATTCTATCAACAACAGTGGCTCTGGCACCCTTTTTAGGGCTTCTAGGAACTGTCTGGGGAATTTTAATTTCTTTTGGTGAGCTCCAAGCAGGACACTCTGTCACATCAAACACTGTGATACTTGGAGGGTTATCAACAGCTCTTACAACAACCGTTTTAGGACTTCTTATTGCTATCCCAGCTCTAATTGGAAACAACTATTTAAAAAGCTTAAACAAAAACTTCACGATTGAAATGATTGACTTTAGTCATTTTCTTTTATCGACCATTGAACTTCAGTATCGAAAAGTGGATGTTACCTCATGAAGCGTTCTCTTTCTCTTCTCAATTCTGAAAGTGACGATGATGCGAACGTGAATCTTACTCCATTAATAGATGTTGTCTTTGTTGTACTGATTATGTTTATTTTAGTCGCCCCTTTGGTAGAAATCGACCGAATACAACTCGCTCATGCCACTTCTGAAAAGAAAGCTGACATGACTTCATTTCAAGAAAATAATGAGCTTAAAATTCATGTCTATAAAGACAATACTATTTGGCTCAACGGTATCCCTATGAACCTTGATGAGTTGAAAAAAGAACTCTTGCAATTTCATCATGTAAACCCAACAATTTCACCTCAAATCTTTCATGACAGAGAAGCATTTTTCGGAACCTATCAATCGGTGAAAAATATAGCAGAAGAAGTCGGATTTGAATCCTTAGATGTCATCCTTCAACCCGGATAAGTCATGCAGAATCGAAGGCTTGCTCTATTAACTGGATCTGTTGTTGCAGTTCACCTCTTTTTTTTCTTTTTCGATTTTAAAAATGAAAAGCGTCCTCCTGCTCCAAAGAAATCAATTGTTGTTCATACCTTTGTCCCTCGTCCTTCTCCAAAACCAAAGGTCAACACTCTTACTGAAACAGCTTCAAGTTCAAAAAAAGTTCAAAAAACGACCCCTTCTAAAATTATTGAAAACCCTAAACCCAATACGATATCGAAAAAAAATGAAATTCTAAAAGAACTCAAAGACTCCTTAAAAAAAATTGAACCCACAACTTCTCCGGAGCAAAAAAGTCCACTAACCTTGCCGAAAAATATTCAATCTTTACAAGTCGATCAAACTGAAAAACCTGAAAATTCAGATTATTTTATTCTTTTAGCGCAAACTTTGAAAGAAGAGCTTGAACTTCCAGAGTATGGCGATGTAAAATTGGAACTAACAGTCCATAATAATGGGAGAGTCCTAAAAATTAGAGTCCTTCAAGCTGCTTCCGAAAAGAATCGGAGATACTTAGAACTCAATCTTCCTAAAGTGATTTTCCCATCCTTTACCGAGGACTTTAAAAATGAACGAGAACATACATTTACATTAACATTCTGCAATGAAACAACTTAGTCCTTTGTGTCTTAGACTTCTTAGTTTGATTTTCCTCTTCTCATTTCTTCAGGCCGAAGAAAAAGAAATGATTATTCCCCTTTCTACACGCAACTTTTTATCTTCTGTCTATGTTTCCCCTTTTACCTCTCCCAGTTTTTCTGAAGATTACCTGCAGTCTCTTCGTACGATTTTAGTCTTTGATATCAACAATAATGGAAATTGCCATGTTGAGAAAAAAGGTGGGCATGACTTTAAAATCGATGTTGACATTACTGGGAAAGAGCTTACAGCATTGATTGCTCTAACCCGAGGGAGAATTACAAAAACCCTCGGCCCCTATTTGCTCACAGGAAATCTTTCACATGATCGTAGCCTTATTCATCAGTTTTCGGATGACTTAACATTAATGATGACAGGAACAAGAGGGATTGCCCATTCAAAAATTCTTTTTTCGATTCAGTTTCCAGAAAGAACAGCAAGAGGCCATGAATACAAATCTGAAATTTGGGAAGTCGATTATGATGGTGAAAATAAAAAGCAGGTGACACGAGAAAATAGCTACTGCATTACCCCTGTATTTTTTCCAACTATCGGTTCCTTTACAGAAAATAAATTTCTCTATGTGAACTATAAAAGTGGTCAACCAAAAATTTATTTGGGTTCTTTTAAAGATGAGAGAGGGACACCTCTTGTTACTTTAAGAGGTAATCAATTGTTACCTGCAATCTCAAAAAGGGGAGACATGATCGCCTTTATCTCGGATGCAAGTGGTAGAGCTGACCTCTTTGTGCAACTTTTCAGCAAATCCCATGGCCCCATGGGGAAACCGATTCAGGCCTATTCTTATCCCAAGTCTGTCCAAGCGTCTCCGACATTCCGTCCAGATGGGAAGAAAATTGCTTTTGTATCAGACAAAAATGGAACTCCACGTATTTTTATCATCGATACTCCTTATCCTGGAAAAGAAACAAGCCCCAGACCTTTATGTATTACAAAAAAATATCGTCATAATACTTGTCCCTGTTGGTCTCCTGATGGAACAAAATTAGCTTATAGTGCTATGATTGACGGGACCAGGCAAATCATGGTATATGACTTTCTGACAAAAGAAGAGATCCAGTTGACCACTGGGGGTAGTCATAAAGAAAACCCCTCGTGGGCACCAAACAGTCTTCATCTTATTTACAATACTGTAGACCCTTCTTCTTCAGAATTGTTTATAGTTAATTTGAAACAAAAAGAAGTGATGCAAATAACAACTGGACCTGGAAAAAAACATTATCCCGCATGGGAACCAACGAGAGGGCCTTTATGAAGAAATTATCTTGGGCATTTGCGCTATCAGCTGCAGTCCTATTTACCGGATGCCAAAGCAATTCAAATACTGTTTGGGAAGATACAAAAACAATGGGACGTTATCTTCACAGAAAGGGACAACTTCTTTGGAAGCAGGATGCCGATTCACGGATGATTGAATCTGAAGATGAATTTGTCGGCCCTCAGGAAGAAGAGTATGTTCCTCTAAAAGATGAGGATCTTAAAACTCAATTTGCAGATCATAGTATCCCTCAACCTAAAGAGGTCCCAGGAGCCATCGGGAGTAGTATTCCCAGCATCGATCAGTTTGTCACACCCACTTCTCATTTAGCTGACCTGTTCCAGAACCTCTATTTCAACACAGATGAACACACTCTCAAAGCAAAAGACGATTACAAAAATGTTGCTGACATTGCTGAATACATGAAGAAAAACTCTAATCTCTATATTTTTGTAGCAGGACATTGCGATGAAAGAGCTTCAGAAGCCTATAATCTTGCTTTGGGAACGCGGCGTGCCAATACTATTCGAACTCTCTTAGTTAAACGTGGGGTGAACGCCAACCATATTTATACCATTTCCTTTGGAAAAGAAATGCCTGCTGAACTCGGACATACTGCTGAGGTTTGGGCAAAAAATCGTCGTGTAGAATTTAAGATCTTTGAAAAGAAGGGTTCCTAAATGAAAAAACAGTGTCTTTTCCTCCTCGCTACAATTTTTTTGACTGGATGTGGCTCGATGAGCTCCTCAAAAGGAGAAAAACATCAAATGGAGCTCAGTCTCCATAAGGTCCGTACAGAAGTGGAAGATATCAAACATGAACTCAATACGTATGAAATTGAGCATCATGTCATTGAAGGAAAATTGATTGATCAGGAACAGACAATTGCTTCTCTTAGACAGCAGGTCGCTGAACTAAAATCTGGAAAACTCGATTCATTTGTTCAAGAACTGCAAAATTTAGAGAAAAAACTTCAGCAAGTTTCGAAAAAACAAGAAAAAATTGTCACTGATATTCGACAACTTAGCTCCCACGCTAATGATACAACAACAGCTCTATCTCAGTATAAGGATAAAATTGCTCAATTTGAAAAAGCAATCCAAGGACAAAACGTCCAACTACAAGAGATCTCCAAGATTAAAGAAGGAATTACCAAGCTTGCAGAAGTAGAAAACCCCAAAACTTACAAAGTAAAATCCGGCGATTCTCTAGAAAAGATTGCACGCGATAATCATACGACTGTTGATGAACTTAAACGGTTAAACCAAATGACAACTGATCTTATCGTCATTGACCAACTCATTAACCTTCCTTAAATCTACCCCCATGCATAGTGCTTCAAAATCTAAAGTACTATGCATAGCGCAACAACTTCAAAACTTGGTTTTGGGTAACATGAAAGTTGACGGAATCCGTCGGTCTTAAGTGCCCCCATATTTTTAAGATTAGGTCACTTAAGATCGGTAAATTACAGAGCCTTGGCGCCACCGAAAATTCAAGTTTTGAAGTTGTTTGGGTATAGCAATAAAATCTTCAATTCGATAGAATCCGATAAGAATTGTTGCATTAAAGGTGTAAATATGGCCCAGAAAAAAAGAATCTTGCTCATTGAAGATGAAGAAGATATTGCAGCTCTGATTAAACTGCAGGGAGAGCTTTCAGGCTATAAACTTCACGTAGAAGTGGATGGGATTAATGGGTACCGTGCGATCGAAAGAGAAAAGCCCGATCTTGTCATTGTTGACGTTATGCTTCCAGGGCAAAATGGTTTTGATATTTGTCGGAAGATGAAAAACAACCCTGAACTGAAAAATATTCCTATCATCATTTTAAGTGCTAAAAGAGAAGAAATCGATATTGTCTTAGGGCTTGAACTTGGTGCTGACGACTATGTTTCAAAACCCTTTTCACCCAAGGTTCTATTTTCTCGAATCAAAGCCATTCTCCGAAGAGGAAAAGAACAAGAAAAAGCTATAAAACTTTTAACTTTTGGAGACTTTACACTTGATGTTAGTCGCTACCTTCTTAAAAAGAATGGAAATCCTGTGATGATCACCCTTTCGGAGTTTGGAATTCTGAAAAGACTTTTGACAAACAAAGGGAAAGTTCTAACAAGAAATCAACTTCTTGATGACATTCATAATGACGACGCTTTCATTGTCGACCGAAATATTGATGTTCACATTGCTGCCCTTAGAAAAAAACTTGGGCCTAACTTTAATTGGATTGAAACTGTCCGCGGCGTAGGGTATCGCTTGCGTGAGGAATCCACGAAAAAGTGAATAGTGTAGAGCGACGCTCATTCCGAGCGGTCCTATCTCTTTTGTTTCTAGACAACTTGGGACTAACGGTTGTTTATCCGATTTTTACACCCCTTGTTTTAAAGCCGATTTACACACTCTTGCCTTATGAGTACCCCTTATCAATACGGATTATCTTGCTTGGGCTTCTGATTGCTTCATTTCCTTTTGCTCAATTTATTGCGGGACCGATTATTGGACACATCGCTGATCTTAAAGGGAGAAAGTTTGCTTTTATCCTAGCCTTAGTCGGTGAGGGAATTGGTTTTTTTCTCACCGGTTTATCAATTATACTGATGAACTACAGCTTTTTATTTTTTAGCCGTTTATTTACCGGCTTTTTTGCTGGCAACATGACGATTTGTCTTTCAGCAATATCAGATATGACTGGAGACGAAAAAAGTCGCTCTCGAAGTTTTGGAATTGTCTCTAGTGTCGTTGGAATCAGTTTTGTGATTGCTATCGTGATTGGGGGAACACTTTCTAATGAAGATCTCAATGTCTTTTTCAACTCCTCTCTCCCTTTTTGGGCAATGACCGTTTTTTCTCTCATAAACATCCTCATTGTTTCTTTGATGTTTAGAGAAACAGTAACCCATACCGCTCAATACTCCCATTTTTTTAAGGAAGGATTAAAAGAGCTTTGGAGCATCCTGAAACAAGAAAATATTAAATACCTCTATGGGACCTTCTTCTTTTTTATGTTAGGGTGGATTGTTTCGTTGCAGTTTCTTTCGAGCTTTCTTATCGAACACTTTACAGGAACAAAGCTTGCAATTACCTTAACTTTTGTGGGCGTGGGTCTTGCTTGGTGTATCGGAAATATTGGAATTAACCGGATTTTAATCCATTTCTTTAAACCGGGTAAGGTTCTCTTCTATACTCTGCTTCTCTCAACCGCGTGTCTTTTTATCTCATCCGAGGCGCGGTCCTTTCTTCTTTTTATCCATTTAATTATTATCGGAGGCCTTTCAGCCTCTATCGCTTGGACAAATTGCTTAACTTTGATTTCTATCAGAGCTCCTAACTACTTACAAGGTAAACTACTGGGAATTAACCAGTCCGTTGCAACATTATCGATGGCTTTTGCTCCTCTTTTTGGTGGAATGGTAGGAGAATTCGATATTAGGACCATTTATCTTTTTGCAAGTAGTTCTTTATTAATATCAACAGTCATTTTAATAATTAATAAATTAAAAAATCGTTTTTAATTCATTATTAGTTGTGATAATTATAAAAATAGAAGTAGAAAACTTCTCATTTATCATTTGGGAAGAAAAACCTACCTGGAATGAACGTTCTCGTTAGTTCAGAGTGGGTTTAAGGGAATTATGCAACTATTTTAAAAAGAGGTCATTATGTTGAAGAAATCCTCGGTTCTTGTTCTAGCACTTGGAGCGACGCTCATTGCTGGATGTGAATCAAATACTGGAACTGGCGTCCTTGTTGGAGGAGCTAGTGGAGCTGCTATCGGTGGTATTGCTGGTGGAGGAACAGGAGCTCTCATTGGAGGCGCTGCTGGAGTGATTGCTGGGGGACTTATTGGTGCTTATCTCGATAACCAAGAGTCAAAAAACCTTAAAGAACAAAGCCCGCAAACATACCGACGCGTTGATAACGGTGAAAAGCTTAGTGTGAATGATGTCATCAATCTTTCAAAGTCCAATATACTAGACGATAAGATTATTGGACTGATTCAGAAAACAAACAGTCATTATACTCTGAATAGCTACCAAGTCGATAAACTGCGAGATGCTGGGGTTTCTGAACGGGTCATTAATTACATGATGTATAACACCTAAGAGACTGAACATAAAAGGGCATGTTAATCCATGCCCTTTTATAAAAAAGTTCTGAAGGTTAGGGAATATTACTTGAATAAAATACAGAAAATTGGGATAAATCCAATAAAGCCCTGTATTTTAAGAGACACATAAATGAGCGTAAATGAGATAAAGAGTGAGACCTTTTGGAGGTTTAATCACGAAGGATTCCATAAAAATGTGGAAACTCATTGCTCTTCTGGCTTAAAACAATTCAAGAAAATCATTCGTTCCTACGTTTTCTTTCACCTCTTTTTCCTTGGGCTACTAGCAGGCGAAGTAACGGCCTTTTTCTTTTCATTGACCCTTCTTTTCCAAACTTCTCTCATTGCTTTTTCACTTGCTGCGATTCTCTTAACCGGCTTTGCCTACCTCATCCTTCTGTTCTATTTTCAAACCAAAAAACCGGAACAATTTCTTGAGCTTCGTAATTTTTTTATGCTTCACTGCAAACGCGGACTCCCCAAAAACCTCATCCACTCTGAATATCATCTTTCCTTAGCCAATGCGGCTTATCGCTTTGCTGCCCATCTAAGCAAAGAGGAAGGACAACTCTACGTACTGCCTCCTAAGATGGGTTCTTTTAATCAGGTCATGAGGAAAATTACCAACCTCTGTCATCGGAAAGATATTCAACGGATGAAAGAGGTTCTTTTCCTCGTCTCGATTAACGAACATATCCAACTGATTAAAAGTGCACCTACCAATCTTGAAGCTCATGCTTCTCTTGCAAATGCCTATGTTGCCCTTTCTCGCCTCTATCAAAAGCAAGAAGCTCAACAAGAAAAGTTTAAAACCGCTGCGAAAAAAGCGATTCAAGAATATAAAATCATTGATCACCTTTCACCCAATGACCCTTGGGTCCATGCACAACTTGCTTCTTGCTATCATGACCTACACCAATATCAAGAAGAAATCGCTGAATATGAGAAAGTGTTAAAGCTTTGCCCAGAAGACAAACAAATCCTATTCCGACTCGGAATCCTTTGCTTCCAACAAGGAGAAAATGCCCGCGCCCTTCAAATCTATGAGAAACTCAAAGAAATGCAGTTTTCTCGTGCAGATGAGCTCATCGACTTTTACGATGCGAATCTCAAGCAAGAATATTTCATCTCATCTCTATAAAATTCACTTGCTATAAACTTTAAATTTCAAATTATATGCCAAGAAAAGATATTAACTATTTTTATTAATTAACAGATTGTTTATACTTTTTGCATTAACAATTAATTTGGGTGGGAAAAATGTCTTTAGTTTCTCAAACAAAAGCTGCCTTCCAGCTTTATCGTCTATTATTAAAAGATTATTATACTCAAGAGGCTCCCTATCGCCTTTTAGATGCCGCCTCATATTTCTTCCCTTTCACTTCTCCGTTTTGTGACCGCATTATTGAGCTTTTTCAAGGAAAAAATGTGGAATTTTTATCAGAGGAAACCCTTCAAGAAGAGAAGTGGGTACAATTAAAGCAAAAGTTAGAGAGCGTGAAAGACCGTTTTGGAATAACGGATGAAATATTTATTGGCCGAGACCTTTCAGGAAAATTTCCAGACTATGCAATCTCAGGTAATATTATTTTGGTAAACGAGGAAAACGCTTTTCATTTAACTGATGAAGCCCAATTTTTTGCTATTGCTCATGAACTTTCTCATTACGTTCATCGGCATGGACAAAAGAGAGTTTATATGGGTTGTGTATGGGTTATCGTTGACCTATCCTGTGTAGCTCTTGTCTACTATAGATCACGCCTCTATTTTTTAGTGTTAGGTATTGCTGAAATAGCTATCTTCCACTTCGACCGCGCAGCTTGCCGCCGCCAGGAAAAAGAAGCTGATTTAACAGCTATTGAAAAGCTTGGCACTAATCAGGGAGCTGGACAATTCTTTTTCCTTCACATCACATTTCTTGGACTTCAATATCTCTCTCCAAGAAATAAAAAAACTCTTGAAAGAGCTGCTCCAAACAACCAAGATTTAATCATGTACTTGTTTAAGTATGGTTTACAGTTACAAGAGTGCAAGCTTGGAAAGTTTGCTCTAACTCACCCTCCACTATTTGACCGATTTGTCTATAGCCATCTAGAAACAAGTACTATCCCTCGTAATTAATGGAACGATCTGTAACCTCGGTTATCTCCTCTGTCATAGAATCTCATTTCCTTATTTTCTCTTGAAAAAGCTCGTGTCGTGTTTATATTTGATAAATATCTGACGGTGAGTATAATCAAAAAATACTTCGTAAGGTTAGAGTATTGTTTGCCCTTTCCTTTCGGAATAACTCTAACATAACTGATAGGGACAACGGATATGTTTCATTCAACTTTTCGCATTTGCTTAATACTAAGCGCATCATTGATGACTTTTGGTCTTTCTAAAGGAGAGGCAAAACAAGCAGTAAAAACAACGCAAACACAATCAGATGAAGAAGCTTTTCTCATCCGACGCATTGCGGAATTTTGGAAGGATGGCGATTTTGCAATCGTTAAAACTCAAATTGTTGATTTTTTAGATAAATACCCAAAAAGCTCCTTGAAAGATTATTTTCTTGGAATTTTAGGGGATATCTACCTTCAGGAAAATAACTATTCCGATGCTCTAGAAACGTATCAATTAGTTAGTGATTCAACAATTGTTGAGAAAACTCTTCTCAACAAGCTTCAATGCTATTATGAACTTGATATGTACAGAGACTTAGCAAAAGATGGACGTCCCTATCTGTCTAGCAAAACAACTGAAATTCAAGAACGAAAACCAGAACTTAATTTCCTGATGGGTGAAGCTCTTTTCAGGCAAGCCCTTGAATCAGAAAATGCAGATGAAAAAACTGCCTTTGCCCGTGAAGCACGGGGCTATTATGAAAATCTCCCCGAAGGACAATATAGCGAAATTTCAGAATTTGCTATTGCAGAAATCCATGCAATGCTTGGCGATTATGAAAAAGGTGCTGCAGCTTATCAAAAACTTGCTGAAAAACACTCTCACATGAAAGAAGATCTTCTTTTCCAAGTAGCATCCCTGCAGGCAAGATACAATAAAGAAGCGGCTACTGAAACATTCAAAAAAGTCAAAGCAATGGAAGGCAAAAGAACCCATGAGGCGACTTTCAATTTAATTGCTCTTCTTTTCCAAAACGAAGCTTATGAAGAGGTGATTAACAGTTATGGATCTCTCCTAGGAAATATTCCTGAAGAGTATCTACCCACTCTTAATTTCATTGTTGGGAAGAGTTATTTCTGCATGGGGCAGTATCAAAATGCCATTTCTCCCCTTAAGAAGTATATCGATTCTACCTACATTCCCTCCGACCAACTAAAAAATGCTCTTCTTATTCAAATGACTTGCGCACACCAAATCAGTGACGAAGCACTTTTCAGCAGTACATTTAATACGCTTGATTCCCTTTTCCCAGAGGATCAAGAGATAGCTAAAGCTCTTTTTATGCATGCAATGATTCTCAAAGAACAGGGAGCCATTAGTAAAGCAGATGAAAAACTCAAGATGATTAAAGACAACTACGCTGAGTTTGATCATCAAGAAAGCTTCGTATTTGAATATGGTCTTTTAGCCCATCAAAATGAAAGATGGCTAGAAGCGTATGAATCCTTTCAGACTTATGTAACAGATTTCAAAGATAGTAGTCGTATTGATGCAGCTTGGAAGCTTTTCCTTTCTTCCTCGCTTAACTTATATAAACATTGCAGCGAAGAAAACAACTACTCTAAGCTAAATTTCTTTAATGATTTGCAGGCTGTTTTAGCCCATTCAGATTGTTTAAATGAAAATGAAATGAAGGACTATTCTCTCCTTTATGCAAAAACAGCATACGAACTTGATTATTACTCAGAGGCTCTCCGCTGCTTACAAGATTATATCTTTACAACAAGTTCTGAAGAAGAAAACTCTCTCGCTCTTGCTGAAGCCCATTTTATTGCAGGGCTTTGCCATGCAGAAACAGGGGCAGATAACTCTGCATTCTGTATGCACCTAGAGCAAGCAATGGCGCTTAATCCTGATCTCTATGATTCTCCCTCTACACACTTGCAACTTTACAATGCTTATATCTCACTTGCAGGTTATGGTGAGACAGGAAAAATTCCATCTGATGCTGCTCAGCAAAAAGAATTTATTAACCATGCCGCTGAACACTTAGAAGAAGCTGTTTCAAGGGGCGATGTAGCCATAAAAGAAGAAAACCGCTTATGGCTTGCTGATCATTATTATCAAAAAGTTAAAGACTATTATGATGGAGAATGGCGAGGAGAAACAAATCCTCATCCTGAAGTCTCAAATGCAACGGATCGAGCAAGTTCTCACTACCAAACACTCCTTCTTTCAAATAATAGGCTTATCCCTATCACTGTTGAAAATCTCCATCTTGAACATGAGGTTATAAAACTTACAAAACTTCTTTCTTACCAAAGTGCTCACGAAAAGAAATTAGACCTCCTCAAACAATTATTAGAACAACAAAGTGATAAGCTCGAACTAAACTGGGTTTCCCAAAAAGACGCTTTTTTTGAGCTTGCTATCGCTTATGATGCAATAGGAGAAAAGGAAAAAGCTTTCGAAACATATAGTTTCATACATGCTTCGGCTGACCACTTTCCAACAGCCCTTGCAAATCATGCAACGCTTGAAGCAGCACGACTTCATTTTGAACTTCTAGAAGAAGGATTAAGAAGTGAAACAAATGAAGAAGTCCTTTCCATTTTAAACGACCTAAAAGAATTACAAATTCGTAAAAATGCAAGTTCAGAGCCGACACATTTAGAAGCAGCCCTTGAATACGCAAAAATTCGTTCTTTAATTTCAGATCGTTCTGAACAAGATGCTCGTTATCTTTTCTTTTTAGATCGCATTAAAGATGATTTTACTTCTCAAGAAGATTTGGTTACCCAAGATTATCTTGTGGGCCTTCATCGCGATTCTTCAAAGAAACATATTTTTGATGCATACATGAAGTTTATCGATGCAGAAAAGATACGCCTTGAAGCAAAAAGCTTTTACCAGCAAGAGCGTTTAGGTGAAATGGAAGAACTCCACGAAAATGCACTAACACTCTATAGCGAGATTAAGAATAATCCTCATACTCCTCATGATCTTTATGAACGTGTTGGTGTAAGTGTACAAGAAATTAATGCTCTTAATGCTTATTAATTAGAGCCAAGAAGAGAGATCTCATGAAGGCAACTTCCTCCTCTTCCTTAAGGTGCAAACGATTAATCCCAGTATTAGTCGTCTTGCTCCCTTTGTTCTGCAATCGGTTATTCGCAGAAGGACCCTTTGACGCTCTAATCTCAAGCCAATCGAATTACAAAGAGAGCATTCAACCTCAAACAGAAGAAATCGAACTTTCTTTTGAGTCTACAATTCCTTCGATCATCACAAATATAGAAGATTGCTTAGAACCTCCAGCATTTAGCCTAGACTCCATTACTCCTTCTCTTCTTGAACAAGACTACCTAGCCCAAAAACGGTCTCCTTTCACGGCAAAAAAAACCATAAATTTTAGCAAAGAAATTGCAAAGGACGAAAAAGAAGAGCTTCCTCTTCCCCCCTTTGTTGCAGATAATAGTGAATCTCCATTAGCTATTGATCCAAATCTTGAACAAAAAAAAGAAACAAAACACGACTTCCTATCAAAAAAAGTTCCTTTAAAGCTTGAGAATCCTCCTTCGAATAGTTCTAGTCCTTACTCTTTTGAACACTCTCCAAATAAAGAGTCTTCTCTGATCAATCGTGATTTTGCACATAAAAAAACTGAACCAACAATGAGTTCTTCTTTGAAAGAACTAAAAACTGCTCCAACAACAACAAACTATACCACTATAGAAAATACAAAAAAAGGATCACCCTCCCCAACAAGTGAAAAAGTAAATAAAAGGCATTTTCATGTTGATGACTGCTATTTTTACTTCGATGATTGTTTTCCTGTGACCTCTCCTTATCCTCTTGAAAGTCATATTGTTTTTAATGTAAAGCTAATCAAAGATGATCTTCCTCATGGGAAAAAGGAATTTTCAGGAAAAGGATATTTTGCTGAAGGTTATTTTAAATCTCTTAAATGGACTGACCTTTCAAAAATCACTAAGGAGAAAAATCCTGTTGTTCTTTCACCCTCTATCGAAACAATGGAAGGACTCTTTCATCTAAATGAAATACAACTCTCTTTGGAAGCCTCTAAAATCAATACTTCTCTTTTTGACTTTAAAGAGATTTCTATTGCTTTTGATCTCCCTTATAAATCCTACCAACAAGAAAAAATGGAGCTAGAACTTTCTAGCTTAGATCGTAAAACTTTTGAAGCGACTTCTTATCTCTATATCAAACCAATTGAGGCTCATATAGCCTCTACTCCCCACAATCCCTCACGCGAGAAGGCTTCTCCTGTCCCTTCTAAATACCCTCTTCCTCAGGGGCCAACAATTGCGACAGAACTCAACCAGGGAGTAATGACCTTCACTCTAACTCCAGAGTTTGATCTCTATTGCTCTAAAGGAACCCTAGACCTTCCCAAAAAATCGCAAGAATTTCATGAAAGTGCCTTAGCCATGATGAGTCCTTATCTTTACATGGACTCTCATCAAAATATTGATGAAAAAAGTCCAACACAAAGTCCTTTAGCTTTCTCAGAAACAGTTGATGCTTTAACGACTCGTCCATCCACTGATGCCACTACTCCACTTAATACTGAACGTCAAGAAAATGATCCTTTAGCAATTGTTTCTCGTTCAATTGAATTTCCTCATTTAAAAACAGCTCCTTCGCCCATGGAGTTTTCCTTAAACACAAAAGGTTCGTTTGGTTCACCTTTGGAACCAAACGAACCACCTTCTTTGTTTCTTCCATCTACCGAAAAAACTTTTTCTCCAGTTTTCGACTCCACGCTTCATTTAGAAATTGCTCCAGAAACAAGTTCTGAAACTTTTGCATTATCGCAAAAGCCTCTTCACTTTGAACCAACCTCAAAACATCCCCCACTTCCTAAGCACCATAAGAGAGCTCTTCCATCCGAGCTAGATATTAAAGGAAACTATATTGCGACAAATCAACGTTTTATTGAAGATATTGTCGTTCAAAATGATTACAAACCTTCAATACAAAAAGGGGAAAAAAGTCTTTCAAAAACACTTCCTAGCTTTTCCGTTCCAAAACTGCAGTATGGACTTTTTGCTTTAGAAACAAAAAAGAAAATTTCTATTCAAATACAGGATTCCGAAGCTTCATTTGAAAAATTTGCCAATAGGGAATCAACAAACATTAAACCAAGTGAACTTCCTCTTCCTGAAGTTAAAAGAAAAGATGTTTCCCCAAAAACTGAGAATAGAATTCCCAATACACTTGTTGAAGACATCCCGCACATTCAATCAATGGCTACTTTATTTGAACGGACAGACCGTTATTCAACTATCGAATCCGATCCTTTTAATCCCTCTAGTGAAGCTTTCTCATACGAAGAGACTCCGCATCCCCTTTTAAATCCTCTCCGCCCGGCTTATTATCCACCAGAGATTCCTGGATTAGATATCGTAACAACAACCCATTCTATAAGAGAAAAGCAGCTCGAATATCTAAAGAAAGAACTCTCTCCTCTTCAAAACTCTCCAGAAGACTTAATCCTGCCCCCTGTTGTGGGAAGAAAAATTCTCCCAAACAAAGCTGTAATGACACCTAAAAAAGCTTTTGAGGATCTACCTGAAATTGATAAAGTTATTTGTTTAGGCAATCGTGATGAACAATTTCCTAACACACGAGCACTCCTTGAAGGGAATCCCGTGCCAGCGAGAATTCAATCTGAACTTACCTTTTCTGAGGGAGAACTTTCTCCACTAAAGACTGATATGATTCGCTCTCATTCGAAGAAAATTCTAGAGAATTATCACGAAGAAACGCTTGTATCATCAGGACATGTGGCCCTTGCTAGCCCAGAATTAGAAGGCTCACCATCTGATTCAGAAAAACGATCGCTGAATCAGTCAAGCCGTTTTACAAATGCATTTCTCACTGAAATTCCACCACCTTCTCACCTTGAAACGGTTTCTTATCACAATGAGTTTGATACTTCTGTCCACTACTCCAAAAGAGAAGATGGTAAAGGGTATCTCTTCTCAATAAAAATGAAGCCCTCTCAAAAGCTTAATTTTGCCTCTCCAAATCAACACTACATTTTTGTAGTCGATGGATCGAGTAGTATAAAAAAACACCGTTTTGGAGTGTTTAAAGAGGGTGTAGGGCGTGCCCTTTCCTATTTAGGAGAAGGTGATTCGTTTAATATCGTCATTGCTGATGCACAAATGATTCCATTTAGTAAGACCCCTACTCCCTGGAGTAGAGCATCGGTTTCCAAAGCTAGAGGCTTTTTAATGGATCAAAACTATCGAGGCTTCTTCATCAATTACAATGCTTTTGATCTCTTATCCAATGTTTCTAACTATTTTGCTCCAGATAAGGAAAATATTGTGGTCTTAATAACGGATGGTCATTCGTTTAAACCCCTACAAGATCATAAGAATGACTTCAAAAAACTCACTCAAGAAAGCCAAGGGAAATTCTCCGTCTTCACTGCGACTGCAAGTCAAGGAAATAATCTTTCCATGCTTGACCTCTTGAGTACTTTCAATAATGGAGAGCTGATGTATTCTAAAACAAATGCATCCTTTTCAAGACAGCTATCAGTGCTTGTAAAACATATTGAATCTTTTGTTGCTAAAGATATTCATGTAAACGTTACTAGCATCATTAACGAGACGGAAATTGAATTTTATCCCAATGAAAAAACACTCCCTTCGCTTTATGCTGACCGCCCCTATATCATTTATGGTTGCATTGATGAGCTAAAAGATTTTGACCTTATCTTACAAGGAAGATGCGGAGATAAATGGATCAATATTAAACAAACCATTTCCTTTAAGTATGCTGAAAAAGCTACGCATTCTATTAAAAAAGGAATGGCTTTGCAAAAGGCTTATGTCTGCTATGACTATTTCTTAAAAAATGATGATCCTTTCTTTTTACAAGAAGCACAAAACATCTTAGAACCACTTCATATTCCTACTGCAGTCCGATGAGAATCACCGGTGGCTTTTTTAAAAATCAAGTGCTTAAAACTCCAAAAGGTGACAAAACACGCCCAACTTCTGAAAAACTTAGGCAGTCGGTTTTTAATATCGCTCAAGCATATGTTGAAAACTGCATCTTTCTTGATCTTTATGCTGGGTCTGGAGCCATGGGACTAGAAGCTATTAGTAGGGGAGCAAAAGAGGCTATTTTTATTGAAAAAGATCGCTCTGCTCTGAAAAGTCTTAGAGAAAACATTATCGAACTGGATCTCTCTCCTCTTACAACACTTATTGCTGGAGATGTTTTACTTGTTTTAAAGAGGCTAAAAGGAAAAACCTTTGATCTCATTTACATCGACCCTCCTTATGAGAAGGGGCTTCAAGAAAAAACCTTAGTTCTTATCGATTCCCTCCAACTGCTCCATGCTGGTGGGCTTTTGTTTGTTGAAGAAAGCTCTAAAAAGGAATTAGAAATCCCTCCTCTTAAAACCATACAACTGCAAAAAAAAAGGAAGGTGGGAAGCACCTTCCTTTATCAATTTCAAAGTATCCTACAGAGTCGTTTTACTTAGAAACCTTCACTCCATTTTTGTAGAGTGTTTCTACAACCTTGCCATCTTGGTCGTAGCTTTTCTTTAATCCATCTAACTTACCATTATCAAAGGTTTGTTCAAGACGAGGCTTTCCTGAATCATAATACTTTTTAAATATGCCATGCTGATTTCCATCTTTATATTCAGCTTCAAAAATCAAAATTCCTGATTCATTCCAGTGCTCAGCTTTTCCGTCGAGCTTGCCACTCTTATAAGGGTAAATACTATTCAAACGACCATCTTCAAAGTATGTTTTTTCCTGTCCTTCCTTCTGATCTTTTGCAAACTGAACTTCTCTGTAAAGCTCGCCTGAAGCATAGTATTGATGCGAGGAACCTTCTCTTAAATCGTCTTTAAATGTTAACCGAATAGCAGTTCGACCATTTCTATGGAAAAGCTCTGCATCTCCATCTTTCTTGCCATTTTTGTAGTTGGTAGTACTAATCTTTGCTCCACTAGGATCGTATTCAGTGACTTCACCATGAACTTTGTTGTTTAGGTAAGTTCCTTCAATGGCTTTGACCTTCTCTCCTTCAGTGACATCTAAAGGATAGTAGATATAGTGTGGACCCTCTCGTTTATTATTCTTGTAATGATAAACAATTTCTCGTCCTTCTTGATCTTTTTCAAAGTGGCGTCCTTCCAGCTTACCTTTTATGTATTTGGATTCTTCAAGAAGATTGCCTTCTTGGTCCCATAGACCTTTTAATCCATGTAGCTGACCATTCTCATAGCCAATCGATGTTTTAACAATTCCATTAGGATAATAAGACTTCTGTTCTCCATGAAGCTCACCCTTGTCACTATGGAAATAAAGACTGGATAGTGTTCCTTTAACCCCGTTAGAAGAAGGATAAAATTCTTTCTGAACTCCAACAGGTTTTCCTTCTTTAGCATTTCTGATAAACGCTTCACTTCCATCTTCAAAATAGCCCGTAGCTTCTCCTTCAACAAGATCATTCTTAAAGGTTTCGCTCAATTTAATTTGACCGTTTGGGTAATACTGCTCATGCTTTCCTTCTTTTTTTCCATCTAAGAAGTGAGAAACCTCAAACTTTTGTCCGGAATCATAGTAGGCAGTATGTGTTCCAATAGGTCGATCCTCGTCAAAAGCGCCTTCAAAAAGAAGGATCCCTTTTGGATTCCAGGATCTAAAAGTTCCATCTTTTTTACCCATTTCATAACGAGCCTCAACGCTTAGAGCTCCATCTTCATGCCAATCTTTCTGGTCTCCATGAAATAAGGAGTCTTTGAAGTTTCTCTGAGTTTTCATTTGCCCATTGGAATACCAATCGCAGAACTCTCCATTGCGATTGCCTTGGCTAAACGTTCCTCTAAAAGCAAGTTTTCCATCTTCATACCACTCTTGGAAAAGGCCATCTTTTAATTGGTTTTTGTAATTTCCATTAAGCTTTACCTGACCTGAAGGAAAGTATTGGACATACTCACCTTCAAGTTCTCCATTAACATAATAGCCGTCGGTTTGTAGCTTTCCATCAGAAAACCAAGATTGAAATTTTCCGTGAAACTGCCCTTCAGGATTTCTAGAGTACTCAGCAATCTTTTGACCATTTTCATCAAACTCGCGAATCGGCTCTTTGAGTGATCCTTTTTTATCATAAGTTGCGAGGAAAGCCATCGTTCCATTTTCATGTTTTTTCCAATGCTTTCCAACCATCTTTCCGTCAACGTACTCTCCTTCACCTATCACTCGTCCGCTGGAATTAAACCACTTTTCCATCCCCTCTTTCTTTCCATTGACATAGCGTACTTGATAACTTTGTCTTTCATTTGGATGGTATTGAATATGGTCCCCATGAAGAGAACCTTGATTGTACTCTTGAACTTCCGTAATGGTGTGATTCTCGTCAAAATGGATGATTCCCGGAAGGTTTTTCTCTGAGTGTAGCTTTCCATTAACGTAATGACACTGCGTTTTCTCATTCCCATTTTCGTACCATTCAATCATTTTGCCATGGATTTCTCCCTTAACATAAGGAATCAGAACTTCTCTTTCTCCATTTGAATAGTAACGAATAAAATCTCCCTCTAAAATTCCGTGGATATATTGACCTTCTGCTAAAACCTGTCCATTCTCATGGTATGAGTAAAGTTTCCCTTCAGGTTTTCCTTGATTGAATGTTGTCATGTGATTCAATTGTCCTTTCGGATAAAAAACCTTCAAAGGACCATGCAAAAGTCCATGATCGAAATAGCCTACTCTCTCTACTTCGCCAGACTCTCTAAATCTTACACTGACTCCATGAGGAACAGATGTTGCTTTCCATGCCTCGTAACCTGGAGATTTTTCGTCTACAGTGATCAGATCAGTCTCTTCCATGGGACGTCCATTCTCAAAAAACTGGATCTTCTTGATTGGTTCTTCTATGCCTTGTTCATTTTCGGAGTAAAAAACAACAAGTTGGGGGGATCCATTTTGAAATTGTTCCACAATATTGGGGCGCCACTCAGGCATTCTAACTCGGAGTTCCGTTTCAACGGGGATAATGGTACTTTCTGTATTTTCTTGAGCAAAGAGGAGTGCTGGCAAAAGGGCCAAAGTAAAAAGGAATCTTTTTGACATAATCATCACCATAAAATTTTTTTTCCAGTATACCTGAAACAGCGATTTATTCACCAGATCGTGTCACCAATGAACCTATCCAAAAACTCAAATAAGCGTAAAATCTATCCTTTTTTTTAATTCTTTTTTCTAATTATCCTGTTTTATGGCAATTTTTATAGGAGGATTAGATGGCTGCTTTGAGTTCAGCGCTCGCCGCTTCAATCAATTTATTTTCTACAGGTACTTATTACTTTTCGCGTAAATCCGCTTTACAAAGTGGTGCTTTGCTAAATCAATGCTATGGAATTGCCTTAGCCTCTGTTCTAAATTCTACTCGCTCTTATACCTCCCCTTACCTGAGGCAACAATTCAGTGAACGTCAATTAGACTGCCTTCATGGTGCAGCTTCTGCTATAATGATTGGTCTAGCCACTCACTATGCTAAACTCTCAATCAAAACTCATACGACCACACTTATTTTTTTTGCTGGACTGCATGTAGGTGTACATAAATTTACATCTCATCTTTTTCGCGATCAACTCGCTTTTGAACAACGTAACCATCATCGTCAAAAAAGCACTTATAAAAATGCGGCTTGGCTTCGCACCGAACTCTTTCCAACGATGCAAGGATATGCAACTGGTAATGTCACTGCTTATTTGTATGCAATGCCTGATGGTTTTTTTGTTTTTCTTTCAGACAGTGATCGATTACCATTTTTTGAAGATCGTTTAGGATCCATTGATGCTTCTGAAGTTTGTAAAATTCAGGAAGAAATCTGTGGAAACCTTAAACTTTCTCCTGAAGCCCTACAAAAACTTCGAGAACAAGCAAAGTGTGTTTCTTTTGATGGAGCTCCAAATGTATGGGAGCTCGACGGGATTCCTCCTTTCATTTGCTTTGAAGGAAAGTGGAATGAAGAACATAACCCCCTTGGCACCCCCGTTAATTGGGAGACCCTTATCCTAAGAGGTCTTACTCAAAAGCACTCCTCCTTTGAACTCACACAACTTTCTGCAACATGGACAACCCGACCTGAAACACCTGGCTTGCGAGGATTTAGTTTTAATCATACCGATTGCCGTTTTAACATCTGGGTCCACGAAAGAAATCTGGGTGCTCTGCAAAGTGAACTCGATTGCCTTACAGAAGAGATTAGAGATTTTCATGCAACACTTGCTTTCTGTCGAGATTTTGAAAACGCAGCATTTACTTTCCTTTCAACCCGAGCTTTTCCAACAACCCGTAGAGGAGGAATCAATTGGAATGCGCTGCAAGATTGGGGAAATCTAACCCAGCAAATCCCTTTTCCCCATTTAACAACTCGGTATCCTAATCTCTCTGAACAAGTTCGCTCCTACCAAAGAAATCAAACAGAGGCGGCAAGACAAGCTCTTGAAAGCGCCTTTGAAGAATTCTTTCAAACCCTCCCAAGTGAAGCGCATTTTCCAACTGATACTGTCATGGCCGAAATGTTCCAAAATGCTCTTAGGGCCTTTTACTCAGCTGGCCAAGACTTATTGCGCACAAACAGTTATATTGACTGCTTAACGCTTCAAACATGGCTTGAAATGTTGCTGCGCGTACGTCATAAACTTGGAACCTGTAGAGAACTCGATGAGTTAATCAATCTATGTCAAGAGTACCTAGACATTAACAGCCAGCTGCGACGTCGCCCTTCAAACCCTGAACCCTTACGTCAACGACGCACTCAACTCGATCCCCTCCTTAAAGAGAAATATACCTGGTTTTTCCAAGCCTATGAACGTTTGATGTCTAACAAAGGGAAGTTTGCTGAGGATTTAAGGGGTGAAATCTCACTGCGAGAAAAAAGACAGGCTCAACTCCAAGCCTTTAAATTTTGTGAACAAGGCATTGGAGATTTTTCTATCAATGATTATTTAAAAACAGAAGACGGAACCCTTAAACTTACTCGACTCGAATCTTGGACAAAAATTTTAGAGCTTCATTCTTCTTGTTCAGAGACTCAATATGAACAGCTTCGTGCTGACTGTCAGAGTTATCAAAGAACTCATGCTCGCACCGCTATGACAGAGGAGAAAAGAGTCTTAATTGATAGAATTGTTGCTGGGTTTGGTTGGTTTTTTAGTTCTTACATTCCAGGTCTTGAATTAGAAACAAAAAGAGATCTCCTTCATCGGATTCAATGTCCTCGGTCTCATGTTGCAAGCACAGCTCAAATTGCCTACTACTCCCATCTTGAACCCCATCACTTGCATGCGATTATTCGTCGTAATCGTGCCTATCAACTCTCTTCAATACTAAGCTCAATTGACTCAGAAGTAAGAACTGTTGCTTATGCAGATCGTCATCTTTCTCCTCAGTTCTGCGCTCGACTGAATGAGGTTTGCACTAGAGCCAGTGAATTTATGGTACGAAAAGCACAGCAATTCAAAATCCTTGAACAAAACTGGGCTTACAGTGAAGAAGGAGGGCTTCAATTAGAGCACCAAGCTCAATACAGTGATGGCAGTGAATATCAAGTGACTCCTTTTGAAGGAACTCAAGTTAGAGATGCTCATCGCCATCTCAATCAAGTTTCACAGATGCTTGCAAACTTACATACTATGATAAATCAAACAAGTGAAGCCGCCTATCTAGCCAGTTCTTTTCCTGCAGAAGAACAAGAGGTTGTCACAGCGCTTTATAGAGTCGCCAATGAACTTCTCTTTCTCTTGCAAGTTCCCTTACGTTGGAACTTGCATCGACAACTCCATGAACATTCTGTTCAAACGAAAAAAGCAGAACGTGGATTAGCTGAAGGACGCAATTATAGTGTTTATAAGAGAATCAGTGATGGTGGTCTTGTCCTATGGGATATTGTGCGGGATAATGAAACAAGTGAGCTTGAAAGACGTAATGCTGTTCATACAGCAATTTATCATCAAAGGCACTAATGAACATACATTTGACTTAAAGCGCCAAAGTGTCACTTTGGCGCCTCATAAGTTTTATCTGAATGCAAACCAAGTAAGGGCAATTCCCCAAGCAATTCCGATCAATGAGAAGAGAATATAAGAACTTTGATAGTTCTGAAGCATTTTGTCAAAAGCTTTAGGGAAAAACATGAGAATAAGGCCTCGGATAAGAAATAACCAACCTAACAAGGTTACAAGAACTTCAACACCCATGTACCAATAATTAAAACTTGTAACAAACACCATTCCAACAAGAACATTAAGAACACCGACAAAATGGATGAGTGCAGGTGTTTTTTTCAGTGAGTCTAGCACTTTTTTCATGTTATCTTTATAGATAAGGGTCCAAAAGCTCGTAATGATTAAGAGTGGACCAAAGATGCTTGCTAGCGCTGTTGATGATGCCATAAAAACTCCTTTTTGGATTTTTTTTCAAATTAATCCAATAGTTTCATAGCGTCAATAGTTTTTCTTTCATTTCCTAAATTAATATTTATTATTTCATTATTTTCAACCCAACCACTAGAACTAATTAATATCGTTGTTTTTTTTGATCCTTCCAATTGCAAATAAGGAATAACAAATGAGGTATTGATGGTTCCTCCTAAACACAACGGCTCATCGGTTTTACGCGTGCATCGTAGCCCTTTTCGTTGCTGCTCAATCTGGAATTCAATATCCGTTGTTGCTGTTTGCGCTAGATGTTTTGAAAGGACAATTTCCCGTCTTAATCTTTCATAGCTATGATTCATCCGGTAATGATCCAGCATGGGTTTGGCGCGCAATAAGACTAGGCTTCCAATAAGAGCAATTAAACCAATCGATAAAAAAAGCTCTATGAGTGTGAAGTAGCTTCGTCGTCTTCCCAAGGATATTCCTTATTAAGCCCTTTCTTTTCACAATAGGCATCATATTTTTCTGACCGGAATCGAAGATCTTCTCCTTCTATACTAAACTGATACTCATTGCCCCAACCATCTCTCATGAGCTCTTTAACATTCTTTACAAGCCCTGAGTTTTTAAGCACTGTTGAAACTTTCTCAGATAAATTTCCCTCATCCTTTAACATCCCGGTTTGAGCCGCTTCAAGTTGAACAATTTCGTAGAGCTTTCTAGATCCTTCTTTTGTTTTGAATGCTTTTCCATTATCGAGGCTGCCACGCATGTTATAACCAATCACACTGCCAATTATCCCAATAATAAAAATCACAATCATGATTTCTAAAAGAGTCATTGCATATTTTTTTTTCATACTTACATTCCTTAGTTGAGGATTGAACTTACATCGGTTAATGGAAGAAGAACCGCAAGAAGAATGACCGCTACGACAACTCCTAAAAAAAGGAGCATCACAGGTTGGAGAAGAGAGGTTAGGCGCGATAAACTTCTTTCAATATCTTCTTCATAAATGGCAGATAGATGTGCCATCATCTCAGCAACTCTTCCAGACTCTTCAGCAATCGAAAGCATTCGAATCACAAGGGTTGGGATAAGAGGAGATTTCTGAAGCTGCTCAGAAAGACGCTTTCCTTCAAGAACTTTTACTTCAGCATTGGAAATAATCTTTTCAAAGCTCGCATGCTTCATCACTTTTTTCGAAAGTGTCAAACAGTCCATCATTGAAACCCCTCCCTTAAAAAGAATTGAGAATACACGACAAAAACGAGCCATAATTGTCTCGATGAAAAGGCGCTTTACAATAGGGATATGTAGAAGGCCTTCCTTTAAAATTTCTTTTCCTTTTGGGTTTCGAACAAAGAGAAGTAAACAAAGAAAAGTTCCACCTACCAAAGTAAAAATGATAAAAGCATGATGATTTAAAAAATGACTTAAGGAAAGGACTCCTTGTGTCATCGGATGCAGTGTTCTTTCTTCGAAAAGTTCACTCATTGAGGGAATCAGAAAAAATAAAAGGACAGAAATGACCGATAAACAAAAAACTGCTAAAAAAGCTGGATAGATCATCGCAGAGGAAAGTTTTTTTCGAAGAGCTTGTTGTTGACCAATCAGCTTTTCGAGTTCAGCAAAACTTTGCTCTAGCGATCCCGACTCTTCTCCTGCTTTTACCATCGATAAGTAAATCGGATCAAAAACTTTTGGGTAATCTTTTAGAGCTTCTGAAAAAAGCCGTCCTTCTTTAACCTGATCACAAAGATCTAGAAAAATGGGGTGCAGCTTTGTTTTTCGATATTTTTCTTCCAAAGTCAGCAAACTATCATAAAGAGGGAGCCCTGCTCTCAGTAAGACATGTAGATCTCTTGTAAATCCAACTAAAAGTGCAGAGGAAATCGTAAGTTCTTGTCCTTTCTTCGTATAAGAAGACACCTTCGTTACAAGGATGTCTTCTTTTCTAAGCCTTTCTTTGGCAAGCTCAATAGAATCAGCATTGATCATCCCTATTTTTCGACGACCATCTCTTGAAAGGGCTGTATATTGATAAAGAGCCATATTCCTTACTCATTATTGATAAAGTTCAAGCTGTCTTGTTACACGAAGAACTTCTGCTGTTGTTGTGATCCCTTCTTTTGCTAAAAGGCCTCCTTCACTTCTTAATGTTGCCATCCCTTGCTCAGCAGCAGTCTTTTGCAGAGCACTTGCGTCAACACTTAGAAGTAATTGCCTTTTAATTTCCCCTGAAACGGGCATCAGTTCATAAATTCCAACTCTTCCCCGATAGCCTGAGTTAAAACATTCTTTACATCCTTTGCCTCGATAAAGTTTGTCTGTATGAATTTGAAGATCTTTTAACTCTTGAGGAGATGGTTTATAAGTTTCTTTACAAGAGTCACAAATTTTTCTTACAAGCCTCTGAGCTAAGACCGCTAAAACAGACGAAGAAAGAAGGTAGGGCTCAATCCCCATATCGACAAGTCTAGTCAGTGCTGAAGGAGCATCATTCGTATGGAGTGTCGACAAAACTAAGTGTCCTGTTAAAGAAGACTGAATCGCAATTTCAGCGGTTTCTTTATCTCGAATTTCTCCGATCATAATCACATCGGGGTCTTGCCGAAGAATATGGCGCAGTCCTTTGGCAAAAGTTAAATCAATCTTAGGATTCACACCTATTTGAGCAATCCCTGGGAGTTTATATTCCACAGGATCCTCAATTGTCATGACATTGACTTCTTGTGAGTGAATTTCATTTACAGCACTATAGAGCGTCGTTGTTTTTCCGCTTCCTGTCGGACCTGTGACTAAAACGATCCCTTGATTTTGATGAATATATTTTTGGAAGGCTTGAAGGGTCTTTTTTCCCATTCCAATTTTATCGAGTCCAAGAACAACATTGCTTTTATCAAGAATCCTTAAAACAATTCTTTCTCCGTAAACAATAGGTACGGTACTTGCTCTGAAATCAATTTGCCTTCCTCCCATTGAAAGTTTAATTCTTCCATCTTGAGGCAACCGATGTTCAGCAATATCCATTTTAGCCATAACTTTTATACGTGTCAGAAGCTGTTTTGAGACTTCAGGAGGAGGGGAGTGACGAAATTGAAGAACCCCATCAATTCTATAACGAATCGCCATTTCACCTTCTAAGGGTTCGAAATGGATATCGGAAGCGCCTTGTTGAATCGCTTCAATAAGAATCATATTTAAAAGACGAATAACTGGGGAGTCATCTTGTTTATCAAGGAGATCGTATTCGTCCTGCCTTTCTTTTGAGGCTTCTTTATTCCCCTCTTTTTTTAGCCCTTCAATGAATGCGGAAGCTTCTTTTTCATCTTGGTGGTAACATTTTTCAATAGCTTCTTCGAGTTGAGGCTTAGGGCAAAAAACCTCTTCTATATCTGATTCTGTAATGCATCGTATTTCCTCCAAAGTCTCCAAGTCATACGGATGAGCAATGGCAACAACAAGCTTTCCGTCTTTTTTATCAATAGGAAGGGCGAGTTTTTCTTTTACGAAAGGATAAGGAAGCTTATGAATTTTTTTTTCTACAAAAGGAAAGGAACTTAAATCATAAATGGATTCAAGCCCGAAACGTTCTGCAAAGAGATAGTCATCACCTTGATCAGCCATTAACTTTTCCAAAAAGAAGTTTCAAACTATTATCGAAAAGACGTTTTTTATCACGCTTTTTCGCTTCTTCTACACGTTCGAGAAACTCTGGAAGATCTCCGGGTCTCTTTGTGAGCTGCTCCCGTCTCAATTTATCCATTTCACCTTTGGCATCGAAAATAATATGTGGAGTTATAAAGAAAAACATCTCTGTTTTTTCATCTGTCATTCTTGAATCACCAAAGAATTTTCCAATACCAGGAAGTTCTCCTAAGAATGGAAGTTTACTACTACTATCTTCAGCCGTTTTTTCTCTTAGACCGCCTAAAATCACTGTTTCACCATCCACAACACGGACATGATTTTCAATGTGCCGCTTGCTCACAGGTGGACGATCATTTTGAACATTTTTCTTTATCGTGTCGAATGTCACATTAGTTTCTAACGTGACAAAGTGTTTATCATCTTCTGGGTGTTCTGGATCATGAATCGTAGGAGTGATCACAATGGTTGTTCCATATTGTGCCCTCGAAAAGGTTTGTTGATAAGCAATCGTTCCATTGCTAGCATTGACAGGAGCAGCACCATTATCAATTGAAATTTCTTCAACGAGAGCAATCTGTGCAGGGGTTTGATTTAAGGTAGTCACAGTTGGTGCAGCGTTGATTCGAACATCTTCTTGAGCCATTAAGAAGTTATAGGCAATGTCAAAAGCAGGCCAAAAGTTGTTTGGTTTTTTTCTAAAAATAAAAAAGTCCACAATCCCTTTTCGAGCAACTCCAGGACCTGTTTCATAGCGAAATCCTGTTTCATGACTATTGGTTGCAGCAGATCCCAACCTAAGGAGGTTTAAACCAAAGTTATTATGATTTTTAATTCTCTTCTCAAAGAGAAGAACTTCAATTTGAACCATCTTTTTAGGAACGTCAAGATTTCGAATAAGCTCCTTTAACTTATCTAAAGTATCTCGTCTAACAACCATCATAATCGCCCCAGTTTTTGGGTAGGGAATGAAGTTTGTTGTATGAGATTTTTCTTTTTGAGCTTCGATTGTTGCAGCAACAGCTGTTGGTGGATGCGCAACGGTAGAGTAGGGGGGAGGCCCATAAGTTGGGGGAGACAGTTGTGGTTCAGGAGGCGGCTCGTTAGGACGTGTTGGGGGAATTGGATGCATTTCAGGTGTTGGCTCTTGTCCTTCAACTCCCGAATAAATAAGCGCTGTATAAACCTTCTCCAAGACTTCAGCAAGATCAATGGGATCACTATGACGACAGTTATACCAAAAAACCGTCATGGCCATTGGGTCTTCGATTTGCCCTTCTGTTTCTCTCACTAACGCTTCAGCTCTTTCAACCATATCTTTAGGTCCTATAAGAACTAAAGATCCTTCGCTTGCAAGAGGAAGGATAATAAGGTCATCACCTTCTCCTTTTGTCAAGCCAATCCGCGGCTTCTTGGTCAAATCGCCAAAGTAGGCGCTTAAAATCTTTTCCATTTCAGAGGGTTTAAGACGTGTCAATGGAAGAACACGCGTAAGCTTTTCATTTTCTTTTTCCCAAACCGCTTCATATAGAGCTAAAAGTTTTTCAATTTCTTCTTTAGAAGAAATAATCGCGATTTTATATCCCACTTGATAGACAAATGTCATCTTAGGGTCACGAAATCTCTCGAAAAATTGCGAAACACCTTTTATTCTTTCTGGAGGAGGTGAAAAAACGTAGGCGATCCGTGTTTTTGGGGGGATGCGGATTAAATCAATCGGGTCATTGAGAATCTGATCTACTGCAACTAAATCTTGTTTTAAGATGTATAGTTGTCTTGTGTAGGAGTTTAATTGTTTTACTCCTATTCCATTATGCGAAAGGATGATTTCAAGAAGATCACTCCAAGATTCTCTTGGAATTGGAATCCCAGAGTGCATGTGCAGTTTCATCGAGAGAATTTCTGGAGGAATAATGTAAAGATAATCATGGGATCCATATTCCATGATCAGTTGAGTTAGTGTCGTTTCCTCTTGATCCCATAAAGCATACCCTTCATCATCTTTCTTCGATTCATTAACAGCTAGATCATGCCATTCTTTTTCAAGATCAGTAATCTCAGCACGGATTTGATTCACTTCTGTTAGGAGGAGATGGTAATCTTCTTCGTTGGCCTCTTCTTGGTGGTATTCATTGACTAACTGGTATTTTTCCTCCATAGACAGTCGAAGCTTTTTTAGCTCTGCATTAACTTCGTTCAAATAGCTACGCAACTCTTTCTCTTCTTTCTGCAAAAGAAGTGCGTCTCGCTTTTCTTCAATGGTTTGTCCATGTAAAGCAGCTATACAAAAGAGAAATAGGATTCCGGCTTTAATCTTCACTAAAAATGTCGTATTCCTCTATTGGTTCAAGTTTTTGATTGGGGTTATTTCGTTGAGGTGTTCCAATTAATGGTTCCTCGGCTGCTAGCGGTCCAATCTTAGTTGAAAAGGTATTTTTTGTGGGAGGAGAATGTTCCCCATTTTTTGTCTGAGCGATGGGAAGTCTAACAAAGTGCTGCTCTGTTCTCATAGGATTAAAAAGTGTTCCACAAAAAACCTCTTTTCCTTCTTTCTTTTCGAGCCCGTCAAAAATAAAGAGATCTCCTTGAACATCTAAATTCAAAAGCGCTTCAATTTCGTAGTAATTCTTAATGGTGTGCCAACCTGTAGCGGTATGGATCAACCAATCTCCTTCTTTCAATATTGTTGCACGATTATCGATCCTACAAGAAACACGGGAAGATGTTCGCCTTCTGAGCTTTGTAAACACATCCTCAATACGTAATGAAATCACAGAAGTCTTTTCTTTGTTAAAAGTAAGGAGCACCGATTCCATCCCTCCTTTGTCCCAGAGCTGCCATTCTAGTTTATAAGGAGATGTCGCAACAACTTTTCCCATTGGAAAGCCTTTGGTTTCTGTAGAGGGAACCCACTTGTCTTCTTTCCAAATGAACGTATCTCCATCCTCGATGAAAAGGATTTCTTTTCCTTTTTCTAACAAAAGTTCAATACGCTCTTGTCCTTTGAATTTTTGGAACTCTTCTCCCCCATACCTTTCAAAAAGCTTATCAGGTCCCCACCACTTTCCTACTCTTAATGCATTTGCTGCCACTTGTAGCTCAGGATCAACAACTTCATCTATTTCTTTTGTTTTCCATTTTTGCTTAATCTGAAATTCCCGCATTTCATCAAGAAGCTTTTCTCCCTGGTCATTACTAAGTTGAATTCCCATTTGGAGCCAAATCTCTCCACTTTCATCAAGGTAGGGCTTGATCCATAAAGGGGTCACCTCTTTTGAAAAGTTTAAATGTTGTTCTTCGTAAGCAAGATAGAGCGTTTGCCCAGGATTTATCCTAACAGATTTTTCCGTTCCTCTAAGACCAACGTGTAGCTTTAGTTCATAACCCGTTGCATCCGATCTTGTGTTTTTACCTAAAAATAAAACTTCTCCGCTCAGATCGGGAAAAGGGAAGCTTTGAATTTCTGGAGAAAGCGAAAGAGATCCTTTTCCTACAAGTTGGTGATCAAATCGAGGGGGTATGGGTTCATTTTTTTTATTTAAGGTGCTAATATTTAAAGGCTCATTTCCACTTTCTTTAGAGAAATGGAAGAAAAAAAGAAGGGTCGCAATCAATATTAAAGCTACCAAAAATCTATTTAAGTTTTTAATGCTTTTGAGGATATAAATTAGTGACCTTTGCTTTATGATCAATTTAAACCTATTCCGATCATCACTTTCTGTTCTTCATTTGCCTTTTCGGCATCTTTTAAAAAAAGTTGTCTGTCAGTATCGCATTTATTTTATTCCATTTAATGAAAAATTTCAAAGGAAACAGAAAACATCAAGATTGCAAAAAACATTTTTTGTTTTAAACTAAACAGTAGGGGCATGTGAATGTTATTTGGGTGTCCCTATGGATTTATCTATTAAGTAAGGATAGATCCAAGGGGTTTGAAAAATGAGTGAAAAAATGGACAAAAAATTAAAAGAAGGTGTTAGTGTTCAAGAACTTGAGAACTTTGGAAAGAAATATCACTTCGAGATTTTCTTTGTTCTCTATTTCTTGCTAGCTACACTACTTACCTTTATATTCTTTGGTGCAGCATGGAGCATTTTCTTAGCTGGTATTGGGGGAATCTTAGGCATATGGCTACCAAATAAGGTTGAAAAAGCAGCAAAAGGTGCTTTTCACTTTGTTTATAAACAAGAAAAAGCAACTAAGTTGGTTTTAGCGATTGTTGGGGTTGTCGTATCCTTTTTCCTGCCACCACTAGTCTTTTTCTTCCTAGGTCTCCTTGGAGGAACAGGAATGCATAAGGCAGCATCTGCAGTGGGAAAAGCAAGTGGGCAAGAGAAGTAATGAGAAGAGTTAAGGGTTTCTTAACTCTTCTTCTCTAGCTTCAATATAATCGAGCAAGGTCGTTTCCTGAACACTAAAGTGGCTTAAAAGCTGCTTGAATCCTTCATGCCCAATTGAATTTGTTGGAGATGATTCCTTGTCCCAACCCCCACACCGTTTGATCTCTTTCCAAGCTTCAAGCTCGGATTCTTTATGGTTCAGTTGCTCACTTAAAGTTGCTATACGCAATAAATTGAAAGCAAAAAGAGCTGAATGATTCTTGGATTTTTCCCGAAAGGAAGAATCGGAATGCATTTTATCTTTCAGACTGAGTGCTTCATCTAAGGCTTCTTGATATCTCTCCTCACTAATCTTCAATGATGTTCGTGCATAGTCGCTATAGTAAGGTTGTTGTGTACGTTGAAGCGTTCTCTCAATAAAAGGCGATGCTTCTTGAGGAGAAATAGTCGCTAAAAGAGCTTGAGCAATGGAAGCATCATAATGAGCTTGAAGCTCAGGATGTTTTTTTACCAACTTTTCTAGTTTTGCAAAGTCGTCTCCATCTTGATCTAAAACTTGTTCCCACTTTGTAAAGGCCGCTGTTGCAGAAACATAATCTCCTTCTGCACGCCCTTTCTTTGTCCCTAACTTTGCAACAAGAAGTCCCGCAACAAGAGCTACAGGTAAAGCGTAAAGTCCTATTTTCTTCCAGTTAACGAATACTCGCTGAGGCAAATCGAATTCTTCATCCATGATCATCACATATGGGTTTCTAAAAAGAGCCTATTCTAACTTATTCAGATTTTTTTGTAATACCCCAACTTTTCCAATAAACTTCATAAGAAAAATGATAGGCTTTCCTGCGAAGTGTTAGTGAGTTAAGGACAACTGAGATCGAGCTCAGTGCCATTGCAGCACCAGCTATCATTGGATTTAAAAGACCTAATGCGGCAAGGGGGATACCCAAACTGTTGTAAAACAATGCAAAAAAGAGATTTTGACGGATTTTAATAAAAGTTTTATTGGATAAACGAAAAGCATCTAAAAGATTTGTCAGGTTACTTCTCATCAAACCGATCGATGCACTTTCCATAGCAACATCTGTTCCTTCAGCAACGGCAAATCCTACATCTGCAGAAGCAAGAGCGGGAGCATCATTGATTCCATCACCCACCATTCCAACAATAGCTTTTTTCTCTTGAAGCTCTTTGACATATTTTGCCTTGTCTTCCGGAAGCACTTCTGCATAAAAACCATCAACACCAATTTTTTGTCCGACGTCCTCAACAACTTTTTTTCGATCCCCACTGATAAGGAAAACCTTTTTTCCTAAAGAGTGAAGGGCTTGAATTGCTTCTTCCGAATCTTTTTTGATTTGATCTGCTAAAACAAAATAACCCAAACACTTTTTTTCTTTACCGAGTAAAACGATCATGCCAATTTCTTGAGCAATTTGTTTTTCATATTCTGAGGTATCAACTCCATTTTCTTGAAGAAAAGAAAGAGAACCAAGAAGGTAGTTTTTTCCATCAATTGTTGCAGACAAACCTTTTCCACTACGAGATTTAAAGTTGACCAATGCTTTAATCTCTTGCTCTTTGCCATATCGAGTAATCACCTGAGAAACAGGATGGTCTGAATGATAAGCAAGCGATGCACAAAGGGTTACAAACACCTCTTTCGGAAGGTCTGTATGAATGTCCGAAACAGAAAGATTTCCTTCTGTAACAGTTCCTGTTTTATCAACAATCAACGTATCCACTTTGTTTGCTTGTTCAAGCCCTTCAACATTTTTTATTAAGATTCCTTCTTTTGCACCTTGGGCACAAGCAACCATAATGACCGTGGGAACAGCAAGACCGAGAGCACAAGGACAGGCGATGACGAGAACAGCTATTCCACTCAAAAGTCCTTCTGTCCAGTAATTCAGCCCGAGTCCCCATATAAAAAAAGTAAGAATAGCAATCACAAGGACAATTGGGACAAAAATCCCAGAAATTTTATCTGCAAGCTTTTGAATGGGTGCTTTTGATTGTTGAGCTTCTTCTACTAAACGAATAATATTTCCAAGACTTGTCTCTTTTCCAAGTCGCGTTGCTTTAACTTCAAAAGATCCTTCAACATTGACAGTTCCAGCAAAAGCCTTTTTTCCTTTCTCTTTTAGAATAGGAACACTCTCTCCAGTTAACATCGATTCATCGACATGAGAACTCCCACTCATTACTTCGCCATCAACAGGAATACGATCGCCTGGGCGGATTAAAATAATGTCTCCTTTAACCACCTCTTCAATCGGTACTTCTTTTGCTTCATCACCTCTTTTAACTCTTGCTGACTTTGCCTGCATTTTTAATAGAGCCTTCATTCCGCCTTGAGCTTTTTGTTTAGATCGGTGTTCAAAAAATCGACCCAGAAGAATTAGCGCAATTAGAACTGCACTTGTTTCAAAATAGAGAAACTTTGAGAACTGGAAAATAACTGCAAACAAACTATAAAAATAAGCCGCACTTGTTCCTAAAGCCACTAAAGTATCCATGTTAGCCGAAAAGGTTTTTAACCCGCGAAAAGTTGCCACATAAAAAGAGTAGCCTGCTCCAAATTGAATAATCGAAGCAATGATCAGTTGTACATAAGGAGGTAACCCCCATGATTTCCCAAAAACATCTCCAAGCATCGGAAGGGTTAGAGGAAGAGCTAAAAGGAGAGATCCAAAGGTTCGAATATAAAGCCAGTGGTTTACCTTTTTCTTGTCGTCAAGCGTTTCTCCTTCTTGAATGAGAGTTGTCGGATATCCCATTTCAGAAATCGCTCTTGCAATCACTTCAGGAGAAGGGGTGCTTTGTTCAATTGTGACTCTCGCTTTTCCTGTTGCAAAATTTACTGAACTCTCAATAATTCCAGCTTCCTCTTGTAGGCGCTTTTCAATTTTAGCCACACAAGAAGAACAGTTCATGTCACGAATTTGAAAATGAAAGGTGTTCATGAACTTATTTAAATATTAAGGATCGAATTATTTCTCAAGTAATGAATAATACGGCGATGTCCTGATGAAAAGGGCATTTTTATCACGGCGTCAAAAGGAATCCAGAAATAGTTTAATAGAGACGTTTTCTCTCCTTCGTAAAGATGGGGATAAAGAAACGCTTTATATTTAGTGAATCCATGGCTCATTTCTTGAAGAGCTCTTTTAGGAGTTAAGGAAATTCCTAGTATATCCTCAATGTTAGATCCTCGATCAAAATAAGGAAATTCCCAAAGATCTGCCATCACTTTTCCCTGATTCCCTTTCTGAAGAAGAAGTTCTGTTCCCGAATAAATCACCGCAACATCTCGATGAAGATGAACGGCCTTTTCTCTTTTACTTTTGACGGGAAGTAAATTAGCTTTACTTTTCCCTAAACACTCATGGCTTAAGGGACATTCATGACATTTCGCTTTTTTTTGGCAAACAAGCGCCCCCAATTCAATGAGAGCTTCCATAATAATCCAGGGTTCATCGTCTGGAAGAATCGATAAGCAAAGCTCTCGAATCTTTTGTTGTGTTTTTCCTTTATCTATCGGGTCTTCAATGGCAAAAAAACGAGAAAGAACTCGGAGAACGTTCCCATCAACAGCAGGAACTTTTCTCTTAAATGCAAAGCTTAGAATGGCTCCTATGGTATACGGCCCCAAGCCTTTAACTTCTTGAAGGGCTGAGTAGCTGTCGGGAAGTTCTCCCCTATACGCCTGGCACAAATATTCAGCTCCCTTCTTAAGATTACGAGCTCGAGAATAATAGCCCAAACCTTCCCAGGCTTTGATCACTGTCTCAATTGGAGCTACTGCTAAGGATGAGATGGTTGGAAATCGCTCCATCCATTTTTTGAAGTAAGGAATCACAACACTGACTTGGGTTTGCTGAAGCATCACCTCAGAAACCCACACTTCGTAAGGGGAAGGATTTTCCCTCCAGGGTAGAGCCCGGCGGTTTAAAAAAAACCACTTCCGAAGCTTTTCGCTAGCAAAAGAGCGCTGAGGGGAATTTTTTTCCTGGATCATGATTTCTTAGATTTTCTAATTCCTAGACAATGAAAAGCTTATTTCTTTGGCATAGGTTTTTCAAGAAAAATAAGTGAGGCCTCTTGGGAATTTTTTGTTCGCAAGAAGTCTACTGAATGTCAGGGGGAGTTATGACAGATTGGACCAAATTACAAGAAGAAATGCAAACTGCTTTATCTAAAGAAATAAAGCTTAGACAAGAGATTCTTGGAAACATGAATCAACAAGAGTATCTTCTTTTAATCGGCGATATGGAATTGAAGCAAGAGCTTTATAATGAGTGCAATCTGTTAGTTAAAGAGCTAAAAGAAGTGATTAAAGTTCGAGGGACCATTACACGAAAACTATTCGACCACCTTCCTTCCAACATTGAAGGAACTTTGTTAGATGAGGTCCTAGACCCACTGGTTGACATTGAAGGAGAAACGCTTCTTCTCTATCAAAAGACCAAAGAATTGATCGATAAAATCCATTCACAACAGCTACGAAATAAGACACTCCATGAAATGATTTCTAAAGAAGGCCCTCTTCATGTCAATAATCCAGCTTTACAAGCTGAATCTATTCCAGCAAATCAAGGAAAAAAATCTCCTCTTATTACAATTGATTATCATTCTGAAGATCAGCCCCATGGTTCTGTTGAAGGCTAAGTTCTAGGATTGAACTTTCGTTGATTTTTAGTTAAAGGGGCTCTATAAAGAGCTCTTATGATACCCCCTCGCTTAGCAACCATTCTTTCTGATCAAGACCGACAATTCATTGATCACCTTGCCCCTATTTCTCAAATTCTGAATATTCCAATGATTGTTAATGATGAAGAAATTGAGTACTTAATTCAAAATTACTATCCCAAAGTCAAAGTTATCTATAAAAATTCTCTTGATTTAGGCTTTTATATCACTGAAAACTTTGAAATCATTTATACATGCCTTCCTAATCCCATATTTAGAGAGATTGTTTTTGCGGCTGAACTCATGTTCGAAAAAACTCTTTTTAATGTCTGGTGTCCTCATGGAAATTCTGATAAAGGACATCAAGGAAAGTACATGGAATCTCTTTCGGAAGAACGGTTTGCTTTAGTCTACGGACAAAAAATGATTGATTTCCTCTCTGAAAAAGGAAGCTTTGATCAGCTTGAAGGAGTCATAAAAACCGGAAATTATCGTCTAAACTATTACAATGACAACAAAGTTTTTTACCAAAAAAAACTTAAAGAACTTATCTGTTTCAAGGATAATAAAACAATACTCTACGCACCGACTTGGAAAGATGATGAAGATTCTTCTTCTTTTGAAGGGGCAATAAAACAGATCATGAAAACCCTTCCTGATCATTTAAACCTGCTGATTAAACCTCACCCTAACTTGTTTTCATCTCCAGAACTTTTTGAACTCTTTTTATATCAATTTCCAAGCAAGAAAAACGTAGCCATTCTCCCAGATTTCCCCCCTGTTTATCCTGTTTTAGACTTGGTGGATATTTATCTCGGAGATATGTCATCGGTTGGCTACGACTTTTTATCCTTCAAAAAGCCGATGTTCTTTTTAAATACAAACAAAAGAAATCCTAAAGAAGACAAAGGACTCTACCTCACGCAGTGTGGAACCGTGATTGAACCCGAAGATTACGAAAACATCTTTTCGATCATTGAAAAGACAGACCCTTCACTATTTGAAAAAATCCAAAACACCGTTTATGATCAAGTCTTTGGGGAAGAAGAAGATTTTAAAGAAAAAGTAATGAAAGTTTATGGAAGAAAATTCGAATACTCCTAATGCTTGCGGCATGTGCTTAGCTCCTGGCGATTCAGTAAACCACTTAGATCATTTAGCTCCGATTGCTTTCTTTATGAATGTTCCAATGGTGATCGATGAAGAACTTCTTATTGAAACAATGGAAAGGTATTACCCTCAAGTTGAAAATGTTTATGTGGATCATCACGCTAAGATTTTGGAAACGATTGCCACCAATTTTGATTTTCTTTTTGTTTCTTGCTCAAATTATCGTGCGGACCTTTCTCCACTTTTTGAAATCATTTTCAGAAAAAAAATTCATTTTTGGTACTGTCCTCATGGAAACTCTGACAAAATGTACAAGCAGTTTGAAAACCAATCTTTTGTTTTTATTTATGGAAATCAGATGAAGGAGCGGTTAAAGGAAGCTGGATATTATGACACCTATGATGGAATTGTTAGAACAGGAAATTATCGCCTTTCATTCTACAAAAAATATGAAGAGTTTTATGACAACTTAGTTGAAGAAGAAGTCTTTTCAAAATTTGAAACAAAACAATCGACAATTCTTTATGCTCCTACATGGGTTGATCAAGAAAAAAACTCTTCTTATTTTGATGTGGGCCTTTCTATTATTGATCAGCTTCCCGACCATTATAACTTGATCATTAAAATACACCCTTGGATGGTCCATCAAAAAGCAGGGCATGTCGCGCATATCGAAGAACGTTACAAAGATAAGCCTAATGTTGTTGTTCTTCCTCTATACCCTTTAATCTATCCTCTTCTCAAGCGGACAGACATCTACTTAGGAGATTTTTCCTCAGTAGGCTATGACTTTCTGTACTACAACCGTCCTATGTTTTTCTTTGAACCGAAAAACCGCATTAAAGAGCGCTCTTATTCTAATCACCTTCATCACTGTGGAGTTGTAATACCAGAGTCTTCCTACTCATCTCTCTTTACTTTCATGGAAAACCATCTAGAAATCCAAGAGACATTAAAAGATGCTCGCAAAAGAACATATGATGACGCTTATGGTGAAGAGCGCGACTTTGATGTGATCAAGCAAGAAGTTCTGGAAGTTTTAGCTGGGGCGTGTCCTTAAATTCAGGGATATAGACTACTGCTCAAAAACAAAGCGGTTGCCAACCTTCATCAGGAGAATATCAAACAGAATAGCAAAAAATGCTGCAGGAAGAGTTCCCGCAAGGACAAGATTCCATTGCATGGTTCGTAGTCCCTGAACGATTAAGTCTCCTAGTCCTCCTGAACCCACCAAACTGGTTAATGTGACCATCCCAATCGTGGAAACAAGTGCAATACGAACCCCATTGATCAGTATAGGAAGCGAAAGGGGAATCTCGATATAGAACAGGACTTGTCTTTTCGTCATTCCCATTGCGCTTGCAACATTTTTTACATTTTTACTTACCTGATCGATTCCAGAGTAAGTACTTGTAAGAATTGGAAGAAGGGCATAAAGAACAAGGACCAAAACAGCAGGCAGCGTTCCAGTTACTGGAAGAGGAAATAAACTTCTTACGGCTACAAGACAAACAATCATAAGAGCAATCAAAGCAAGGCCAGGAATTGTTTGTATAATGGCAACTAAGCGCAAAACATAAGAAGCCCCTTTTCCTTTGGATCGACCCAAAAAAATTCCAAGAGGAATCGCAATCAGCATCGCAATAAACAAAGAGAAAAACGTCAGCTCGATATGCTCAAGAGACTTTTCTAAAATAATTTTCATTGAGTCATTTTTGGTTGATTCATTAATAATTCCAGAATGTGATCTAGTAATTTTTCTTTTTTGACTTCTCCACGATAGGAACCTTCAGAAAGCACTGGGAGTTTCTTTCTTCTTGATTCTTTAAACGAATCGAGTGCTTCTATTAAAGTTGTTTTAGGGGAAAGTTTGGGTAGCTTTACATTAAGCTCTACTTTACTCGGTTCTATGCAGTCATGAATTGTTTTGGTAAGAAGGGACAGTTGAAAACGGTGCCTACCTAAAAACTGGTCTGCAAATGCGCTTGGAGGCTTTTCAACAAATGCTTTTGGCGTTGCTATTTGAACAAGCTCTCCATTATCCATCAATGCAATACGATCTCCTAGAGTAACCGCTTCAAATAGGTCGTGCGTAACAAAAACAACTGTCTTCTTTATTTTAGATTCTAATTCAAGAAACTCTTTTTGAGTTTGCTCTCTTGTAATAGGGTCTAAAGCTCCAAAAGGTTCATCCATTAAAATAATTGGAGGATCTGCAGCTAAAGCTCTAGCTACTCCAATTCTTTGACGTTGTCCTCCACTTAGTTTTAACGGATGTCTTGTTAAAAAATGAGAAGGATCAAGCCCCATCATATCCATGAGCTGATCGACCCTTTGTTTGATCTTTTTTTCGTCCCACTTTAAAAGCCTAGGAACAATCGAAATATTTTCCTCAACAGTCATATGAGGAAAAAGTCCAATTTCTTGAACAGCATACCCAATATTTCTTCGAAGAGTAATGGGATCGATGGAAAGAATGTTTTTTCCATTAATTAAAAGCGTCCCAGAAGTTGGGTCCAATAGTCGATTAATTAACTTTAACGCTGTTGTTTTTCCGCTTCCACTTTTTCCCAGAAGAACGAGAGTCTCTCCTTCCTTAATCTCAAGCGTCAAGTTTTTAAGCGCCTGGACCTTTGGTCCAAATCGTTTCCCTACTTTTTTGAAATGTATCATTACAATTCCTCTTGATCAATGAGCGAGGGCAGAACAGTAACATCTAAAAGGTTGTTTAAGTTTCCGGCACAAAGTTGTGCTTCAATTTCAAAGGAAGGACTTCCTTCTTTTAAGGGAGCAATTTTCGTCACATGAGCAACAGGAATATCTTTAGGAAAAACACCATCCATTCCCGTTGTTACAAGCAAATCTCCTACATCAATAAGGGGGGTAAAATTTTCATCGTTTAATTGGTCTAAAGGTTTTCCGCTTCGTAGTTCAAGAGAGGGTCCTTCTTCATCGGCAAAATCATAATTGAAACCGACACCTTTTAAGACTTCAGAACGACCTCTCCAAAGGGGACTACTACTTCCCATCAGCTCCCCTTTTGCTAGAAAACGTTCAGGAGCTTCTTCTTGTAAACGCTCTAAAAGATTATTAAGAACAACAAGTGTTTCTCGCGGTTCTTCTCGCAAAGCAACTTGATGTAAAACCTGCTTGACAAGGGCTGCAAGTTCTCGATTTTCTTGTCCTCCACGAGCAACTCTTACAGAAGGAATCAAAGAAGCGTCTGTGAGGAGGCGCACTCGACTTTTACGATTCCCTACAAATTCAACCATTCCAATCAAATAGGGTCCTTTTAGTACGGGACTTCCAACTGAAACAACCTTTTCATGAAGCTTCGTGTTTTCTAACTCTCCAGCATTAATCCAAAGGGTAGAGCTCCATTCAGAGGGATCACGATAAATCACCTCAGCAGAGATAGAAAAAAGCTCCAGTTCCAATTGTTTTTCTGCAGCGACTTTTCGCCGTTTGTAAAAAGAAAGGTTTTTCTTTTCATCAAGAGAAATGATCTCTTTAATTTTTTTTATTTGGTTTTCAACTCTCTCTTCAGAAAGAAGGCGTCGACGTAAAGATTCATTTTGTTTTTTCAATAAAAGGTTTTCGACTTCAAGAGACTCTACCTGCTCTTTACTTTTGCGAGGAATAGATGGAGGAGAAAAAGAGGCGCGTACATAAGCACTTTCTCTCCAAAAACCTTTGGAAATTGCACCAGCACTACTGCGCATTCCTTGTACAAGGATTCCAGGGAGATAAAAAAGAGAAAATAAAAAGAGCCCTAAAAAAATATAGGGGCGATAGCTTTTTTTTCTCATCCTTTGGTCTTAAGTATTGCCTCAATTACGTAGGGTAAGTTTTTTTCATTAAGTCCAGTAAGATTGATGCGTCCACTGTGAGTTAAATAAACCGCATACTCATCAATCATTCGGTCTACATGTTCTGCACTTATTCCTAGCATCGAAAATAAACCGTACCTTCTTTTTAAAAAACCAAATTTATCTTTTCCAAATTGTTTCCCTAATGCATCGACAAGCTCATTTTTCATGACAGTAATTCTTTCGCGCATTTGTTGTACTTCTCCTTTCCACATTTCAACAAGACCTACGTCTTGCAGAATCGTCGTAATGATTCCTGCCCCATGGCGAGGAGGGTTTGAATAATTTACCCGCGCAAGGCGCTTGACAACACTTGATAAATTTTGAGAAAGTTGCTCATTTTTTGCGATGATGGATAGACATCCGATTCTCTCACCATAAAGACCAAAATTTTTAGAATAAGAAGCTGCTACGAACATCTCGTGCCCCTGATTTGCAAAATACCGAATTGCCCACGCATCCTCCTCAAGGCCGCGACCAAATCCCTGGTAAGCAAAATCAAAGAAAGGAATGAGCTTTTTCTTTAATAAAAAGGTAGAAAGTTCTTTCCATTGAGCATCTGTTGGATCACATCCTGTTGGGTTATGGCAACATCCATGTAAAACCACAACACTATTTTCTGGAGCGTGAGAAAGAACATCGAGCATCCGCTCGAAGTCTAACGTGTGTGTTTCGTAGTTATAATAGGGATAGGTTTCTATTTCCATTCCACACGCTTCAAAAATTCCTCGATGATTAGGCCAAGTCGGATCTGAAAGGTAAACCTTTTTTGTGACTTCGCGCGCTAAAAAGTCACCCCCTAAACGGAGCCCTCCCGTTCCTCCTATTGTTTGCGCACCAAATAGAGTTCCTCTTGCTTTTTTATAAAAATCTTCTCCAAAAACTAACTTTTGGGCTTCCTCAATAAATGCTTGATCCCCACCCATCGAAAGATAAAGTTTATCTTTTTCGATTTTTTCGAGAACTTTCTCTGCTTCTTTGACAGAGCGCAGCGTACGCGTTTCTAAATCTTCATCACGAAAAATCCCCACTGTCAAATCGACTTTATTTGGATTTTTATCTTTTTTAAAACGGGTACCAAGACCAAAAATAGGATCAGGTGGGAAAGGAACAACGTTTTCAAAAATGCTCATGACAGCTCTCCTTTATTAAAGATAACCTTTCATTATGCCTTGTCGTTGAAAAAAACTCCCGAACATTTTACCATAGATAGGCTTTGGGGCGTTAGCTCAGTTGGTAGAGCGCAACAATGGCATTGTTGAGGCCAACGGTTCGACTCCGTTACGCTCCATTTAAAATTCTATACCTGCTCTAAGCGTTCCACCATAAAAGGTTAAATCCTCAGCATAACGGATGAGTTGAACGCGAAAATGATTTGAGACATTGTTTTCGATTTCTACAGATTGATTTTGACGCCAAAAATATTCTGCCTCGTAACCTAAGCTCAAACTAAATTGCATCCATTTCATTGGAAAATCCCATTGAAGTCCCAGGAGAAAATGAAGGGTAGGAGTAAAAAGATGGGTATCTCCTTTCAAAGCTATTTCATTTTCGCTGTGTTTGACTTCAAAGTTTCCAAAGAGAAGAGATCCTTTAGTATCTGCAATAAAGGAAACCCCATAAAGAAGGTGCCACTTCATATTAAGCCCAATCATGGGCCCAACGCCAACAAATCGACACCGATCTTTGACTTTGGTATCAATATCAGCTCGGTAGATGACTCCTTGCCTTTGATCTATCCAAGTTTTCTTAACTCCTATCGATGTTCCTAATCCTAGAAGGCGGCTAAAGAAAGAGCTTTGATGAAGGTTAAGTTCAACATTGTCATAATCGATTTTATATTCGGAGCGAACATCTTGGGTAGAAGAAATCACTCCTCCCTTTAAGGAGATGAGTAATGAGGGAGGAACAACTCCTCTTCCTTCATGATCTTGAGTTCCAAAGTGAGTATAGGTTCCAATGACTTCCCATTTTACAATAGGAAGGCGAACACCAGCACCGATTCTATACCCCCAATCCCAATCAAACCTTTGGGTCTCTACTTTTCCTTTTTTCCCTGTCGCAAGATCGTAAACATATTCTGTTCCACCTACTTTTGCGTGCCAATAAAGCGCACTTCCAAATAGTTGAAACCCGACCCAACCCTTTTCAAACTCTCCAGATGTAAAGCTGGCACCAAATTTGCCACCTTCTGTGTGGGTACTCACTTGCCCCATTTCTTCTTCTAAAACAGCTACACGCTCTTCTAAATCATAGGCAAATAACGAAAAGGATATCAAAAAAGATAAAAGAAAAAACCTCATGCAGATAGTTTATGATAAGTAGAAATTAAGTACTAGCATGTAATCGAATCGGGTACTTTCTTCCGTTAAAAGAAAGAAATGCTGTTGCAAGCAAGCAAAGAGACATTCCACACAGGAGAACAAACGTTGGGCTTCCTGATTTTAGAAACAGAAAGGAACCTAGATAAGGGAAAAGAACTCCTCTTATACCTACAGCTAAAATATTAACAGAGCTATAAGGCGCGCTATCTTCTTCTTTAGAAAAAACGGGGCCGGACATTTTCCAACTTAGCTCACTACCTCCCTGCATCACCCCATAGGCAATATAAGCAATATAAATAATGGAGCTTGATGAGTGGGCAAAAATAAGAAGAAGGGGAAAGATCGCAGCCGCAAGGGTTACCACAGAACACAGAACAAAAATTCTAGAACGATTGAAAAATTTTACCCATAATGGAGAAGAAAGTGCAAACCCAATTCCTTTTAAAGCTGCAACAGCAGTTAAGACATCTGAATAAGAAAGATGTAGAACATTATTAAAGTAGACTGGCAAAACTGGCTGGAGAATCATCAGCCCTGCTCCTCCCAAGAAAAAACCCCATTGAAACTTTGCAAAATCTAACCGCTTTCTTAAAAGCTTCCAGCTACTTTTCCAGGGATTAATCAAGTGAGCAATTTTTTTCTCTGTTGTTGGAGGTTCTTTTTGATCAGGGGAGTGAATCTTAATTCTCTTGATCGGCCATGCAGATAGCATTCCAAAAACAGCTGCAACAGGGAAAAGGATGCGCCAAGATTCTGTCACATTGTCAAGGATTCCTCCTACGAACAGTGGAAGTAATGCAACTCCTAGATAATCAATAATTGACCCTATCGCGCAAATTTTGCTTCTCGATTCTTTAGGAACCTTTAGCTTCAAAACCTCCATCCAAGCAGGGATTGTCCCACGACAAAGGAACATATGAAAGCCTACAGCAAAGATGTAAAACCAGGGGTTATTGATAAATGGGAAAAAGAGAAATGGGCTAAACTTTAAAATATTTCCGAGTATCAAGTTTGAGATCAACCTTTCCCTCATTGCATGAACTCTTTGACTCCAATAAGGAGAGAAAAGAGAAGCGACCGGCTTAATCGCTATCAGAGTTGCCACCTGAAAAGGGGTTGCGTGAAGATCTTTATGCAAAATCACCGGAAGGAGATAAAAAAGCCCCCAAAATGGAAACGAAAGGATCCGAGAGATGACATAGGCCACCGCTGTGGAGTCTTTTATTGAAAATGAAGGGCTCTTATCCATGCAAACAGTTTAGAGCCTCTACCAATAAAAAAAAAGGTAGGAAAGATTTGATAACACTACCTAAATTATAAATACCCAGGGGAGAAAACCCCCGGGATTGTTTAAATCAAGAAACTAATTGAATTAACCTGCAGCTGTTTTAAGAAAAACACCCAGATTCAATGAATCATGATCAATAATATGGCGATGATACTCTGGTCGAGCTCTTACCATCATCCAAACATCAGATACCGATGATGCCCTTCCGCTATCAGTAAAATGATAGTTTCCACATAAAATTTTAAATGTTTTTAGTGGAACTTGATCAATCGGAATGTATTGCTTTGGCGGCGCAAAAATAGTACCTAAAACTGAGCTTCCAACCTTATCAAACAGTTTCAGTAAGACTAAACTGTCTTTAGCGACACCATATAAAGCCCAACTATCAAGTGTTTTGTTGAACCTACCACCTATTCCCCAGTTAACAAGGGTCACAAATGGAGCAACCACAACTTTTAAAGAAATTTTTGCTGCTTGGATCCCAATAGCTACAAGATAAATAGGAATCCTAGCTAACATAGAAGTTCTTCCCGCAACATGTCTCCAGGCTTTATCCAAAAAAATATCTATTCTAGATTTAGGACCCGAAAAAGCCTCATAGTGTTTTTCAGCTTTTTCAGAAGACGACCCATTACTCTCATGAGTCTCTATCGATTCTAAACTAATATTAGAACTATTGCCAAATTCAAAATCAAATGGCACCATAATATACCTCCCACTTCAAATAAAATTGTAACAAAGGTTATTATTAAAAGTTAATAAAAAATCAATTTTTAATTAAATTAAAAAATAAGTGTCTAATTTTTAGTTATTTAAGAAATGTTGTTTTAAGCTTTTAATTTACAATGTTTTATATAAACGAATCACATCTAATTAATATTTAGATGGATAGACTAAAATTTGAGTTTATTTTACCACAAGAAACTAATTTTTAATTGGTTAAAAATCCAATCGCAGCTTAAAGGTTATCCCATAAAAGCTTATGTCTTCAGCCATTTTCTCAAAATTTAGGCGCGTGCTCTCTGTGGGTTGAGTAAATTCCCAATTAAACGGACTTAAGATTTGGTTTTCTCTCCAATAATACAGGACTTCATAGCCTAGTTTAAAAGAAATATAATACGTTTCTTTATGAAAATAATCAGACCAACTCATCCCCAAGAATAGATGAGAAAAGGGAACAAACCGTTTCATTTTTCCCTTTAAGCGAATATCTACATTGGTAGAGTAAATGTTAGGAGAGGTTTTTTCTTTCTCAACACCATCAAAGTAACAATAGAGAAGAGCTCCAGAAAACGCTCCTTCTAATTGAAAACCATGACCAATGAAAAGCGTTCCTTGCACCCCTACTCTAGGACCCAACCCGTCAAAATCAAAACGATTATAAACCCTATAATATTCTCCTATAAGATTCCCCTCTAGTTCTAAAGAACTAAAGTCGTACTTAACCTTATGTTCCTGTCTCATTCGAGTTCCTTTGAGTCCAATATGAGGACGAACGGTAAGAAGACGGCTCGCAAAAAACTTGCGCCCTAACTCAAAATCTAAGTTCATATAGGTTAGATCAAAAATGGATTTTGCTTTTTCAAAAGCCCCACCAAAAAAACCAACTTGGGAAACAAGAAATGCTGGAGGGTATTTAAAACAACTATCCCCATCGTGATTTTGATAATAGGTAAAATTCAAAAAAGTATCCCATCGATCATGAGAAATAATCCGACCAAGCCCTACCCGACCTCCAAGCTCCCAGCCAAATGAATTTGAACGGACCTTTCCATGTATTGGTGAATTAGGAAGATTTTGTCCTTCTCCTGTTGAAAAGACATAATCAGTTCCTCCCAATTTAGCGTCCCAATAGAGTAGTTCACCTGTCACATACCAGCAAAGATCTTCCCCTGATGGTTGGGCGGAAGAAAGTGAAAGGCCAAAGTTTCCCATGACATTTTGGGCTCCAACCTCTTTCATCTCTTTTTCAAGTTGTTCCACTCTCTCGTTAAGCCCACCATAAACAATCCTTCCTAACAAGAAAAAGAAAAGTAATCCTTTTTTCAACACTTTGTCCCCCTTACATGATATGTTTAGCATAATACATTGCTCCTAAAAGAGCCGTTTTATCATTCAAAACAATTCGAACTGGTATTGCTCCAAGAAGGTCAGAAAAACGCCCCTTTCTTTTGAAAGAGTCAATAAAAACGCCCTCTTTAAGAAGAGGTAATATCTTAGGAGCAATCCCACCACCGATGTAAACCCCTCCTAGAGCAAACATTTTTAAAGCAACATTCCCCGCTTCTGCTCCATAGATTGAAACAAAGAGTTCTAGTGCTTTTCTGCAAGCCTTAGAGTTTCCACTCAATCCTTTTTCTGAGATAAGTCGAGGCGAATCTCCTGAAGCAATCTCTTTTAAAACCGCTTCTTTTTCTTCTTCAACCTTTGTCTCCACAACAAACTGATAAACATTGTAAAGCCCAGGTCCTGATAAAATTCTTTCGTAAGAAACATGTCCAAACTTTTTTCTTAAAAACCGAAGTAGGCTATCTTCTCTTTCATTTCGAGGAGCAAAGTCGGCGTGTCCACCCTCACATGCGAATGGTATATTTCTTTTTCCATCAAAGAAAATTCCCGCTTCGCCAAGCCCGGTTCCTGCAGAAACAAGCGCTTTGTTTCCTTCGGCTTGCTTATCTCCTTCGTTAAGAATGAAAAACTCATCTTCTTGAAGCATGTTTAATCCATAAGCATTTGCTTCAAGATCATTAATGAGAGAAACCTTATTATTAGAAAGCTCTTTTGAAAGAACCTCACTTTCTACTAACCAGGGGAGGTTTGTTGCTTGACTTTTTCCTTTTTTCACAGGACCAGCAATCCCAAAACACCCCTTAGCTACCTTTTCATTCACCCCTTTTAAAAACTCTTTCACTATGAGTCTTAAATTAGGATATTTTTGACTTGGAAACTTTTGTTCTTTAAGACAAACCACTCTTCCTTGTTCTTCTTTAAAAAGAGCAAGGTGTGTTTTAGTTCCACCTATATCGCCTGCTAAATATGTCATTCCCTACCATTAGCATGTGACCATGAAATTGTCATCGAAATTTTACACATGATTCTAAAGGAAAAGAGATGTATAGTGAAGAAAAGCAAAGTTTATGAGGAATAAATATGACTGAACAAAATGAAGCAGCAAAGAAAAAAGCATTAGAACTCGCCATTTCACATATTGAAAAACAGTTTGGCTCGGGTTCTATTATGTCTCTAGGAGATCACTCATCATCTCGAGGAATAAGTGCTATTAAAACTGGTGCTCTTTCTTTAGACCTTGCCTTAGGAATCGGTGGAGTTCCCAGAGGGCGTGTTGTAGAAATTTATGGGCCTGAATCTTCAGGTAAGTCCACTTTAGCAACACACATTGTTGCAAGTTGCCAGAAAGAAGGTGGCGTTGCTGCTTACATCGATGCAGAACATGCGATGGACCCTTCTTACGCAGAAAAAATTGGCGTCAATCTAAACGATCTGATGATTTCTCAACCTGACTGTGGAGAAGATGCATTAAATATTGCCGAAATGCTAGCTCGCTCAAATGCTGTTGATGTGATTGTTATCGACTCTGTTGCGGCATTGGTTCCTAAATCAGAACTTGAAGGTGAAATTGGAGATTCCCATGTTGGACTCCAAGCGCGCCTGATGTCACAAGCATTAAGAAAGCTAACCTCAACCTTATCAAGAAGCAATACATGCGCTATTTTCATTAACCAGATTCGAGAAAAAATTGGCGTTATGTTTGGAAATCCAGAAACAACTTCTGGGGGAAGAGCTTTAAAGTTTTACGCATCCGTGCGAATGGATATCCGACGAACAGCAACGATTAAAGGGCCAGAAAATAGTGACATTGGTAACCGTGTAAAAGTAAAGATTGTGAAAAATAAAATGGCTCCTCCGTTCCGAATTGCTGAATTCGATATTCTCTTTAATGAAGGAATTTCAAGAATGGGTTCTATCATCGATTTAGGTGTAGAGCATGGAATTGTTGATAAAAAGGGAACTTGGTACAGCTATAACGAAAGGCGATTAGGTCAGGGAAAAGAAGCGACTCGAACAGAGCTAAAAAACAATCCTGACTTGGCTAATGAAATTGAACAAAAGATTTTCGAAAAGGTTCAAGGAAAACCTCAAGAAGAACCTGCTTTAGCATAGTCCTTAAGTAAATCTATTGTTTGCTGAAACTCGGGAGTTAATATCCCGAGTTTTTTCATTTTTAGAGAAAACGTTTCAATCTCATCACAAAACATTTCTTTTGCTTCTTTACTTCCAACTAGGTGAGCAATATTTAGCGATTCCTCATCATCCTGATCCACATCATCTAAGTCATCAGCAATTTGAAATGCCATTCCAAAGTGATAAGCGACTGCTCTTATCTTATCAACCTCTTCTAGAGCCCCACCACCAAAAATCCAACCAAAAACAAAGGAGATTTCAAAAAGAGTAATCGTTTTCTTGTAAATAATATCAAAAGCTTCATCAAGTGTTCTTTCTTGAGAATATAGATCTTTAAATTGACCTCCAGTGGCTCCAGAAATTCCAGCACACCGTGTTGCTGCATCTAGAGCAATCACACAGGTTTCATTTGCTCGATCTCTAAAAGGCTCTTTTTGTCTCGAAAGAACTTGAACACTCTGGAAAATTTTTTCATAGCCAGCAGAAATAAGAGCATAACTTGCTAAAAGAGCAACCGTCTCTCCAAACTGTTTGTGTAAAGCAGGCTTACTTCTTCTGTAGTCATCATTATCCATACAAGGAAGATCATCAGCAATCAATGATGCTGTGTGAAAATATTCAACGGAAAGACAAGCCTCCAGCACATCCAAATGATTACCAAGCGCTTTGGCAACCATCATAACAATTAAAGGGCGAATTCTTTTTCCCCCATTTAACAATGCATACTCACAAGCATCACGAAGCGTATTTTGATCACCCAAACGGATAATATTTCGTTTCAAAAAAATCTCAAAATCTTCTTTTAGGGGTTTAATCAATGAAGTATTAGGTTTGATCAGCTGTTTTAGCATTATTTATTGTCCTAAGATTTGATTTTTGAATTGACGTGCAAGCTCTTGAATAAGTTTTTTTTCTTAATAAAACTCCAGGATTAATGACAGTATTGCAACCAAGTTGAGAGCTATCGCCTAAAATAGTTCCGAACTTCGTTATCCCTGTTTGATAGGTCTCTCCTTCAACCTCTACAACAACCTCTTCTTTGTCCAAACGAAAGTTTGCACAAATCACCCCGGCTCCAATATTGACATGGTTCCCTAAGATGGAATCGCCAACGTAATTAAAATGTGGGGCTTTCGAGTCATTTAAAAAGATAGCATGTTTCACTTCTGTCGAGTGACCAACCACACAGCGGTCTCCTGTTAAAACATATCCTCTAAGATAGGCACCATGTCTGATTTGGCAGTTTTGGCCTATAACACAAGGTCCTTCGATATAAGCTCCTGGTTCAATAACAGATCCCTTTCCTATAGAAATACTTTCTGCATTAACGAGTGTTACATTCGTTGGAATTGGACACTCTATATGACCAAGAGTTAAGGAATCTAAGTAACTTCTAAGATTTTTTAAGCTTTCCCAAACTGGCAAGTCCACATGAAAGACTTTCTTGTGAGAGAAGGCTTTCAAGTCAAAAAATCTTTCCGGCTTTAGCACTAAATCATACCTATCTTAAGATAAAGAGAAGAGAATATATTAATAGGTATTTTTCTTCATCTTCTTCAGCTGTGGATTTGTCAATAACCTTAAATTTCTATAGATAAAACACACTGTTCATGATCTGTTAAAAAAACGGTCATACCGACGATTTTTATTTGATAACTCTTAAATGAACAATTTTTGATCAATTTGTCGACGGGTTATCAACAACATTTTCAACAGAATTAAAAAAAAATTCTGGGTGAGAGGATTCGAACCTCCGACCCCTTGCACCCCATGCAAGTGCGCTGGCCAAGCTGCGCTACACCCAGATCAGCGTACTAGGTTAAAGAGCAAGACACCTTTCTGTCAATCTTGTGAGAAAAAATCTCCCATGGTAACCTTTTTCCATGATGTTAATAGAAAAAAGTTGGCATGATTCTCTGAAAGAAGAGATCAATAAACCTTATATCCTTGATCTAAAGAAATTTTTAGAGGAAGAAAGAATAAAGGGTGAAAAAATATTTCCTCCAGAAAACGAAGTTTTTAATGCCTTCAAGCAAACCCCTTATGATCAAGTTAAGGTCGTCTTAATGGGACAAGATCCCTATCATGGTGAAGGGCAGGCACACGGTCTTTGTTTTAGTGTCCAAAAAGGGGTGGCCCTCCCTCCATCTCTAAAAAATATCTATAAAGAAATGGAGCAGGATATAGGAATTCCTCCAGCCAATCATGGGTGTCTTCTTAATTGGTCAAAACAAGGGGTGTTGATGTTGAATGCCACACTTACTGTGCGTAAAGGTGAACCGAAGTCTCACTATGGTAAGGGGTGGGAATTATTTACCGATGGTGTTATTCGAAAGCTTTGTCAGAGAAAAGAGCCTCTTGTCTTTATTCTTTGGGGAAAATCGGCAAAAGAAAAGTGTGAAAATATTTTAAATACCATGGATCATCCACATGCAATTTTAACCTCTGCACATCCTTCTCCTTATTCAGCAGCAAACTTTTTTGGTTGCCGCCACTTTTCAAAAACGAACGAACTGTTACAAAAATGGGGAATCCCCCCAATTAATTGGTCATTGGATGGATAAAGAAGATGTAAAACAAAAAAGCTCGCTCTTTTCAGTCTTCTTTACTTTTGCTGTAGATAATTTAGGGGCAACCATTGTCTTCCCTATTTTTGCTCCTTTATTTCTAGATCCTTCAAAAGGACTTTTAGGCGCCGATGTTTCCCAGGCCTATAAAACAACCCTTTTAGGGTTTTTTTTAGGGATCTATCCCTTTATGCAATTTATATTTGCTCCTATTTTGGGAGAGTATGCAGATCATCATGGAAGGAAAAGAGCCCTTCTTTTAACAACATTCCTAACATTTATTGGTTACGCTCTAAGTGCTTTTGGAATACATCACCACTCTCTTTTTTGGATCTTTTTTGCTCGTCTAATTATGGGGGTAGGAGCAGGAAACCTATCGATATGTCTATCTTCCCTATCTGATTTAAGCCCGAGTAAAAAGAAAAAAATTCGGTATTATAGCTATGGTTCTGCAATCGCAGGCCTAACATTTATTTTGGGTCCTTTCGTTGGAGGAAAACTTTCAGACCCCTCTATTTCTCCTGTATTTGACTCTTCATTTCCCATGGTTATTGGAGCGATGTTAGGCTTGATTAATGTTCTCTTTATCCTTTTTGCTTTTGCAGAAACATTGAAAACTCCCTCAAAAAAACCATTTGATTTGATAAAGGGAATTCACAATATCCAAACAGCTTTAAGAACAGAGTCGATTCGTCCCCTTTATCTCATCTATTTCTTTTTCCTTTTTTCATGGAACATTATCTTTCTTTTTGTGCCGGCTTTTGTCGTTGAAAACTTTCATCTTTCTAACTCAGCAATTGGAGATATTTGCGCTCTTTTAGGTGTGTGCTGGATTTTTGGAACAGGGGTTCTTCACCGAATCTTTTATCATGCTGTAAACCCTAAATGGATTCTTTTAACCTCTTTCCTACTTTTTTCTGCTCTCGTTGTTTTTATTCCTTACCCCCACTTTTTAAAGGGTTTTCTTCTTTTGTTAGGAAGTTGCACGATACTGTCAGGCCTTATTTGGTCCATTTGTACAAGTGCAATTTCAAATGCAGCGCCAGATCATATTCAGGGAAAAGTATTGGGGCTAAGTCAGTCAATGCTTTCAATTACAATGATGCTTTCCTCTATTTTAGGAGGCCTTTTTCTTCACGCACATTCTTTGATCCCCTTTGTTTTTTCTAGTCTATCTTCTCTTGTTGCAGCTGCGATTCTTCTTAGGATAAAAATTGAATGAGCTTTAATTTAGAAGAAAAGATTGCCTCTCTTTGTACTCCTTACAAACAAAAGGAACTTCTAAGGGCTTCAGAAGATCTTTCATCGCGTTACCAGACTAAGAAAAGTCACAATACAGATCTTCATCGTATTGTATATTTAGCAACACGTATGCCTGCTACGTATGCTGTGCTTAAAAAAGTTTTTTCTGAGATTTCTGTTCCTAAAACGATTCTTGATTGTGGAGCTGGTCCGGGAACTTCTATTTGGGCTCTTTGGGATTTTTCTATTTCTTCTCTTACACTTTTAGAAAAAGACTTTGAGTTTGTAAAGCTAGGAAAAAAACTCTTCGATGTCCCACCATTTGAAGTGAATTGGAAAACTCAAAGCTTTTTAACCTTTAAGGAAAAAGCAGAACTTATCTTATTTTCATATTCTCTCAACGAAGTTCCCCAAGAAACACTTCCAGAAGTGGTTCAGAATGCTTATAATCAAACAGAAAACTTTATTATTATCGTTGAGCCAGGAACACCCGATGGTTTTGAAAGAGTGAGGAAAATAAGGACGCAGCTTTTACAGTTAGGAATGTCTTTACACGCCCCCTGTCCCCATCATGAGATTTGCCCAATGGTTTCTCCTAATTGGTGCCACTTCTCCGCACGCCTTCCGAGAACCTCGCTTCATCGCACTTTAAAAAAGGGAGCCCTAGGACACGAAGATGAAAAGTATTCTTATCTCATCGCTTCAAAAGAGCCCCACAATCCTCAAGGAAGCCGCGTTTTGCGCCATCCTATTATTAGAAAAGGGCACTCAATTGTGGACCTTTGTACAAGGAGTGGTTTGCAACAAAAAACCATAACAGGTAAGGAAAGAAAAAAACTTTCTTGGGGCAGCTTGATAGACCAATCCTGAATTAAAGATTAATTCTTGATTAGGTTTATTTTTTTTTGCCGAATATAATCTTGTTCATCCCAAAAAGGAACAACCTCTTGGTTTAGTGTTTTCTTCAGTGTTCTTGATGCTTGAAAGTGGATGAAGAAAGAGTTTTTAAGTTCCTCTTCATTTTGAATTTTTGTAAAAATACGACAATAACAACTATCGAGAAAGTGAACTCTAACATCAGCTTTGAACAGAACGTTACGCAATGAAATTTGATCCCACGGTTCTGGATCTTCTTCTAAAAGACGCTCTGTTTCTTGATCCCATTTTTCGATGAGTGAAAAGGTTGCAGGAGTTGGGTAAAATAAAAGGGTTCCTGAATTTACCTTAGAAGGGTGGTTTTCTGGAAGGGTAGGATTGCTATGAAGAGCTACATCGGTTTCTAGCGTTTCAAAGAGTGTAGGTTTTTGATAAACAATTGCATCAGCATCAAGCCAAAGGACGGGCTTTTGTAAGTCGGAAAGCTTTTTTAAGATATATTTGGGTTTAAAACAGCAGTTTTTTTCCCATGAACCAAAGTTTGGCATTGGGTCAATTTCATAGGGAAGGTTAAACTTTTCACAGGACGTTGCTAAGTCTTCTGCTTCTTTTTCGTAGGGAGTATTTTCTGTATAGAATGAAATTATTGTGGGAAACATGTTTCAAGAATCTTTCTTTTTTCTGTTGTAACTTTTTCATTATCCCAAAAAGGGATGATTTCATGGTTGAGAACCTTTTTTAAGGTGCGTGATGCTTGAAAATGGACAATGACAGCATCTCTAGCCCATTCTTCTTTAACAACAAGATCGTGGGTCGTAAAATAGGGTGTAGAGAGGTTAAAAATTTCTGCATTACTTTTCAAAAGAAGATCTTTTAAAGCAACTTGATCTGGGAACTCTTCATCTTCTGGACTCTGACAAGCTTTAAGCCATTGATTTAATAGTTCTTTTCCCTTCTTTGTGTTGTTGAAGAAAACGGTTCCTGTAATCATTTTACAGGGGTGTAGATCGGGAAGTTCTTCAATGATGCAAAGACCTATATCAGCTGTAATAGTTTCCATCTGTTTCGGCCACCGCACAAACACCCCATCGGCATCAACCCACAAAAGAGGACCTTTGATTTTCTCCATTTTTTCTAAAATAAACTGAGGTTTATAGCAGCAGTTTTTCTCCCATGACCCTAAATTTGGAATCCCGTCAATCTCATAAGGAATCCCAAATTTTTCACACGAAGCAATGAGATGTTTGATTTCATCTTCGTAAGGGGTGTTTTTAGTGTAATAAGAGACGACTGTAGGAATCACCTAGACCTCAATATTTGGAATCACAACATCTGTGGTTAAATGCTTTTCTAACAGAGGTTCAACATCCAACTTCAGAAATTCGATCACTTGTTCTTTAGACCTTCCAATAAGGTTGTTTATCTTTAAAAGATCTCCTAGATCTTTTTCTTCAAGACCAAGTGTATCTAAAAGTTTTTTTAAAAGATCTGGAGTTTCCCCTGTTTCTTTTTTGATTTGTGTTGCTTCTAAAGAAAGTTTTCTAAAAATCTCGTGTGTTTCTTGTCGATCTTTTCCATTTAAAGTAGCAGCAGCAAGTAGAGGTTCAGTTGCAATAAAGGGAAGATGGTTCTTGATATGTGTTTCCATCAGTTTCGGATAAACTTTGAGACCGTCAATAATCATGTAAAGCAAGTTGATAACACCGTCTGCAGCAAGAAAAGCTTCTGGAATGGCTATACGCCTATTGGAGGAGTCATCAAGAGATCGTTCAAGCCACTGAAGGGCGGTATTATCTGCACCGTTATGCCACAGGTTAATGATAAGACGCGAAAGACCGCAGACTCTTTCTGAGAATATCGGGTTTTTTTTATAAGGCATCGCAGAAGAACCGACTTGTTCGTTTCCAAAAGGTTCCTCTACTTCCCCAAGATGAGAAAGAAGGCGTAGGTCGGTGGCACATTTATGAGCACTTGTGGCAATCCCAGATAATAGGGAAAGGATGCGTTGTTCTTGTTTTCGTGGAAACGTTTGACTGCTCACTAAATAGGATTTTTTAAAGCCCATTTTTTTAGTAATGAAATCATCAAGAGCAATCACTTTTTGATGGTCGCCTTCGAAAAGGGTAAGAAAAGAGCCACTTGTTCCAATGGCACCTTTACAGCCTAAAAAAGAAAAATCCTCCATCAAATAAATTAGATCTTTAAAGTCTGTGACAAAATCTTGGAGCCATAAAGCGCTTCGTTTTCCAAAAGTTGTAACTTGTGCAGGTTGAAAATGTGTATAGCCTAAGCAGGGGGTATTGCTTTCTTTTAACGTTAGATGATTGAGCTTTTCAATCAGGAGAATGAGTTTATTTTTAAGGAGCTGCAGGGCTGTTTGGTAAGCAACCAGATCGCCATTATCCATCACATAAGAGGATGTAGCTCCCATATGAATGATCCCTTTAGCTTTGGGACAATCATCGCCATACGCTTTAATATGGGCCATCACTTCATGGCGTAAGTTTGATTCGTATTTACGAACTTTTACAAAATCAATGGTATCAAGATTATTTCTGAGCTCATCGATCTGCTCATTGGAAATGGAAATTCCTAACTCTTTTTCCCCTTCTGCAAGGGCAACCCACAATTTTCTCCAGGTGCGGTATTTAAAGGCAGAGGAAAAAACTTCTTTCATCTCAGGACCTGCGTAGCGAGTCGAGAGAGGGGTTTCGTACACGAGAGCCATTATTTTAACAGTGCATTTATCTCTTTAACGAGAGCTTTAAGTTCAACTTTTTCATTGTGACTGGGAATGAAACGATCTTGTTTCATTAGTTTTTTTGCGCGGTTTAAAAGATCAAGCACCCCTTTCGTTTTATTTGGGTTTCTTTTGTCTTGTTTCGCTAGAGGAAAAGAGGTACGAAGTTTTTCTAAAAGCTCTGTTTTTGACTCACCCTTATACTCTTTGACAAATTCTACTTTTTTTTCTTGAGGAACACTACGACTTGAAAGACTATAGATGGCTTGCCTGGGCATTTCATCAACAATTCCTTGTAACTTTTTAGGTAAAGCAGTGTAAAGCTCATAATACTGCATAAAGTTATAGGGTGTCTGACGATTTCCATAAGTTTTTAAAAGCCAGTTGCTAAAAGCTCCGTCGCGGTATTTTTTAAAAAGTTCTTGAGCTCTCTTAATTCTTTCGCCATGCAAAATCACAGCTTGGTTACTAATGGCTTTAACTTCAGATGTAATCGTTGAAAGAAATTTTAAATCTTCAGAGATGTTATTTTCATCTGTTTGATATTTTTCTAAAAGAGATTGAAGAGAAGCCCGTTCTTGATTGCTAATGGGGTTAACTTGAAAAGCACCGGAAAAATTAGTTAAAGGTGTTGCAGATGAGCGCTCAACAAGCTCATTCATTTTTTCTTTTTTTGCATGGCTCTTAAAACGTCCCATTAAGAGAGAGTTGAACTTAGACATTGTGACTCCACTTTTTCATCAGTCATTTTAGTTAATAATTCTTTTGTGAGCTCCAAATAATCTTCTGCGGCCCGGCTCTTTGGTCTTGTCACAAAAACCGGTTTGCCATGTATGGAGGCCTCAGAAACAGCGATATCTCTTCGTACTTTTGTCTGCAAGACTTTTCCAGGGAAAGTTTCTTCAACAACTTCCAAGAAGTCATCATTATTTTTTCCACGCGCATTCCAAAAAGAAAGAGCAACCCCCAGAAGATGAAAGGGGTGCCGTTCAGAAATATAATGCATAAAGTAAGAAAGACGTTGAAGTCCCTTAATACTATAAAATTCAGGAGTTGCGCAAACGAGTGCATAGTCACAAGCGATCAAAGAAGATTCTGTAAGCCAACAAAGGGATGGGGGTGTATCGATAATGGCTATGTCATAGTTTAAGGGTTTGAGAATCTTTTTCAGTTTTTCATGAGAATAACGATCGGACGACAGGACGCCTGTCATTTCAACTCTTTCAAGCCAGGTATCAGCTGGAATTAAATCAACCATAGGGTGGTCGGTATGAACAATCACTTCTTGAATTGTTTTGTTGTCTTGCAAAACGGCGGCCATACTATCATGGTTATCAGGATCAAATCCTAAACCTGCCGTTAAGTTTGCTTGAGCGTCAAAATCGATCATTAAAACCCGTTTATTATGAAAACGGGCAAGAGCAGAACCGATATTAAGTGAAATTGAAGTCTTTGCAGTTCCACCCTTAAAACTACAAACTGAAATCGTTTTCATGATTCCTCCTTTTGATAAGGGGATGTCAGTTTACGCTCTTTATATTCTATTCTGCAATTTTTAAGGAAATCATCGATAGAGACTTCACCATGGACGACATTATCACGTGTTCTAAGCGCAATTGTTTTGTTTTCTACTTCTTTATCTCCGACAGTGAGCATGTAGTTCACCTGCTGAATTTGTGCATTTCGGACTCTTTTTCCAAGCGAGTCTTCTGATGCATCACAATCACATGTAAAGCCAGCTTCTTGAATCTTTTTCATGACCTCTTTTGCATAAGGAACATGTGCCTCAGCAACAGGAATAATCCGTATGGGAAGAGGACTCATCCAAAAAGGAAACTTTCCAGCAAAATGTTCAATGAGAATCCCTAAAAACCGCTCGATCGATCCGAAAATGGCGCGATGAATCATGATCGGTCTTTTTAATTCGCCATCACTATCCTTGTATTCAAGTTTAAACTTTTCAGGAAGAGCCATGTCAAGTTGGACTGTTCCACACTGCCAGCGACGACCAAGAGCATCATGAACATGAAGGTCAATTTTAGGTCCGTAAAAAGCTCCATCACCTTCGTTAATTTTATACTCTTCTCCCCATTCATCAAGAGCTTCTTTAAGTCCAGCAGTTGCGACTTCCCAATCTTGGTCCGTCCCAATTGATTTTTCGGGTCTTGTTGAAAGTTCAAAGGTATAATCTAAGCCAAAGGTCTGATAAATCTCTTTAACGAGTTCTAAAACCCCAAGAATTTCATCTTTAATCTGATTGGGTTTCATAAATAAATGGGCGTCATCTTGGTGAAAACTCTGGACACGGAAAAGGCCATTCAAGGCTCCTGAAGGCTCTTTTCTATGAACATGCCCAAACTCAGCAACACGTAAGGGGAATTCTCTGTAGCTATGAGAGCGTGCTTTAAAGTACAGCATACATCCAGGACAGTTCATGGGTTTGATTGCATAGGCCCGTTCATCATCAATTTCTACAGTGAACATATTTTCACGATAGTGTTCCCAGTGACCAGACAGTTCCCAAAGCTCTTTTGTCATGAGTTGTGGAGTTTTTATAATCTCATACCCTGATTTAAGATGGGTCTCTTTCCAATAATCAACAAGGTGGTCCCAAACAGCCATTCCATTGGGGTGAAAGAAAGGCATTGCTGGAGCTTCTTCTTTGAATGAGAAAAGGTCGAGTTTTGCTCCCAAAACGCGGTGGTCTCTTTTTTTGGCTTCTTCCAAAAGCCTTAAGTAATCTTTTAATTCTTCACGGCTAGGAAAAGAAATTCCGTAGATCCGAGTGAGCATTTCATTTTTTGCATCACCCCTCCAATAAGCACCCGAAGTTTTTAACACTTTAAAAGCTTTAATTTTTCCAAGCGTTGGGAGATGAGGACCACGACAAAGATCAAAAAATTCTCCTTGGCGATAGGCAGTAATGGGACTTCCTTCATCGAACCCTTCGATGAGTTCTTTTTTAAAAGGGTTTTTTCCAAATTCATCAATCGCTTCTTTCTTTCCTTTAAATGAAAAACGTTCGGGCTTGAGTCCTTCTCCAAGAATTTTTTTAATTTCTTTTTCAATTTTGCCAAAATCTTCTTCAGAAACTTCTAAATTAGCAAAGTCGTAGTAAAAGCCTTTTTCAATCGGAGGGCCAATCGTTGGTTGGGCGTCGGGCCATAACCTTAATACCGCTTGGGCTAAAACATGGGCTGAAGTGTGCCAAAAAACCTCTTTTCCTTCAGGAGAATTAAAGTCTAGGAGATGAACATCGTCCCCCTCTTTTAAAGGGGTGCTTAAATCACGAAGCTCTCCATTAATCGATGCAGCCAAAGCTTGGTGAGGCTCTCGCTGGTTCATTTTCTCAGCTAAGTCTTTTGCCGAACTCCCACTATCGAGTTCTAGCTCTTCCATTTCATATTTCACTTTCATGTATAAAAATTGTTTGTCGTCTTGTTTTCTAGTTTACAAGACGTTGTAAAAAAGGAAAAGAAATTGCTACAACTATAAAGTATGAAAACATTTCATTGGACAGTGATTGGTGCTGGTCCCGCAGGGATTGCTGCTGTGGGAAAGCTGATTGATAACGGTGTCAAGCCGCTAGACATTGCTTGGATCGATCCTACTTTTAAAGTGGGAGATCTTGGTGAAAAGTGGAGGAGAGTTTCGAGCAATACGAAGGCTAAACTTTTCCTCAGTTATTTAGAGGAGTGTCAATCATTTCGATTTGGAGTGGCTCCCGACTTTGAACTCAAACATATCAACGGGGAATCTACGTGTCTTCTCGGCGTTGTAGCCGACCCTCTTCAATGGGTCTCTGATCACCTCAAACTAGCTGTCCATTCTATTGAGGGAGAATGTCAGTCCCTTGTCTTAAAAAATAGACAGTGGGAGGTTTCTTTGGAAAAAGAAACTTTTAACTCCAAGAATGTGATTTTGGCTTATGGATCGATTCCTAAAAAACTGAGCTATCCCAATATCGAAGAAATTCCTCTAGAAACAGCGATCGATGATGAAAAAATTGTAGGTGTAGAAAATGATACAGTTGCTGTTTTTGGGTCATCCCACTCTTCAATGATTGTTTTGCAAAACCTCTTAAAGGCAAATGTTAAGAAGGTGATTAATTTTTATAACTCTATGACGAAGTATGCAGTGCTTTTTGATGATTGGATCCTTTTCGATAATACGGGTCTTAAAGGACACGCTGCCCATTGGGCTAAAGAAAACATTGATGGAACATGGCCACAAAATCTTGAGCGTTATCATATTTCAGATCCACACTTTAAAAAGCATCTCGCCTCTTGCAATAAGGTCGTCTATACCGTTGGATTTCAGCGCCGCTCTTCCCTAGAATTTCCTCAGGTGAGTGAAATCACTTATAACGATCGCAATGGAATTATTGCTCCTGGCCTTTTTGGATTTGGCATCGCTTTCCCAGAAAAAGTTGAGGATCGTTTTGGGAATGAAGAATATAATGTGGGCCTTTGGAAATTTATGATTTATATCAACAAAGCTCTTCCTCTTTGGATGAAATATGCTCCTTAAATATTTAGATCTAGCACGCAAATTTGTTGCCGGAGAAGAAATCGATGTTCAAGTGCGAAACCTTGTCTATCTTTCTTCAAAGGATGGAAAAACTCTGTTAAGTCGTTTTAAACTTCCTGTAGCCAATCCTTACATCGAAACTCTGATTCGAAAAACATTAAAAATTCCCAGCAAGCAAAAGCTTGAACATTCCCATTTAAAAGAAGCGGTGGTTTCTGCTCTTTTGTTCCCCTTAAGGCAAATTATTGGATCTTGTTTTGCAACAGCTCCGGCAATTTATATTCAAAATGAAAAACCAGAACGCCTTCTTCTCGATCTTTATGATCTCATGATGATGGGCAAGATGAAGAGGACTTTTGGAGGAGAAGAATATGTGGTTCCCATTAGCCCAAAATGGGGAGGAAGGGAAGACGATCATCCTCTTTTGCGAGTATGGGAATACACCATTGCATCGTTTTCAGATTATAAAACAACCTTTAGTCGCTGGAACCTTTACTCTTCTTTAGGGCTTGATCCCAAACACAAAGGAGGGCTTGGGGAATTTATTTATGCAACGCTTCAAGAAAGCCTTGATGCTTCCAATCAAGAAGTCGAAAAGCTCCATGATGATTATGCACGGGCTATTGATGAAGCACGCGTTTCTCAAGCTCTTTTAAGACAAGCAGATTCTCCTGACCGAATTCGTATGCGCAAAGCAGAACTTGAAGTACGCGCTCATCATGTAGACGTTTGCAGAGATATGCGAGATAAAGCGCACGAAAATGCCCAAGGTCTTTCTCAGTTTTTTCCTTTTGTCATTGAGCAATATTCCGAAAAATTCCAAGAACATTTTCTCGAAATTTTTGATGCTGAAGCGCACTATACCCATGAAGCTCTCTATGAAGATAGCCCCGCAGGGTTTCGCCTCGTTTATAAGCATGGAAGAAGTGATCCTGCAGCTTGGACTTTTATAAAAGATGAAAACGAGTTCTTTGATTCTCTCCGCCATTTCTTTATTGCTGTTGAACCCCAGCTATCTGCAGAATGTGAATGGGATGGGGGTGAAAAAGAATTGGAAGCTTTAACAACGAAGCTCGTTCATTTTATCGATACGAAAGGCTTTCATCAGTTTGCGCTTAAGAAGAAAAAACCTTGGAGTTATACCTCTGGGGGTTCTCTCCATACCCTGTTAAAAGGATACTTCATGATCGAGGGAGCGATCACAGAAGAAAAGCGCGCTATTGAAAATCCGATGGATCTCCTAACCTTTCTCCTAGAACTTCTTAAAGCTCTTCCTTACTCAGTCACAAAGCCTTTTGAAATCGATTCAGATGCAAGCCTTCTGATGTATTCTCCTACCCATGCTTTTCTCTTAAAGCCAGGTTTATCTTCTTTCAAAGATGGATGGCTTGACAAAGGGTTCACCTATACATGGATTCGAGATCATGTCATTGATCCTGCTAAAAATTATTATGAATCAGTTCGCATTGATCGAGAAGCTCAAACCCTTTTAGCGTCTAAAGTTCTCGAAGAAGAATTTTTTCCTCATGGCGCATCTCTTACCCTTCCAGAATTCCGCACCTACCTTGCAAAAAGGGCTCCAAAAAAAGAAGACGAGATCGATAAGCTCCTCTATCAATCATTCCCAACACACCCACCTCTTCTCTTTGGTGATACAAACTGGCTCGATTATGCCTTTGCTTTTGCTGTGAATCCTGCAACATTTGAGCTCGATCTCTATCGCATTTCTGCCGATGGAAAAAGAACTTATCCTATGAATGTTTGGCGCTCTTATCTTGATGGAACGACAAAACAAAATTGGGGCGTTCTTACTCGTCCCAGTGACTATGCAGGCGCCCCTCTTTCAGATCTCGCTCTCAAACTCAAAAGAATTTAGCAAATGGGATGATGTTTTCCATCAATTTGATGTTTTTTAGTTTTTTCTTTGGATTCTAGAGCTAGACAAGCATTTTCTATGTCTTCATAAAGGATGTCAGCCATATCGCGACTAAAGTTTTCGCGGACAACAACGCGCAAAAGAGCGATTTCTTGAGCATTTTCTGGCATGGTATAGGCAGCAATGACCCAACCTCTTTCACGAATTTTACTCGAGAGATCAAAGACCGTATAGTTTGTGATCGAGTCTTTAAGTTTTACAGCAACGATAGGAAGCATTTGTGCATTGTTAATCATCTCGAACTTTCCTGATTTTTCGAGTTTTTTTGAGAGGTACTGCGCGTTTGCTATGCAATTGGTCATGATATGAGTGTAACCTTCGCGACCAAGTCTCAAGAAGTTATAATATTGTCCCAACACAAAGACGGAATTGCAGGAAAAGTTTAATGTGTAAGTTGGCATCCAGCCTCCAAGATAATTTACTTTGAAGACAAGGTCTTCAGGAAAGTCTGATTCATCTCGGTAGATAATCCAACCAATTCCAGGATAAACAAGACCATATTTATGTCCTGAAACATTAATAGATTTCACTTGTTCCAGACGGAAGTCCCAAGCAAAATCAGGTTTTGTAAATGGAACAACAAAACCACCACTTGCTGCATCGATATGGAGAGGAATATCCCACCCTTTTTCTTTCCTAACTTTTAAAAGAAGATCATTGATTTCCTCAATGGGATCGGCTTGTCCTGAATAGGTGGTTCCTAGGATTGCTCCAACAGCAATAGTATTCTCATCGATTCTTTTTTCCACCTCATCAGGAGTGATCACATAGCGTCCTTTTTCTAGAGGGATAACACGCATTTCGACGTCAAAATAGCGGGCAAACTTTTCCCAACAAACATGAACCTCTGCTCCAAAAATGATATTGGGTTCCGCTCCCTTTTTTGCCCGTTTTTTCCATTTCCATTTATGGGCTAAAAGTCCCAACATGATTGCTTCTGAAGAGCCAACAGTTGCAGCACCAATCGACGTACATTCTTCAGGAGCATTAAAAAGTCTTGCGAGCATATTCACACACCGATTGTGAATCACTTCTGTTTGTGGATATTCATCGTGATCAATGAAGTTTTTATGAAGGTTTTCAGTAATCAGCCTTTCTGCTTCAGGCTCCATCCATGTTGTCACAAAACTTGCTAAGTTCAAAGAGGGGTTAGCATCCATGTTTAGTTCATCATGAATCAATTGATAAGCCGCGTTGGCAGGCATACTTTTTTGGGGAAGTTCATACTTTGGAATTTCTTCCTCAAAAAAGCGTGAGCTATATGTGGACGCATGTCCTTTTTCGGAATCCTTAAGTTGGGATAGGTTATTTTTCTTTGTTAGCATCTTGTAACTTCCATGAAGGTTTTCTAAAGTGAATGATTAGGATAGGGGCTCCCACAAAAATAATAATTCCACCAATCAGAAAGAAAACATAGAAAAGAGGATTTCCAATGGTGAGTTGGTCTGGAGGGAAGAACCCAACAACAATTGCAAAAAGCGCTCCTAGGATTCCCATGCCTGAAACAATCCACATCCCAAAATTCCCTCCAGGAATTTTGTAAGTCCGCTTGACATCAGGTTGAGAATAGCGAAGGCTAATCGCTGCAGCATAAAGGAGTATATACATGATTAAATAAAGCATTGCTGTGAGCGCTGTTAAAAGGAAAAAAGCAGTGCTTACTGTTGGCATCAACAGAAAAACCAGAGACAATATGGTAACAATAATTCCTTGGATGATCAGAATATGTGTCGGGACGTTGTTTTTATTTTTCGTTTCTAGAATAGGAGGAATATCTCCTGCTTTTGCAGTTGCAAAGAGACCTTTACTCGGGCCCACAATCCAAGCGGCAACTCCACCTATTGAACCAAAAGCAACCAAAAGTCCGATGATGGGGAGAAGCCACTGAATTGAGTAAAGTTCAAAAAGTTCTTTAAACCCTTGCATAAGACCAGCTGTTAAACTGATTTTAGCTTGAGGAAGAACAGCAGAAATCGCAAGAGAGCCTAATGTAAAGATCACTAAGATAATAATAGCTGCTAAAAGGATAGCTTTTGGATAATCTTTTTTGGGATCTTTTACTTCGTTTGCATGAACAGCAGAAACTTCCATTCCTGCAAAAAGGAGAACAACACCCGCTAAGAAGGAGATACTTTTAAAGTTTGAAAAGTCTGGAAAAAAAGCTTCAGGATTACTCATAAAAGCTAGAGGTTTACCCATAAAAAACCAGGCAAACCCAAGTGCAATAATGAATAGCCCAGGAAAAATCGTTCCACAAATGACACCTAAAGAACTTAAAAGACCCGAGGCGACAACACCTCGAAAGTTAATCAGTGTAGCACCCCAATAGACAATTAAAATCACCGCAACGTTAAACCACTTACTGGCAGCAAGAGAAGGGTCGAGAAATAAATAAGAAAGAGCCCCAGCAGCAAATGCAAGAATGGTTGGATACCAAATCACATTTTGGATCCACTGAAGCCAGATTGCTGTAAATCCAGCATGATCTCCAAAGGCCTCTTTTACCCATCGATAAACTCCACCTCCTTCTGGCCATCCTGTTGCAAGCTCAGCAGAAACAAGAGAAGTAGGGATTAAAAAGACGATTGCAGAAAAGGCTAAGTAAAAAAGTAGGGTGAGGCCTTCTTTTGCCATCATTGGAAGTCCCCGTAAACTCATGATTACGGCAACATTCATCATAGATAGCAAAAAGACACTTAAATGTTTTTTCATCATTATTTCGAAATAAACTTCATCGTTGAGAAATTCAATATCTTTTTTTTTCTCGCTATCGTATTTTTATCGATATGAAAACATGGACGCTCCTTTTTACTCTTTTATGTACGCCCTTATTTGCACTTTATAATGGTAATCCCTCTCTACCTGATATGCCCGAAGTTGGAATTTGGATTTCTAATGATGACTGGTGGGGCATCAAACTGGGTTATGAATGGGATAATGTTTTTGAAAAAAGAGTAAAGGTAAAGGAGCGGAGTTCAAGTGTTCGTGAACGATTAGATCGTTATTTAACAAGAAAAAATGAAGGGGTTTTGACCTTTAATGTCAGTGATCGTTTTGAATTTTATGGCAAATTGGGAGTAATGAAATTAGATCTTTCTCAAAGACCAACAAATAGGATCAAGCTTGATTACCGCACCGATAATCAATTCCTATGGGGAGCGGGAGGACGCATTATCTTGGTTTACTGGGAGGAAATGGTGTTGGGTGTCAATGCCCTCTACTCCGGATCTTTTATGCATATCAATGAGATTAATGAAAACAGCGCGCCAAGAAAAACATCAGGTGCTCGTTTTAAGTACTGTGAATGGCAAATTGGAATGAGTGTTTCTAGAGAAATTGGCATGTTCAATCCTTACATAGGTCTTGCTTATTCCTCATTCAATTCATCTTTATACAACATTCCAAATGACCCAAATTTTTCGATGAAAATTGCCGATGAAGATTTAGAAATGCGAGATCCTTTTGTTCTGCTGATTGGAGTGGGATTAACAAAAGGAAAGAATGTGAGTGTTAATTTAGAATCACGCCTGATTGGTGAAAAGGCAATAAGTCTAAATGGCAATGTACGGTTTTAATTTCCTAAAAATTATTTCTTGACGGACCCTTAAATTATTCCTACAATCCGTTTGTTATGAAACGATGGATATTTCTCTTATTCCTATCTCCTAAACTTTTTGCTCTTTACATGGGCAACCCGTCAGCTCCTGAGATTGTTCATGAAGGATTTTTCTTTTCCGCCGAAAATTGGTTAGCAATCAAAGCAGGATATCAACGAGATTGGGTTTTTGATCGGAATATGAGAGCGGTCTCAAAAGTATCGGGTCGAATGGATGGCTTTGATTTTATCGCAGATCAAGGTGTTTTAACATTTAATTTAATTGATCGCATTGAGCTTTATGGGTCTGCTGGTGCTGCTCGTTTTCATGCAACCCATCGGCCAAGATCTCATACACTGCATGAATATGAAACGCATGACCAGTTCACTTGGGGTGTAGGCCTTAGAGGAACATTCGCTTCATGGAAAGGGGCCTCTTTTGGAATTGATGGAGCCTATCAACGAGCCCATCCCACTATGAAGTGGATGACAGTCAATGGAACGCCTGTAAACCCTCGTCCAGGAACCAAACTCTCTTATAGTGAGTGGCAAGTTGGACTTGGAGCCTCTTATCAAATTGATCTTTTTATTCCTTATATTGGAGTCAAATATTCCAATGCTACTGCCCGTTTTAAACACCTTCCTTCGGGCTTCTTAAAAACAGGAACACATTTTAAAACAAAAAATAGACGAAAATTTGGGATGGTCATTGGAACCACCCTTTCTAATGGGAATCGCTTTGGAGCCACAGTCGAAGCTCGTTTAATCGATGAACAGTCAATAACACTAGCCGCAGAAGTGAAATTCTGATAAAATGCTTTCATGAAGTTAAAGAGTGCCTTGTCTAAAAAGTTATTGATGGGATTTGCACCCATCTTCCTGCTCCCTTTTATTTTAGGAGGGTGTCAAACAATGAAACTTTCACAGGCTCAGCCCGAGCCTATCCCGAAGTTTGAGGTTCCTCAAGAACATATTAAAGTTGCTCTTGTATTAGGTGGAGGAGGATCAAAAGGACTTGCCCATGTTGGAGTTTTAAAAGAGCTTGAGCAAGCTGGGATCCATCCTGATCTTATTGTTGGATGTAGTTCTGGAGCTGTTATTGGAGCTCTTTATGCAGATCAACCCCATGTAAATCGTCTTGAAAAATTGCTGATCGGCCTGAAGCGTTCAGACTTAATGGATATTTCGATTTTTGCTTCTAAGTTTGGCGTTGTTAAAGGAATTCTTTTTAAAGCTTTTTTAGAAAACAACTTAAAAGCTAAAAAGTTTCACCATCTTCAAATTCCTTTTATTGCAGTAGCCACTGATTTGAAAACTGGTGAACTTATTGAGTTTGGAGGAGGAGAAATTGTTCCTCCGATTATGGCTTCTGCTGCAGTTCCAGGAGTTTTCAATCCCGTCTTCTACAAAGGACGCTACCTTGTTGATGGAGGAGTTGTTGATCCTATTCCTGTTCGTGTTGCAAAAAAATACGGAGCTCACGTGATTATTGCTGTAGATGTCGGAGAGGATTTAAGTGATAAAGAACCTAGTCACTTTTTCGATGTGGCTCGACGTGGCCTTGAAATTTCTCATAGAAAACTCTCTGAATATGTCACCCGTGATGCCGATGTGGTGATCCGAATGAACTTTCAAGGACTTGGAATGTTCAGCGATAGCTATAACCAAGAAATCTATGAACATGGACGCAAAATGGCGCAAGCCATGCTTCCTCATATTGAACAACTCATTCAAGACAGGCTTCCGATCATCCATGAAGAATCCTTTCCTTCATGGGTTGACGCAGATTTAGCGGATTAAAGTTTACTTCTTTAACTTTGCCAAAGGAAATTTTCTGTGTATCGGCATAGAATAATTGCCTGAAATCTCTTGTTCCTGTAGAATCTCTCCTCTTTAACGAATGAAAATTGCGATGAGATTACCAATCATGAAATACCTGTCCCTCTTTTTAGTTTTATTTATGACAACAGCTTTTGCAATCGATGACGGAAGTCCTGGACTGGAACAACGAGATATCGAAGCGTTACGTGACTGGATCAACACCAAGCGACAAGTGACAGTTAAAGAGAGAGGAGGAAACCTTTCGATTAGTGGAGAAGTTCGGGCGGAGCTTCAATCGACAAACGAAAAGAAAAACGGAATTAAGCAAAGAGGTTCTGGTGGACAAACGAGTGCTGCAATGCGCGCCTGGGACGTCGAAGTAAACCTGATGCTTGATTACCGTACGGATCGCACTTGGGCGACGATAAAGCTTGAATTAGATAACGACGCTGGGTCGGAAAGTGGAACCTTTAATAAACTTTCTGTAGAGCGTGCCTTTTTGGGTGGCCGCATCGTCAATGCTGATACCTATACAATGGATCTTGAAATTGGTCGTCGGAATTTAGGCTATACCTTCGATTCGAGGGTTATGTTTGGATCGTTCATGGATGGAATCCTTTACAAGTATGATCAAGCCTTTGATGTAATCGGTGATTTTTATTTTCACGGAGGCCCATTCCTAGTAGATGATAAACTCGACCAATATGCTTACGTCGGAGAGTTTGGACTTCTCAACATTGGACGTACAGGACTCTATTCAAAACTTGCAGCGATATGTTGGGATACAAAGCATACAGCAAACAAAGCGCGGAATAACGCTTTCCGTTTTATCCCGATCCAAATGCTTTTAGGATATAAATTACGCGCGCTGGATACAATTTTCACCTTTTATGGTGCTGGGCTTTACAACCCACGTGCCCATGGCACTGAGGTTTCCTATGGTAAGCGAAAAGCTTGGGCTTGGTATACGGGCTTTTCTGTAGGGGAACTTCGTAAGCAATGGGACTGGTCACTCGATATCAATTATCAATGGGTTCAACTCCAAGCGATTCCTGACTTTGATGGAAGTGGAATTGGACGTGGAAATGCTCAAAAAACAGGCCTCTACTCTACCAAAACCTATGGAAAAGGTAACCCCTTAACAAGAGGAGAAGGTGTGGGAGCTGGAAACTATAAAGGGATTGCAATTGAGTTTCTTTATCTCCTAACAAATAATATTACTGTTTATCAAGCATGGCGGCAGTCGGTTAACCAAGACCCAAGCATTAAGCCAACGTTTAGCTATAAGCAATATGAGTTTGAAGTTATCTACGGTTTCTAATAACCAAAGGATCACTCATGACAGATCCAATAAAGGGCAGCAGTAGATTCCCACAACCAACAGAAGAAAAGGCAAGCTTTCATCAACTCATTTACTCTTGTTCCAGTAATCTAGTCGATAACTCAGAGCATCTTTTTAATGGGGATATTCCTAAGCAAGGAATTAGGATAGCTCTTAGAGAAAAAATCTTAGAGGGTGTGTTAAAAAGAGCATAGAAAGATTTTATGGAATCCTCTAGCCCTTCGATAGATCATAAGCGCTTTTCTGTAGATGGAGGAATGAATCCCAACTTTTTGAAAGGAATCACTGTTCTTCACGTTGATGACCAGGCCTTTTTCACTGTTGCAGCTAAAAAAGCAGTAGAAGGTAATTTGTGGGATTATACCCATGTTGCTTCAGGAGAAGCAGCAGTAAAACTGTATGAGGCAGGAAGAGTTTTTGATGTGATCTTCATGGACCTTAATTTAGGGTCTGGGATGGATGGATATGAAGCAGTAGAAAAAATCCGTAAGATTCGACCAGCACAATTGTTTTATTCTTCCTCAGCCAATGATCCTTCTGTTATCAAAGCAGGGTTTTTCAAAGCCCACTTAGGTAAAATAGGAGGAAAAGTGGTCCTTTATAATGCTATTTCAGAAGATTTAATAAAACTGCGGATTACATTTCTTTAGAGAATGTGAACGAGACCTTAGCCCGCTTAAAATGCTTCCGGTCGATTTGATCTTTTCTAGAGACTTTGTTGATGTGAACAAAAACCAAATCGAAGTCTTTAATTTTTTTAAGTTCACGCACCAGTTTATTCGAAGATTTTTCTTCTAAAAACTTTGGATAAGGAAAAAGAAGGCAAGGAATCTGGTGCTTTCTTTTTTTCGTTTTCTTTAAGAACTTTTTTAAAGCATCTTCCTTGGGATCCTTTACATAAATAAAATCAATCGAAGAGAAAAGACGAAGAAAAGAGTCGATATAACGCTTTTTTGTTCGAGGAATATAAAAGTGGAGCTCTGGATTAAAAGCGGCTAAAAGGACGATGTGAACACCTTTGATTTTTTCCCAAACAAGGACAAAGGGGCGCGCTTTTTCTAAAGGAGAATTTTTCACTTCCACTTTGTAAAGCGGTCTGACAAAAGTGCGCGCTAAATAATTGAAAAAGAATCCAGAAAGTCTTGAAGCAATTGCTAAGACAAGGACGAAAATCATCACTCCAGTGATCATAAAGCCTTTTGCTGCACTTAAGTCCATGACTTCACTAAATAAAAAGAGAAGGATCGGTGCCACAAGAACACCGCAAAAACTTAAAAAATTTGCTGCAGCAACGATTTGTCCCCGTCTTTGATGTGGGGCAAAGCGCTGAATGAATGAATCGAACGGGACGATATAAAGCCCTCCAAAAAGTCCCAGCGCAAAAAGTGAAATAAAGATAAACAAAGAAAAATGATAAAAAATTCCTAAAAGGAAAAGAATGATTGAAACAATCATTCCTGCAATACATGCAAGCCCCACTTCTGGATGAGTTTTGCATAACCTTCCTGCAAGGAGTGCTCCTATTGCGATTCCAACAGCTGTAAGCAAGAATAAATATCCCCCAGCAACCTCAGTATATCCCATCGATTGAACAGCATAAGGGATTACATTGAGTTGGAAGTAGGCGCCAATAAATAAAAATGAGGCTGATCCAAAAATTGCTGCTAAGAGATAGGGTGTTTTAGAGGCATAGACTAGGTTCTTATAAATCTCATAAAAGAAGAAGGGATTGACTCTTTTTTTAGATTGCTTTGCCAGAGTTTTTGGAATTAGAACCGATGCCATAAATCCGAGGATTGCAAGCACAGTTCCTATCCCAGCAGTCAAAGGAAAATTCTTGTTTGTGATTTGTGTTAAGAAAGAGGCTAGAAAGGTTCCAACGATAATTCCAAAATAGGTAAATGATGTGATCAGTCCATTGGCTTTCGGAATATGCTCTTGCTTTACAAGTTCTGGAATAATGCTATATTTTGGAGGGCCAAAAACGGCGCTTTGCATTGAGAGCAAAAATAGGAGGGTATAACTTGCCCAATCACTCTTAAACAAAAAGGCGACGATTCCCAAAGCCATAATAATCACTTCAGTAAACTTTAGGAGGATAATCATCCGTTGTTTGCTAAATTTATCTGCAAGAACTCCTGCCGCGGAAGAGAAAAGGAGAAATGGAAGAACATAGACAATTCCCACCCACGTTAAAATAATGGGAGAGGCTTCGATTCCCTTGAGATCAATAAATAGAAAAACAATCAAATATTTGAAGAAGTTATCATTAACAACTCCTAAGAACTGAGCAATATTTAGGAAATGAATCGCCTGACGCTCATAAAAAGACTCGCGCTTTAAAAATCCAAAACGATGGAGAGTATCTTCAATGGTTTGAAAAAAACCCCTTTTTTCATTCTTCTTCTTAAATAAACCCATAAACCTTATCATAACCCTTGAGAAAGGATAAAAGAAAGCCTCTATGCACAAAAAACCGATTGTTACTCTTAGTAACTCTGTTGAAACATTAGTTCATCTTCTTGGAAAGCGCCTTTTTTTAAAGGGACAAAATCCCTTCGAAAAAAAAATTGTTCTTCTTCCTGATCTCAGTTTAAAAAACGCGCTTTTGACTTCCTTTGTTTCGGATGAAAAACTCGATGTGGTTTTAGGCATTGATTTTATAGAACTCGGTTCTGGAATCCAGACACTCTTTAAGCTCTGTGCAAAAAAAAACCTTCTTTTTCCACCATTTGATCTTCTGACACTTCAGTTAGAAGCTCTTATCGACACTCCAGGTCTTGCCCCTAAGTTAGCGATTGAGTTTCTTAAGTATGGAAAGTACGGCGGCCCCTTTCTAAAAAACTGGCCAGAAGATTCCTGGCAAAAAAAGCTTTGGGACCAAGTCTTTTCAAAATGGAACTATCCCTATCAGCTTCTAGAAACGCCTCTAAAGAAACCTGATCAGAAAATTGAAATTCACCTCTTTAATTTTCCTTTTCTGCCAAAACTTTATCATCTCTTTTTCGAGAGAATCGCGCATTATTTTCCAGTTTATTACTACCAGTTTTCACCTTGCCAGGAATTTTGGTCAGATACTGTAACAGATTATGAGAAGATGCATCTTCTTGAAAAAGATGAGCAGCTTTCTCTTTACTTGGATCAAGGGCATCCTATTCTTTCAAATTTTGGAAAGATGGGAAGAGAAAATTTTCGCACTTTAGAAGAAGAGGATTTTACTTTTGATGAACACTACGTTCCGACCACTTCCTCTTCCTACTTATCGCATCTTCAGACCGATATCTTAAACTTTAAAAACACAAACCCTGAAAAAGACCCCTCTCTTCTGCTTCTTCCTGCACCAACTAAATTACGTGAAGTTGAGCTTCTCTATACAAAGTTGCTTCAGCTAAATGTAAAGCCATCTGACATCCAAATTTTTGCTCCGGATATTTCTTCCTACGCGCCTCTCATTGAACTGGTGTTTAAATCGGAAGAATCGCCTTTCGATTTCACGATTTATGACTTACCGGAAAGCCCCCTTTTTCAAGTCTTTTTTGACCTGCTTTCCTTAGATCGTTTTAAACCCATGGATGTTTTTAAACTTTTTTCAAGTCCCTACTTTGCTTCCCTCTCTGAAAAAGAAACAAAACTTTTAAAGTCTTGGATTGATCAGAGTGGAGTCAAATGGGGAGTGGATAAAGCACATCGAAAAAACCTTTTGCCAAACATTCTTGATGAAACAGAAAGTGGAACATGGAAAGAAGCGTTTGATGCTCTTTTAGCAAACCTAATTTTTATTCCAAAGAATCCCACTGATTGGGATCTTCCCTATTTAGATTTTTCAGTTGCTGAGATCCTGGGAAAAGGAATAACACTCATCGAATCTATTCGAGCCGATTTAGACTTTTTAAAATCAGCCCATTTGTCCGGTAAAGAATGGGCAGACTATCTCCTTCTTCTTTTCAATCGCTATCTCAATGCGGAAGAAGAAGCCTTTACATCCTTTCAAGAGAAAATTCTACTCTTAAAAGAGATCGAGGGATCTTTTTCATTTTCCAATATTAAACGTTATTTGATGAACTGTCTTAAACAAAAAAGAGGAGTCCGAGCAACTAAAAATTTAGAATCCTTAACCTTTAGATCGCTTCGTCCAGGAGTAATTTTTTCATCAAAAGTCATTGGTATTTTAGGAATGCATGAAGGCGCTTATCCTCGTCCTTATCTTCCGTCCTCTTTGAACTTAATCGGAAAAGAAAGTGATTATTGCCCAACGCCTCCCGATGAGGATCGTTACCTTTTTCTTCAGATTCTGATGAGTGCTCAACAAAACATCTTGATCACCTATCAAAACTTAAGTGATGAAGATGGAAAAGAAAGACCTCCTTCAATCCTTATCCAAGAGCTTGACCCTAAAGTTGAAACCCATCCTCCCTTTGCTTTTCATCACCATTACTTTTCAAGTTCTGAAACCTATCCCTTGCGCCATTATGAAGCTGCCCAAGCATATTATGAAGGAAAGGAACCCCCCCCTTTTATCCCAGAATATCTCCACGCAAAACCGCTTCCTAAACCCCAAGCGAAAGAAACCGTTACTGTGCAAAATCTTGCTCGTTTTGCTAAAAACCCTATCCGTTTTTATTTCAATCATACGCTCAATCTTTATCTCCATTATGAAGACCATACAGATGAAGAGTTTTTCCTTTCCTCGCTTCAGAAGTACAAACTTCTTCAACAAGAAGCATCGATTCATCAAGCTGCTGATCGTGGCAAACTCCCCCTTGGGCGTTTTAAAGAAATTGCAGAAAAGAAAATCAAAAAAGAATGGGAGGGAATTGTCCCCATCGAAACCCATCCCTATCCCTTAAAGAACTTCGAAGGAACTCTTGAAATAGCAGAACAAGGATTTCCTTTTTTAGGAACCGCTAAGCTCCAAGACCTCATTAAAATTTACCCCTTATATCTTGCACTTTGCGTTGAAAATCCCATGCCTCTTATCTCCTTAAGAGAAAACAAACGATTAGAATTAAAAAGAGATCCTCAAAAGGCTCTCAAAGACTATCTCGATTACTACTTCCTTGCTCAAGAAGTTCCCTCACCACTGATCCCATCGTTTGCTGAAGCTCTTTTGAAAAAAGATGTAAGCGCTCTTGCTTCACGGATTAAAAATGCTCCATCCGATCCTTATCTTGCTCCTATTTTTGCATCACCTGAAACATATGATCCGCAAGTCATTTTCGATACCTGGTCTCCTCTTCTTCGAAAAACTTTTGAACCTCTTTTGGAGATGGTCACATGAAAACTTTTGATGTATTAGATCCTCAAACCCCACTTCTTGGACACCATCTTTTGGAAGCTTCTGCTGGAACAGGGAAAACCTTTGCGATCGAGCATATCACTGCCCGCCTCATCCTTGAACAAGATTTTACCCTTGATGAAATTCTTATTGTGACATTTACCCGAGCAGCAACCCGCGAATTAAAAACACGTATCCGAAAAACCCTCAAAAGTAAACCACCATCGTTTAACCTTAACCGAGCGCTTGCTCTCATTGATCAAGCTCAAATCTACACCATCCATGGTTTTTGTCATCGGATGCTAACCGAGTATGCTTTTGAATCTCAGCTAGGCTTTGCTCTTCTGTCTGAAGAAGAATCAGATTATCGTGAAATTCTAAAGAGCCATATCACCGATTTTTTTCGCACATCACTCAATCGCTGTGAATATAGTACTGCTCAACTTGCGGCACTTCCTGGAGACAAAGAAAAGCTGATCCATAAAATTCTTTCGCTTGTTGAAAAAGAAGGAGAATTTCCCTCTTACCCTACTTTTGAACAGGCCTATCATTCTTACTTAAGTGTTCGGAAAACCCTTTCTCCAATCACTCTTGAACAACTTGAGTTTAATAAGATCAAAGATCAAAGTGGAGCTCTGAAATCTCCTTTCGATACTCAGTGGGACCTCCTTCAACAAGAGACCCTTTCCTTTGAAGAATTTGAAATCTTAACAGCAGAACCCTCTCTTCTTAAATACTGGAATCCAGACCACCTTTCTAAAAAAGCTACCCTGGATCCTACGCCGCTTTACAAATTTCGTGATGCCCTTCTTCCTATTCTCGAACCGACGAGCTCTCCACTTTGTACCTTAGTCCGGATTGCCCGCACCGTTCGAACAACTGCCAGACAAGCTCTCGAAGAAAAAGAAATTTTAGCACCAAACGACATCCTGAAAAAGATGGAAGACTGTTTGAAAATTCCCACGTTTCGTTCCAAAGTTCGGAGCCGTTACCGCGCTGCAATTATCGATGAATTTCAAGATACCGATCCGACTCAATGGAACATCTTTAAAACCCTTTTTATCGACGATCCTATACCCGCTTTATACCTAGTCGGCGATCCTAAGCAATCGATTTATTCCTTTCGCTCCGCAGACATCTATACCTACTTGAGTGCGCAAGAATCGGTTCCTCAAAAAGCACATCTCGATACCAATTACCGGTCCGATCCTAAACTTATTCAAGCGCTTAATCACCTCTTTTCACAAAATAAAGAATTTCTGTCGCTTCCCGATGCACCTCTTCCCTTTCATCCCGTCAACCATCCTGAAACTGAAGATCGCGCTTTCCCAGATAATAAAGACCCCATCCATTACTTCATCTATGAAACAGAAAAAAAGAGGGAAAAAACATGGCCCTCACCAGCGATCGAGCAATCCGTCTTTTTTCCCTTTATTGCTTCTGAAATTCATTCTTTAACCGAGCATGACTTTAACTATTCAGATTTTGCAGTTCTTGTTAAAGATCGTTATCAAGCAGCCCGTCTTAAGAACTATCTTGAATCCCAAAACATTCCGACCCAATCGAAAAGTACTGAAGCGATTGTCAAAACGGCTACTTTTAATCTTATCCGCTCTCTTATCGAAGCTCTTATTCATCCAACAGAGATCACTGTAAAGAGGTTTCTTTCCTTTTCAACAACGCACCATGACCTTAAAAATAATGAAAAACTCCTTACCCAAACTTTGGCTAAATTTTCTCGACCTCAAACACTCCAAGAGGCTCTGCGTACCTTTTATAATCCCAACGATCTCGATGCACATAGTGACTATCTTTTTCTATCAGAACTTCTTCTAGAGCATCAAGCTGAAACCCATGCAACTCTTCCAAAACTTCTTGATTTCCTTTTGACGCAAAAAGAACTTCCCCGGCGCCCCCTTTCCGACCCCAACTCTGTCACAATCATGACGATTCATATGAGTAAAGGACTCGAATTTAATATTGTTTTTGCTCTTGGACTTCTCAACCGTTACACCGGACGTGAAGATTTCATTCGTCACCAAAAAGAGTGGCTTCTATTCGAACCTAACCACGCAAAATGTCAAGCTGCTTTACAAAATCAAGAGGCAGAAAAACTCCGGCAGCTTTATGTTGCTTTAACTCGTGCGAAACACCGCCTTTATATTCCTCTTCTTATCGATATTACACACTCTCCCGTTCCACTTGGGCAAGCCTCGCCACTCGAACTTTTCAAACCCACTCCAACAGATGCAACCTACCTTTCTCCACAAAAACGCATTCCACCCAAACCTCAAGTGCCTTCCCTTCAGCCCCCACTTCCGCTGCATCAAAGCTATCCCCAACGTTTCCTCCATTCCTACTCTTCTCTTGCGCAAACCCACCACGTTCCACAACCAGAACTTACTCACGAACTTCCCAAAGGACCAGAAACTGGAATCCTTCTTCATTCTCTTCTTGAAACAATTTTCCGAAATCCTGATACCGATATCCCCAACCTTCTGAAGCAACAACTTCCCTCTCACTTTCCTTACGAGCCCACCTTTGAGCTGATCCAACATGCCCTTCATACTCCTCTAGCTCCCCATTCCTTTACCCTGGCTCAAGTTAAACACTTTTATCCTGAAGTTGAATTCTTCTATCCCGATCCCCCCAACTACATTAAAGGCTATATCGACCTGATCTTCTATCACCAAAACCAATACTTCCTGCTCGACTGGAAAACAAACCTACTTCCTTCCTACGATCCGCCCTCCCTTCAACAAGCCATGACACAGCACGACTACCATCTCCAATCTTCCTTCTACCAAACAGCCCTATCCCGTTACCTTGCACAAACCCATGCAGCAGCTCCGCTTGCTGGTACCTACTACATCTTCCTGCGGGGTCTCCCCTCCGCCGGCATCCTCTACCTCCCTAATAATAAAATCTATTAAAGGTCAAAAAATCAAAAAAATATTAATAAATATAAACGTTTTGATCAGGTTTTTATATTATTAATCAAATAGTAATTTGGTTCTCCTTTGAATGAAAGCAACAACAATAAAATATTATTTCATAAATAATTTTAGACAATAATTCGCTTGATAGAGTATGCTCCTTGGGCAATTCAAACCTTAAATTGTAGGAGAAAGAAAATGACTAGCCCAGCTCAAAACCCTCATTTCTATCCCCCTAAGTATGATCAGCATAGTAGTTCTTATATTGCTCTCCCTCTTATGAGCCTCCCGCCTTCTTCTCCCTATTACGATCCTCACGCTTCTGCAAGACCGCCTGAAATGGCCCTTCCAGCAGACCGACCAACATCTGAAAAAACTGTGATGGTCTCATCTTGTAAAGTTGTTAAGAACCTCTATCGGGCAATTAGTGAAAAACAGGAAGACTATCAAGCATGTCAAGGACCCTATATTGGTAATTTAGAAAACGAAGATTTCTTTGAATGGGGACCACAAAGAGTCAAGAGGCTAGAGATAGAAGGACAATTCCTTGAACTAGCTTTAAAGGTTAAAAAACTTCATGGGCAACATGCTCCAGGTGTCATATTCCTTATAGAAAAGATCTGTGACATTGCCCCTACAATTATTGCAGCCCTGGATGTAGATGTTACTCATTTAGGACACTGCTTAGAAAAAAGTAGTTCTTCTCAACTGAAAGAAGAGCATGATTCTCTTGTAAAACGGGTTAAGCTGTTAGCAGCCATGGAAAAGATCTTTGGTCGATCTGAATTTACTCTTCGTAGTGGAAGAGTCTGCTCATTTCCCAGCGGTGTTACAATGCTTAAGTTTAAGGTTAATGCCCTTGAACATAAACTCCCGGATTCAGCAGCCGCACAAGGTTTAAAGTCATTTTTGGGTGGTGTTGCAGCTGTTTTCACACCCGCTCCGAAAGATACTTCTGCTGCAGATAGAGAATTTGATATGAAATTCCGCTATTATCAAAACTCATCTCCTACCACTATCTCAAAACATCATCAAGCTATGGATAAGGTTATTGAAGATCAGCTAAGTACGACTAGACTGTATGAAGGCTGGAGAAGAAATAATATGATGTATAAGTAGCTCTAGTCTTGGATTTCAAGATGCTTAGAGTCATTTAATTTTTTTAGACAATAATTCCCTAATCAACTACCTTATTTAGCCGGTTAAAATCAACAAGGTTAAATGGAGGCTATAATGGCTGCAACCTCTACGCAATTCAATAAACCAAGATCTGTTCCTAGACAGTTTGATCAAAACCCAACTTATCAAAACGTCCCACCTTATCATAGAACCCCACATTCTTCCAGCCATGGCTTTCCTTATATGGACGTTCCAGTCATGCAACTTCCTATAGAAATACCGCCAACATCCGAGAAAACTGTGATGGCTTCATCTTGCTCGAAAGTTCAGCTGCTTTACAAAGAAATCATCGCTAAAGAAAGAGAATATGAGAAATGGAAAAGCCCTTATAGTGACTCATGTAGGATTCATGAGGAATATGGACTTATTGCGGGGAGTGCAGATCGATTTAACCGGCTGCAAATAGAAGGAGACTTATTTGCTCTAGCCCTAAAAGTACAAAACCTTTGTCAAGAAAATGCTCGAGGTGCTGAATATCTACAAGAGCGAATCTGCGATATTATGGCTGATGTGGCTCGTGCCATTAGAGATGATCTTATCTTCCTTGAGAAGTGTTTAGATGATGAAAACAAGCAACAGAAATCAGGTAAACAATCCGAGTCAGCTCCTAGTACTGCGCTCTCATGTTTAAGATCTGAGTACTCGAACCTTACTACAAGAGTTGATCAATTTGCTTCCATGGAAAAAACCTTTGAAAGGTCTTCTTTTACGATGAGCAGTGGAAAAAGATGCTCTTTACCCGTTAGTGATTCTTCTATAAATCTTCGTTATAAGCTTCAAGATATTGAACGCAAACTTCCCGATTCAGAGTTTGTTCAAGGCGTCAAATCGTTTACAAAAGGGGTAAAAGACTTTTTCTCCCCTTCCCCAAGTCTTCAAAGCACCTATATTCTTCCGTCTTCTTCAGATTATCTGCGCGAAAAGGAAAAAAACCTCGAAGCTTGGGTAACAATAAATAGGCTGCACGATGGGTGGAGAAGGCAGATTAATAGGACTGGTCATGTATGAGCATCATTTCAACGATGTTCTTGAATCAACTTCTGTTACATGGTTTACGGCCTTTGTTTTACCACATTCTGCGGTGAATGCTAAACCAATGCACCCTGTTGTCGTTCCTTATCTTTGGTTTGTAACAACTTATGGGAAGTATGATGATCATTGGCATATTAAGCGTGATTCCAATACCTTTTTTATTACTTCCTATTTGAGTTGCTGTTGGAAATCAATGATCATATTTGCGTCAACGATCATTTATATGAATATTTTATGGAAGTTGTAGAAGGTTAGGGGATTCAAGCACTAAAAAAGGTTTTTTGAAGAATAAGGAGGAATAAAAGGTTTAAAAGTACTAAAAAGCAATATAGGAAATTGCCAAAACATGAAGGGTTAAAGGCTTGCATATAGTGTGTTGAGAATAGGCCTGGTCAATTCGAATAAAAAACAAAGGATAATTGAATTAATTTTCAATATATGATATAAACTTTGTCTAAATCAAATTATTTATCGAGGATAATCAGATGAGTAATGTTTTTTTATCAAAAGTTAATCAAATGAAACCTAATACCAATAAGGAGTGGGATGCAGAAAAGTACCACCAGAACTCTTCTATTCAACTAGAAGCTTCAAAAAAAATCTTAAGTGAAATTTCTTTTCGTGGAGATGAAAGCATTCTCGATATTGGATGTGGAGATGGGAAAATAACCGCTATGATTTCAGGTTATATCCCAAAGGGTAAGGCACTTGGAATAGATTTATCGCCCGAAATGCTTCTATTTGCCAATAAGAAATTTAGGTCATCAAAACACAAAAATATTTTTTTCAAACTACTGGATGCCACAAAAATAAGATTTGAAAAAGAGTTTGATATAATTTTTTCTTCTTTTGCATTACACTGGGTAGCTAATTTTAGCTTGTTCATAAAAGGAGTTCATAAAGCTCTGAAAGACAACGGAAAAATAGCTTTCACAATACCTTTAGGCATTTCTGCTCCGTTGCAACAAGCCACGGAAGAAGCCATTCAAAATCCCGCTTGGGCAGGATTTTTCACTGATTATATTGATATTTGGAAAACTTTAAGTGCGTCACAGTATGAAAAAGCACTTTTAGAATCTGGTTTCAGACTCGTTTCTTGTGAGGTTATTTCTCATAAAAAAATCTTCGATTCAAGAGAGTCTTTCGAGGATTATGTAATTCAGTGGTATCCATATGTAAATTATGTTGCTGAAGAACTAAAAGAAGAGTTCTTTAGAATTGTAATAGACAGATATTTAGAGATTGAACCCTGTAATTTTTCGGGGACAGTTAATTTTGAGTTTCCTCGCGTTGATATTATAGCAACCAAGAGTTAAATTTAACATTATAAACTAGTTTTTCTTTCTACCTTTTAAATAAAATGAGAGTTTATTTTTATGAAGTTCACATTAGAAATCACTCCAGATTATTGGATGAAAATAAATGACTTCTTATCGCTCTTAAAGAAAGATAGTTATTTAAATTTTGGAAAAAAAGTATTCAATATTTTGGATAGTACTAGAGAGTTTATTGATTACATAAGCTCTAATGATATAAAAGTTTATGGGATAACTACTGGTTTCGGAAGTTTACGAAAGCATTTTATTTCACATGAGTTATCAAGCACTTTATCCAAAAATCTTATTCTAAGTCATGATGCTGGTATTGGCTCTCCCTTATCTAATGAGATCACCTTAGGAGCGATGATTTTACGTGCGCACTCGTTAGGAAAAGGATATTCTGGATTTTCTTCAGAGGGGTTATCAACTCTTGTTGAGATGATTAATCATCGAATTATCCCTGAAATACCTAGTCATGGGTCCTTAGGAGCTAGCGGTGATTTGGCTTTTTTAGCTCGTTTAGGACATGCGATGATGGGTGGCGAAGTTCCCGTAGAATATAAGGGACTAAAAACTTATGCATCAAAAGCATTGCAATCAGCAGGAATACAAAAATTCGAACCAAAATCTAAGGAAGGGCTTGCATTGATTAATGGGACTTCTTTTATGGCTTCTATGTTGGCTATTGCATATTCGAAGGAAGAGGCTCTTTTAGAAAACTTATTTGCAACTACAGGGGTTTTTCTTAATGCTGTTGGAGCAGCCCCTACTCCTTTTTTTGATTCAACACATTTCGTACGTAATCAATTGGGTCAAACTGTAGTTGCTCAGTTAGTAAAACCATTTCTTTCGAAACCTGATTCGAAAAGTTTCGTGAACCTAAACGTACAAGATGATTACTGTATAAGATGTATTCCTCAAATCTTTGGTCCAAGAGTAGAGTTTATTCTAAATCAGAAATCAATAATCGAACGCGAAATAAATGCCGTGACAGACAACCCCCTCATTTTCAAAGGTTCTCAAATCTCACCCGACATAGACCACACTTGTCGTTATTCATTTAGTGATGAAACTTGGGCAGTTTTATCAGGTGGAAATTTTCATGGAGAGAACTTAACTACTGTAGCAGATGGAATTGCTCTTGCTAATGCCAAGTTTGCTCTAACAATTGAAAGACAAATTACGTATATGCTAAACTCTTGGAGAAACCGCAATCATCTTCCAGATTATCTGATTCCTAACTCTGAAGAAGTCGGATTAAAATCTGGTTTTATGATTCCTCATTACACAGCAAATGCTATCGTCCACAAAATATGCCTTATCGCTCAACCTTCTAGCTTAATGAACTGTACTAGCGGTAATGAAGCTGAAGACATTGTTAGTTACGGCGCAACAGCATGTAATAAACTTCTTGATCAGATAAGTTTAGTTGAAGAACTTTTAGTGATTTATCTTTTAACGGCTCTTCAAGCCTACTCCATAGCTAGAAAAAACTATCATTCAAAGAATGAGATTGTAGAGGAGATATTTAAGAGTATTCAAGATCAAATTAGCCTTCCGATATTAAACGATGAGGATTTTAGGCAAAAATACGACATTATTTCTAGTTTCATTTCTTCTGGAAAATTAAGAAAACTTGCTGGTTTTCCATTGGAACATATCACACGAAACTGGGCAAACCACACATCATCATTTATGCATTTGCCTCTCATAAAGAGTCGTTAACCAATTAATAAAAAATTATTTATAGTTTAGTATAATGCATTACACTAAAAAATATTTCGTAGAAATACTACACCGAGTGATTGTTCTTTTCAGGAATTCGTAAATAAGAGATTGTCGAAATAATGGCCCAGAAGAACACATACCAGGAAAAAGCCCCTGGATTTTTAAAATATTCCGTCATGAGTAAGGCGATTGCTGGAGAAAGTCCACCCATAAAACTACCAGCAAGATTGAAAGCCAACCCCGTACCGGTATATCTAACCTTCGGATGAAAGATATGAGCAACCCAGTAAGGGTATACAGCTGCGATACATGAAATTGGGAGAAGAAATAAGCTTCCCAATACGATTAAACCTATGACATTCTTGCTGTCTAGAAATGGGTACAAAAGCATCAAAAGTAATAGTACGAATAATGAACTGTAAATTAGCATATTTTTACTACTAAATTTATCTGCTAATTTTCCAAATATTGGTATAAAGATCGTCATAAAAGTAATTAGAAAAATTATAACCCATGAAACAGTAAATGTATCAAGGTTCGTAATAGCCCCAAAATAGACAGGGATATAGGTTGCGAAGATATAAAAAGTTACAGCAAGGACTGCCCCAAATCCAACGCCCCATAAAATGCGACCTTTATGGTTACTAATTAATTCTTTTGTAGTCTCTTTATCAATATGATGATGACTCATAAGATTTTTAAAGATGGGTGTTTCTATAAGAGTATGTCTCAAATAAACAGCAAGTAACCCTAGAAAACCACCTAACCAAAAAGATATTCTCCAACCCCACGTCATCATAAACTCAGCTAGAAGCCAATCGGTCAATACAGTCACAGTGAGCCCTAAAATCGCACCAATTTGATTTCCAACAAATGTCCAACTAGTAAGGTATTTAATGTTTTTTTTGTCAGCATTCTCGTAAAGAAAGCAAATGGCTCCAGGTATTTCACCAGATGCAGGGATTGATTGCAAAAACCGTAATAAATAAAATAGAGCTGGAGCCCAGAATCCGAATGATGCATAAGTCGGAAGACACCCCATTAGAAAAGTTGGAATAGTCATCATGGTTATCGAATAGGTGTAAGCTGTTTTCCTACCAATTAAATCTCCAATTCGACCGAAAAGCATCGCTCCAAAAGGGCGACTAATAAAGCCAACCCCAAAAAGCGTTAACGCTCCAAGTAAATCACTTGTAGAATGATTAAAATTAAAAAATAGTTTGCTTAGTATAGGAGCCAAATATGCAAATGAATTGTTTACCGCAACTTAAAATCGAGACTAACCGCGACGTAATTTCGAGAGTTCTTGGGGCTCAAATCTCCTGTAGTTTAGCACTCCCAAACGCACTTTGA
>FLZO01000004.1_pt1 | contig 157472 bp, 148 predicted proteins | sample 876441 | NCBI WGS metagenome assembly FLZO01 (sample SAMEA4075886, study PRJEB14783) | cnidarian metagenome | reverse complement strand
TTTTTTTTCAGAATCAGAGTAGCCAATTTTTGAATTGCTATGTCCTTTTTTGTAGAATCAGGGCAGAAAAGTTGTTACCCCATTTTGAACCATGCCCTTAGTTGATTTAATTTATACACCAAGTTGACCCAATTTTTGGCACTGATTGCTCTCTAAAAACTTCCCCTTGTCTCATGGACAATGGTGTCAGTTTTAACAGACTCATTTGTGCTCAAAATCCGTGCCCAAATTCATGTGGAAATTAAACGATCTAAGTCCTGTCCCCTTACTTCATTTCTTTCCTACGGGTTTTTTCTGTTTCCTCAAAATCTGTTTTCAATTGTTGGAAATTCGAGATCAAAATTCCAAAGTCTCTCTTTTTAAGAGCTAAGACATCAACAGGAGATAGGCACTTGACTGTTGCGGTTCGCGAACGTTGATTGAGGAGGGCCATCTCTCCAAAGTATTCTCCTTTCCCTAATTTAGCAATGACATTTTTGCTTGTCCCTTTTTCTTGATAAACCTCAACTTCTCCATTAACGATAATGTAAAGATAGTCACCCACATCACCCTCATGAAAGATGATTTCATTTGTTTCGAAATGGAGTTGAGCGATTCCTTGGGAAGCAGCCGTTTTAATTTGGACCGACTCAATAGGAATCATGGTGTCTAGCATCCACGTTAAAGCAACCTTCACTTTTCGGCTCATTCCTGGAAGTTTAATCCAATAAATCATCCGCCATAATATCCAGGCAAAAAGTCCTGAAAACTTAAACACCCCAAAGAGTTCTGCTACAGCCGATTGGTGACCCAAAGCTCCCATCATTCCTAACGCTTTAAAGCGGAATTCTTTTTTCTCCCAATCAGAAAGTGAAGCAGCGATGTTATAGGCAAGGACTTTTGCTTCTCGAATCGCAAATTGCGCTGTAGGAGGACAGATGCCTTTTCCTGCAAGGTGAGGAATCGCTGCACAATCTCCAATAGCCCAAATATTATCACGTCCTTCTGCTTGCATCCCTGCATCGGCTACAATTTTTCCACGTTCTAGTTTTAGGGGAAGGCTTTCGATCAATGGATTAGGGGAGGAGGGAACTGTTGAAATCACCGTTTTGGTGGGAATATGTTCTCCAGTATCTAAGATTGCTTCTTCAGGAGTTGCCGTTTTTAAGTGGGCCCCAAAACGGAATTCTACTCCTCGCTTTTTTAAGAGTTTTTCAGCGTAGCGTCCCAGGGATTCGGGCATCTCTTTATCCATCAGGCGATCTTTACTATGGATCAGGATGACACGGATCTGATTTTGATCAATCTCAGGGTAATCTTTTGCGAGTTTATGAACGAGGTCATTCACCTCTGCAACGACTTCCGTTCCTGAAAAACCACCCCCCCCAACAACAAACGTTAAGAGTTTATTCTTAAGCGTTTTATCATAGGTGCGTGCTGCAGTTTCCATGACATCGATCACTTGATTGCGGATCGCAATACTATCCGCCAGGTTTTTGAAGGGAAGGGCATGTTCATGAAGACCAGCCATTCCACGGAAATCGGTCACTGTGCCAAGACCTAGAACTAAGTGGTCATAGTGGATTTCTTGTACTTTATGAGAGAATTTTGGAGTCAAATAGATTTTCTGGTTTTCAATATCGATTGAATCAATCTCTCTGACGAAGAGCGTTGTTTTTCTTAAGAGTTTTCGAATTGGATTGATTGTATCTAGAATCCCAAGAGAACCACCAACAACTTCTGCAAGCATTGGCTGGAAAACAAAATAGTTTTCCCTGTTCACAATTGAAATCTCAAAGGGTTCTTTTGTTTTCTTTAGATATTTTTCTAGGTGCATTGCCGTATAGGCGCCCCCAAATCCTGCCCCCAATATAACAACCTGTTTCACCATCTCATCACCTCCCCTTTCTTCTACCCTAATCGTTATTGGGATGCAAGGGGGAAAAGATTTCGATCTTTGCTTCTAGACTGCTTCGATTGAGTTTTGGGTTGGGGGGAAATGTGGCGGAAAGAGGTTCAATACAGATAAATGTTCCCCCTTTAGGATGATAGACCTGGCAAGAGATTTCATGATCAGACACAGTGTTATACTCAATATGAAGCGAGTAATTTTCTGTATCCAGAATGATTTGATAGTCATGGTCATTGGGAGTCTTCTTTTCTGTAAGAAATCCAAAGTCAGCTTCTTGTGGAAGTGTGAAATGAAGGTGATTTTCTTTTCCATTTTTCCATTCTTCTGGAAGAGGTTTCCATTGATCTTGATCTCGATAGGTAGGTTTAACGGGGCCATGAACCAATCCCTTCCCAGAAAAAGCATAATAATAATGAAGCCCTACAAGAGAAGGTTTTTCACTATCGACTTTGTATTCGATAAAGAGGCCATTAGGAAGAAGGCGTGCTTCAAAAGTCATTGAGAAATTTTGTCCTTCAAAAACTTTTAAGGGAACGCCTTTATAAAGATCATCTCCACTTAGGCGCCCTTTAATTTGAGTCTCACTTGCTACATATTTCCAAGGAACATAACGAGCAATCCCATGAGAGAAAGGATCCTTTCGCCCTTCAGCTTTTCCTTTGGCAATGTGGGGAAAGAGGGTTTCATCAAACCCTGTAGAAATTTCTTGACGCTGATGAAAATGAGGACCAATCAAAGCTCCCAGTCCAGCCCTTCGTTCCTCATATAGAGGGAGGGTTTTCTGGTCCATCACTTCAATATCGCCGAGCTTATAACTGCATAGATTCATCCCTCCCTCAGGAAGGAATGTAGCGACCAGTGATTCCCCAGTGGGGGAGATATTTTTAAGTTTAATTTTATTCATCATTTTCCTTATACTATCTTTCTAACCAGAAGGGAGATATCATGGATACTGTAAATTTATATTTTCGATCTTACAACGAATCAACTGCAATCAAGTCTTTATCAGCTGAAGAGCCACCTGCACCCATTTTTAAGGCTCCGATCAATATCACAGCCATCGTAAAAGCTTCTGCTTTAGACGCCATTTTATATGGATTTCCTTTAGCAGTCATATATAGTATTACAGCCTTTTGTATAAGGAAAATTTCAGGGAGTATGAATCCTCCTCCGCTATCAAATCATTCTTGGAAAGTAACGTTAGCTCTCGCATCCGTTTTTGCTTATCGACTTGTTCAAGTGATTGTTGGGGCCATCGTTCATCCTGCCGCAACTCCTGGTGTCCGAAATCAATTTATCTCTGAGCCATTTGAAGCTGGACGGCAAAGGGTTTCTGATGAATATCAAGCCATGAGAATTTCTGCTTTATCCTCTACAAGGCATTTAGTGGATGGCGTTTTATTTAAGAAAAAAGGGGGCGATCTTAAAGGGCGTTGGATGATTGTAACTCCTCCGAATGCAGCGTTTTATGAGCAACTCATGGATCCTAATAATGCAATTATTAGGTTAGCAACGCGTTTAGATGCGAACATCCTCTTTTTTAACTACCCGGGTGCAGGGAGAAGTTCTGGCTTATTTCCAAATCGTGATGCAATGGTTGCTGCTCATCAGGCGATGGTTTCTCTCATCAACAAAGTCGGTAACAATCCTCAGATCGTTGATTTTGGATGGTCAATTGGAGGGGGCGTTAAATGGAGAGATCATTTAGAGAACCCTCGTCCTAAAGGAAAATACTACATTGTTGACTATCAAACCTTCCGTTCAACTTCTAATTTTGGAAGAGCAATGCTAGGAGAACCAGGAGGTCAAGCTACAAAATTGCTGCAATGGGAATATGATTCTGAAACGACTCTGAAAGCATCTCCTCATCCCCATACTGTTGTCCAAGCAGGTCGGGATGAAATTCAAGGTGACGGTGTGGTCACAAAGGATAATGCTCTTGCTCAGGCAGCACGTAGAGATTGTGTGGTTCTATCTTCAGGTGGTCATGGTGAACCTTTACCTATTCCTGCCATTGATGCAATAGTAAGGAATGTTGAGGCATATTTTAAGGAAGGATAAAGCGCCCTTGTTTATCACGGAACCGGCTGCAGACGATGACAACTAAGTCGATGATTTGCCAAATTCCAAAGCCACCGAACGTGATGATCATTAAGATGCCTGTTCCGACTTTACCCACATAGAAGCGGTGAATGCCAAGAGTTCCTAGAAAGAAGCAGAGTAAAACAGCAGCAACAAAGCTTTTAGGACTTTTTTCCATTAGGTGTTTTCCTTTTAGGGGCTGTTGTGAACTAGAAAATTTTCGGATAAATTGAGATTTTCTTCGAAAATTATCAATATCGCAAAGTCACATACTCTTTAGAGTAGGGGGTTTGTGGTATTGACAAGTTACGGTGAAAAGATCATTTAGACGATGATTTTTCAGTTCTCAACGGTCCCTTTTAAATATCATTGGTAAAGTTAACACTAACACGAGGGCTGGAATTATTTCTAGCCTTCCAATCCACATTAAAAACATGAAAATCGCTTTTGCAAAAGTGGGGAGTTCAGGACTGACTATTCCTGAAGAAAGGCCCACATTACTCATGGCGCTCGTCACTTCAAAAAGGGCATCCAAAGCTCTTCCTTTGGGAACGTAGTGGAGCATTAAAAACCAAGCCAGAAAGAGTGTTGTCGCCCAGAGGGTGAAGAGAACTTCAGCTGTGACAAGGCGTTCACTTTTTTCCACTGACGGGAGAACAACTCCAGGAGGTTCATCGGTCATTTTCCCTCGTTTTTTAGTAATCACTTTTTCTTTTTGGGGAGTGATGGAAAGAATGCGGAGAATAACACCTGAAACGAGGTAGGTGAGTCTCTTTATTTTTAGTCCGCCTGCTGTTGATCCGGTTGTTCCTCCCACAAACATTCCCATAATCAGAAAAAGTTTAGCCATGGGGCTAAAAAAGGAAAGTTTCATTGTAGAATAGCCACAAGTTGTCAAAGCAGAAACCCACTCAAAAAACGGGTGGATCCAGTGGACATGGGAGCCATTCCATAAATTTAGAAAGAAAACGAGGAATCCTCCACCAATCGCAAAAAAATAGAGGAGACGGTGTTGCATGCTTTTCCATAGAATCCCAAATTCTTTTTCTCGAATCACACGAAAATGAACGGCAAAGCTTATGGTACCAATGAGCATCATAAACAGCGCAATCACTTGTATGAGTAAGCTATATCCTTCGAAGTTATTTTTTGTTAGGGTAAAGCCTCCTGTGGAAATAACTGTCATTGCATGGTTGATTGCATCCCATAGAGGCATTCCTGAAGCAAAGAACAGAATGATTCCAATGCAGGTAAAAATGAGGTAGATTCCCCAAATCCAATGGGCTGTCCCTTCGATATTTCTTGTCATTTTTTCGCTACGTGCTTCTGCATAATAAAGTTCGAATCCCTGTTTATTTAGGTGAGTCAGTGCTAAAATAAAGACAACAAGACCCAAGCCTCCAATCCACTCTAGGAATGATCGCCACCATTGAAGAACATGGGGAAAAGGTCCATCCTGTTGCATCATCGTTAGTCCTGTACTTGTAAATCCCGAAATAGCTTCAAAGAGAGCGTTAATGGGAATCGAAAAGACCTTTAGTAGTGCTGAATCGATCCCAGCTTTAAGACAGATATGGGAAATCCAATAAAAAGGAACAGCAGCTAAGACCGAGCATAAAAGCCAGCTCACTCCAGCAATGACCATCGCATCCCAAAGATGTGCTGCTCTTGCCTTCTGGGTTAAACGATACATCAATTGTCCGATGACAAGAGAAAAAAGGGCGAGTATACCAAAGGGAAAAAGAGAGAACCATTCCTTATAAATCATTCCGATAATAAGTGTTGCTGCAGCCATGACTGCTGGAATGTGGAGAAGTAGCCCTACTTGCCCAATGATTGCTTGCCAATTAATTTTTTCCTTAAAAAGATACATAAGTTCACCGTAAAAACTTTTTTTCACGATGTCAATAAATGAATCTTTCTACTAGAATAGAAGAGATATACCCAAAGGATTCAATTAAGATGTACAAGCCAGAAAAGATTCGTAATATTGCAATTATCGCCCACATTGACCATGGAAAGACCACTCTTTTAGACTGTCTGCTCAGTCAAGCAGAGATTTTTCGTGAAAATGAAGAAGTTCCTGAACGGGCCATGGATTCTTATGAGCTCGAAAAAGAGCGAGGAATTACGATCTTTGCAAAGCATACCTCTCTTTTTGTCGATGATTACAAAATTAATGTGATCGATACCCCAGGGCATGCAGACTTTTCTGGAGAAGTTGAAAGGGTTCTAGGGATGGTTAACTGCGTTCTTCTCATTGTTGATGCTGGAGAAGGACCCATGCCTCAGACCCGTTTTGTCCTTTCTCAAGCGTTAAAAATGGGACTCAGTCCGATTGTTGTCTTTAACAAAATCGATAAACCACATGCTGATCCAGAAAATGCTCTCAACAAAACATTCGATCTCTTTGTCGAATTAGGAGCAAACGATGAGCAGTTAGATTTTGTCTATTGTTATGCTTCTGCCATTGGGGGCTATGCCTTTATGAATGAAGGGGACCCAAGAGAAAATATGCGTCCGCTCTTTGATTTAGTCATTGATAAAGTTCCCCATCCTCCTGGGAATTTAGAGGTTCCTTTTTTGATGCAAGCAAGTACGATTTCTCACAGCGATTTCTTGGGAAGACAAGCTACGGGGAGAATTTTAGAAGGACAGGTCAAAAAAGGAGATAGCTTCACGCTTATTGAAAAAAGTGGTCATCCAACGAACCATAAAGTCACACGCATTGATGGTTATCATGGACTGAAAAAAGTGGAGCTAGAAGAAGCTGGAGTCGGAGACATTGTGAGCATTTCTGGGGCTCCTGATGTAATGATCGGAGATACCCTTTGTGACCCTAACCATGTCCATCAACTTCCTTTAATTGAACTAGGGGAGCCAACCCTTTCTGTAGAGATTTCGGTTAATTCAGGTCCTTTTGTCGGACGAGATGGAAAGCATGTTACGATGAATAAAATCCGTGATCGTCTTTTGCATGAGAAGAAGTCAAATATTTCTTTGAATGTTGAAGAAATTGAAGGGCGCGAGGATGCTATTCGTGTTGCAGGCCGAGGAGAACTGCACCTTTCCATTCTCATTGAGGCAATGCGACGTGAAGGCTATGAATTTCTTGTTTCAAAACCTCAAGTTATCCTCAAAGAAAATAAAGATGAGCCTATTGAGCATACCCATATTGAAGTTCCCGATGAGTTTTCAGGAACCGTGATTGAGGAGTTGAACCGTCGAAAAGGGGAAATGCGCAATTTTCATACCAACGAGCACAATATCACCACGATTGAATTTTCCCTTCCTACAAGAGGGCTGATTGGCTATCGAAATGAGTTCTTAACTGTCACTCGAGGTCTTGGCATTCTCACATCAGTTTTTGACTCTTATGGCCCCTATCGAGGAGAAATTGCAGGGCGGAAAAATGGAGCGCTCATCTCGATGAACCAAGGGAAAGTCACAGCCTATGCCTGCTTTAATCTTCAAAGCCGAGGAACGATCTTTGTCAAACCTGGTGACGATGTTTATGAAGGAATGGTGATTGGAGAAAATAGTCGCGATAATGACCTTGTTGTCAATATCACTCGAGAAAAGCAACTCACCAACGTGCGCGCTTCCGGTACAGACGAAAGTTTGATTCTGACTCCACCCACCGTTCTTACATTGGAGCAGGCCATTGACTTTATCCAAGATGATGAGTTTGTGGAAGTCACTCCAAATAATATTCGGCTGAGGAAAAAAGTCCTTTCTGAAAGTCAAAGAAAATCCTCTCGTAAATAAAAAAGCATTTTATTATGTTGGACCGACCATAAAATGGAGAGGTTTAACAATGATTTTTCAGCGATTTGAAGAGAAGGGTTTGTCCCACTATTCCTATGCAATAGGTTGTAGTGATAGAGGACAAATTGCTATTATCGATCCCCGTTACGATGTCGATCTTTACCTGAAATTTGCTGAAGAAAATAACCTTGTGATCTCACACATTTTTGAAACCCATATTCATGCAGATTATGCTTCAGGGGCACGGTACTTAACCGCTCGGAGTGGGGCAGAGCTCGTACTTTCTGGATATGACAAAGGAGAAAAGTACGAGGTTTGTTTTCCGCATAAAGAATGCTTTGATGGCGACCAATTTCAATTAGGAAAAGTGACGTTAAAAGTTCTTCATACGCCTGGCCACACTCCTGAGCATATTTCACTCTTGGTTTTGATTGAAGATACGCCTAGAGCTCTTTTTTCGGGCGATTTTATCTTTGTTGGTTCCGTAGGACGACCTGATTTAATAGGAGATGAAGTAACGGAAACCTTAGCAAAAAAGCTCTATTACAGTCTTCATCATAAGCTTAAAGATCTCCCAGATAGCGTAGAGATTTATCCTGCCCATGGTGTGGGATCTTTTTGTGGAGGAGGTATTGGAAATCGCCCTTTTTCCACCCTTGGCCAGGAACGACAATCTAACCCCTTTTTTAATCCTAGTCTGGCAGAACAAGAGTTTATAGATTTAGTTCTTTCAAAATCTCCCTATTTACCCTCATATTTTTTTCGAATGAAAGCTTTTAACTCTTGTGGTGATAGAGAACAAATTCGGACCCCTTTTCCGATTGCTCCCATTGAATTTCAAAAAATGGTGGATAAAGGAGCGATTGTAATTGATCTCAGAGATCAACTAGCCTTTAGTCGTGGACATATTCCAGGAGCTATTTGTATTGGAGCTGGAGAAAAACTAGGGTTTTGGGCTTCGTCTGTGATTCCCTATGATTCTCCAATCCTTTTAGTAGCCCCTGACCCCTTACAGGTAGAAGATGCGATTCACTCTCTTGCCCGTGTCGGTCTCTTCAATGTTGAAGGGTACCTTGAAGGAGGGATGGAGGGATGGAATAAACAGAGCCTTCCATTAGGGGAAACCTCAGAAGTTTCTCCGCATGATCTCCATAAAAAAGAGGATCTCCATATCATTGACGTTCGTTCAGAAAATGAGTGGGTAGGAGGGCATATTGCAACTTCAAAGCATATCCCCTGTAGTGAATTAACAACGCGTATTGAAGAAATTCCAGATGGGAACCTTGTCTTTGTCTGTGCTGGTGGCTATCGCTCAATATTAGCTGCAAGTGTTGCTAAAAAGTTGGGGAGGAAGAGTGTTTCTCACCTCCCCGGAGGCGTTTTAGCTTGGCGCACTGCTGGGCTCACGCTCAGCATCTAAATTCACTAAGTGCTTCTCTTTCCACTTACCTTGCCAAAAGCGAAAGTAGAGAAGGCCCATCGACATCACACAATAGAAAATCCAGATATAAAACGTTGTTTCAATGGGAGCTTTTGGCCTCACAACAAAAAAGTAAGTGGGAAGAAGCATGAAAACCCAAATTGAAACAGCCCCTGCAATAAGGAGATAAAAAGTATCTCCAGCAGAAGTAAGGAGCCCACTTAAGAGCCACCGAACATTCTCCAACGTCAAGTAAAGAGCTAGCATAAGCAAAGCTGTTCGCAGCGTCACCTTGATCTCTTGAAGCATTTCTGGGGAAATTCCTAGAGTAGATCCACTCAAGGCCTCAGGATTTTTGAAAAATAGATCGATAAAAATGTCGGGGAATAGGCCTAAGCAGAAAGCAAGAATCGCTCCAAACATTAGGGAAAGCTTTATTCCTGACCGAAAGAGTCTATTGACTTCTCCTAGCTTTTTCGCTCCAATCAAATTCCCAGAAACCGCAGCGGCTCCTTTTTCTATTCCTAACCCAAAAAAGATAAAAAGAATCAGAACACTTTGTGTGATACTTGCTACAAGGATGTGTTTGCTGCTTATTCCTTCCATCAATTTATAAAAGGTTGCCCAGCCAAGAAGCTCAAACATGACAAAAATTGCAGGAGAAGCCCCCACTTTCAAACATTTAAAGAAAGCAGTGGGTTTGAACCGATAATCATTTGTTCCAAAGGTTTCTTGGTTTTTCTTAGATAGAAACATCGAGCCCAGGATAAGCACTTGAACAATGATTCCGATTCCCGTTGCAATTGAAGCCCCTTTAATTCCCATGGAAGGGACATAACCTTTATAACCAAAAATAAAGAGGGGATCGAGGAGCACATTGACACCATTTCCGATGACTCCTAACCACTTAATAATGCTTGTTTTTCCCTGCCCAATATAGAAAGCAGAAAGAGCTGTCAGAAGTGTTAAAAATGGGGCAAAGTAGTTACTCCAACGAAAATACTCGGCTTCACTTTGGTTCATAAAGCCTGATTTGAGAAAAAACTGGCTTCCGAAACTTGCAAGAGACATAAAGAAGATCAAGGCAATCCCTGAAAGCCAGATCATCTGCCAAACAGGCTCTCCGAGTTTTCGGTACTGTTTAGAGCCGTTATACTGTGCAACGAAAACCTCCGCCATTGCAGCTAGGGTCACCCACATAAAATTTCCCGCCCAAAACAAGGTTCCTGAGCTGGTTGCTGCACTAAGTGCATCTGTCGAATAGTATGACAGAAAAAGTCGGTCGACGAACATCATCGCCACCATAGAAAGAAAAGAGACCATTAATCCTGAGGAAACTTTCCAAAGTTGCCTGAGGGATCCATCATGGATTTCATTTGTAGACATGTGTAAAACCAGTAAAAAAATAATAATAAAAACGATTAAAAATTTCGTTCAGTAATTGAACGTTGTTGCTTCGAAAAGCATTATGAACCTATCCAACTAAAATCAGTTCAAAAGAACCGAAAAATCGACTGAAACTTTTTAGCTGTATAGGTTCTTGAGTGGGTCAAGCCCTGGTGGCGCTAATAACATTCATGATTCAAATTCCGTTATTAAAAAACCCATTATGCCCTAGAGGTTAGGCTAGCGTCAACAAAATAAAAAACAATGGTGAAAAATTTTTCATTCCTCCCCTTTTTTTGATACTTTTTTGGATAGATAAAGGATTTCTATTGGAAAATTATTGATAGATCCAGTATATTTCAGGTCTTATTCCACTTATGTGGGGGCTTAGCTCAGTTGGTAGAGCGTCTGATTTGCATTCAGAAGGTCAGGAGTTCGACTCTCCTAGCCTCCACAATCCTGCGGTTATAGCTCAGTTGGTTAGAGCGCAACACTGATAATGTTGAGGTCCCAAGTTCAAGTCTTGGTAACCGCACACTTATTTATTTTTTGGAGGCATTAGATGGTAGAAAGTATTTCAGATTCCAACTCTGAGGGGTGGGATGTATTGACAGACTCTACACTTTGGGATAGCCAGCCTGTTCAAGAGACATGTTTTTCTGAAAATGTTTTAATCGGAACGGCTACAAGTGAATATCAATATTCTGGAAAGGTAAACTGCCCCAATAACCAATGGGCCCGTTGGGAAGATCAAAAACTTTCTAAAGAACAACACTCTGGAAAAGCCTGTGATTTGTGGAACCGTCCTGCCGAGTTTGTTCAAATCTTAAAAAAACACAACATGACCTCTTTTCGCTTCTCGGTTGAATGGAGCAAAATTGAACCTGAAATGGGCAAGATTGACCAAGTTGCACTTCAGCACTATGTCGACTTTTGCAAGATGCTTAAAAGGGAGGGGATCGAGCCGATGGTTACACTCCATCACTTCACAAACCCTCTTTGGTTTGAAGAGCTCGGCGCATGGGAAAAAGAAGAAAATATCACACATTTTGTTGAATTTTCAAAAGTCGTTTATCAGGCATTAAAGGAAGATGTGAACCTTTGGTGTACAATTAATGAACCGACCGTTGTTGCTTTTTCTTCTTATTTTATGGGTGCTTTTCCTCCGAACCGCTGGAGACCTGACATTGGAGCTCATGTTTTAAAACATCTGTTGATGGCTCATGGGATTGTTTTCCGAGCACTCAAAGAAATTGATGACAAGCCTCAAATCGGGATTGTTCATCAAGCCTTAAAATTTGTTCCTTATCGAACATGGAACTGCATTGAAGCAAATCTTGCAAAAGGATTGACAGAGGTAACACATGCCGCTGCAATGCGGTTTTTTGAGACGGGAACTTTTAAACTTCTTGGAGCTTCATTCGAAGAAAAAGAGATCTCGAAGGTCAATGATTTTATTGGGGTGAACTGTTACTCTCGTCCTCTTGTTCATATGTTTTGTGGTTCAACGCATTATCCTAATGAAAAAATGACTTTAATGCCCCTTAGAGAAGATCCTGCTGCAATCTATGCAGCTCTTATGGAGATGCATCAAAAAACAAGAAAACCCCTTTATGTAACAGAGGTGGGAATCTCAACCCATGATGATGTACAGTTGGAGCGATTCATGGAAAGGGCTCTTTATGCCATCTATAGAGCGCAGCAAGATGGGGTGGATTTAAAAGGGATCTACTGGTGGTCATTGATGAATAACTGGGAGTGGGACCGCGCTTGGAACCATAATTTTGGGATCTGCGAATATGATGGAACTCCTAGAGAGGGGGCTAAACCTCTACTTCGACTCCTTAAAGATCCGGTTCAAAATCGCACAACGCAGCAATTCTTTGCTTAAGGTTTTTTAAGCCGCTAATATTTAAAAACTTAAGTTTTTAACTCTTAACGAGCCATTTTCTTTTCGATTTTTTCTTATTTTAAACCTCACATTTAGCTCAAGCACCTAATAATAAGTTTCTTGAGTTATTAATTAGATCAATAAAAAATGTTAATTAAAATTTAAATTTATGGTATAATTAATAGGATAATTTGATGAGAAATTAAATTAAAAACAAAAAAGAGGGAGGAATGGCGCTATGCCATTATTATCAAATATTGCTCGTGTATTTAGGAGCATAAGTTTACCTGGTGCTTCAGAATCAAGAAACACCAATGATTCAAGGGTTCAACAATCAAGAGAGCAGGGGATTTCTCGAGGAAATGCTGCTTCATATTTCGACCCACATCGTTCCATGTCCAGTGGATATAAATCTTTTTCTGATCTCGCATATAGTGATTCTTCATCTAGGCGGAGCTCATCAGGTTCAGAGATGAGTTTCCAGCACGTGAGAGATTCTAAGCCGTCTATAGATGAAGGAATTGGCTTTGAAAGTGCTGAAACGCTTGGTTCGGAACGAAAAGAAACCGATGGCGTAGAACAAGCTTATAATCTTTCGTATATGCGGTTAATCGATCGTCTTGAACCAAGTCGCTATCGAACTACCACTGAATCCAATTACTCAGATCAAGCTGTGAATAGCTTAACTAGATTCCATCTTAATTCACATATTAGAGAGAAACAGTTTGAAACGACTCCTCCAAACAAAGCTGCAAAGCTTAATATAATGATAGCAACGCTTAAGCTGGATCCAATTATTCCTGTAGAAAATAGCGAGACGGCAGCACGTTCAGCTATAAAAAAATTATCTCCAGAACAAGTTTATAATATGATGACAAGAGGAATGTCAGTAGAGCGTCAAGAAGTATTTGATGCTTTTATACAAAAGCACATGCTCTGTAGTGATGTTCCTCCAATGAAGCTATTAAGCGCTTTTATCAATACTGGAGACGCAAAGACTGATATGGAAGTATTTACAAAGCTAGCTCAGCACATGAGAGAGCAAGCTTAAAACTCTTCATGAATTTATCTAAGCCTCCAGGGACTCTGCTTGATCGTTGGAGGCTATCTTTTTCTCACGCTTTACAATATATCCCTGCTTAAGTTCCGCTTGGTACACGATAAAGAGACCTAGTGAAACGATAGATGTTGAAAGGAGGATTTGCCATGAAGGGGACTCTCCTAAAATAATCCAACTATTCAGAGAAGCAAAGATCGGACTTAAAAGCCCCATAAAGGATAAAAAAGTTGCTGTGTATTTTTTTAGCATATAGCCGTAAAGGTTGTAGCAAAGAATGTTTGAAACGAGAGTCATGAGAACAATCCCTTGAATAAAGGGAGCCATATGCCCTGCAGCAACAGGAATAGGATTCCAATGGTCGACAAAAAGGGAGTGAACAAAAGCCATTGTTCCTCCGAGAAGCATGCTATAGCCATTGGCATACATTGGAGATAAAGTTTGCTTTTTGACAATAACTCTGAGGAGAACCCAACCATAGACTGAGAATAGGGCAGCACCCATAATTGCAAGTTCGGGCCATGAGAAGAAACTAAACGCTCGGAATAGGCTTTCGTCTCCGGTCTGCATCATAAGAACAGGAACAAATCCTGCAAAACCGATAAGCATTCCAAAAAGTTTTTTCTTATTCATCTTTTCCCCAAAGTGAATATAGGAGAAAATTGCAGCAAAGAATGGGGAGAGACTATAGATAAAGCAGGTTTTTGCTGCTGTCAGGTGTTGGAGTCCCCAAAATTCTAAAATATTTGTTAGGTAGATGCTGAAAACTGAAAGCGCTAAAAGAGGGAGAATCTGACTTTTTCCTATTTTGAGGCTCTTTCTGTCTTTAAAGAAAAGCCATCCTAAAAGAATGACTGCAGCAAAGAGCATCCGAATGCTGGTTAAAAAAATGGGAGGGCTACTTTCAAGTGCCATTTTGCCCAGAGAAAAAATACTGGACCAGGCTCCATACATAAAAATTACTAGAAAAATAGACATATAAGAGATTTTCCAAAATTAACGTTTTTGGAAGATATTATCAGGTGGAGACAATTGCGTCAAAGGCTCGAAGTGCTACAAGGCCAACACTCTTAAAAGCTCCTACAGCTACGCCTTTAACAGATTGCATCATAGAAGATTTTTTAGCGGCATCACGAGGATTAACAGATCCCTCGGGATAGTGCATTTTCATATTAGGGGGCTTAACCAGTTGAAGATCTTTTATCGCATAACTGTCATGATCAAATTCTTCTTCTTTATAGGCTCTTTTGAGGAAAGCAATTTTTTTAGCAGCCCCTTTGGGGTTAAAGAATTTTAAAACAGCGAGAGTGATGCGGATATTTAAAGGGCGCTTTCCTTTCTTTTTATAGCGATCAGGAACCAATCTAAGAGCAATTGGATTTTTACCCATTCCATTTTTCCCCCAATCTAAACCGATAAGTTGAGAGAATTGTCTTGCTCCTTTGACAATTCCTTCTGCAGAGCGTGAGTAACGGGTGACTTGGTGACCACTCATAACATTAGAAATAAAGAGCTCTTTATAGATCGGATCTGAAAGGATCTCATGAGGGCTTTCTACAGGAATAGGTTTATCACAGTTGATCCATTGCTCTGTTGCCATAGAGATTGCTCCTGCAATAATTGTTCGGTCTGTACTACTCTTACAATGGACTACTTCTGGGAGTCCTAAGATTTTACAGATTAAATCCCGATAGAAAAACTCTTCTTCAGGAAGTAACTCTTCGGGGCTTTCTAAATGATGAATAGCAGATGTTAAAAGAGGGGTCTGAGGCGCTTGTCTGGCTAGCTCAAGAAGGCTTTTATATCCTCTTTGATTAATTTCTTCTTGTAGACCGGATTTTGCAAAATTATTCAGAAAGTTAAAGCATTGATTAAAGTATAAGGGCTTAATCTTCACCTTTTTTCCATCGACGATAATTGTCCCTAAATTTGCTAAAACCTCCATCTCTTTTAAGATAGACGCTCTTTCATCAAGACCTGATGCCCAGGTGAACCCTGTAGAACCTACTCCGTGTGAAGACATCAGGTTATTCACAACATAGGTCAGCTCATATTCGCCTGTTGTTTCGTTGTAAACAATTCCTTTTTGAGCACTTGGCGGTTTACGCATCTCGTTTCGGAAGATAAAAGCAACTTGTTCTTTAGCTTTTGCTTCTGAATCGGGGCGTCCGGTATAAAAAGTAGAAGTGCCAGAATAAGAGGAGTCAACATGACGCATCATGCCTATCCGATCATTTGTTCTATCGTTGCTTGAAGCAACAGTATGATGAAGAGTCACAACTTTTCCATCTTCCTTGAACTGATAGGCTGGAAGACCATTACGGTGCCATGTACTGGTGAATTGTAATTTCTGTTGCTCTGTCAGGAAGTCTTTGATCCCTAAACGCTCTAATAATGGGGTGTATGGGAGCATTGTCACAGTAAAGTTTGCTGCGGGCTTTGCACTATAGTTGGCAAAAGCAAGAGTTCTCTCTTGACTGGCTAAATGGAGGTCATAGGCATTCAGCCCTCTTTCAACCCCTAGTCTTGTAATGATATAGAAAACTCTTTTAACAACCCCTTTTATCTTGGCGATGAGACCATCTTCATAACCTTGATATCTTTCAGAAACAGGTAAATGTGCACGTGCTTTTAGGCGAGTTAGAGATTCTTGATAAAGAGCTTCGTCTCGTCTGTTGTAGCAAGGTGTAGCGAATCTAGGATCTGGTGAGTAAGCTATTCCACTTGATCCAATAGCTTCATAGCGAATGTCTGTTGAAAAATCTGGGTGATAATACGTCGCTCTCTGACAAAAAGGATTTGTTGTTCGATCTTCAGGAAATAGAGTGGACTTCATAGATGCTGGAGGTTCTAATCCTCTTTCAGCATAGAGTAATGGTTCGGATAACCGTTCAGTAATCCCAGACATTTTTCCACCTATAATCCCAGATTTTTTATTAATTATTAAATAAAAATTATGTATTAATTATAACATAATTAAAGATTTAAAAAAATAATAGTTAAAATTTTAATTATTATATTTTATCTTTTAAAATGTTATTTCTGAAAGACTTCATGAGTTCTACCATGAAGTGAAGATTATGGATTGAAGCTAAAGTCATTGATGTAAGTTCTTTAGCTTTAAATAGATGATGAATATAAGCTCTAGAGTAGTTCTGACAGGTATAACAACTACAACCTTCCTCAATGGGCTCAAACTCTCCACTATGTCTCCCTCGTGTAATTTTCATTCCACCTTTAGAGGTTAATAAAGTTCCGTGTCGTGCAGCTTTTGTGGGGTAAGAGCTATCAAACGTATCAATACCTAAAGGAACACAAGCTTCGAGAGATTCTAAATCAGCAATCCCAAGCAAATGATTGGGAGCCTCTGGTGGAAGTTTTGGAAGAAGAGAAGAAAGCATTGAGACCATTTGTCCTTTGCTTTTCCCCATGCTTCCACCAATCGCGAATCCATTGAAAGGGAGTTTACGAAGGAAATCACAACTCTTTTCTCTCAAAGAATCATCGACACCACCATGGATGACAGCATACATCGCTTGGTCCCTAGGGTCTTTAAGATGGGCTTCAAGGGAACGTTTTTCCCAAGCATGCGTTCTATCAAGGGATTTCTTTAATTCCTTATCGCTGATGTGATAGGGAGGAAGTTCATCAAAGGGGATAATAATATCTGCTCCAATCGCTTTTTGTGTAGCAACCGATGTTTCTGGGGTAAGCAAGATTGATCGTCCATCGCGGTAGGAACGGAAATGAACGCCATCATCTGTAATTTTTACAACAGAGCCCCCTTGTTTTTTTGTTCCTTTGCTTTTCAGTTCATCTGCCACAGAACCATAAGCTAAGCTAAAGACTTGAAACCCGCCCGAGTCTGTAATAATCGGCATGTTTCTATTGATAAAACGATGGATGCCTCCTCCCTTTTCGATGACTTCTGGTCCCGGTTGCAAAAGGAGATGATAGGTATTACAAAACATGAGTTGTAAACCAATAGAACTGACCATTTCATTGTCGAGTGCTTTTAATGTTCCATTCGTTCCAACGGCAACAAAATTTGGAGTATCAATGACTCCGTGGGGGGTGTGAATTCTTCCCACCCGTGCTCGAGATTTTGAGGATGTATGGAGGACTTCAAACTTGAATGGACTCATGACGTATCAACCGTTTTACAAGGATCGTGAAAGGGGCAATCGAAAAAATCACAGCAACTTTGACAAGGTAGCTCATTAAAATGATATCTTTCATGCTGTGGACAATGCCGTATAGGGCAATAAAGCTAAAAAGGACGGTATCGAGAAATTGGGTGATAAGGGATGCACAAGCAAAGGGGATGAAGAAAGGAAGCTTTGTAAACTTTCGTTTGATCCATCCAAAAAGTTCCATATCGAGTTTTTGCATGACTAGAGCGCAGAAAAAAGAGGTAATCATAATGCGGGGAGTGTAGCCTAAGATAGCTGTAAAGGCATTGTGCATGATGTCATATTTTGAAGGAATGTAGCGCAAATGAAATTGTGACATGAGAATAACAAAGAAAAGGAGGAAAAAGATAATTAAAAGCGCTTTATTCGCTGTTTTCTTCCCAAAATAGGTTTGGAGGAGGTTTAGAGAAAAAATAGCTCCGATTGTATAAACCTCACTACAGGTCACATCGAGACCAAACAGTTGAATTTGTTTTGTGACAAAAAGATTTCCCAAGATGATTTGAATCACCAAAGCTGCAGTTAGCGCCTCTTTTCCAATGCGAAGGGTAATGAGAACAAAGCTGATCAAGGCAGCAATGTGGGCAAAAAAGATGAGCTCGTTCATTGCTTCAGTGCCACACCTTCTGGAATGTGGAGAGTCGTTGTGGGGAAAGCGCATTCAGCGCCATGTTTTTCAATAATTTTGATTGTCTTCACATAGACATCTTGTTGGTGAAGCATGTAATCAGCCCACTTCGTTGTTTTTGTGAAGCAATAAATTAAAAAATTAAGGGATGATGGACCAAATTCATCAAAACGGACCATTAAGAATTTATCCGTGTCAATTTCTGGATGATTTCGAATCATTTCTTCCACTTCTTGGACGATGGCTTCCATTTTTGAAGCATCATCATAACGAATTCCAACACGTGTTTTAATCCGCCTGTTGGACATCCGCGAGGGATTGACAACAGAGATATTTGAGAAGACTCCGTTAGGAACATAGATAGGACGCTTTTCAAAGCTTCGAATTCTTGTGAGTCGCCATCCAATGTTCTCTACATAACCTTCTATTTCACGGTCAGGGGAAGAGACCCAATCACCGACAGAGAAAGGACGATCTAAATAGATCATTAGACCACCAAAGAAGTTGGCCAAAAGATCTTTAGCTGCAAGACCTACAATCAAACCTCCAGCACCTCCAAAGGCTAGAACAGCTGAGAGATTGACATTGCGTGTTTGAAGAAAGATCAAAACTGCAAGCATGATAGCAACCACTCTTGAAATTTGACAAACGGCGCGCACTGTTGTCTTGTCAAAACGCTTTTTATGAGCCCTATTTTCACGAGAGTGTTCAATCTCCATATTTTTGATAAAACGGAGAGAAAACCAAAGCATCGTGAACACAAATAGTAAATCTCTGAACGGTCTAAAGAAGTTTACAAAGTCTTCGTGATCCATATGGAAAGCAAGGATCTGGATCGAGAATGTCAGGGCAAGGATCCAAATGAAGACTTTTAATGGACGAATGAGCGCTTTTAACAGGGCTGAATCCCAAGCAAGGTTGGTACGCTCTAAACGAGGGCATACCCTTTTGTAAAACCGACTAATAATAAAGTGGGCAAGAAGAGTTAGGGCAATAATAATTAGGACAGGGATGATCCAACCGCGATGGAAAAAGAGATCGACAATTTCTGCTCCTTGTTCATCCATTGTTATCCAGAGACTCCAGGGTTATTGAGTTGTGCTGTAAAAGTATAGCGGCAGGTTTCACAAATCTGATCTTGTGGTAGGTGAGAAAGTAGCCAAGCTCTTTGAGTATGGATTTCTGCTGGTGTAAGGATTCCATTTCTTAAATCTAAATTGTATTTGAAAAGGGCTGAGCAACAGTCAGAGCGGTGAATAGGAGCTCTTGGAAGTTGAGTGGGACCTGCGCGATGAATGATTAAATTACCTGACATACCTATAACCTTTTAAGCATTGTTCCAAGCTTACCTTCATCATGAAGTTGCATTACAATATCGCACCCGCCAATGAATTTTCCTTGGATGTAAAGTTGAGGGAGTGTGGGCCAGTTTGAAAACTCTTTAATTCCCTGACGAAGAGCTTCATCTTTTAATACGTCACGTGTTTCATATTCAACACCATGTTGATTCAAGACATCTACTACTCGAGCAGAAAAACCACAAAGGGGCATTAGTTTAGATCCTTTCATAAAGAGGATGACAGGATGATTTTCTATATCTTTTTTAATTTCTTCTTGCATGGTGCTTATCTCTTCAGTTCATTCCATTCTTCAGGTGTGTAGGTTTTTAGGCTTAAAGCGTGCAGCTTTGAGTTAAAAAGTTCCTTCAAAGGGGTCATCACCATTTGGTGCTGTTCCACAAGACTTTTTCCCATAAAAAGAGGGGAAATCACAATTGCATCAAAATGAAGTCCATCTTTTTGAGGGTTCATAATTCGAACTTCAGCACCTTTAATTGCCGATTCGATTGCTTGGATAATTTGATTTATTTCGATCATACCTTGCTATTATAAGGAAAAGAGTGGTTATTGAGAACCCTTTTACTAAAATTTTTACAGGATAGCTGTTTGAAGTTTAATTGAAGATGACGGTTTTATGGTTATTAATGATCACTCTCTGCTCTACATGCCATTTCACTGCTCGAGCCAAAACTTGACATTCAACGTCCTGCCCCATACGAACGAGTTCCTTGGGAGATTGATCGTGACGGACACGCGTTGTTTCTTGATCGATAATCGGTCCTTCATCCAAATCAGCAGTGACATAGTGAGCTGTGGCTCCAATAATTTTTACTCCACGGTCATAAGCTTGATGATAAGGCTTAGCTCCCTTAAAACTAGGAAGAAAAGAATGATGGATATTGATAATTTTTCCAGACATTTTTTGACAGAGGTCATCGCTTAAAATTTGCATATACCTGGCGAGCACGATCAAATCGATCCCCTCCTTTTCAACGAGTTGAAAAAGTTTTTTTTCCTGTTCTTTTTTTGTTTCAGCAGTGACAGGAAAATAGTGGAAGGGAACTTCATACCATGAGGCCATTTTGTTTAAATCTTCATGATTCGAAACAACAGCAGCAATTTCAATAGGGAGATTCCCACTAGACCAGCGGTGAAGAAGGTCGTTTAAACAATGGCTGTGTTTCGATACCATTAAAATCACTTTTGGTCGGAAATGGGTATCATGAAGATCCCAAGATATCTTAAACTTTTTCGAGACATGTTTGAGGTTTTCAACGATAGCTTGTTCTGTGACTTCTTTCGTTGTCTCGAAATGGATACGCATAAAGAATTTTTCAGTAGAGGGATCGCTGAATTGGGAGAGCTCTAAAACGAAAAGTCCTATCTCAGCCATTGATCCAGTCACGGCTGCAACGATTCCCACCTGATCAATACAAGTTAAATTTAGGATGTATTCTTTTTTTTTCATATAGCATAAATGTATCAGACTTAGGGATTTTTTGCACGAGAAAGGAACCCTTGGATTATATTTAAAAGTTTTTTATTATCGCTGAAATTTTAACACAAGGAGAAATCAAATGGCGCTTAGCATGATTCAAAGCGGAATAGGTTATGGGGGACTAGTTGGAGGAACATCTGCAGTTTTAGGGTGGGTCCAAAATAAAATAGGAATTAATCAATGGATTAAGCCGTATGATTCTTCTTATGTCCATCCTTTATTTAAAGAAGCATTAGCTTTGGCTGCTCCTACTGTAGTTGTAGAGCTTGGAGTGCGCACCGTTGAAGAAATTGATGGAAATTCTACTAAACTTCAAAGTTCTTATCCTTTCGCTTTTAAAATGACAGTGATTGCTCTAAGAACATTTGCGTTTGTGAAGGTTGCGGAAGCTTTTTCAAACCACTACATGCCAATCCATCAAAAATTCATTTATCAAGCTGCAGCACTTTATGCGCTAGGAGTTTTTAATCCAGCATTGGTTACAACAGCACCTTTGATAGCGGGAGCTGTTGGTTGCGTAACCGGTATATCCTTAGGAGGATCATCTTGGTTTTCTAAGAATATTTTTGGTGATCGTGTATTTCAATGGTTTGATCCTACATATGTTTCTCCTTCTTTCAAGACGGGTTTTACCTTTGGAGCTGTAGCTATAGCTGTTGGTGTATATGCCACTATTGTTCTGCAAACCTTAGATCTTGAATCTATTAAGATTCAAAAAAAACAGCCCAAAGTCTGGACTATTATCGACGCAACTACAACCATAGTAGTGGTTGCTATGGTAGCGGAAGTGATGAAAAAAAATAACTACCAGATTCATCAAATTGTTATAAACCAGTTGGTGGTCGGCCTAAGTATGAATCTTGCTAAAGATTTATCCAAATCTAGCAGTGAAGATGAGGCTTCTCGATAATGAAAGGTGAAAGGTTTCACTTGAAGGAATAGTCAATAAACCTTTTAATAGGCTCTTCAAACAGGAGTGAAACATGGTAAAGAGAATCGCAGTAACCGGTGGTGGCGGGCAGATTGCCTATAGCCTTCTTTTTAGAATTGCAAGTGGTGAACTATTTGGAAAAAGTGAGCCGATTGCCCTTCATATCTTAGAAGTGCCTCAAGGAGTGGAAGGCCTTAAAGGGGTGGTCATGGAACTTGAAGATTGCGGCTTTCCCCATCTTAAAGAGATAAAGATAGGGAGTGATCCGGAAGAAGTTTTTGGTGATGTTGATGTTGCTATTCTTGTGGGGGCTAAACCGCGCGGCCCTGGAATGGAACGAAAAGACCTTTTGACTGAAAATGGGAAGATTTTCGTAGGTCAAGGGAAAGCTCTTAATAGTGCTGCATCAAAAGATGTGATGGTCTTTGTTGTAGGGAATCCTTGCAATACAAACTGTCTGATTACGATGCATAATGCTCCGGATATTCCCAGAGAAAATTTTCATGCTATGACACGTCTCGATCAAAATAGAGCGCAATATCAACTTGCAAAGAAAGCTGGTGTTGACGTCGATGCTGTTGAAAATGTCATTATTTGGGGTAATCATTCAGCGACTCAGGTTCCCGATTTTGTGAATGCAACGATTAGTGGAAAAAAAACTACAGATGTGATCACCGATCGGAGCTGGCTTGAAGGAGAGTTTTTTGAAACGGTACAAAAAAGGGGAGCTGCTGTTATTGCAGCTCGAGGAAAGTCTTCTGCAGCCTCTGCAGCCAACGCTATTTTAGATGGGATTCATGCTTTACATAACAAAGGACCAACGTTCTCTTCCTGTATTTGTTCTGATGGGAACCCTTACGGGATTAGTGAAGGACTTATTTTTTCTTTCCCCTGTAAAATGACTCAACCTGGTGAGGTTGAAATTGTTCAAGGGTTTGAAGTTGATCCCTTCCTAAAAGAAAGGCTTGCAGCAACAGAAAAAGAATTGTTAGAAGAAAGAGATGCAGTTGCACATTTACTAAAATAGGGATAGATGATGAGCGAAGTTCTTTTCGAGATTACTAAAGATCAACTTGAAACAGGGATGAGAGGTTATCCTGTCGGTTATTGCACAACCTCATCTGTCGATCCCATTAAAGGACTTTTCTATCGAGGACGTCCGATTTCAGAACTTTATAAATGGGAACCTGAGAGAGTTCTTTATCTCTTAATGCATGGAAAAGAGGGAGGTTCTCAAGAAATTGCAACGTTTAGTGCTGAACTCAAGAAACGAGGCAACTGCTCAAGTGCCGTCATAAAACATGTAGAGGCTCTTCCTCGACAAGGACATCCGATGAAGCTTTTTAATGCAGCGCTTTTGATTTTAGGGATGCTTGAAGGACAGGATGATTATCATGAAGACTGTATGAATCTAATAGCAAAACTTCCTCACTTAGTTGCAATAGTCATTAATTACCATGCTGGTTGGGGAGAAACCCCTCAACCAGATCCAGAACTCGGGTATATGGAGAACTTTGCTCAGATGATTCAAGCTCCTGATGCCGATCCTAAACAACTCGGAGAGGTCTTCCGTCTCTTTAATATCCTTCATTATGATCATGGAGGAGGAAACCTTTCTGCCTTTGTTGGTAAAGCCATTGCTTCAGGATTAGAAGGGATGTATGGATCGATTTGTGGAGCAATGTGTGCTTTAGCGGGACCTAGGCATGGGCGAGCTAATCAGGATTGTTTGACATTTGTCCAGGGTATTCTAGATAAACTTGGAGATAATGCTTCAGAAAGCAATGTCGAAACATTGTTAAGAGAAAGAATTGATAATAAAGAACTAGTCTTTGGCTTTGGGCATGCAGTTCTTAGAGCGGAAGATGCACGAGCCACTATTTTCTATGATTATGCTGAAGAACATTTTAAAGATCATCCTCTTGTCAAAATAGCGATGCATCTACGTTCGGTTGGGCCTAAGGTCTTAAAAGAGAACCCTAAAATCTCAAATCCTTATCCTAATATTGATGCAATGTCCGGGACGATTCTTACTGCTGCTGGGTTTCCTTATCCTGAGTACTATACAGTCCTTTTCGGCTTAGCCCGTTCAGTCGGGATTTCGATTCAGACCGTCTACGAACGACTTGAGGCTCGCCGCGGAAAAGGGACTCCTATTGTCCGTCCCAAATATCTATATAAAGGAGCTTGATCTTTTCTAGCCTTCTTATCTCTAACTTTTGTTGTTATCAGTTCAAAGGTCCTAAATTCTTTCGGGGGAAGAAATGAATTGGGTTAAAATTTTGATTGATGATAGGATACTTCAAAATAATGAAGAGGAACCCAATGAAAATGCCTATCATGAAGGAAAGTTTCCTTCAAAAATTTCAGCGTCATGTTACTGAATTGGAGGAAGAGAAGCTCCACCATATTTTAGATAAAGGAAGAAAATGGGATGTATCAGAAACCCTCCGAAAAGGTGGCTCAGCAATCTTCCCTCATTCCCTTTTAAGAGATTGTGGTGACCAAATCGCTTCTGTGATTCATGGTTGTTTGGATAGTGGAGCAGATCAGATTTTGGTTCTAGGGGTTGTTCATATCCTGAATGAAGAACTCAAAAGAGCTCGAACAAAGGAGAAGATGGGAGAAAAAACCCAAGATTCTCCCTATTGGGGTGTTTTTCAGGCTGTAGAAGATGAATACTCTCTCTATCCCTTTGAAATCTTGTGGGACGCAGAAATAAAACGAAGGGGTATCAAAGGACCTAGACTTATTAAGAGGTACCCTTGCCTAGTAAACCGAGAGCCAGAAACACTACTAGGAATTGAAGAGCTTGAGAGAATTGCCAAAGATTCGGTTATTGTTTTAACCGGGGATTTAAACCACAATGGGGTTGCTTATGATACAAAAGAAATTGCAGGCTTTGGTGAAAAAGGAGAGCAGTTTGCACGCCAGAATATCTTAAGAGGTTTTGATCTACTAAAAGAGGGAAACTACTCTGGCTATGTTGACCATTGTTACCAGGTGATTAATGATGCAAGAGATCCTTGTTCTGTTTTAAGATACCTTAGAGGCCCGATGACTCCTTCGATTTTAGATCTAAAAATTTTCGATACGTCTTTGAATTTTGAAGGGGATCCTGAGCCGAGTTGGGTTGCTACCTCTCTCATTAGTTTAGATTTGGATTTGAAATAATTCCTAACCTTTTATTAAACTCAGCTTATGACATTTCAAGAAATAGAATTCATCTTTAATAGAGCTCTTCGCTTTTCGTTTTCGAAAAAAAAGTTTTTGTTCATGTTTCCCGTTCTTGTTATTTGTGGGTTGATGCTTGTTTTTTGTCGGGCATTGGCTGTTAATGCAGGACAATGGGTTGTTTTAAGTCTGACCTTTCTTCCTATTTTTTTATCCTCCGGGCTTTTATTAGCAGCAGGGGTGGTTTTGGCTCGGATTTACCATCATGAAGTCAAGATGATTCCGCTTAGCTTTAAGAAAATCTTAAGTCAATCGTGGGAACTTTTGATTGGAGTGTCTTATTTAACCTTTCCCCTTCTTTTGGCTTATTTATTTCTATGGATGGTAATGGGTGTTTTTTATCTACTGAAAGAAATTCCAGCTTTAGGAGATGTTTTAGGGGTTATCTTAGCTTTTGGTCCCTTTTTACTTGTATTAGGTTCACTCATTTTATCATTTTTTAATTTCTTCCTCCTCTTTTTTGCAACGCCTCATATTGCCTTAAAATCGAGACTCAAATTAAAGCTTGCAGAAGAGGTTTATTTCCGCTTTAAAGAAAATCTTTTTTCAAACCTAGCACTTTTTCTTTTAGGACTCATCCCTCTTCTATTAGCCGTTGGAGTTCTTTCCTTGGCAGCTTTTCTGACAGGAGTTAACTTTTTCTTTAAGGCTGAAACACTTACCATTGCTCTTCAATGGTTTTTTGTGATGATTCCATTCTGCGGCTTATTGACCCCTGGAATTCTTTTCTTTTTTAATTTTGCTGTTGAGAGTTATGCTATAATGCAGAAGAAATACCAGACGAAATCTGCATGAAGAAAATAGCTGTGGTTGGCGGAGGCTTTTCTGGTCTTGGCCTTTCTTATCATCTCCTCAAGCTTGGAGAAAATGTCACTCTTTTTGATGGAAAGGGAATTGGCGGAGGTGCCTCAGGAATAGCCTCTGGTCTTTTACATCCCTATCCTGGTGAAAGTGCTCGCCTTTCTTGGCGTGGAAAAGAGGGGATTGATGAAACAAAACGACTCCTATCAACCGTTGGCGGTGATGTCTACAAAGAAAGTGGTATCTTAAAAATTGCTGTAACTCCAAAACAAGAAAACGCTTTTCGAAAACTTGCGAACCGTTACGAGGATGTCGAATGGTGGGATGCAGATCGGTGCCATGATTTTATTAAAGGAAGTCACTATCTTCCCGGAATTTTTATCAGATCAGGGATCACTGTTCATGCACCGCTTTACTTAAAGGGGCTATGGGAGGTATGTGAATCATTAGGAGGTCAGTTTGAAAAGAGAAATGTTTCTCTCGCTGACTTAGAAGCATTTGATGTCGTTGTGTTAGCTACAGGAGCAGGAATTCGAGGATTTGCTGCGGGAGAAAAGCTCGACCTAAAATTTAATAAGGGGCAAATTTTGGTCTGTCAGAAACCACGATATTTTGAAAATGAAAGTAGCTTAATTGGTAAGGGGTATCTCGCTCTGAGTAAAGATGAAGATCGTTGTTATTTAGGATCGACTTATGAGAGGGATTTTGCCACAGAAAAACCTTGTATGGGGACTGCAACCGACTTGATTTTTAAACAAATTGGGCAATTCATTCCTTCGTATGGATCCTTCAAAGTTGAAGAATGTCTTTCTCAAATGCGTGTGGTTAATGCTGCAGGATATCATCCCATTGTTAAAAAGCTCGGTGAGAAACTCTACGTGATGACAGCAATGGGATCTCGAGGGCTTCTCTATCATGCCCTTCTTGGAAAAGAGCTAGCCGAGGAGATTGTTTTATGAAGCTGCTTTTTCTAGGGTCTGGAGGATCAATGGGGATTCCCGTCATTGGATGTAAATGTCCTGTCTGTATTTCGAAGTCTTCCTTTAACAAGCGATTACGTCCTTCTGTTTTACTCACACATAACGAAAAGAGATTTCTAGTCGATATTGGTCCTGATTACCGGACACAAGCTCTTACTTATGGAATTGATAATCTAGATGGACTTCTTCTTACCCATACACATTATGATCATATTGCTGGGCTTGATGAACTGCGCATCTATACCTTTGTTCAAAAAAAACCGATCCCTTGTTTGCTTTCAAGAGAAACATTAGAAGAACTTAAGATCCGCTATCATTATTTTCTTCCACCTAATGGGGGTGATGATGTCCATGCAACAAAACTTAAATTTCAGGTTCTCGAAGGGGATCAAGGGAAGACAAATTTTGAGGGTCTCCCGGTAACCTATATTTCTTATGATCAATTGGGGATGAAGGTTAATGGGTTTTCTTTTGGGTCGTTTGCCTACGTGACAGATGTGCTCAATTATAGGGAGGAGATCTTTAAAGCGCTTCAAGGAATTGAAACCCTTATCATCAGTGGAAGACGATGGGAGCAATCAAAAGCGCATCTCAGTTTAGAAGATGCGATCAAATTTTCAAAAAAAACAGGTGCGAAAAAGACGTATTTCACTCATATTTCTCATGAAATAGATCACGAAGAAACGAACCAAAACTTGCCGGAAGGATTTTCTCTTGCCTATGATGGGCTTGAACTGACGTTATGAAAGAAGACAGACTCTACGAAGATATTAAGTATGACATTAGCGACCTTAAAACAGCTCTTGTTGCGGGAGGGTATGATCGGGCAGCAGATCTTCCCTTATGTAAAGAACACCTTGATGAGCTTGCGTCTTTAGCAGATACCTATGGTTTTGAAGTTGTATCGAAAGAGCCTTGTTCGATCCGAACCATTGATGCGGCTCTTTACTTTGGAAAGGGGAAAGTGGAACAACTCTGCAAAAAAGCTGAAGAGCTCAAGGCTGATGTTGTTATTTTTGACGAAGAGATTTCTCCCAATCAACAGAGGAACTTAGAAAGGATTTTTAAACGCCCTGTGATTGATCGAACAGAACTCATTTTGGAGATCTTTTCGCAAAGAGCTCATACAAGAGAAGCGATGCTTCAAGTAGAGCTTGCCAAGAGTCATTACCAACTGCCCCGTCTTAAAAGATTATGGACCCACCTTTCCCGCCAAACAGCAGGAGCAGGAGGAGCCACGAAAGGGGCAGGGGAAAGGCAGATCGAGATCGATAGGCGTCTCATTCGAAAAAGAATTACCCGTCTAAAAAAAGAAATCGATGAGGTCCGTCATCAACGGGAGACTCAAAGGCGTGCGAGAGTTCGTAGTGGTATTCCCACTTTTGCAATTATTGGATACACCAACGTAGGAAAATCTACCCTTTTAAATGCTCTAACTGAAGCGGAAGTCTTGATGGAAGATAAACTCTTTGCAACTCTGGATACAACCACGCGAAAGTTTTCTCTTCCAAACCACCAGGAAATTCTACTCATCGATACTGTAGGATTCATTCGTAAGATCCCCCATACACTTGTTGCAGCTTTTAAAAGTACTCTCGAAGAGGCTGTGTATACCGACATTCTCCTTCATTTAGTTGATGTGAATCATCCTTTAGCCGAAGAACATGCAGAATCGACGTATGAAGTCTTAAAAGAGCTTAGTCCTGAAGAAAAGCCAATTATCACTGTTTTAAATAAAGTGGATGAACTAGAAAATAAATCATTAATTGCTCGCTTTAAGTTAAAATATCCTCGAGTGGTTCCTATTTCAGCATTGAATCGGGAAGGTTTTGATGAGCTTCTTAAAATGATGATGGAGGTTATTAAAGATCTTCGAAAAGTTGTTAAGCTCCGCATTCCACAAAAAGAATATGCCCTCGTGAGTGAACTCATGGAAGAGGGAAGAGTGATTTATCAAGATTATGAAGGAAACGATGTTCTCATTGAAGTCGAGATTCCTGCTCATTTAGAACATAAAGTCGAAGATTATAAAGAAGATGACAGCACTTGCACAAATTCCTAAAGAAGAACGGCCCAGAGAAAGACTCTTGACACAAGGGAGCAATGCCCTTTCATTGACTGAGCTTTTAGCGATTTGCTTAGGCAGTGGAAGAAAAGGAGCTTCTGTTCTTCATCTAGCGGAAGAGCTTTTGGCCCATTTTGGAGGACTTGCCTCTCTATTAGAAGCACCTGTAGAAGCTTTAACAGAAGTGAAAGGGATAGGGGTTGCAAAAGCCCTACAATTGAAAGCTATTTTCGCCTTAGCAAAAAGGAGCCAAATGTTAGGCGGAGCTGCCAAGTTTCCTGTTTCAGGACCACAAGATGCCTATATTTTCATTGCTCCTCAACTGGAAAAAGAGAAAAGAGAACTTGCATTTTTAATGATGCGCGATGTCAAGGGGGCGATTTTTCATTCAGAAATGATTGGAATGGGAACCCTTTCTGAGGTTTTGATTCACCCACGTGAAGTGTTTCATGAAGCTCTCGAAAGGCGTGCTTATAGTGTGATCTTAGCACACAACCATCCTAGTGGTGATCCTCTTCCTTCAAAAGCAGATATCGAGCTCACTAAACTGCTTGTATCAGCAGGTAAATTGCTCGATATTCCTTTCGATGACCACCTTGTGATTGGACGTCATTCTTATACCTCCATGTGGGAAAGAGGGTATATCAAAAAGTCTAGATACTAATCCTATGTGTTGCAATAAAATTGGCCAATTTTTTGAATGATTTTAGCATAAGCCAAAAATTCACAGTCTTTTTGGGTATCAGGTAATTCTGGGGGGCTTTCTACTAACAAAGTTACAGAGTGTCTATCAAAATACTCCTCATTCCGGCTAGGAGCGTTTGTATTCCCTTGCTCTAAAGCTACTTGACTAACAGCAAGTGGATCATTAATGTTATCTGGCTGGCTGGAATAGATAGTAGATAAAGTAGAACCTGGAGAGTTTAAATGATCTTGAAAGACGTAATGGTTCACTTGGGATGCCAAGTGCTTTGAAACCAAAGTACTTGTTCCTCCAAAGCTATAGACATGAATATCAATATTGAGAGGGGATATTTCTTTTAATGCTGATTCTACTGCTTTTATTCCAGCAGCATATGTAAAAACAAGAAAACGTTGTGGGACGCGATCAGTCACAGACAAGGAATGGAGATTAAGAATATTCTTGGCCAATTGATTTGCGGTTTGAGAGATTCCCTCAACCTCCGAAGAAAGAGCTACCGAAGAAAAGAACACCGTACTATTTTTAAAAGCATTTACCATCAATAAGAAACAATCGCTCTCTTGTTGGCGGTACTTTATTAAGTCACCACAAAAAAAAACTCTTAATGCTGGTGCAGAAGTAGATGCTGCCATTTGAGACCTTTTGTAAATCGTTGCTATTTTTATTAACAGCAAGTCATGCTAATCGAGATTTTATTATTCTGCAATTTCTTTTTTAAAAGGGAGCAATACTACAAATTAAAAGAGGTTTTAACAAGGTCGATGGTTCCTGTCGCTAGCATTTGGACAGCAATCAGAGCAACGATCATCCCTCCAAGACGCTCAAAGGCAATTAACCCTTTTTCGCCTAAACCATACTTAAAAAAGGAAGAACAAAGAGCAATCAAGCAGGAAACAGCCATCGCTCCTGTAATGATTCCAGTCATGAGCAGATTACTATCTACCCGTGAAGAAAAGAGCATGACAGCAGTAATCGACCCAGGTCCAGCAATAACGGGGGTTGCAAGAGGGACAATCATCGGCTCATGCTTTGGCCCTTTATCATGATCGTGGGTCGGAAAGATCATTGTAATAGAGATAAGAAGGAGAAGAATTCCACCCGCCATTCCCAATATGGGCTGAGTAATCCCAAGGAATTCAAAGATTTTCCCACCAAAGTAGTTAAAGGCAAGGAGAATCACTAGTGCAAAAATAAATTCTCGAACCAAAATGGCGCGCTGCTTTTTTACAGAATACCTTCCAAGAAGAGCTAAATATAGAGGGATATTTCCTAGGACGTTAATGACAAAAAATAATGAGATTGCCATTGAAATGGGGCTTGCAGGCATAAAAATTCTCCTTTAAAGACAACTATTCTACCCTCTTGGGGAATTTTTTCGTAGGATTTTGCCTTGCTTGCCTCTTATTTTCTAAAAATTGTCGTCCACAAAGCTCTAAGGTGTTATACTCATTCGTCATGAAAAAATATAAAGTTGTCACATTAGGCTGTCGTACAAACCAATATGAGTCCCAAGCGTTTGCTGACCAGCTGAAGAAAGAGGGCTATGTTGAGGCAAAAGAAGGAGACAAAGCCGATCTTTGTATTGTGAATACCTGCACGGTTACAGAATCGGCAGATAAGCGTTCTCTTTATCAAATTCGAAAAATTTCAAGAGATTTTTCCCCTGAGAAATTAGTTGTTACAGGCTGCTTAGCCGAGCGTTCAAAAAAAGAGCTTGAGCAGCTCGAAGAAGTGACACATGTTGTTTCAAATCAAAACAAGGAAAAGCTTCTTCCAGAAGTCTTTCCAGAAAAAGAGTGGCCTGAGTTTCAAATAGAGAGGTTTGAGGCTCATACACGAGCCTTTGTAAAAATCCAAGATGGTTGTAACTCCTACTGTAGTTATTGCGTGATTCCCTATGTGAGAGGGCGCTCTCGCTCAAAGAAGGTTTTTGATATTCTTAGGGAAATCGAGGCGCTTGTTGAAAATGGATACAAAGAAGTTGTTTTGACAGGGATTAATATTGGAGACTTTGATGGAGATCAGTCACCTCCAGTGCGCCTTTCAGACCTAGTACGTCAAGTTGATCAGATCCCAGGGCTTGAACGGATCCGTATTTCCTCTATTGATCCCGATGAAGTCGATGATGATTTGATTGATGCTGTGGTTAATGGAGAAAAGACAGCTCCTTCTATGCATATTGTTCTTCAATCGGGATCGAATCTGACCTTGAAGAGAATGCGGCGGAAATATACGAAGCAAGACTTTATGACTGCAACAACTCGACTTTTAAAGGAAAATCCCTACTTTACCTTTACAACCGATATTATTGTAGGTTTTCCAGGAGAAACTGAAGAGGAGTTTCAAGAGACACTAACGCTTATGGATGAGGTGCATTTTGCTAAGGTTCACATGTTCCCTTATAGTGATCGTCCTAAAACCCGTGCGGCGCGTATGCCCCATAAAGTTCCAGCTACTGTGATTCAAGAGAGGAAAGACCGCCTTTTAAGGCGTGCTGAAAAAAATGCTTATGAGCTGCGCCAAAGATTTATTGGAAATGAGTTTTCTGTCTTACTCGAAACCGAAGAAAAGCCGGGTTATTTGATGGGACATACAGAAAACTTTCTCCCCATCTATGTCCCTAAAGAAAACTTGAGACCAAATACCTTAATTAGGGTAAAATGTACTGGCAATAACCCCAAAGGATTGATTGGTGAAAATCAAACTGACAGAAAAATACAGACCCTTTTCGCATGAAGCTGGAACAGCTCTTCTGGTTCCTAAGAGCTCATGGAAAGTGACTGCCTACCCTGCTAGACTGATGCTAGAAAACTTGATTTCGATGGGTGGACAGGAAGTCTTAACCATTCTTCCCCAAGTGGAGGGCCCACTAGAGTCTTTTACTGTCATGCAAGATTTAGAAAAAGAATGGGTGCGCATTTTTGGGCTTGGAAAAAAGGGATATTTTTCTTATCGCCTTGTGGCTTCAGCCCATGAAATCATCCTTTTTGTAGAACGGTGTCCTAAAGAAGGCCTTTTCTTTGATTTTGAAGGAGAGGTTAAAAATCTTAAACGGAAAGAAGAACTGATTATTCCAACAATGACTCCTGCTTTTTCTCTAAGATCTTCAGAAAAAATGCACTTTGGATCCTCCAAGAAGCAAGATTGGTCCTTGGTGAAACGGAGGTTAAGTCTTGAAGAGATCCTCCCTATCTGGTTTCAACTGGGAAAACAGATCCCTAAGCATCCCATTTTAGACGTTGGAACGTCTCGATATTTAAAAACGTGTGCCGACCATTTAACTGAGAAAAACCGCGATCAAATTGGACAGGCTTTTATAGAACTTTTTAAAGTCGGGTTTGAAGGGATCCTTTCTCCACGTCTCATAGATACTGACTACCAAAGCCATCCTTCTAATGAGAAAATTCCTAAGGAAGCCTCCTCCCTTCTATTACTTGGAGAAGGAGCGCGTCTCATTCGAAAGTTTCTCGTTGATGTCAATGGTCAAGAAATAGCAATCCTCCCTTGCCTGCCCAAAGAGATCCATTCTGGGCGTTTTGTTGAAGTTGAATGTTGTGAAGGACTCTCGATGGATCTAGAATGGTCGAAAAAAATGATTCGGCGTTTAACGCTTCACCCAAAGAAAGATCAGACCGTGACCTTTACCTTCCAAAAACCCCTCTCATCTTTCCGTCTTAGAATGGGCCGAAAGGGAAGAGGAAAACTCCTTCCGGTCGGAACACCCCTAGAGCTTAAAAAAGACACCCTTTACATCTTGGATCGTTTCCAGAAGTAAGTCTATTCTGGGGTAATGATTTTTAGGGAGGAGGGGAGAACACGAATATAAACATCTCCATCGGCTTCCATGGGTTCACCATCAATATGAAGGGCATGGAGAGGTTTTTTTAGAATCACTTCCTGGCAGCGGTACGAATCGGTATACTTTGAGTCTTCGATATGTTTTGTAAAAAGGTCATGGACAAGTTTAGGAGCTGCGTGAGGGGGGAACTCTTTCCAGATAATCACATCAAGGAACCCATCGTCAATTTTGGCGCTCGGAGCGATAAAAGCATTGTTCCCATATTGCTGCGAGTTGGCAAAACAAATGAGGAACGCTTTTTCATTAACAGGCTTTCCGTCAATGATGAGTTCATAATCTCGAGGTTTGTAAAGAGGAAGCTCTGACAGAACAACAAAGAGATAAGAAGCAGGACCGCGGATATCTAGGTTTGAAAAGGCAAGACTCACATCGGCATCAAACCCAATTCCAGCCACTCCAAGATAGGATTTTTGATTGATTTTTACAGTGTCAATCCAGCGTTCATGCATGGTATTGATGACTTGAATTGCTTTTCCAGGATCAGAAGGGATATCAAAATGACGGGCAAAACCATTTCCAGATCCTGTAGGAACAATTGCCAAAGCACAACCTGTTCCAATAATCCCTTGAGCAACTTCATTGACAGAGCCATCCCCGCCTACTGCGACAATGATATGAGACCCGCTTAACGCTGCTTGGGTGCTCAATTCTGTGGCATGATTCGGTCCTTGAGTATAAAGAATCTCGTAATCAAATTCTTTGCGGTCAAGATTTCTTCTGATTGTTTTTTCTATTCCCTTTTGTTTTCCCAATCCAGAGATAGGGTTCACAATAAAGGTAACCTTTTTTTTCGCCTCTAAAGGAAGTGCTAAGGCAAGAAAAATGAAAAATAATTTAATAACCCATTTCATACGGCCCTTATTATATTCGAAGAGAAAATAGTAGACAAGGCACGGTCCCAATCATAAGATGAAGAAAAGATTCAGGATAGGTTCATGGAAAGAACGAACCCTCACAGTCGTTTAGGGCTTCATAACGATGGGAAGCGTGTGGTCCTGTATGCTCCAGAAAAAGAAGAAGTCTTCTTAGAAGTTTTTGGAGAAAAGGTTCAAGCAAATTCTTTAGGGGGAGGTCTTTTTGAATATCGACTAGATCGTCCCATGACAATAAAAGATTACCGTGTCATTCATCCGAATGGACTTGTCGCCTATGACCCTTATGCTTTTCTTCCAACATTTAGCAATGAAGATGCTCTTCTCTTTAATCAAGGAAAGCATTGGAAGATCTCGGAAGTTATGGGAGGAAGACTTTGTACACACCAGGAAGTTCAGGGGGTGAAATTTTCTGTCTGGGCTCCCCATGCAAAATGGATCTCTTTAGTTGGGGATTTTAATCACTGGGAAACTGAGAAAAATCCGATGAGAATGATTGGATCTTCTGGAGTTTGGGAACTTTTTGTTCCTGGCTTAGAGGAAGGCGAGCGGTACAAATTTGCCATTCATACAAGCAAAGGACATCTTCGATTAAAAGCGGATCCTTATGGCTATCAAGGGGAGATGCGTCCCTCTACGGCATCTGTAGTGACACGGATTGATCGTCATGAATGGAACGACAAGCAGTGGATGGAAAAAAGGAAACGTTGCCTTCATGAACCCTTGAATATCTATAAACTTCATATCGGCTCGTGGAAAACAAGAGGGGGAGAGTTCATGAACTATCGTGAGTTGGCTCCCCTTATTGTAAAGTATGTGAAAGAGATGGGATTTACCCATATTGAACTCCTTCCGGTGATGGGACATCCCCTAGATGAATCTTGGGGCTATCAAGTCACTGGATATTATGCGATCTCAAGACGGTATGGAACGGTTGAAGATTTCCAGTGGTTTGTCGATTATCTTCATCAAAATGACATTGGGGTGATTTTTGATTGGGTTCCCGGACATTTTCCAACCGATGAACATTCAATTGTCCAGTTCGATGGAACATATCTTTACGAGCATGAAGATCCAAGATTAGGGTATCACCCAAAGTGGGATACCTTGATCTTTAACTATGGGAAACCAGAAGTCTTAAATTTTCTCATTGGAAGCGCCCTCTATTACCTCGATAAAATGCATCTTGATGGTCTGCGTGTCGATGCTGTTTCTTCAATCATTTACCTCGATTTTGAAAGAGAGGAGCATCAATGGAAACCTAATGTGGAAGGAGGGAATGAAAATATAGAAGGGATCGCCTTTCTGAAAGAGCTTAATGAAAAGGTTCATGAATCGTTTCCAACAGCACTAATGATGGCTGAAGAATCTCATGCTTATCCAGGGGTGACTGATCCCAATCGTTTAGGTTTTGATCTAAGATGGGATCTTGGATGGTCCGTTGATATTTTGAAGTTTTTTGCAACCGATCATTCCTATCGGAGTCATGTTTTTAAAAATTTGACCCATGAGATGACTTATTATTATTCCGAAAAACACATTTTATCTCTTTCTCATGATGATGTTACCCATGGAAGAAAATCTCTTCTATCAAAGATGCCAGGAAGTGAATGGGAACAGTTTGCTAACTTGCGTCTTCTGCTCAGTTATATGATTACCCATCCAGGAAAAAAACTCCTTTTTATGGGAGGAGAACTAGGGCAAAAAGAGGAGTGGAACTGCAATGAAATGCTACCATGGGACCTATTGACAATCCCTTATCATTTGGGGATCTACAACTGTTTGGCAGCGCTCAATCACTTTTATCTTTCCCATCCTGCCCTATATGTTGATGACTTTTCTCCTGAGGGATTTCAGTGGATCGAACCCTTTGATGAAAAGAATTTAGTGCTCGCCTATCTCAGAAAAGGGGGAGGAGAAACCCTTCTTTGTATCCATCATTTCTATCCCGAAACATTGGAAAATTATTTCATTCCTTTTGAAGGAAAGCCGAGAGAAATTTTTTCTACTGATTCAAAAGAATATCAAGGATCTGGCATAATAAACTCTGAAATAAATGCCGAAAAAGGGGGGATTAAACTGACCCTTCCTCCTCTTACAACCCTAATACTATCTGTATGACGACCTTAGATGAATACTTAAAGCTTCTTGAAGAGATAAAGAGACATGACACGCTCTACTTTCAGAATTCTCAACCTGAAATTTCAGATTATGAATATGATCTCCTAGTCAAACGGGCTGAGAAAATTGAAAATGAACATCCTGATTGGGTCCCTGAAGACACTCCGACACGCCATGTAGGAGGAGCCCCGACAAAAGGTTTTACTCAAGTTAAGCATGAATATCCCATGCTTTCGCTTAGCAATACCTATTCCAAAGAAGAGGTTGCTGATTTTATTAAGCGAGTCGATAAGCTCTTGGAGGGACGTCCCGTCGAATATTGCGTTGAACTTAAAATGGATGGAGTCGCTATGTCTCTAAAATATGAAGAGGGGAAACTAGTTAGAGGTGTCACTCGTGGGAATGGAAAGCGAGGTGATGATATCACTGCAAATATTAAAACCATTAAAACCATTCCTCATACGCTTAAGGAAAATGTTTCGATTGAAGTACGTGGCGAAGTTTTTATTCCAAAGAAAGAGTTCATTGAGCTTAATCGGGAGCGAGAAGAAGGTGGGGAAGTGACTTGGGCGAATCCTCGAAATGCAGCAGCAGGATCATTGAAACTTCTCGATTCAAAAGAAGTGGCCAAACGAAAACTCGATATCGTCGTTTATAATGCCATAGGATCTGGCGAAGAAAAGCAATCTGAAATTCATCACCATCTAAAAAAAATGGGTCTCCCTGTTGGGTCTGATAAGCATTTTAAGGTGTGTAAAACTGTTGATGAAATTTTTGCTTTTGCCGATCAAATTGAAAAGATCCGTGGAGATCTTCCTTTTGAAATCGATGGGATTGTCATTAAAGTGGATCTTCTTCGATATCACGATATGATGGGAGCAACAGCTAAGAGTCCTCGATGGGCAACAGCGTATAAGTTTGCCCCTGAACAAGCAGAAACGGTGATTGAAGGGATCTCAGTTCAAGTGGGGCGAACAGGCGTTTTAACTCCTGTTGCAGACTTAAAGCCAGTGCCTCTTGCAGGAAGTACAATTTCTCGTGCGACTCTCCATAATGAAGAAGAAGTAGCTAGAAAAGATATTCGGGAAGGGGATAGTGTGATCATTGAAAAGGGGGGAGATGTTATCCCCAAAGTTGTCCATGTGATCACAGCAAAGCGTCCTTCTCATTCAAAACCTTGGATTATGCCCGAAGTTTGTCCCATTTGTGAAACAGAAGTGATCCGCAAAGAGGGAGAGGTTGCTGTACGATGTCCTAACCGGACAAAATGTGGGGGGCAAAACCTCCGCCGTCTTTCCTTTTTTGCAAGCAAGAATGCAATGGATATCGATCACCTTGGTCCTGAAATTGTCAAAAAGCTTGTTGAGTATGGTTTTGTCTCGCATGTTTCCGATCTCTATCGTCTGACAGAAGAAGAGCTTTCTCAACTCGAAGGGTTCAAGGAAAAGTCGATCAAAAACCTCTTAAAAAGTATCGAAGACTCGAAAAAAACAACGCTTGCTCGTTTTATTTTTGCAATTGGAATACCTTATGTTGGTGAAGGGACCGCAGGGTTACTAGCTGATAGCGCTGGAAGCATCGAAAAGCTTGCTAAAATGTCTGAAGAAGAATTGTGTGCTATTGATGGTGTTGGAGGTAAAGTTGCTGACTCAATCATTGAGTTTTTGGGTGATCCTGCTCATCAAAAAGAAATCGATGACCTCCTTCATTTGGGGGTTAAACCGACAGCACAACTTCAGAAAATTGAAGGGCATGCTTTTACAGGAAAAACCTTTGTTCTTACTGGTAGCTTAGAAGTGCTCACTCGAAGTGAAGCTGGAGCACTCATCAAAGAACGAGGAGGGAAAGTCAGCAGCTCCGTGAGCAAAAAAACAGACTTTGTTCTTGTCGGTGAAGATCCTGGATCAAAATATGATAAAGCAAAAGATCTAGGAATTACAATTCTTGATGAAGCTTCTTTCCAAAAAATGCTTTAACGCGCTAGCATAACCTTAAAACAATTTTGAGGTTACCATGTTCAAAGTCATTTTCGGTGGAATTATAGGGGCAATTATCGCGCTTGTTTGGTCTTTTGTTTCCTGGATGGTTCTTCCTTGGCACAGTGCCTCAATGAATAAATTTACGAATGAAGAATTTGTCTCCTGGGTCATAAAAGAAAATGCACCTAAAAGTGGTGTTTATGTCGCTCCCTACTATGAATCTAGTGATGCAAACTTCACTCCTGGAGAAGTTAAAGAGAGTTTCGATAAGCAAAAAGATGCGCTTGAAAAGAAGCCCTTTGTTTTTGTTCAAGTGAATCTAAAAGGAATGGATCCTTCAAGTCCTTGGGTCTACATCTTTTCCTTTTTGACCCAATTTGTGGGAGCGGGATTGATCAGTTGGTTTCTGCTGCAGACCTCTTGCGGTTATGGGAAGAGGCTTTTGATTGTTACACTGCTTGGTCTTTTGGTAGGAGTCTTGGGCTTTGTTCCTGATTGGAACTGGTTTGGAGCGGGGTACAAATTTACCTTTGTGATGATTGCTGACTTAGTGATCACGTGGTTTTTAGCAGGACTAATCCTCGCAGCTTACGTAAAGCCACGAGGAGATCATGAACGAGAGCTGATGATGTAGCCTTTACTCTTGAGTCGTGGCTTGTATTCCAGTTTCATCTTTAGGTGCATAGCTCAAAGCGAGATCGATCAGTGTCATGATGACGTAGATGTAAACCATCGATTTAAGAAGCTGCTGAGCTCCTCCAATCAAGCTAAGGTCTGTTAAATAGTCGAAGTTGGCATGTCTCACGATATCTTTAAAAAGAAAAACCGTGGGAAGAGAAATAAGAAGAGCAAAAGCAGCTTTTTTTACAGCTTGAGTTGTTTCATCAGACTCACAGATTTTTGTGTTTCTCACGAAGCTCCAAGCTCTTTGAAGCTTTTGTTCCACATCAGTCTCTTCGAACTTTAAATTAATTTTTTGAATAAGTTTATCGACCCCATTACCAAGAAAACGCGCTGAAGCATCAATGGCATCATGTGAGTATTCCCAAGCTTTATGAGCGTAATTAGAAAAATTATTTACAGTAGACATAGTTTTCTCCTTTCCCAATCGGAATTATAAGAAAACCGCAATTAATTAAAAACAATAAAATTATGTTTATTATATATTTAATTAATTAAATTAATTTTTATTTATTTTTATAATTTAAAAATTTCTTAAATTAATATTTAAACTACTTATCGTTAGCGTGTTGAAAAGGAGTCAAAAAAGCATTCCAGTTCAGAGGAAAGCTTAGGGTCTATGGTTAAACGAGACTCTTCCGTAGTGAGTTTTTCATTGTTGCATCCTTCTTTTCGAAACTGTTGAATCACATAATGGCGGACTCCTATTTGGTAGAGTTGGTCTGTGATTTTTCGAATGTCTTGTTGAGAGTGGAGTTTGGGGTGAACGGTTGTGCGGCATTCATAAGGGATTTTTGCTTTTAAGAGGAGTTTTAGGCATTGCCACGTAGAGTCCCCACTGTTGGGGACTCCCGTGATTTTAGGGTAGTGTTCTATTGGAGCTTTGATATCTAACCCTACCCAATCAAGGTAAGGTAGAACGTTTTTAAAATGAGAGGGAGAGGTCCCATTTGTATGGAGTCCAATTTTAAACCCTAATTTTTTAACTTCGCGTAGTGCTAAGGTTAGATCAGGTTGGAGGAGGGGTTCTCCTCCACTAAACACAACAGCTTCAAGAAGGTTTTGTCGTGTTTTTAGAAAGTCTAACACTTGTGTCCACTCAAAGTTTGATTCCTTTTTTGGCTGTGAAAAAGGTTGGAGTCCTGGGTTATGGCAGTAGCGGCACCTCCAATGACATCCCTGGCAAAAGATCACAGCTGAAAGGTGCATGGGGTAGTCCCCCATGCTAAAAGGGAGGAATCCTCCAACCCTTATCGCTCTTTTTCTAGAGAGCAACTCTTTTTTCTTCGAAGAAAACTCTTTCATGATGCTCTCCTTTTTTTCCGATATTAAAACAAGAAACAGGGCGGTGATATCCCATCACACGTGTCCAAACTTCACAAGGCTCTCTTTCTTCATCAATAAGAGACGCTTTTTCTTGCAAAAGAAGGGAGTCGCACTCAGGGCAAAATTGATGTTCGCCTGAAAGGTACCCATGATTGCGGCAGATAGAAAAAGTAGGGGTGACTGTGATGTAGGGGAGGCGGTGATTTTCTAAAGAGATTTTCACGAGTTTTTTACAAGCTTCAGCGTCTGATATTTTTTCAGACATATAGAGATGCAGCGCCGTTCCTCCCGTGTACTTTGCTTGGAGTTTTTCTTGAAGTCTAAGGGCTTCGAAAGGGTCGTCGGTATAGCCGACAGGAAGCTGAGAAGAGTTGGTATAGTAGGGGAATTCCTCCGTTCCCGCCTGAAGGATTTCTGGATATCTTTTTTTGTCTTCCTTAGCAAAACGGTAGGTTGTTCCTTCAGCAGGTGTCGCTTCTAGATTATACATGTGACCCGTTTCTTCTTGGAATTTAGCAATTCTCAACCGAATATGATCGAGAAAATCAGAAGCAATCTGAAACCCTTCAGGAGTTGTAATATCATGTTTATCAGCGGTGAAATTTCTAATCATTTCATTGATTCCATTAACACCAATGGTCGAAAAATGATTCCGGAGAGTTCCAAGGAAATGTTTGGTAAAAGGATAGAGTCCTTGATCCATAAACTTTTGAATGGTTGCTCTTTTAATTTCCAAACTTTCTTTTGCCGTTGTTAAAAGCTCGTCGAGCCTTTCATGGAGACCTTCTTTGTTTCCTTTGTATAAAAAACCTAGGCGTGCGCAATTTATGGTCACAACACCGATTGAGCCTGTTTGCTCCGCAGATCCAAACAGCCCATTTCCTCTTTTTAGGAGTTCTCTTAGATCTAGTTGGAGACGGCAACACATAGAGCGGATCATATTGGGTTTAAGCTCAGAATTAATAAAGTTTTGGAAGTAGGGGAGTCCATACTTTGCCGTCATCTCAAAGAGTAATTGTGTATTGGGGCTATCCCAGGGGAAATCTGAGGTGATATTGTAAGTCGGAATCGGAAAGGTGAAGATGCGTCCTTTTGCGTCTCCAGCCATCATCACTTCGATGTAAGCTTGATTGATCATGTCCATTTCCTTTTGAAGCTCGCCGTAACGAAACGAGAGTGTTTCTCCTCCAATGATTGGAAATTGCTTTCTTAAATCTTCAGGACAGACCCAATCGAATGTTAAGTTCGTAAAAGGAGTTTGAGTTCCCCACCTTGAAGGGACGTTTAAATTGAAAATCAATTCCTGCATTTTCTGTTTAACCGCCTTGTAGGTAAGGTTTTCTTTTCGCACATAGGGTGCCATATAGGTGTCAAAAGAGCTTAAAGCTTGAGCGCCTGCCCATTCGTTTTGAAGTGTTCCAAGAAAGTTGACAATTTGACCAATTGCGCTTGAGAAGTGTTTAGGGGGTTTCGCTTCTACTTTGCCAACGACCCCATTAAAACCTTCTGACAGAAGAGTTCTAAGTGACCATCCAGCACAATAGCCTGCTAGTAAGTCGAGGTCATGGATATGAAAATCTCCTTCTCGGTGAGCCTCTCCAATTTTTTCGGAGTAAATATGAGAAAGCCAATAGTTAGCTGTTATTTTTCCCGAGATATTTAAAATTAATCCTCCGAGAGAAAAACCTTGATTGGCATTCGCATGAATGCGCCAATCCTGCTTGTCTAAATATTCATTCATCGATTGAATAGGATCAATGGTAACTGTTGAATGTTCTTGGTTGCTACTATCCTTTGTACCTAAGAGAGTTTGATTCATATCTGCCATCCTTTTTATACAATATGATGTGTTTTATATTTTTAAAAACACAACATATTGTGTTTTGCTCTAAAAAATCAACAGATATTTCAATTTACAAAAATGTGCAACCCTAAAAGAAAAATAGGTAGCGCTCCGGGGTTAAAGGATAGAATCTAAGAGAGGTGGGTTCCGAGAAGTGTTTGGTGATTGTAGCTATGGATTTTTACGTTTTGAAGTGTTCCAATAAGGGCATCATCACCTGGAAATATCACCTTTTTCCAACAGCGTGTGCGTCCTTTCAATTGGCCGTCTTTATTTCTTCGTTCTACAAGAACTTCAAGATCTTGCCCTAAAAGAGTTTGCCTTTCTTCTGCGGTAATTTCTTCGTGAAGTGCAATTAAACGTTGGAGACGCTCTTCTTTAACCTCCTCAGGAATATCATCTTTCCATCGCATAGCAGGCGTTCCTTTTCGAGGGCTATAAGTATAAAGGAAGGCAACTGAATACCGAACCTGTCTAAAAACCTCGAGAGTTTCTTCAAATTCTTCTTCGGTTTCCGTCGGGAAACCTACGATGATATCGGTTCCTAAAGAAACATTAGGGACAATTTCTTTAAGAAGAGCAACTTTTTCAAAATACTGCTCTTTAGTGTAGATGCGGTGCATTTTTTTGAGAATCCGGCTGGAGCCAGCTTGAATAGGAAAATGGACAAACTCACACAGCGTTGGAAGATCTCGAATTGCTTCCATTAGCTCTCGAGTAATATCAATAGGGTGGCTTGTCATAAAGCGGACGCGCTCGATCCCATCAATTTTATCGAGTCGATATAAAAGATCATGAAAAAGTTCTTTCCACTCGGGCTTGTCTTTTCCATAGCTGTTTACGTTTTGTCCAAGAAGAGTGAGTTCTTTGTACCCTTGATCAGCAAGAAGGCGCGCTTCTTTTTCAATATCTTCAGGAGGGCGTGAGACTTCTTGTCCCCGTGTATAGGGAACAACGCAATAGGTGCAAAATTTGTCGCAGCCTCGGATAATTGAGACGTGAGCTTTATACTTATCGTCACGTTTTGCGACGAGATAATCGAGGTTTTCCTCAAATTGATCATCGGTTTTAAGTTGTTTTTGACCTGTCTCGATCACATGATCCAAAATCATTCCGAGGTCAGTGATGTTATTGGTTCCAATGACAAAGTCAACATTGGGAAGCTTTTTAAAAAGGCTCTCTTTTTTGGCCATTGCCATACAGCCGGTGACTCCAATGATCTGCTTTTTTTTGCTACGACCTAGTTGTCCGATTTTTCCCATGACTTTTCGTTCAGCCAAGTCACGAATGGAACAGGTATTGAAAAGAAGAACATCACCCTCTTTTTCGTTGTAAACTTGCTTGAGCCCCCGTTTTAGGAGTTGGCCAACCATCAGCTCAGAGTCGAGCTCATTCATCTGGCACCCATACGTGCGAACAAAAAATGTTTTCGGCTTATTCATAGCCGGCAAGTTTACGTCATTTAGGTTGAAGAATCAAGCGCTAAAGCTAAAAATGCCAAGATCGTTTCAGCAACGAGAAGATCTATCACCTCTTCTTTAAAGAGAGTAAGTAGGGGAGTTGTCACCATCGAAAGATGTTGATATCCCATATAAATCACCGCTTCTCTAGCAAAGATTGCGACAGGAATAATAAGAGCAATTGCAACGGCAATCTGAAAGACTTTCTCAGTCAAATCGTCCATTGTTTTGATCGGTTTAATGCCCCAACTTGAAAGGGGGGTAGCTTGATCTTCCAGATTGGGTTTTTCAGGAAACATTCCTTTGCTTGTCTCATGTACCATAAAGTTAAGGGGAGTCGAAGCGAGCATTGAAGCTCCCATATAAGTGAGGTGTCCCAATCGGTCAGGAGCGGTTACCCACCCGAGTCCAAGTTGTCTTAGTGCAAAATTTCCAGCTGCTGACGCCATTTTTATTTCCCTTCCTTTTCTAGACATTCAAGGAGACAACCTAGAAGGTGTCGTCCCACCGCGAGCCCCCCGGCCCATGCAGATCCTACGATAACATGATGTTCTACTGACTGAGTGACTTCTTCTGCATCCTCAAGTCCTAATTCTTTTAAAAAAGTTTGAGTCAAAAGAGTTGCCGGAAAATAAAGAGTTGCAGCCACGGTTGTGGAGTAAACAACTTTTTTTAATTCTGTAGAGGATTCGATTCTTTTAGCCCCAGTCCAAGCCTTTATCGTGTTAACAAGTGAGCTTTTTGACCTGGCAAGGTCGTCTTTAGAGGAGTCAATCCTTGAGCAGGCAAGCTTGCTTATCTGATTCATAGGATTCCAAAAAGCTGTCTGAGTGACATAGAAAAGGGTTGTTTCCATGCTTGAGCTTGTCGCATAGGTTGTTGCTGCAGCCTTAGCGCACTCTTTTGCTGTAGAATTGATCAAAAAAGTCATAAAACCTCTTCTAGACTCTTAAATTTACGCATATTATATATTTAATTTAATTAAATAAAATAATAAAAATTAATTTAATTATAAATAAATAATATATAATAAAAATATTTATTTAATAAATGAAAAACGTCTTCTTTCACGTCTTGTTGAGAGATTTTTGTCTGGTGGGGCTTGGCAAAAAAGAAAGAAATCTGTACCCTTTTACCTCAAATGCTAAATGGAAAGGAATACCTGAAATGGCTAAGCGAAAAGATACGACGATTCTTTTGACTAAAGAAGAGGCACAACAAGCTCGAGGATGGATTACTCTTGATGCTAAAGGGAAAACCCTTGGCCGCTTTGCTTCTGAAGTAGCAAAGATTCTTAGAGGAAAACACAAGACAACTTTTACACCGAACGTTGATGTTGGAGATGGAGTCATTGTTATCAATGCTGACCAGATTGTGGTTAGTGGAGGTAAAGAGGCTCAAAAAGTATACCGACACTACACTGGGCACATCGGAGGTCTTCGTGAGACTCCTTATCGGGTTGTCAAAGAACGAAAGCCCACTTTTATTATCCGTCATGCCGTACAAGGGATGATGCCTAAAACGAAATTAGGAAAAGCTCAACTTAAAAAATTGCGCATTTTTGTTGGTGATAAACACGAACAACAGGCACAAAAACCCGTAGCGGTAGAGGTATAAAAAGATTATGGCAGTGAAGAAAGAAACAATTGGAGTTGGAAGACGCAAGCGAGCCATCGCTGCGGTAAGACTTAGAAGAGGAAAAGGAAATATTGATGTCAATGGACGAAAAATTGAAGAGTACTTTACTTCTGACATGCAAAGAAAAACGATTCTTGCTCCTCTAGAAAAGCTCCAACTTGAAGGAAATTATGATATCATCATCCGTGCCAAAGGGGGCGGAATTGAAGGTCAAATGATTGCCGCAAGACTTGGCATAGCTCGTGCTCTCGTTAAAGAAGACGAAGAGAGACGAAGCTCTCTTAAAGGGGAGGGGTACCTTACCCGTGATCCTCGTAAGCGTGAGCGTAAGAAATATGGTCTTGCAGGGGCAAGAAAACGCTTCCAATTCTCGAAGCGTTAAAAACAATCACCTCTCTTTTCTTTTTACGAATTCCCAAAAAGGAAACTTTTTGGGAATTTTTTATGTCTTACCACAGAGATCTCAGAGCTAGGTGTATTTACTGGTGAGGTAATCGATATAGGGTTTTGGGGAAAGGGGGTATCCTGTTGCTTTCTCAATGAGAGCAAGAGGGGGGAGTTCTCGGCCATAACGGTGGATTTTGTCCTCAAGAAAATAGCGGATAAATGAGAGGTCACCTCCAGAAATCCTTTTCTCAAAATCAGGATACTCTTTTTTGAACGTTTCAAAAAGCTGTCCAGCATAGAGATTACCTAAAGCATAAGTCGGAAAATAGCCGATTAATCCACACGACCAATGGACATCTTGAAGACACCCTTCCTGATCTGTTTTGGGAGTGATGCCGAGGGATTCTTTGATTTTCTCATTCCAGATTTTTGGAAGGTCCTTGAGGTTTATCGATCCAGTCAGGAATTCTTTTTCGATTTCATAACGCATAATGATATGAAGAACATAGGTTACTTCATCAGCAAAGACTCGAATCAATGAAGGTTTGACTTGATTAATTACAGAATAGTAATGATCGATTGAAACCCCCTTCAGTTCTTTCGGAAACGCCTGATGTAGTTTTGAAAGGATGTACTCGCTAAAGCAGCGGCTTTGGCCGATAAAGCATTCCCACCATCTAGACTGACTTTCATGGATCGCAATCGAGCAATAGGCTCCAAGTGGGGTTCCAAAATCTTCAGAAGGAAGGCCGAGCTCATAGAGAGCATGCCCTCCTTCGTGCATGACGGCTGAGAGATTCGTAAAAAAGGCTGTTGTTGAAGTAAAGGTGGTTAAACGAACGTCCGAGGGGTGGACCCCTAAACAAAAAGGATGGGCAGAGGTATCTAGGCGTGATTTCTTTGGATCTACCCCCATTTCCTTCAGAAGTCCTTTGCAGAACTCCATCTGTTTATCAATCGGGAAGAAAGTAGATAGAAAGGAATGGTCTTTAGCCTCAGCTTTAGAAAGCTTTTGTGAAAGTTGGGTAAGGAAGGGTTTAAGTTCTCCAAATAAAGCATCCAGTTTTTGAGTAGTCATTCCCGGTTCATACAGGTCGAGTAAAGCATCATACGGGTGGTCTTGGTAACCAAGGAGTTTGGCCTTTTCTTGGTTAAGTTTTACAATTGTTTCTAGATGTGGCAGAAACGTTTCAAAGGTATTGTCAGCTTTAGCTTTTTGCCACGCATGGGCCCCTTCAGAGTTCGCTTTAGCAAACTTTTTCACGAATGTGCTGGGAAGTTTAGTATCTTTTAGAAGTTCTCTTCTAAATTCTTTTAAAGAGCTTTTCTTACGGTCATCGAGAGAATTCGAAGGAATATTTCCTGTCTTCAGATCAATCAATTTTTCTAGAGCTTTTTTGAAGGATTCACTTGTTTTTTCTTTGTGAGTTAAAGCGGAAAGGAGTTCAATCTGACTTGCTCGAAAGGGAGCTCCATCCATAGGCATTTTTGTTTCTTGATCCCATTCAAGAAGCATTAAGATCGAAGAAAGGGTATAAATCTCCTTTCCTTGCTCTTTTAACTTCTCATAATCCTCTAAGGCCTTCTCCATCAGCTTTTCTCCTAAATCTGTTTAATCCTCTTTCTATACCTGTAATTACCCAATTTGCAAAGGGTGTTCCAAAGGCAAGGCTTGTTGCAACAATGGCAATCGAAGCACTTCCTATGAGATTATCTGTAAGCCAATGTGCACCAGCAATAAGGCGGGGAAGGCAAAAGAAAATCGCATAAAGAATAGCAATGAATCCCATCCGTTTTCCCATCAGATGGAAAATCAGACAAGTAAATAATGTAGCTGTTGTTGCATGGTCTCCTGGAAAACTCTTTCGAGAGTGGTCTTTGACTTTGATCCAGTCAATGACTGTTCCGAGTCGGAAGGCTTCTTTGTCAACCATGGTTGGGCTTTTTCGCGGCATATGAATAAACTCAGGGAACAGAAGACCATTGACCATGCAGATAATCAACGCAATAAAGAGAATCGAAAAGATCAGCTCCGCAACCTTTCGCATTTTTAACCCCTCGGCAGCCCATTTTATACTGAAAAAGAAGAAGAGGAACATGATGATGTCATGAATCCAATCCATGATCCTGTGTCCAGTGAAAGCCCAAAAATTTTGCCAAAAAGAGCTGTGATGCACCCATGAATTTAAGAAGTTAAAAGTTTTCAAATCGAGGGTATCCCAGTAAGGGCGGATGAGTGGATTCAACCAGGTTACAATGATGATCAGGACAATAAATGGGGGGATTAAAAGTTTTTTATAGTTCATAAATCCAGTGTTGTTGATGGGTTCATTATGACGACCTTGTGCACATTTTAATAAATCGAGCGCCGGTAACAGCAAAGAAGGCTATTGGCAGTGTAAAAATAGCCCAAAAAGGAGGAAGGACTTGCGTTTCTCCAAGAATGACACATCCATCCATCACAGTAAAGAAAGTGATGTATCCAAAAATCGTGACAGAAAAAATAAGGAAAGTGGGTAAGAAACGGACAGATGGAACACAAAAAGGGACGACACCGATCAAAACCAATACAGGAAGCCAAGGCATAAACAGTTTAAAATAGAGGTGGGTATGCACTGCTGATCGATTTTCATAGAAGAGAGGAGTTTTATTCAGCGTCATAGTAATAAGGTCACTAATCGAGCGGTTTTCCATTGGGATACTGAGGTGATCCTGGAGATCAAAACTAAGATTTAAATGGTCAAAGGTAAGAGAAGGAAAGGAAGCGACTTTTTTGATTTCTCCTGATTCAGCTCTCATCATATGGTCGACAAAGGTCCCGATAGGGGCTGAGTCAGTTACATTAAGTGTTTTAATATGATAAATTTCATCAATAGAAAGGACCCAAAAAAGATCAAAAAACTCTTTTTTCTCTGGATCGTATTTTTGATAGAGAAGGCGTGTTCCATCTTCTAGAGGGAGGGCGTGAACAGCCTGCTTCTTTACTTTTCGGGCGGTTTTCTTCTTCAGGTATTTTTTTTCAAAGTGGTCGATGTAGTTGAGTGATTTAGGAGCTAGAATTTCAAAGTTTCCATAACTAAGCCCTACACAAATTAGACCAACGAAGAAAAAAGGGCGGGTGAGACGATGTACAGCGATTCCTGAGGTTTGAAGAGCCAAAAGCTCATTCCGACGGTTTAGAGAGGTTAGTACCTTAACACTTGCAATCAGAAGAGAAAGGGGAAGGAGAAGATCACATCGTTTTGAAAAAAGCATCCCATAATAAATCGCTAGATCTCCAATCGAGATACGCTTATTTTTCATAATTTCTTGCATATGCATCGAATAATCAATCAAAGCATAGAGAATGAAAAAACAAAGGAGAAAGAGAAAAAAGGTTTTAAGAATTTCACTTAAAAAATAGCGTTGCCAAATCTTGGTAAAAGTCATTCAACACCCCCCATAATCCGTCTTTGGAACCAGTAGGAGGCAAAGAATAAGATAGGAAGAGGCAAGCCATAAAAGAAAACAACTTTGTAAGGAACAAGCTGGAAAGATTTTGCTGCAATCGAGCAAATAAAAGTTAGACTAGATAAGAGGATAGCAATGTAGATTCCCCGTTTTTTTCGTCCTCGGCCAATTTGCATTCCCAGTGAAAAGCCCAGGAGAGTAAAAGCGAAGGTGATAATGGGGAAGAAAATCCTACGACAGATTTCAAACTTTGCTCGTTTGATCGTTTTTGCCTTTACATCGGGATCCGAAAAGGTTTTCAGGAGGGTTTTCATTGGAAGATATTCCATCCCAATACGCTGTGTTCGTTTTTGCATTAAAGAAGAGAGAGCAGAAGCAGAGGTTGACATTGTTTCTTGATTCTCAATGATTAGATTGTCATAGAATGCTGCATCATCTCCGATATTAGAGATAATCGCGACATTTTTCCCTGACATTAAGTTATCATCGACAGCAAATTTTTTAGCTGTCATGAGGCTGAGCCGGTCATTGGATTCATTTTTTACTGCAAAGATGATCTCTTTTGCCTCTTTTCCAAGATGTGTCATTTTCATATCGACATATGAGTCTTGAAGTTTCAACATCTTGGATTTTTTCATCAAAAAGAGGGGATTAATGAGTGTGACATTTTGAATCAAATTATGAGAATAATAGCGACAACGAGGCGTGACTTCAGTGACAATGGCAAAATTTAGGACGGATAGTAGAAATGCTGCCATTAATAGAGGGGTAGCAAGGGTCTGGACTCCAATCCCAGAGGCTCTAAATGCCGTGAGCTCTTGGGTATGTGAAAGACGTTGAAATAGCAGAATTGCAGCAATCAGCCCAGAAATTGGTATTGCAATCGGAAGAATATAGGGGATCTGAAAAAGGGTGAAAAGGCAAATCTTTCCAAATTGAGAGTTAAGAGAAGCTAGGCGGGCGATTTCCTGAACACGTGTCACAAGAAGGATTGAAATAAACCCTCCGACACACAGAAGAAAGACTTGAAAGTAGCTTCGAAGAAGATAACGCCAAAGAATAGGCATTGTTACAATTGTCCTAGATTAAAAAAACACCAAAAAATCCCCTTTATTGTATCCTAATTCCTTTTTTCTGGATAGATTGGTGAAATAGATTGATGAAAAGCCGCATTGTCAAAGATTTTCTCACACTGCGATTAGAAAAAGGGGCAAAACTTCTTTTAGGTTTTTCCGGTGGGCCTGATTCAATGGCTCTTCTCTATTTTCTGTTGGAAGCGCAACAAGGACTAGATTTTTCATTGCATCTTGCTCATGTCGACCATGGGTGGAGGGAAGAAAGCTGGAAAGAAGCACAAGCTTTAAAAAATCTTGCAAAACAGTTAAAGCTTCCTTTTCATCTTTGCCGTCTTGATAGAATGGAAGGTAAAGATCTTGAAAACCGTGCCCGTGAAAAACGGTTTGCTTTCTTTTCAGAGCTTCAAGAAAAGTATCGATTTCAAGCACTTCTTTTAGCTCACCATAAAGGTGATCAAGCAGAGACAGTTTTTAAGAGAGTAGCCGAAGGTTCTGGTATTAAAGGGCTTGGAGGTCTCTACCCGGAAAGAAAACAAGGAAACCTACTAATTTGGCGTCCCCTTCTTTCCTTAACAAAAGAGGATCTCTATTCCTATCTTAAGAAAAAACGGCTCCATTTTTTTGAAGATTCTACCAATCAGGATCCAAGCTATCTCCGTTCTAGAATGAGACAAGAACTTTTTCCTCAACTTGAAAAAATCTTTGGAAAGAAAATGGAAGGAAATTTTGCTCGTCTGGGTAAAACGAGCCAAGAGCTTGCTCACTACTTTGAAGAAAAGGGGGAAGCGATTAGAAAAGCGGTCACTTCTGGTCCTTTTGGTTCCTATCTTGATTTGAATTTAGGGTTTCATCCCCTTGAGTTAAAATTTTTTCTAAAAGAACTATCGTCAATTAGTTATGATGCTTTGGAGATTCTGATGAAATTGATTGAAGGACGCCGTTCTTCCCGTCTTATCCAAGCTAAACCTTATACTTTTCAACTGAGTCAGTCACATCTTTTTATTTACAAAGAAGCCTTTCCTGATTACTTTCAAAAGCCTGAAATTTGGGAGAAAGAAACAATAGGGGATTGGAAAACATTTTGGAAAGGAAAGATTCAAATTCCAAACGGAGACTATGAAATTAGAAGACTTTCAGAATTGGAGCCGCTCCTTAGAAGGAAGATAAAGAAGTGGTATGGATCAAGCCGCGTTCCTTCATTTTTTTATGATAAAGCTCCTATTTTTATGAGAGATCAAAAAATCATTGGTGAATGTTTAACTGGAAAGTCTTCTTTTTTAATAGCTTAAGTAGGGCTATTCAGAAATTAAACAATGATATAAAATAAGTTGATTGCTAGGGCTTTAAGCCCGAACAATTTGTTAACTGCATAAACTTTTTGGGTTGCTAAGGAATTTCCATGTCAGTAATAGAAAAAATTAAAGGACCAAAGAAAGATTTTCGGTCTCTAAAAAATAGATTTAAGAAGCGGATGGATCAGCCTGATAAACCTCAAGAACCCAGGAAACGTTTTCCTGGCGGATTTTTACTTTTTCTTTTGGCCGCCATCTTAATCATTTTGACAGTTCAAAACCTGTCGAGTGAGAAAGGGGGAAAGGTATCATTTAGTCACCAAGTGGAGCACTTGGTCAATCTCGATTTAATTCAAAAAGATGAAAGTCGAAAGATTGCTCAAAACGATAATCTTGTGACATTTACAGGGAAATTTAAAGAGCGACTCACCGATGAGTCTAAAGCTCGCTATCGATTCCTTGAACTGTTAAATGACAATCATACCTTATCAGAAGGGAAAGAAGAAATTGCAGGCAGTCTCGATGCATTGCAAGAAAACGTTCATGGTTCTGCTGAGATGTTCCTAATCTTAAGCGGGACACCGATTCCTAAAGGGGGCTTTAGTGTTATTAGCCCTTATTACGATACGCAACTCAGACAAAACAGCGTTGTCATTCACTCCCTTCCGGAAAAAAGAATCCTTAATTTGACTGATCTCCAGAGTGAATACCGATCTGTTTCTCAAAATCCTACAGCCCGTTCTGTTCAATCGTTTGGAGAGGATGCTCTGAAGCTCATCCAAAGTTATCGCTCGCCTTCACTAGGAATTGGCAATGAAGCAATGAAGCAAGATCTAAGGGCTGCAGAAGGAAAAGTGGCTGAGACCTTGAAGTCAAACCTAACACCTCAAGAAGCTTTAGCAAGCTATCAATCAGGGTTGATTACCCTTAATCAAGTGACCCTTGAGCTTCTTAAGACAGATAACCACACGACTTTAGGGGGACTGCGAAGCGTTCGCAATTATTTAGTGAACCTGAATCAGTACCAGCAAACAGCTACAGCATTAGAAGAAAATGAAGCGCAACTTGCTAAATCGCGTCAAAGTGTGGCTAATGTCACCTGGTTCTTTAATAATAAAGAGCTTTCAACAAAGGCTCTTGAAAAACAAAGTCCAGAAGAATTTAGCCTCTGGTTTGCACAGAGTAAAAAGGAATGGGAAGCTTTTGCAGCAAACAAAGGAACCCTTTATAAGGCGCCTGATCAACCACGTAACCTCGTATTAGAAAAGACTTTCAAAAGCCAAGAGCCGTCTCCTAATTATTTGAGTTATATTTTCCTAACAATTTTCCCAATTCTTATTGTTTTCCTTATCCTCTATTTCGTATTCTCGAGACAGATGAAAGGAATGGGTTCTGGAGCAATGAGCTTTGGAAAATCTCCTGCTAAAATGCTCAATAAGAGCATGCATAAGGTAACCTTTAAAGATGTTGCAGGTGTAGCAGAAGCAAAAGAAGAACTTCATGAAGTCGTTGATTTCTTGAAAGACCCCTCTAAATTTACAGCTCTTGGAGCAAGAATTCCTAAAGGAGTCCTGTTAATCGGGCCTCCAGGGACAGGGAAGACCTTAATTGCAAAAGCGGTTGCTGGTGAAGCAGATCGTCCTTTCTTCTCCATTTCAGGTTCTGATTTTGTCGAAATGTTTGTTGGGGTCGGTGCAAGTCGTATTCGTGACCTTTTCGGACAAGCCAAGAAAAATGCCCCTTGTATCGTCTTTATCGATGAAATCGATGCAGTTGGACGTCATCGTGGTGCTGGTATCGGTGGAGGACATGATGAAAGGGAACAAACATTGAATCAACTCCTTGTTGAGATGGATGGTTTTGATACCAATGAGGGTGTTATCTTAATGGCTGCGACCAACCGTCCTGATGTTTTAGATAAAGCGCTTTTAAGACCTGGTCGTTTCGATCGAAATGTTGTCCTTGATCTTCCTGACATTAAGGGACGTTTTGAAATCCTAAAGGTTCATGCTAGAAAAATTAAACTCGATCCTAGTGTTGATCTTATGGATGTTGCCCGAGCAACTCCAGGATCATCCGGTGCAGACCTCATGAATATCCTCAATGAATCTGCTCTTTTAGCTGCGCGTAAAGGACGTTCAGCTGTAACTCAAGCAGATACCCTTGAGGCCTGCGACAAAGTGAAATATGGAAAAGAACGGCGTAGTCTCGAGCTTGATGAGAAAGAGAAAGAGCATACGGCTTATCATGAGTCAGGACATGCGATTGTCGGTCTCGTCGTAGAAAGAGGAGATCCTGTAGAAAAAGTGACCATTATCCCTAGAGGACTTTCTCTAGGAGCGACTCACTTTGTTCCAGAAAAAAATAAAACAAGCTACTGGCGTAAAGAGCTCATTGACCGTCTTGCTGTCCTTATGGGTGGACGTGTTGCAGAAGATCTTTTTGTTCACGATATTTCTAGTGGCGCCCAGATGGATATTTCACAAGCTACTAAGCTGGCGCGTAGCATGGTTTGTCAATGGGGAATGAACACCTCGCTAGGTCCAGTTGCTTATGACGAGCGCTCAGAAGAGTATTCGTATGCGATGCAAGGATCAAACTCAAAGAATTATTCTGAAGAAACAGCAAAACAAATCGATTCAGAAGTTCGGAAGCTTCTGGAAGAAGCCAATAATTATGCGAACAAAATCCTGACTGATAACAAGGAGAAAGTCGAGCTCATGACACAAATGCTCATGGAGTTTGAAACTCTTGATAAGGAAGATGTTCATGCGATCATGGATGGAACATGGGATGCGGATAAGAAGCGTGAAAAACTGAAAGCAATCAGTGAAGCACATCGGAAGGTTCCACCACCGCCACCCTCTCAGAAAAAGCCTGAAGAGAATTCAAAGGGGACCGATATCGGCCCTGCGCCTCAAGGTGCTTAAAGTCAAAAAAAGCCCCAGAATTTCTGGGGCTTTTTTTTTAAGTGATTATTCTGAAAAAGATTTCAGTTCGTTATATGTTTCTAACGCAGAAGGAAGATTGTGCTTCATTTCGCATTCAATGATCATTCTAAATGCTTCTTCTCTCTCAAGCCCATCAAGTCTTCTTGCTAAAGCTTTTGCTTTCATTAACACAGGTTCAGCGTCCTTCATTCCAACGACTGATACTGAACACTCAAAAATTCCTAACGCGATCTGTGGACTTGGATGGCTCATAGCCTCAGCTTTGTTTAAGAGTTCCTCCAAAGCGTTTTCTCTTTCTTGGAATCCATACATGAAATAGTTGTTTTTAAAGGCAATAACCTGTCCTTCTAAATGATAAGACGGATCTTGAATCCCTGCAAGAAGAAGGGTTAGTGTTTCTTTAGATGGATAGGAATTTTTAATGAGTGAAAGAAAATGTTCATCGATAAGCTCACCCTCTGATGGGTCAATTTTTCTGTAATTTTCAGCTAACGTGATAAAAGTCTTTAAGTCCTGATCTAAATATGAACTTAAGCTTTGGTAGGAAAGTTCTATTTCAATCAGGGCTTTCATGAGTTGTAAAGGGTTTGATCCTCCTAACATTGCCTTTAAGTCGCCTTTTACGACTCTTAGTGTCAGTTGACGAAGCTCGGCTGCGGTGTCAAAAGCATCAATGTCTATTGATTCGAGTTGAGCTTTGAGTAAGTATTGTATTTGAGTAATAGTATAATACAGCTGATTGCTGTCGTTAGTGACTTTAAATGATGTCATACTTGCCCTAACATTTTCCTGCATGGCTTGGATGACTAAGGCTGCCTTGGGGCTTCCAATACAAGAATATTTCTGAAATTTATCATAAAGATCGACGTTGTTAGTGGACTTATTGTGAATCGTCGCTCGACGAGAAGCATCTTCTTGCATCAGGAGCTCTAGTCCTGCACCCGTTGATTGACTTCTCGTAGTTAAAGCGGTTTGCTGAGAGCTCGTAGCGGTGGGTGTTTCTTCTTCATATGAAATAGGGCTTTGCTCTGCTGTTGCAGAATCTAATACTATTGCTGACATAAATCCTCCTCCTTTAAATAATTTTTTTATATCAGTTAGTTTTCAATTTTTATTGAAAATTCATGTATTATAAATAGATAATAAAAAAATAGATATGATATTAATTAATTTAAAAGGCCCCGTTTGGGGCCTTTTTATTAGAGTTGAAGGGCATTATAGAAATCGACCATTGTATCGGAGATCACCGAATTGGTCTGATCGGGCTGATAGCTATCAAGTCCTTCATCAGGCCACCAAAAGGGACTTCCTAACTGACTAGGATAGCCATCTGCTTGAAGGTTTGTACCTAGTTGTTGATAGACTTGAGCTGCTGCTCCTCCTCGATTTTTTGTTGTGATGTGGTAATGCTCTCCAGCAGAAGCATCGGGGTTTTCATAAGGAACATTATCTTCAAAACCGATGTGAATCATAGAGGCATTTTCTTTACCGATGATCTCTAACCACTGCTCAATTCCCCATGTAACATTATTCGCATCGATATAATACTGCGTTTGGGAATAAAGCATGAGATTGAGACCATTGAAAAGATCCTTGAAAATCGGATTTCCAGCATCATCATAAAAGAGTGCTTTTAAGGTGTCGGTTGCCCAAGATGTTGCGCCTTCAATGGTAAGAATCGCGATGCGACTTTTTGCTGAGAGTTCCTTTTGGAGTTCCTGAAAAAACTCCCGTTGCTCAGCATCGGTATTCTCTTGTGCAAAGGCTTTTGCTCCGGTGTCTTCAAGGTCAAAATCAACCGAGTCGAAACCATAGTTATCCATGAATTGTGCAAGTTTTTGTGCTTGTCCTGAGGCTGTTTCTCCAGGTCTACAAATTTTCAATCCTGAAGCATCTTCACCCCCAAAAGCGATATCAACACGGATTCCTGCTTGATGGGCTGTATCGACAAAAAGCTTGAGCATATCGACATATTTCCCGTCGGGTCCTAAAAACTTCTCATTATTTAAGACCTTAACAAATTGGTCTGTAGGAGAACCTTTACTGTAATCACCGCTTAAAAGAAAATCAATCGATGCAATTTGTGTAAAGCTAAGGTTGATTTGATTCATCCCTGCTTCTTTCATCCGACCAAAAACACTGTTTAAATACTTTTGATAGGCATCAACATTAAGCGTTGCTTTCCATTGATGTTCTGCTGGATACTCGATAAATTTTTCTCCATCGAAAGAAGCTGACCAGATAAATCCATCAATCTTAGTGTAATCATAATAGACTTGTTCTGTAAGATCGGCAGTGAAAGCCAATGAGGTTGCAGCGATTAATAGAGCTGCAATAGGTTTAAGGAATTTCATCTATTTCTCCTTTGTTGATTTAAGGAGAAAAGAGGTTATCATTTTAAATTTTAACTTTTCAAACAAAAAAGGCCCCCAATCGGGGGCCTTATATTTACTTACTAGCAGGGGCTTCTAAAGTAGCCTTCCGACTAAGACGGATTTTTCCGTTTTTATCGATATCAAGAACTTTGACCTCGATTTGATCTCCTTCCTTGTAATGGTCGTAGATATTTTCAATCCGCTCGTGAGCGATCTCTGAGATATGGCAGAGTCCTTGAACGTTAAGGAATGCTACGAAGAGACCAAAGTCTTTAATCGTTACAACCTTTCCTTTATAGGTCTTTCCAATCTCTGCTTCAGCAGTTAAATCGTGAATGATCTGGCGTGCACGCTCCATTCCATCAGCAGAGGTGGAAGCAATACTCACATTACCATCATCATCGATGTTAATATCTACACCTGTTTCTTCAACAATGGCGCGGATTTGTTTCCCACCAGGGCCAATCACCGTTCCAATTTGACTTGGCTTGATGCGAATCGTCTCAATCCGTGGAGCATACTGTGAAAGCTTCTCGTTGGATTTTGGGCAAGCCTCGAGCATCTTTTGCAAGATATGGATCCGTCCCTCTTTTGCTTGTGCAAGGGCCACTTTCATGATTTGTGGGTTAATTCCTTCCACTTTGATATCGAGTTGGAAAGCTGTGATCCCTTTTTCGTCTCCAGCGATTTTAAAGTCCATATCGCCGAGAGCATCTTCCATCCCAAGAATGTCAGAGAGAATCGCATAGTTTTCCTCTTCAAGGATCAGTCCCATGGCAATTCCAGCAATAGGGCGTTTAATAGGAACACCAGCACCCATCATAGCTAGGCAGCCACCGCAAACCGATGCCATAGACGAAGAGCCATTAGACTCTGTAATATTAGACTCAAGACGAATGGTATAAGGGAAATTATCTTTTGCTGGAATCGTTGCTTCTAAAGAACGCTCAGCAAGTTTTCCATGGCCCACTTCACGACGTCCTGGAGGACCCATTCTTCCGACTTCGCCCACTGAATAAGGAGGGAAGCTATACTGAAGGTAGAAGTTTCTCAGGCCATCTGCTTCATCAAGAGTTTCGAATCGTTGTCCCATTGATTCACCACCAAGAGTACAGACAGCAATCGATTGTGTTTCTCCTCGCGTGAAGAGGACACTTCCATGTGTTCTTGGAAGAGGGTCCATTTCCACCCAAATTTGGCGGACATCTGCTGTTCCTCGTCCATCACAGCGCTTTTTCTCTTTGAGAATCATCTGACGCATGTGGTGCGCTGTGACTTTTTTCATTGCCATAGCAACTTCGAACTCTTTGTATTTAGGATCTTCTTCAGGAAGAAGCGTTTCTTTTACTTTTTCTCGAATCGTAGAAAGAGTTTCTTCACGAACCGTTTTTTCGATAATTCGAATCGCATCTTGAAGAGGGGTTTTCATGATGTTATCGACCTCTTCCATTAGTCCTTCCGGAAGGAAGCGGAGATCTTCTCGATTTTTCTCTTTTCCGACAAGTTTTTGAAGGTCTGAAAGCGAGTGACAGATCGCTTTAATAGCCTCGTGTCCCGTTGCAATGGCTTCCATGACTTGATCTTCAGATAAGAAATCGCAATAGCCTTCAATCATCAGGATTGCATCTTCTGTCCCAGCAAGAACTAAGTCGAGGACTGAGGACTTCATTTCTTCAACGGTTGGGTTCACAACAAAGTTGCCTTCAATCATTCCCACGCGGACAGCACCGATAGGCTTGATGAATGGAATTTCAGAGATGACAAGTGCTGCAGAAGCGGCACAAATCGCTAGGGGTTCTGTTTGATGAATCCCATCGTAAGAAAGGACCGTTGTGATGACTTGTGTATCGTTATAATAGCCATCTTCGAACATTGGGCGAATCGGGCGATCAATTAAGCGACAGGTAAGGATTTCCTTTTCTGTTGGTCGTCCTTCACGCTTAATAAATCCTCCTAGAGTCTTTCCGGCAGATGAAAATTTTTCTTGATAATCGACTCTTAAAGGTAAGAAATCGACCTCATCTAGAGCAGGACCCATACATGCTGTTGCAAGGAGCATTGTGTCTCCACTGCGGACCATGACAGATCCACCCGCTTGACGGGCGATTTTCCCTGATTCAAAGGTGATTTCTCTTCCGCCTATGGAGACGGTTACAGATTTCGATTCAAGTGTGTTTTGTTTGAGTTCCATGTAACTCCTATAGTCTTAAGGTTAACACCCCTGAATGCGATCTACGAGCATTCATAAAAAATACCCGTAGGTCGGATTCAGAGGCAAAAAGAGAGAGTCTATCAGGGCAAGAGAATAGATGCAAGGAGGGAAAATTTGAATAAAAAAAGCCAGGGGACCTGCCCCTGGCATTTAAAGAAATTACTTTATTTACGTAGTTTCAGACGTGTAATCAACGTTTGATAACGCTTCGTATCCGTAGAATTTAAGTAATCGAGAAGCTTTCTTCGTTGACCAACAAGCTTTAAAAGAGCCAGCCTAGAGGCATGGTCCTTTGGAGCAAGCTTTAAATGGTCAGTGAGTTCGGTGATTCTCTCAGTGAGAATGGCGATTTGGACATCAGCTGAACCTGTATCTTTCTCGTGCAGCTGAAACTTCTTAGTAATTTCTTCTTTAGTTCCTTTATCTAAAGACATTTATTTATACTCCTTTAGACAGTATTGTTTAGACATTGATTTAGGACTATATTCTTCATATGACAGCCTTGATTGTATCAAGCTCTGAGATATATTTCAAGGGAGAGAGCAATCAAATAATCTTTTGTCTTCTTTAACAATTTCCATCCCATTATGATAGTATCATATGAGTAAAAAAATATTTTCAAAATTTGATCATGAAATGATGAAGGAAGCTTTGCTCGAAGCAAAGAAATCTTTTGAAAATGAAGAGGTACCTGTTGGAGCAGTTTTGGTTCATGATCAAAAAATTATTGCTAGGTCTCATAATCAAATGGAAGAGCTGAAGGATCCCTCAGCTCATGCTGAAGTCTTAGCAATTCGTGCAGGAGCGCAAGTCATAGGTGATTGGCGCCTCCTCCAGACCACTCTCTATACAACCTTAGAGCCCTGCCTGATGTGCGCAGGCGCCCTTCTTTTAGCAAGAGTTGGGCGTGTTGTCTGGGGAGCCCCAGATCTTCGACATGGGGCGCATGGGAGCTATATCAATGTCTTCGAGACTGAGCACCCAACGCATACCCTTCAAATTAAGGGGGGGCTCTTAAAAGAAGAATCAGCAACGCTCATGAGAGAATTTTTTAAAATACAAAGGAAAAGAGATGAAAAAGTCATTAGAAGACCTCTTCAATGAATTGCTTAGTCAGCAGGAAGAAAAACTTCTGAAATATGCAAGCCATATCATCCCTAATGTGACCTCTGATGATATTCTTCAACCGAATGATTATCCCGAACTGGAAAATCACCCTTTTTTCAGGTATGAAGAGGGACTTCTAAAAGGAATTCATGCAGCAAAAATGGCAGTGATGGCTTGGGAAAAAGAGTAGGATTTGTTTTACCTTTCCCCGCGAGTCCAAGAAATAGCTGCATTAACATCCTCTGATTCCATATAGCTCATATAAGCATGAACTTGTGCAACACGGCCAACGCTTGTTCGTAGAGAGCCTCCTTCTCCGCCCAAGATCGTTCGGAGCGCTTCTTGTGGAAGTGCTTCTCCAGTAGTGCTATGTTTTAGACTATGTGCTGTTAGAGCTTTTAGCTGATTTTCTTCACTAAGAGGGGCAAGCTCCATCACTTTAAAGCGATCAGCAAAAGCTGGATCTTGTCCGACATATTTAAGGTATTCAGCAGGGGTTGTTGCTCCAATAATTCTTAGATCAGGATCGGTAATGTATTCTTTCATCATTTGAGCAATGTCCATCGTATCATTCCCCTCCGATTTTCCATTTCCAATCGTCAAATGAATTTCATCAATAAAGACAATAGCTTTTCCTTGACTTTGGCAGAACTCTAAAATTTTCCTTAATTTCCCTTGCCACATCCCCATATAAGTTGAGCCTGACATGATGGACGAGATCGAAAAGCTAAAAACACGATAATCCTCAAAGTGTCGACATTCCCCACGCTTAATTGAAGATGCAATAAAGCGGACAAGTTGGGTTTTTCCACAGCCGGCATCTCCAACTAGGCAGACATTGTTTTGTCCATCTTTGCTATGCAAAGTAATTAAGACTTCTAAGACTTCTCTTTCTCGTTCTAAACAAATCACATCTTCTGACCTGCTGGTGAGTTCGATGAGGTTAGGTGGTAGGAAGCTTCTTGATTGGTGAGAAACTTGAACTTTAATCACGTCTAGAGCCTCTTCCTCAGTGCAGCTTCGTTGATTCATGATAGAAACCATTTGTCCAAGAAGCGAGCATTGCTCTCTTACAGGGCAGGGGCCTCTGATTGCAAGAATCTTGTCTTGCAAGTCAGCGCTTAATTCTGCATCTGGATACTGTTCTTTCTCTTTTTCAAAAAAAGTTTTTTTAGCTTCCTTAGTAAGGGGTTCCATTTTATGAAGAGCAAAGGTTCTTTCAAAGGGGGGGTGATCCTTTCTAAGCGTTTCGAATTGCTCTTGAGATGCTGAAATGATCAGTTTAATTTTGGGGGAATCCAAGAAGGCTCTGAATTGGGGTTTAGAAAAGGATCCTCCCGTAGTCAGTAATCCAAATCCTTCTTCAATACCATGTACATAAAGAATCACGTTGGCTTCTATTGCAAATTCAAAGATAGCTGGCTTAGGTTGGCTTTTTTCATCGAAAAGATCTGCAAAGTGAACACTATAAATGGTGTGGCCCTCTAGTGGAGGTTTTGCATCTTCTAAAAGATGAGCGATCGAACTCATCAATAACTTTTTTTCAAACTCTTCTTCCCCAACAAGACAAACGCGATTCATTCCGTATTGATTCCCTAAAACCTCAAGAACTTGTTGCGCTTTGTCTCTATGGGAATCTAGAACTGTAGCAATAGGTTCATCAGAAACACATATTAATTCTTTTGGAGTAGAGGGTCCGGGTTTTTTGCAATAGTTAAGGCAACAGGTATCTGTTAAAACTACAGGTTTTTCCGAGAATCCAATGAAATGAATGTTTTTTGGAAGTTCAGCACACATGAGAAACGCGTAGGGAGAAATAGTGTCACCTTTCAATCCAACAACCCAGTCAAATTGATCGATTAACACGATGGTTCTGCCTTGATTTTCTAGGTAATCAAAGGTTTCAAGTAGTCGTTCTTTCCATTGTTTGCCACATCCCATAACTTCCCGCATAGATAGCCTAAAGATTCTGTAGGGGTGACGTCCATGTTTGTCTTTTTTGTTACAATTATGAACCAATTGATGCATTTCTTGTAGAGGATAATCATCTGAACGGATAACAAAAAGGGAACCTTGTCTTAGAAGTTCACTAACTTTTTCAATTTCTTCATCTTTAGGCTTTTCATTAGGAATTCTTGAAATGATGCGAAAAATAGGATGAGACTTTCCGATGCTGGCAAATAAGGGCGCATAAAGAATCAAAGGTCTTAAAGGTTTCCACGATCCTGTTTGATAGGCTTTAACGAAAGAATTAACGAACAAGGCAAGCATGAGAATTTGATTGCATTCGTGGACTAGTTTATAGTCTCGATGGGGATTATTTGATTTAAAATAGACTGCTTCATTCATTGCAAGGAATGTTGCTAGACAAGTTGCTGCTGCATTACTCCAAGTTAATTGAGCTGAGGTCAACATAACAAAGGGCATAACAGCCGATGCTATGGGCTCGAGCTGACTTATACACTGAGCGGTGGGCGACACAGCAAGATGGTGTTGAATAGCTTTAAATGACAAGAGGTTCTCCGTTTTTTGTGCCTAGGGAAGGGTATATGATGGTATGAGTTTAATTCAATAAATAATTGAATAAACCTTTAATTTAAGCTGCTCTTTTTACGGGAAATGCGCCACATACGGAACCGCTCACGCATTGTTAAAGAGCTTTTTCCCTTTTTTGAGATTTTATCGAGGCAAGCATCCATAAAATCGTCATCTTGAATAATTGCCTTTCCTGTTTTGAAGTCATAGACCTTTGAAGGCTGAACTTCAATATCAACAACCTTTTGGAAGCGGTGAAACCACTTTCGTTTGAGGTAAATCAATTTTTTCTCCAAAGGGTGCAGACGGCGAAAAGGGCCTAAGCTATCCCAGATGAGAACGGAGTAGAGGTAGCCATACAGCATGGCTCCACCTGTGACAAAAAAGGAGAGGAAGTTCCCATTGGAAAAATCAAGGAAAAGATTGACTCCAATCAGTCCAAAAACAAGCCATTTAGCGCGGACTGGAATCAGGAGAAAGAGCATGATCATCGCTTCAGGAAAAAGAAAAGCCCATCCAATCAGGAGAATGTAGATCGAGGTTGTTGCACCAGCAAAGGGGAGGGGAGAGCCAAAAAAGAGGAGGGAGAGGTAAGCAATCACTCCGACAAACAATGCACCTCCGAAATAAAGACCTATAAAGTGCTTTTCACCTCTTGCTTGTACAATGGCAGATCCAATGGCCCATAAAAGATAGATATCGAAAAAGACGTGGAGAATAAGAGCCATCGAGATTCCACCCGAAGAAATCGGTTGGAGGAAGAGGTAGGAAAGAAATTGCCAAATAAAAAATTTATGAACACCCCAAGTTGTTAAACTAAAAAGATACTGCGGGCTTGGAATATGAAAAACTTGTGTAAAAAGAGCGTTTGAAATGAGTGAAAAAAAGCTCACGATTAGTGTTGCAAAGATCGTCCATTTAACAATCTTCGGTGTCGAAGTAGGGCCGAGTCTGAAGGCTTGGGATTGGTATATCATGCCATCACTATATCAGATCCCCGAATAAAATTTTTCTAAAAAATGCCTTAGTAGTTGTTTTTTATCCTCAAAAAGGGTTTAATTTCCAGCAAACCAATGTACGCGCTCACGTGATGCATTCCCTATTTTCATGGGGGATTAAATCTTTGAATGCGAACAAAGAAAGTGATTATCAAAGGATTATTCGATGAAGAAAGAAGGACACCCTCCTTATCAAGAAATTTTATTTGTGGATACGGCAACTGGAACGAAATTTGTTTGTGGAAGCACTCTGCAGCCAGAAGAAAGAGAAACGTTTGAAGGAAAAGAGTACCCTGTTTACAAAGTGCCAATCTCTTCAGCATCACACCCGTTCTTTACTGGAAGTCAGCAATTTGTTGACTCCGAAGGGCGTGTCGATAAGTTCAAAAAGCGTTATGCGCAAAAAGCAGCTCAAGCAAAAGAGCACAAAGAAAAGCAGGAGCAAAAAAAACCTGCTAAAAAAGCTGCTGCTAAAAAAACAGCTAAGAAAAAGACTCCTCCTAAGGAGTAATCTTGAAAGCTAAGATTGAGGGGCTCCTCTCCCGCCTTGAAGAGGTTGAAATGGCTTTGGGTAATCCCGATGTCCACTCTGATAAGAAGAAGTATAAGGAGCTCTCTCAAGAACATTCCTATCTCTCAGAACTTCGAGAGAGTTATCAACAATTTCAAAAGGCTGAAAAAGAGCTAGAAGATAACAAGGCACTTCTCAAAGAAGAGAGTGACCCTGAGTTTACCTCTGTTATCAAAGAAGACATCGAAAAACTAGAAGTTCAAGTCTCTAACCTCAACGCAAAGATTGAAACCCTTCTTGTTCCTCCAGACCCTAATGATCATGCGAATGTCATTATGGAAATACGCGCCGGAACAGGAGGGGATGAAGCCGCCATCTTTGTTGGCGATTGTGTGCGGATGTACCGCCTTTATTCCGACCATATGGGCTGGAAAATGGAAACCCTTGCCCTGACTGACTCTGAAGCGGGGGGATATAAGGAATATGTCTTTTCTGTGACGGGGAAAAATGTGCACCGCTACCTTCAGTATGAAGCGGGAACCCATCGCGTGCAGCGCGTTCCTGTTACAGAAACACAAGGAAGAGTCCATACTTCTGCGATTACTATGGCTGTCTTAATGGAGCCAGGCGAACAGGAGAAAGTCGAGATCGATGAAAAAGATCTAAAGATCGATACCTACCGCGCATCTGGTGCAGGCGGACAACATGTCAACACAACCGACTCAGCTGTTCGGATTACCCATATGCCAACAGGTGTTGTTGTTTACTGCCAAGAGGAGCGCTCGCAACATAAAAACAAAGAAAAAGCGCTCCGCGTCCTTGTTGCAAAACTTGCTGAAGAAAAAAGGCGAAAAGAAGCAGAAGAAAGAGCTTCCCTTCGTTCATCCCAAGTCGGTTCTGGAGACCGCAGCGAGCGTATCCGCACCTACAATTATTCTCAAAACCGGGTCACTGATCACCGGATCAATCTTACCCTCTATAAACTTGACCAAATCATGGAAGGAGACCTCCGAGAGATCTCAGAAGCGCTTATCAGCCACTTCCACCAAGAAAAGCTCAAGTCTGTAGACTAATACCAGTCCCAAGAGAGTTGTTCATAAATTCATCCCAATTTTAAACAGTTTTATCTATAGTAATAGGATGGGTTTGTACCCTTATTGTCGATCCTGAGGATTTGCACTCTGTGTGTATAAAGAGCAGGAACCGTAGATAAAGCAAAAACTCCTAAAAAACCAACTCCCTTTACATTTAAAACGAAGTAGTTAAGGAATCCAAGAACAACTGTGCTAACAAGCCAGGCTAAAACGAGTTGAGTATTACGAAGAAGTTTAATACGGATGTTTTCACGATGATGTTATATTTTTGACTGCATATCAGGGTTAGTATAGCATTTAGATTCAATCACTTGATATTCTGGATCTGAAGGAATACTCTTCGCTAGAGTATTAATAGGGGTAAAGACATCTACATGTAAAGAATGCATTGGACTTCTTTTATCGGCGCTATCTTTCATAACTTTATATGAAAAATTTACAGCTACAGATCCTAAGGTAGCAAGAGCAAGTCCATTAATGCGGCACTCCCAAGTCATCCCACAAAGGAGAATAGCATTAAGTGCTGCTCCAGAAAAAGTAGTGGACAATGTAGGATAAGATTGCAAAGCTTTCCTGCTAAATTTAATATTTTTTGTCTTCTAAATTTTTGAGTAATTAATATTTTCAAAAATTTCGTTTTATGAAAAAATATTATAGCTTATTTCTGGTTTTATGGAATCATTTTAAAAAAGATTAACCATCAATTAATTACTTCAATAAAAGCTACAAGTTTGTAGGTTAGTTTTCCTTTGAAAAAAGACTCAATGAAATGCAATTAAAAAGAGAAAACCCTCACCAGCACTGCTAAAGATGAGGGTTTTGTATGGAGTGTTACTCCCTATTAAAAGGAGCATACTGGCTTCTACCAGCGTTTACTGCCTCTTTGGCTAACTTCCTTAGCGTAATACTTAGATAAACTTGTTACGAGTGATTGACCCCAAGACCAAGGTTTTCCTGGATCTCCATTTCTAGCTAAAGGGAGTTGTGTCGATTTTGTCCATAGAGCTGGAAGAAGGACTGCAGTGCAGACCGTTTGCCAGTCAGCTTTTAGTGAGGGCTTAAACCATGGAGCAATTTTTTTCAGGGCAAAGGCTGTGACGACTCCAGCGATTAAGAGTTGGATATCTCGTCTTCCATCTTGATAAGTATATACAGGTCCAACATGGTGGAAAACGCCACTAGCAACGTCTCGAATACCTCTTGTAGCAGTAAGCCATGGGATCAATATTTCAGATAATCCAGAAAGTGGTTTAACGATTAAGACATGAAGAAACCGAATATTGCTGTCATAGACTTCCTTTCGTGGACCTACAGCAAAAAGCGGCACCTCCCTTCTATCGTAATCTGATGACAATTCAGGTGATTCGTGAAAAACACCTTTTGATGATGGACGAGCTGTTGGATATGACTCGTGCTGTGGTGGCATTCTACTTGGAGATGTAGAATGATGATCGTAGGATGAAGAATAAGCCAGCATTTCTTCTTCTTCAGATTGGCCCCTTTCCATTATAGGAGAAGAATCCTTGGTATGTCCTGCAAGTTTTAGGATGGCGTGCATGCTGTTTACTCCAAGGGAGCCAAGAACACCAATCGCTACAAAGTGAGCGGCATTTGTTCTAGGCGATAATTTAAAAATCGCGACATTGAGTAAAGCTCCCATAAGAACCGTCCCAGCAAAAGGATAGGGTCTTTTCCTATGGGATATGTGGAAATCTTGCTTTACAGGAGGGGGTGATTCCGATCTTGCTTTAAAACTTAGCATATTATTGTCTCCTTAATTTTTGATTGGATAAAATTTTCCAAAAAATGGGTTAAAAGATTATTTTTATGACGAAGGAGCATAGCTTTTTTTCTGATTTTATGGAATAATTTTTGTTAGTTTAATAACCATTTTTTGAGAAAGGAGATCCTTTGTACGCAATCCGTGAGCTGATTAAACGCTCTACTGAATACCTGGAAAAGCGAGGTGTTCAGCATGCGCGGCGTGAAGCCGAAGAGCTCCTTGCTGCACTGCTCAATCGAAAGCGGATGGAGCTTTATTTTGATTATGATGCCCCTTTGGAAGAAAAAGAGGTTGCGCGTTATCGGGAATGGATCAAGCGCAAAGGAGCGAAAGAGCCTCTTGCTTATATTGTGGGTGAGGTTGAATTTTTAGACCTTAAGCTTAAGGTGACGCCTGCAACCCTCATTCCTCGTCATGAAACAGAAATTCTTGCGGACCTCATTGTTAAAAGCCTTCCTGAGGGATCTCTTGAGGTGTGGGATGTGTGCACAGGAACGGGATGTCTCGGTTTAGCGGTTAAGAATAGATGCCGAGAGTGTCATGTTAAATTAGCTGATATTTCAGAGGAGGCATTAAAGATTGCAAAGATGAATGCGGAGAGAAATCATTTAGAGGTCGAGTTTTTAGAAGGGGATTTGCTCAGTCCATTTGAAGGTAAGAAGGCTGATGTGGTGATTTGTAATCCACCTTACATCACTCCTGAAGACTATGAGGGGCTTGAAGAGGAGGTGCGGGCCTTTGAGCCCAAGGGAGCTCTTGTTGGAGGACTCGATTTTTACCACCGTTTAGCAAAAGAGCTTCCTCCTTTTTTAAACCCAAAAGCAAAGGTATTTTTTGAAATTGGGACAGGTCAAGGGAAGGAGCTACTGGAGATCTTTTCCGAAAGTCATTGGGTCCAAAAGAAATGCGAAAAGGATTGGAGTGGTCATGACCGGTTCTTTTTCCTTGAATATGACAAGAATTTTCAGTAAAATGAATCGCCCATAGGAGAATTGAATGTTTGGCGGTATTACTGAAAAATTTCAAAATGTTTTTACAGCACTAGGCTCTAAAAAAAAGTTAACGGAAGAAAACATTTCAGATGCGGTGCGTGAGGTCCGTTTGGCCCTCTTAGATGCCGATGTGAACTATACCGTTGCTAAAAACTTCATCAAAAGAGTGAAAGAAAAAGCTCTTGGCGGCGACGTAACCAAGTCGGTGACCGCTGGCGATCAATTCACTAAAATTATCCACGATGAGCTTAAAAGTTTAATGGGAAGCGATGAAGCGCCTTTGAATATTGGCCATCGTCCTTCCGTCATTTTGATGTGTGGTCTTCAAGGGTCGGGAAAAACAACGCAATCGGCAAAGCTTGCCTTATACCTGAAAAAACAAAACAAAAAAGTTCTCATTGCTGCTTGTGACTTGCAACGTCCTGCGGCGATTGATCAATTAGAGACACTCGGAAAGCAAGTCGAGGTTCCGATTTATGCAGATCGTGATCAAAAAAATCCGGTAAAAGTCGCAAAAGGGGCCCTTGATCAAGCGAATAAAGAGGCCTTTGATGTTCTGATTATTGATACAGCAGGACGCCTCCATATCGATGATGAGCTGATGAAAGAGCTCAGCAAAATTAAAGGGGCTGTGGACCCTCATGAAATTCTCTTTGTTGCCAATGCTGCAACAGGACAAGATGCGGTAAAAACCGCTGCAGAATTTGATGGGAAAATTGCGATTACTGGAACGATTCTTACGATGCTCGATGGAAATACGCGCGCCGGTGCTGCCATTTCTATTCGTGAAATTACAGATAAACCTCTCAAGTTTGAAGGGGTGGGTGAAAAGGTGACCGATTTTCAGCTTTTTAACCCGCAATCAATGGCTGATCGAATTCTTGGTATGGGAGATGTGATCAACCTCGTTAAAAAAGCTGAGGAACATGTCAATCAAGAGGATGCTGAAAAGCTTCAGAAAAAACTTTTGAAAGCGTCTTTTACCTATGATGACTTCTTAAAACAGATGCGCCAAATTAAAAAGATGGGGTCGCTTAAAAGTCTTCTGTCCATGATGCCGGGCTTTTCTAATCTTGGAGAGTTTGAAGTTTCCGATAAGGAAATGGGGAAGATTGAAGCGATTATTCTCTCGATGACTCCTAATGAACGCATAGGGCTTGATGAGCTCATTCCGCCACGTCGCCGTCGGATTGCAAATGGAAGTGGTTCTTCTATTGACGATGTTAACCGAATGATCAAAAACTTTAAGCGAATCAAACAGATGATGAAAAAGATGCCGGGTATGAAGAAAAAATTCATGAATGATCCGGCTCTCAAAGACCAACTCGGATCGATGAGTGGGCTCAAAGGAAAACTTGGCAATTTCCTTTAATTCATCCAAGTAAAAACTTTCTATAAGTTAAATCTCAAAATTTTGAAACATGATTGGTATAAGGTGATTAAATCAAAAAATTGCGTTGTACCAAGGTTTTTAATACCATTTTTTGTTCCAATCTATTAGAATAAGTGATCTTATTAGATTTGTGAATTGGAGTTTACACAGATGGTATTAAAGATTCGCCTAAGACAACAGGGCCGAACCAATCGATTGACTTACCGCTTAGTGGTTGCGGATTCTCGCTCTCCACGTGATGGAAAATATGTTGAAAATCTTGGACATTATGATCCACACATGGATGGAGAAAAGGATGCAACGCTTAAAGAAGACCGTATTCAGCATTGGGTCGATTTAGGAGCAGAACTATCAGAAAAAGCGGAAGCGCTTGTTGCTCGAAAAGCTCCTGGGGTCATTAAAAGTATTAGAGAAAGAGCTGCAGCGAAAGTAAAGAAACGCAGCGAGAAACGTAAAGCAAAAGCAAAGAAATAAGTAAGCTTTGTGAAACGCTTTGATATCTTGTCCCTCTTTCCTGAATATTTCGAGGGGCCGTTTGATGTCAGTATGGTCAAACGGGCTCGTGAAAAGGGGATTCTAGAGATTAACCTCGTGAATATGCGAGATTTTGCGTCTGGAAGATATCAACAAATAGATGATCGCCCGTATGGTGGTGGACCTGGAATGGTTTTAATGGCTGAGCCGGTTACCAAAGCCATACGGAGTGTAAAAAGTAAAAAGTCCCATGTGGTCTATTTGACCCCTCAAGGGAAACCACTTACAGCTAAAAAGTGCAGTGAACTAGCTGAAAAAGACCATTTAGTGGTCCTTTGTGGTCATTATGAGGGGATCGATGAGAGGGCAATAGTGTCTGAAGTCGATGAAGAGATCAGCATAGGAGACTATGTTTTAACGAGTGGCTGTCCCGCCGCAATTGTGCTAGTGGATGGTGTTTCCCGGTTTGTTCCGGGAGTGATTGGAAATGAAGACGCGGCACGGCAAGACTCGTTTGAAAATGGAATATTTGATGCGCCGGTGTTTACACGGCCTCCTTTTTTTGAAGAGATGGAAGTTCCCAAAATTCTTCAAAGTGGCAATCATGCTGAAATAGAGGCCTGGCGAGAAAAAACGGCACGAGAAAAGACAGAACAGGTCAGACCTGATCTAATGAAGCAGATTACAAAATAATGAGGAGAAATCAATCATGAGCCGCGATGCGCTACTTGAGGAGATCGAAGCCGGACAGCTAAAACAAGACATTCCCCATTTCAATGTCGGTGATACGATCAAAGTTCATATTCGAATTATTGAAGGGGAAAAAGAAAGAATCCAGGTTTTTACAGGAACTGTAATTGGCCGTAAAGGATCAGGTCTTTCTGAGACTTTCTCTATGTACAGAATTGCCTATGGCACCCGAATGGAAAGAGTCTTTTCTCTCCACAGTCCACGTATTTCTAAGATTGAAGTGATGCGCTCTGGAAAGGTTCGTCGTGCAAAGCTTTATTATCTAAGAGGAGCTGCAGGTAAAGCTGCAAAAGTTAAAGAGAAGATCGGTATCAAAAAAGCAAAAGTTGCTGCTCTTATTCACGAAGAAGCACCTCCCCAGCCTGCAGCAGAAGCTCCAGCTGCCGAAGAGGCAAAAACGGAAGAGGCTCCAAAGGCTGACAAAAAAACAGACGAAAAGCCTAAAGCTGAAAAGAAGCCACAAGCAAAGAAAAAGCCTGCAGAAGAAGCTCCGAAAAAAGAAGAAAAGAAGCCAGAAGACGAAACTCCTAAGTCGGAGTAAGACTTGTGAGCCAGACCTTTTATGAAGAGAAAGCTTACTCAGAAGGGCGTCGGCTGATTGCAGGCGTTGATGAAGCAGGGCGAGGTCCTCTTGCCGGCCCTGTTGTTGCTGCAGCTTGTATTCTCCCTCGAGGCCTTCACATTGAGGGAATCGATGACAGTAAAAAGCTTACTCCCGAGAAGAGAAAAGAACTCTATCATATTTTAACAAACCACCCTGATATTCTCTATGGGATTGGGATTGTAGAGAATGCTCTGATTGATGAGATCAATATTCTGAGGGCCTCTCTTCAAGCAATGGCTTTGGCTGTTAAAGAGCTCTCTCAAGAGCCTGATTACCTTTTAATTGATGGGAACCATCTCCCTCCGACACACATTGCTTCAAAAGCTGTCATAAAAGGTGATAGCCATTCGGTGAGTATTGGAGCAGCTTCGATTATTGCAAAACATAAGAGAGATCTTTTAATGGTCGAGTATCATGAAAAGTATCCCCATTATGGTTTTGATCAACATAAAGGTTATGGAACAAAAGTTCATGTAGAAGCGATAAAGCTTCATGGTCCTTGCCCTATTCATCGGACGAGTTTTGAACCTGTGAAGTCCTTGACTTCCCCTCTAAATTCGGGTATAAACAGCCCACAACAAAATTGAGATTTCCTCTATGGCGCGTAGTATGACAGCTTATGGAAGAGCCCACGCAAAAACAAGTGCGGGACTCTTTTTGATTGAAATTCACTCAGTGAACCGGAAAAGCTTAGATATTAATACGAACCTTCCGAAAGAGTTCCTTGTTTTAGATATGGGGCTCCGTAGTCGTTTAGCAGATGTTGTCAAACGAGGATATATCACGGTCCGAATCACTAAAGAAGCTGGGAATGCAGCGATGCTGGAAATTCCCTCAATAGAAGCTCTAAAAAAAATCCATTCAGGTTGGGAAACATGTGCAAATGAGCTCGGTTATGATGCTAAAGAGGCGATTCCTTTTTCAATGATCATGCAGTTTGCTTTGGGAACCACATCTTCAGCAACAGCTCCTGATGAAACATTAAAAAAAGAGATTCTTAAAGGGTTTGATGAAGCGATCAATGCTTTTATGGAAATGAAGGAAATTGAAGGACATGCCTTGGTTGCCGATCTTCTTCCACGCCTGAATGAAATTGAAAAAGATATTGAAAAGGTCACAGAACTTTCAAAGCTTGCTCCTAAGCGCTATCATGATCGGTTAGCAAAGAAACTTGAAGAATTAAAAATCAACCATGAGACCGATGAGGATCGATTAACCCGAGAAATTGTCCTTTTTACTGATAAGATTGATGTGACTGAAGAAATCACCCGTCTTTCCTCACATGTCCAGCAGTTTGAGGGCATCCTTAAGGAAGATAAGGCTCGGGTAGGACGTGAGTTAGATTTTTTAACTCAAGAAATGAATCGTGAAGTTAATACCATTGCAGCAAAGTCTCAAGAACTTGAAATTACTCAAGCCATTTTAGGGGTGAAAAGCGAATTGGAAAAAATTCGGGAGCAGCTAGCTAATATAGAATGACAGGACAACTCTTCATTATCAGTGCCCCTGCTGGAACGGGAAAAACGACTCTCGTCCACATGCTAAAAGCTGCCTTTCCTAATCAGGTCACTCAAAGCATTTCTTGCACGACAAGAAAGCCTCGGAAAGGAGAAATTGATGGGAAAGACTATGTCTTTTTAACAGAGGACGCGTTTGAAGAAAGGGTAAAAAGGGGAGACTTTCTCGAGTATGCAACAGTCTTTGGCGATCATTACGGTACATTGAAAGAGATGGTAACAAGCCAACAAAAAAATGGTAAGGATGTTGTCTTAGTGATCGATACTCAAGGAGCTCTAGAGCTAAAAAAGAAAGTCAAAGCGACATTCATCTTTATAGCTCCCCCCTCTATGGAGATTTTAGAAGAAAGACTAAAGAATAGAAAAACAGAATCGCCTGAAACCTTAAAGAAACGTCTTAAGTGGGCAAAGTATGAAATGGAACAGGCAAAACTTTATGATTATACAATTGTCAATGACGATTTAGACACGGCTTATGAAGCGCTGAAAAGTATCGTTATTGCTGAAAAACACCGCGAAGGAGGAAACCATGGCGCATGATGAACTAACAAAAGAGAGCTACACGTCTCTTTTTAAAGATAACTTTGAACTGACTCACTATGCAATTGAAGTGGCTCAGAAACAAATTCAAGGTGGAAATGAAGATTTAAATGTGACGCAACTTCTCAAAGAAATTCGAAAACACCCACCTAAGCATACGGAAGAAGAAACTCAAGAATGAAAGTTCTGATAACGGCAGCACTCCCTTATGCAAATGGGCCCCTGCATTTTGGGCACATCGCGGGAGCTTATCTCCCAGCGGATTGCTATGCACGTTTTCAGAGACTTATAGGAAACGAAGTTCTTTATATTTGTGGCTCTGATGAGCATGGAGTTGCTATTACATTAAGTGCTGAACTTGCGGGCCGCACTCCAAAAGAACATGTCGATCATTTTCACCAAGTTTTGAAAGACTTCTTCCAAAAGATGAAGATCGACTTTGATCACTATTCTCGAACAACTTGGGAAGGACATGTAGAACCTTCTCAAACCTACTTCAAGCAGCTTCTGAAAAATGGTTACATTGAAGAAAAGGTGACAAACCAACTCTATTCTGAAAAGGATCAGCGGTTCCTTGCAGACCGGTATGTTATGGGAACATGCCCAAAGTGTGGCTTTGCAGAGGCTCGAGGAGATGAGTGTCCAAAATGTGGGGCAAGCTATGAAGCAACCGATCTAAAAAAGCCTCGATCAAAGTTAAGCGGAGCTCCCCTTACATTAAAAGCTACCAAGCATTGGTTCATCCGTTTTGATCTTTTCAAGGATCAGCTTTCTCAATGGATTAAGAAGAAAAACTGGAAATCTAATGTCGTTAATTTTGCTCAGAACTATATCGATGATCTCAAACCCCGAGCCATTACGCGGGATTCTGATTGGGGAATTCCTGTTCCATTAGAGGGAGCTGAAGGAAAAGTTCTTTATGTTTGGTTCGATGCTCCGATCGGATATATTTCTGCGACAAAAGAGTGGGCCCTTAAAAAAGGAGACCCTGAGGCATGGAAGCAGTATTGGTGCGATGAGAAAACAAAGCTTGTGAACTTCATCGGGAAAGATAATATTCCATTTCATGCGATTTTCTTTCCTGCTATGACAATGGGGCAGGACGAACCCTATAAAACTGTGGATGAGCTCCCGGCAAATGAATTTTATAACCTAGAGGGAAAACAGTTTAGCAAATCAGCTGGTTGGTACATCGATCTAGAAGAGTTTTTTAAACACTTTAGTGCCGATCAGATCCGTTACGCGATTGCGGCAAATGCGCCAGAAACTCAAGATAGTGAGTTTTCTTGGAAAGACTTTCAAATGCGTTGCAATAGCGAGCTGCTAGGGAAATATGGAAATCTCATCAATCGGGTCCTCGTGTTTACCCAAAATAAGTGTGATGGGGTCATGCCACCCTATGGAGACCTAAAACATGAAGACGAAGTCTTTCTCGAGAAAATCCATGAATTAACGCAAGCCGTTTATGAGGCCTACTCTCACTTTCATCTTCGAAAAGCGACACAACTCATTATGGAGCTTGCTCAAGAAGGAAATGTTTATTTCGATACGAAGAAACCTTGGAAAGATCCCGAAGGATTAAACACAACCATAGCTTGTTGTTTACGAGCGCTTAATGCCTTAGCATTAATTTCTTTTCCGATCATTCCTGATACTGCTGAAAAAGTATGGAAACTTCTTGGGAATGATACATGTCTAAAAGATCAAAAGTGGGAAGCTGTTTTAGAAACAGGAATTCCCCCAAATCGCACCTTTCCAAAACCTGAGGTGCTCTTTTCCAAAGTGGAGGATAGTGTGATAGAAAAGCAACTAGATGCTTTAAAAGAAGCAGCAGGAAATCTCAAAGATCAAATCTCTTTTGATGCCTTTCAAAAGCTTGACATTCGTGTTGCAGAAATTCTCTCAGTTGAAGAGGTTCCTAAAAGCGATAAACTCTATAAAATTGAAGTGGATTTGGGCTTTGAAAAGCGCACTGTTGTGTCTGGCATACGAAAAGCTTACCCTGATCCTAACGTTTTACTAGGAAAAAAGGTTGCTTTTATCGCGAATCTTAAGCCTGCCAAACTTATGGGTATTGAGAGCCAGGGTATGATCCTAGCTGCGGGGAATGATGATTCCCTTGAGGTTATAGAAATACAAGGGGCTCCTCTTGGAAGCCCCGTTGCATAAACCTTAGATTCTAGTTAAATCCTTGAAAGATTTAACAGCCCTTTGGAAGCGTGATTTTCGTTTGAATTTACGTAAAACCTTGCGCACTAATTTTTTTGATTTCTTTTTCATCTCTCTGTCCTCTTTTTAGGGTTGTTTTAGTTATACCCCTAGTCATCCTTACCTAGATTTTAGCAACTTTTTCTTTTATTTTCAAGTATTTAGCTGACAATCACTGAGGAGCTTTTCAGACCTTTTTAAAGAGTATTTAAAAATATTAGCCACTGATTTACAGGCACTTACCAGTTCATTGCTATTGAGAAGCCTGCCTGTTCCCCAGAGCCTACAGGTAAAGTGATCGTTTTATCCTGGCCAAATAGATCATCATAGTCATAGGCGTAAGCATTCCATCCTTCAGCATGCATGGCATGCTCATAGACATTGTACATAGGCTTCCCCTCGTACATTGCCTGGAAGAACTTTCCTTCTTTTTCATATTTCACGAATGTCGTATTTGAAAGACAGTTATCATCGGTAGGACTTGTTGCTCCAAGAGATTTGAGGTCCATTCCAGACATGAGAAGAGCTGATAGACCTTGCATCACACATGGATCTTTTGTGACTCCGTCTGGGCTTCCTGAAAGCCAAGATTTCCACGAGATTTGTGAAATAGGGAGTGTTGCTTTCGATGTTCCATCCCAATTGCAATATTCAAGACTTTGTCCGTCGGGGGAGACTTTAATCATGAATTTGTCATGATTAATATCAAAGTAGAGGGGATTTTTCTGGATATAGGGGATGAAAACCTTACTTAAGTAATCCTTAAAGTAAGGACCAAAAACATCGGTATGGAACTTGGGAGCAGTAATGCGCTCAACACCACCAATATTAGTAAACATCGACATCCAGGCTTGACGGGCAGCTGGATCTGTAACGTGTGAGTTAATATAATTCTTCACATTATTCATAAACGTTGTAGGATCTTCTGTGGCTCCAAAGGGAACTCCATCTGGTTTTCCATGTAAATAAGGCTGAGTGGAAATCGAGGGGCCAGAAAAGCCATCGACAGCTGATTCATCTAGGCAGATGGAAGAAGAGGTCGATGTAAATTCCATCATTGTAAAGTGGGTGCTACGGTCAGGATCAGAGGCGTTATCGATATCAGGTTGAGCCCATATTAAAGGCTTTCCAACAGAAAAATAAATACGTCCGCTTGGAACATTTGGTGGAATATAAATGGTGATCGTTCTTCCACTCTGTGCTGTAGGATTGAACTGCGACAGAGGGTAGCCGTACTTAGACATATCTTTGCTATAAGGCTCCGTTCCAGAAGCAGTGCCATCAGGTCGAAGAATAAGCGCTCCATCAGGTCCATTAACACGCACATAAATATCGCTCAGCTTCTTTCCTGGTGGGATTGTAATGGAAACAGGAATCGATCCTGGAGGAGCATCTGCGGGAGGGGTTGCTGGAGGTGGAGGGTAAGCTGGTTGTGGAGGAGGTTTGGGAGAGCAAAGACTTAAATCTTGAATAAATGTATTCATTTCTGGCGATAATTCAGAAGCTGGAACTTTTGCATAAGCATTTGCAGCAGCAGTTTTGGGGTCTTGTCCACTACTTAAGTTTGTATAAAAGTCCTCCATGAATGTTTTTGCATTGGGATTTTTAAGGTCAATAGATCCATCTGAAAAGCATTTTGCTAAAGTAGTAACCTGTGCATCATTAAAGCCATGGGTTGTAAGAACGCCTTGAAACTGATTCATACCACTAATGGTTTTGAAGGTAGCTTGGTCTGCAGGGGTCAAATTTCCTAGACCAATGGAGTATTCAGAATTTGCTGTAAACTTCCCAATCATTGCAGCGTAAGCCCAAGATTCAATGGAATTGAGAGAAAGGCCCTTGCCTTCAAGGGTTTTAACTTGACTAAGAACAACAGAAACTAAAGCCTTTACATTTCTATCTGAAGAAGAAGCTCCAAATTGAGAGAGTTGACTTTCTAAATCTTGAATGCTGGATGGTGTATGTGGGGTTGTAGCAGATGAATCAACGTTCATTCTGTCCATTTGTGACTGTGCATCACTTAACAACGATTGAAAGGAAGGTTCATCTTTTGTAGCAGATAAAAATGGGGTTTCGGGATCTTTTACAAACTTAGCGCTGTAAGCTTCTTTTATGGTGGGATCTTTTATTGTTTGTAGAACCTGTGGAGTGAAATCATCTGCCGTTTCATGTTCATTAATTTGAGCATCAGGCAGTGAATCTGATACGGTTTTTTCCATGGTATCTTTAAGACTTCCAATCACATCATTCAATTGTGCCAGATAATTCATCTTCAGAGATTTTTGATCAGATTTGGATGAAGAGGGTAATTGTCCCTTAGCTTGTTGGTATTCTCTTTGAAGAGAAGAATATTGGCTTTTGGCTTTAGAGACATCTGTAGCGAGTTTCTTAACCAGTTCATTGAAGTGCGCCTCTAGTTCTTGAGGCGAAAGAGGTGTTCCTGTGTTTCTTAGGAGTTCCACAAAATCTTGCGATCCTGATTTATCTACAGATTTATTGGATTCTACAGAAAAGTCTTGGATTCCTCTTTCTGGATCTTTTGGATCAATTTCCATAATTAACTCGCTTACTTTTAATGATTAATAGTGAATGAAACTTAACTCTTTGGTGTTAATTATATCACCATAAAAATTATTTTAGCAAGAGTGCTAACTTTTCTAAAGTGCTGGGGATGGTGTGGGGGAGTGAAGGCTTTTAAGGAAGCATTGGAGACCTGTATAGCGAGTTTTAACGTTATCTGTCTTAATAGCAATGGCTAATGCTTTTTTAGTTCCTAAAAGAATCACAAGCTTCTTTCCTCTAGTAATTCCTGTATAAAGAAGGTTGCGAAAAAGAAGTTTAAAATGAGAGGTATGGACTGGAATGATCACGCAAGGACACTCACTTCCTTGATATTTATGAATGGAAACAGCATAGGCAAGCATGAGTTCATCAATATCTGAAAAATCGTAAGTCACTTCTTTTCCATCAAAATTTACAATGAGTTCTTGACTTTCCATATCAAGAAAGGTGATTCTTCCTACATCTCCATTATAGACTTTTTTATCGTAGTTATTCCGAATCTGCATCACTTTATCATAGAGATTAAAGTGACGCCCCATTCGTTCTAATGATTGCGGTTGTGGATTGAGCTTCTGTTGAAGGGCATGGTTCAGATTATCTGTTCCAATGACCCCTTTTTTCATCGGTGAAAGAACTTGAATATCATCAATGGGATGGAAGGGGAATTTTTCTGGGATATGGCACTCAATGAGATTAACAATTTTGGAGAGAATCTCTTCAGGTGATTCTACATTAAAAAAGACAAAGTCACTTCCCTGCTCATGTTCTGTTTCAGGAAAGTACCCTGCATTAATCCGGTGTGCATTGGCGACAATACGCGACCCTTTCCCTTGCCTAAAGATGAATTTTAAGCGGGTCATCGGGATGGTTTCAGAATTGATCATATCTTTCAGAACAGTACCAGGACCAACACTCGGAAGTTGATCAATATCACCGATAAAAATTAAACGTGTTTCATCAGGAATGGCTTTGAGAAGGCTATACATCAAAAGGGTATCGATCATACTTGCTTCATCAATGATAATAAGGCGAGCAGTTAAAGGGTTATCACGAGTCCGTTTAAATCCACCTTCGTTAAAATCAAACTCTAGAAGGCTATGGATTGTAAAGGCTTTTTTTCCTGTAATTTCTGTCATCCGTTTTGCTGCTCGCCCAGTGGGCGCAGCTAAAGTAATTTTATCAGTAACCCGAGAGGTGATCGAAAGAATCGCTCGTGTAATCGTACTCTTTCCTGTTCCAGGCCCTCCGGTAATGATATGGATTTTTTCTTCTAGACTTTTAGAAATGGCAAGCTTCTGTTCTTTTGCAAAACGAATCCGGTGTTTTTCTTGAGCCCAATCGATCGCTTTATCGATTAAAACGGGGCGAATATTGCACGGAGCGTCTTTAATGCGATTGAGTTCTTGAGCAATTCCCCATTCAGCACTATGAAGAGGGCGTACCCATAGGTGGGGAACTCCTTCTAAGTCCTCAATCATGATGTGCCCTTCTAATTCTAGTTCCGTAATTTGTTCTTGGATTAAGGAGCCTTCAACTTCTAAAATTTTTTCTGCTTCAGGAATAAATGTCTCTTTAGGGAAACAGACATGGCCATCGTTGCTCAGTTCCCAAAGAACATGTTCAATGCCAGCTTTAATACGGAGAGGAGAATCTTTGGTGACTCCGAGGTTTTGAGCAAGTTCATCCGCAGACTTAAATCCAATGCCATAAATTTCTTTAGCGAGGGAGTAAGGATTTTCTTTCACTTTATCGATGCTTTCTTCCCCATACCTCCTAAAAATCTTTTGAGCAAAAGAGGGCCGGACTTTATGAGCTTGTAAAAAGATCATGACATTTCGAATCCCTTTTTGCTCATTCCAACACGCTTCAATTTTTTCAACCCGCTTGGCTCCTAGTCCGGGAATTTCAGTGAGTCGATGAGGCGTTTTATCAATGACCTCAAGGGTTTTTACTCCAAATTCTCTCACAATCCGTTCGGCATAGACAGGACCGACCCCTTTGACCATTCCTGATTCTAAATAGCGTTGAATTCCCAAAAGATCGACGGGGGCTGTAAGCTCGAAAGATTCAATTTCAAATTGTCTTCCATGGCGGGGGTGGTGTTTCCAGGTACCTTTGCAGTGGAGGGTTTCTCCAGGATTGACTCCTGGCAATGAACCGACTACAGTAATATGATCCTGTTCTCTAGGTGTCTTGAGTCGAGCAACAGTGAATCCTGTTTCCTCACTTGAAAAAATAATGTGATCGATAAATCCGCTCAGCTGATCCATAGCTTACCATCTTACTCTAACTCCTTCCTCTTTGCACACAATTTTTTAAGTTCTTAAATGAGACGCATGTAATCAATTGAACTAAAATCTAAGAGTCTCTATAATCCATTTCTTTGCTGTTCCGGATTAGCTCAGCGGTAGAGCAGTAGACTGTTAATCTATTGGTCGCTGGTTCGAATCCAGCATCCGGAGATCGCCTCCCATTTTGGGAGGCTTTTTTTATGTACGCGTTTATGGGGTGTAATCTTTATGAACGCGTACTTTTTTATAGCCTTTATTTATTTCTAGATGCTAGTATTTCCCCTGGATTATTCGATTTAATTAGGAAAATGAAATGAAATTCTTACGGAACTTTTGTTTATTATTGATTACGGGAACTGCTTTTGCCAATCAGACAGTGATGGTAGACCCTCACTTTTCTCCTTACTCTGGCTCTGCCAACTTAATTTTTGTTCAAGATTTAATGATTCAAGGAGAGGATGCTCTCTTTATGAAATCTAATAAAGACTCAACGATGAAGGTCTGGGGAAGAGCTTTTGAGCAATTTTTATTTTGGTACAACATTAATATGCTTGCTGATGTGACCCAACATGAGGTGTTTGGGCATGGGTACCGCTTGCGTGAACTGGGGTATCATCCAAAAAAATATACCATTACTCCATGGTGGGGAGCCACTTATTATGATACTAAAGAATATTACCAGATGACTGTTGGTGAAGAGCTTGCTGTCACAGTTGCAGGTCTTGAAGCGGAGCAAATTTTGGCACGGGACCTCAAAATGCAATGGATGGCTAAAGGGGAAATTGATGGACGCCTTGCTACTTTATACAACCAAGCTCAGCAATCAATCTTTTGGTACACTTTGATCACTCATCTTGGAAAGCTTAAAGGTGATCGTCCTGATGGAAATGATGTCAAATCTTATATGTTTTTCCATAACCACTCCTATCCCGATGGTGAACTGACTCATGGGAAACTTATTCGCTGGACGATTTTCAACTGGTTAGATCCGATGACGTTTTATTCTTATTACTCTTTTTTCTATTACATTGCTGAGGGCAAACCTTGGAAATTTCCAATGCTTTCTTTTGGAGATGATCTCAAATACCTTCCGAATGTAAAAATTGGTTATGCTCCTTATGCACCCGAAGCTTATTTAGAAAATTTCTTTCTCTACAAGGGAAACCCTCTTTACTTTTATTTCAAAGGAGGAAATAGAAGTTTTGGGCTAGGATTTGCTTATGATCATCTCTATTCAGGGAGAAGAGGCTCACTTGGTTTCAAGTTTGATGGTTGGAATCAGGCTGTTTTTAATACACCAGTCACTGTAAAGGAGCTTTTGGATACTGGAACAGCTTTTCGTCCTGAACTGAATAAAAGACGTTGGGGAGCTGCTCTTTCTGTTACAGGAAGATTGAATCTCTTTTCAAAGTTGGCTCTTTTTAGTGAACTGGGTGGAAAAACCTCTGGGTATCTTCCAGGCTATGGATTGGACAGGGAAATTGTCGCACGTGTTGGACTGACTTTTGGAAGGAATTCACTTAGACAAAAAACAACTGCAGAAGATAAGATGACTGAACAAAATTTAAGGAGTAACAATGAAAAAAATTAATCTACTAGCCATTACTGCAGTTGCGGCTTTATTCACAGGCTGCGCGTCTTATCAATCCAACTCTCTTTCTGCTCTTGATCCTGACTATGTAAGAAATTATTCAGAAGTTCAAGGAATGGAAATTGGGTGTAAGGCTTATTCTGTTGATGACTGTTTCACCTATTTAGATCGTAATGTCATTGCTAAAGGATACCAACCGATTCAATTGACATTTAGAAATAATTCAGACACACGCTACCTTTTTTCTACTAGAGATATCAGCCTTCCATGTGCCAATCCTGAGCAAGTTGCTCGGACTGTGCATACTTCTACTGTAGGACGTGTTGCAGGATATAGTGTTGGAGGACTGTTTTTTACACCTCTCTTTATTCCAGCTATTGTCGATGGAATCAAATCTTCTAATGCAAATACAGCTTTAGATACAGACTTTGACCAAAAAGCAAGAGATAGCTTCCTTATTGCTCCTCATTCTTTTTCAAAGACTCTGATTTTTGTGCCTAAGGCCCATTATTCTCCTGTCTTTGACATTTCTCTTTATGATGAAGAGAGTGGAAAGCATCAGATCATTAGCTTATCTGTGGGGAAATAAGCGACTTCTTTTAGAAAGGTCCTCTTTAGAGGGCCTTTTTTTGTTCTAATGAACTAAGGGAATTTCCCAATAAGGGTGAGAAAGGTCTTTTTCATACTCGCCGGTCTCTTTACTATAGATGCGGGGAGGGTTGAGGTTGGGTCCATATTTATAAGATAAAAATCGGGCCGTTTGATTGGGAACAGGAACGATAATTCCATCGAATTCTCCCTTTTTTAACGGGAAAATAACATCAAAAGGAATCGGTGTTTTCTGAGTCCGTTCTCGCTCTTTCCACTCTTCAGCCATAAAATGACTATTTTCATGGGCAATGATATAGGTAATTGTCTTTTCATCAGGGTCAATATCATTCATATAGATGTCGATATGATTGCGATTTTTTTTCAGATAGACACGAATATAAGAACCAGGGCGTGAACGGGAAGACCAATCTTGAGCAACGAATTTTTTGGGATCTAATTGTTTGAGGGCATTCATGACGTTTTGAAAATCATCCACGAGAACAGAAAGATCGAGATCATTATCCCATGGAATGACCCCTCCATGCCGATACGCTCCAATGCAAGTTCCACAGTCTACCCAGAAGGGGATCTGTGCAATATGGAGGATTTTAGCGATTTCCTGAAGGCATTCTTTATCTTCTTTAAGATTATTTTCGGCTCCTGGTTTTCTTTTATAACCCTGCGAGACCAGAAGCTCTCCTTTCATCCAATCATTCACTTCTATTCCGATATCAAGATAGTGATCATTATTTGAGACGATTTCTTGCTGCAGGATTTCAGCTTTAAATTTTTGATGTTTTTCTTTCACTTTAGGAGAGAGAAAAGAAAGCGCTTTGCAGGCTGTTCCTAAAACTGTTCCTGGAGTAAAAAACGTAAGTGCAATAGGTGTAAAGACCCGTTTATGGGTCTCATATTCAAAACGTTGATGAACTTCAAAAGAATCCGTTTCTGCATCATAGGAGATGACTCGTCCTTCGCAAAGATATTGAGAGGGAATTAAAAAGAAATTTCCGATTCTCTCGATTCCTCGGGCTTCTTCAAAAGCTGTATTGAAAAAAGGGTTTTGGTAATAAAAATGATAAAAAGAAACGAGGACCATACCAACATTTAGAACAAATGCTGTTAACTTTGGAAAAAAGCTGCAGATTTTTGGGATTGCATCTATAATACTCATCTTTATCAACTCTAGCTCAACCCAGCTTTTTTGAAAATGACTCTTAAAATCTATGAAATAAAGCCAGAGGGATTTATTCCCCGTGTGACTGTTGTAGGATGTTATTGCAAATATAACGATAAAATCCTCCTACTAAAAAGGAGTCCCAAAAGTTTTTCTGGGGAAAAATGGTGCTTGCCTGGAGGAAAAAGAGAAGAAGGAGAATCTCGGTTAGAAGGGGCAAAACGAGAGCTTCATGAAGAATGTGGAATTGAGCTTTTGCCAAAAAACCTTTCACATCTCATTACCCTTTATATGGAATTTCCAGATTATCAATATGATTTTTCCATCTATCACTGCGCTTTTAAAGTAATGCCAACACTTGATCTTGATCTTCGAGAACATACCGAAGCAAAATGGGTCACTCATGAAGAGGCCCTTCACTTCCCATTGATTCATGGTGGAGAAAAAATTCTTGAGTATTGCTTGCAAAAACAGAGTGAATCTCCTATGTAAGAATTATACATCAGGGAGATTGTTATGAAAGATTTACTCAAAGGACAAAAGGCGCTTGTTACAGGTTCAAGTTCAGGGATTGGCCATGGAGTGGCTATTGCTTTAGCAAAAGCTGGGGCTGATGTCGTCATAAACTATGCAGGGTCTAAAGATAAAGCCGAAGCTGTGGCTCATGAAGCTGCACAATTTGGGGGAAAAGTTCTTGTTGCAAAAGCCGATGTTTCAAACGAAGAAGATGTTCAGGCGATGTTTCAGCTCATGTTTAAAGAAATGGGAACCATCGATATTCTCGTCAATAATGCTGGGCTTCAGCAAGATTCTCCATTTGTCGATATGACTCTTGAGAAGTGGAATAAAGTCATTGGAATCAATCTCACAGGGCAGTTTCTTTGTGCGCGTGAAGCCATTCGTGAGTTTCTTAGGCGTGGTGTCGTTAAAGAGGTTTCCTGCGCCGCAGGAAAAGTGATTTGTATGAGCTCCGTGCATGAAATGATCCCATGGGCAGGACATGCCAACTATGCAACGTCCAAAGGGGGAATTATGATGCTCATGAAGTCGATGGCCCAAGAGCATGCCCCTAAAAAAATTCGCATCAATAGCATTTGTCCTGGAGCGATTCAAACCCCGATTAACAAAGAGGCCTGGGAAACCCCAGAAGCTCTTGAAGATCTTATGAATGTGATTCCTTATAAGAGAATCGGTCAGGTTGAGGATATTGGAAATGCTGCGGTCTGGCTAGCCTCAGATCTCTCAGACTATGTCAATGGAACAAGCCTCTTTGTTGATGGCGGAATGACTCTTTTCCCCGGCTTCACAACAAACGGTTAATTAATTAGTTTAATAACATTTAAATTAATTGATATTATTTAATTAATTTAGTTCAATAATTATAATTACCCTGTGTTTTTAAAATTAATTTAAGGGTTTTGTAATGTCATTTGTAACATTTACTCCAGATAGGCAACACTCAAATGTTAAGCTTAAACCTCTTAGCACTGAGCAGAAAGAAGAGTTTCGCCAAACAGCAAGTGAGATTGCTTCTTCAGTTTTAGGAAATGATTCAGTATCCAGTCTGATGTGTACTGAAACTTTAGATGAACGACCAGTGACTCCTCCTGCTCCAAAGATAAGGCAAGAGGTTTCAGCGAGGAACTTAGAAGAACTTGAAAGAGCTGCCACTATTTACTACTCAGATCTTAATAGTTTTGTTCAGTCGATGAAAAGCTTGATTGCTTATATTGAAGAGCGGCTTGATGAAACCGATTTTTCAAATGGGTATGAAGAGGACTCAAGAAATAGCGCAACTCTACAAGGAATGGAAGCGTTATTCCGCACCTACATGACTCTTCAGAGTTCTTTTGAGCAAAAGTGTAGGTATCTTGATGAGGATAGAAAACCACCTGCAATTAAAGGCGCTCTTACTCATTGGTTCAATGCAGCAATGGGAAATCTTTCTCTAAAGATTTTAAAAGAAGTTGCAATCAATAACCAAAATTCAAGACGGGGACAGTTTAATCTTCTTCATAAGAATAAGGGGAACTATCCTGCGCAAGAGTTTTTAGGTTTTAGAAATTATATCTTAGATCGTATCGGAGCTTTAGATCTTGAAGGGAACCCCGATGGATGGGCTGAGGCTGCATTATTTGATCTTGAAAAGTTCTTAGCACTTCCTTGTGGTATTGCATTGCTAAGACTTTCTGCTAAAGAGCAACAAGTGGTTAGAATTCTCAATCAATCTCTTGGTTTGTTAAAGCGCTATTCTCATTAATGCAACAAAAGCCTCTCTCTTTCGAGAGGGGCTTTTCTTTACTATCCTAATGGATAATTCTCGTTTTGAAAAAGCTCTACGAAAGAGAGATGTCTTTCATAGCTTGAACCTTGAGAGCCTCCTCCTTGGTACCAGAAAAGAGAAACCTGCACATATTCCGGGTTGCCGTATGGAGGCTTAGGAATAATAAAATGCCCTTCTTCATTTGGGAAAAAATGAGCATTTTCAATTTCAGTCCCGTTCAGTGAATAGATAGCAACAGCGAGAGCAAGTGGATGTCCTGTCTGATTGATCACTTTTGTTTCTTGCAATAGTTGAATAGAGGTTGGCCAATCTGGTGGTTGTACATTATGAACAGAAAGATTCATGAAATGTCCTTTTGTTTTAAAAAACAAATAAACTACTAAACTAAGTTCTTGAATTCAAGAACTATGTTACAAGATGAGGATTTTCATGAGGTTTCTTTTCATGAATCAGTTTTTTCAGGAAGCGTGAAAGACAGATAAGGATGATTCCTGCTGCAATAGCGCTCCATCCAAGGATATTAAAGGATGTTGAAAAGGAAGGATTGGTTAGAAGGGGATCTTTCAATTGAGCTTTATCAAAGCCCATTCGGGAAAAATAGTTAGAAAGTGTAGCAGCAACTCCAGAGATCATCAGCCATGTTCCCATCATGAGTCCTTGAAGTTTTGCTGGAATCAGTTGTCCAATCATCGCATAGCCGATTGGAGAAATAAGAATTTCTCCTAAACTTTGAAAGACATAACTCATGACGATCCATGGGAAAGCGGAAAGTCCTTGGGCATTTGCAAAGTAGATCCCAATAGGAAGTAGGACAAACCCTATTCCAATCAAGCACAGAGAAATAGCGAATTGATAGGGGATTCGAACAATTTTTCCTCTGGAGCGCATCCACTTTAAAAAATAGGCAAGAGCAGGACCTGCAACGATAATAATGATCGTATTGATATTCATCAGCCATTGAGGAGGAATGGTGAATCCCATGATATTATGATCAACATTGTGGATGTAGAAAAGGGTGAGTCCCATCGGTGCCATTTGATAGAGCGTCCAAAAAATTAGAGAAGCGAGTGCGAGAATTAAAAAGGCCCACATTTTTCTCCCTGCTTCTTGTACTCTTTGTTGAAAAGCAAGTCCTCCGATGACAATTAACATGATGCAGCCAACAATGATGATAAACTCACTACTAAATGTCGAATGATGAAGGAGCCACCGGAGAGCAAAACTTAAAGCTATGATCATGATCAGGCCAACCATTCCTAAGCGGAACTGGCGTCCTCCTTTCACATTGGAAAGATGTGTTCCGACATCTTTGAGGACCTTCCAATTAAAGAGAGTGATTCCAATGGTAATGATATTACTGAGTCCAGCACTTAGAAAGAGAAAGGTATAGCTCTGATGAATCTGAAAAAAACCACTTAGGGTAAACCCGATAAAAAAACCAATATTCATCCCACTATAGTTCCAAAGAAAAGCGGTTTCTCGGTTTTTGTCATGGGGGTCAAAAAGCTGTGTGACCATACAGTTCACACAGGTTACATTGAGGCCACATCCTGTTAAGAAGATCGCAACTCCCCAATACAGAGATTCGATATTGATCATCGAGAGGATTGCACATCCCAGAGCTTGAGAGATCATCCCAATACAAAAAAGAAGGCGATAACTTAAAAATCTCCCTCCAATATATCCGCCAAGAAGGTGGAGAAAATAATTAAATGCAACAAAAGTTCCTGTGATAGCAATCGCCTTATCCGCTCCTAGATGAAGCCCTTTTGTTGTGTAGAGGACAAGAGTGGAATAAAGAACACTGTAGCTCAGTGTTGAAAAGATCTGAATTAAAAAGAGAGCTCGAATCCCGCGCTTTTTTTCTGATGAAAGCTTTTGATGTGTCATAGAAACGGAAGTACTCCTTTAATGATATCTACAGGGGCTTCAATAATTGCCTTCAATCCTTTTTCTAAGAAGATGGAGCCCATCATTTTCTGAACAATGATTTCAGAGATTTCTTGGATAGGGATCCCTCTTTCAGAATCAACATTATCAAATTCTAGACGGTCTATAGGTGATAAGTGATGCATGCTTCCATCAGAGAGAATAAGATCGATTTGGATATTGGTGAGGATCAACTTCTTGATTAGTGCTGGGCGTTCAATGGAAAGGGGACTATTATGGTCTTCTTCCATATTGTGCATAATCGTATGCCAATTTCCCTCGGTTTGTTCTTTATTGTAGATCTGGATATTGACGTAGACATTATTAAGATGAATCCGATCAATCGTAATAGGATCTTCGAAATATTGCCTATAAGGAGCGTCTATTTTGATCGTTTCTACCTTAAGAGCTGTCGGTAATCGTGCTCCTTTCGGATTAGCCATTTGAAGTTCTTCAATCTGAAAAGATTCTTTATTGAATTGAACCTTCTTAATCGTTACGGGGACCAATGCTTTGCGAGAGATAATTTCTGCAAAAATAAGATTTGCATTTGTATAGGCTAGATAGGCTCCTCCACAGAGGATAATGATAATCGCAAGGAGAATTCCGATAAGCTTCTTCATGAACCTGTCCTGATATTAAAGGGTTTAGTTAATTTTTTTAATTTTTGAACAGATTTTCGGTTTTTATTTTGACCACATTGTCCATGAGACAAGGGGTTAAAATAAAAACCGAAAAGATGGCAAAAAGAAGAAAATGAAAAAACATTTTTATTACAGGATAGGTTCATAATCTAAGCGATAACTCATCAGGAGATAAAAAAAAAGCACTCCCTTTTGGAAGTGCTTTTTTGTAGGACATAAATGGAATTAATATTCCATTCCACCACCTGCCATTGCAGGAGAAGCTTTCTCTTCTTGAGGCTCATCAGTAATGATTGCTTCAGTAGTAAGAAGAAGTGCAGCAATCGATGCTGCTAGCTCAATTGTGAGGCGAACAACCTTTGTGGGGTCAATGACTCCCATTTCAACAAGGTTGCCATACTCATCAGTTAGAGCATTCCACCCTTCGTTGCGTTTCATTCCCATCACCTTTTGAACAACAATCGATCCCTCTTGGCCTGCGTTTTCAGCAATTTGACGAAGAGGATAGGTGATTGCTTTCATGATGATTTCAGCACCCACTTTTGAACAACCAGTGAGTTCATCTGCCATTTTCTTCAGAACAGGAATGCAGTGGATAAAGGCACTTCCTCCGCCAGGAAGGATTCCTTCTTCAACAGCAGCTTTTGTTGCTTGAAGAGCATCATCCACACGGTCTTTTTTCTCTTTCATTTCAACTTCTGTTGCTGCACCGACACGGATGATTCCAACACCACCGGATAGTTTCGCTAGACGCTCTTCGAGCTTTTCACGGTCATAGTCAGAAGTGCTGTCTTTAATCTGCCTTTTAATTAAAGCAATTTGCTTTTCAATGGCTTCTTTATCTCCAGCACCTTCAACAAGAGTGGTGTCTTCTTTCTTCACAACCACTTTTTTCACTTGTCCAAGCATTTCAGGAGTGACGGTTTCAAGCTTAATTCCAAGCTCTTCGCTAATGAATTGTCCGCCTGTAAGAATAGCAATATCTTCAAGGATGGCTCTACGACGATCCCCGAATCCAGGAGCCTTAACAGCACAAACTTTGAGGCCTGCTCGTAGGCGGTTCACGACAAGCGTTGCTAGCGCTTCACCTTCAATGTCTTCTGCGATGATGATCAGAGGGCGACCACTTTCTGCTACAGCTTGAAGGATAGGTAGGAAGTCTTTCATCGAAGAAATCTTCTTATCGTAAACAAGGACAAAAGCGTTTTCATAGACCGCTTCTTGTGTTTCAGGATTTGTCACGAAGTAAGCAGAAAGGTACCCACGATCAAAGTTCATTCCTTCAACAACATCAAGAGTTGTTTCAAATCCTTTTCCTTCTTCGACAGTGACCGTTCCGTCTTTGCCCACGCGCTCCATTGCTTTTGCGATCGTCTCACCAATTTCTGGGTCGTTATTAGCAGAAATTGTTGCTACTTGGGCAATCTCTTTTCTATCTTCAATTTTTTTGCTCATTTTTTTGAGCTCGTCAGTCAATCCTTGAACAGCTTTTTCGATCCCTTGCTTAATTTCCATGGGATTCGCTCCAGCAGCAACATTGCGCAAGCCTTCGCTGTAGATCGCTTCTGCAAGGACGGTTGCAGTCGTTGTTCCATCACCTGCTTTATCGTTTGTTTTATTAGCCACTTCCATGACCATTTGAGCTCCCATGTTCTCGTGCTTATCTTCAAGCTCGATCTCCTTAGCAACAGTTACTCCATCTTTTGTAACGTGAGGAGCTCCATAGGATTTATCAATTGCAACGTTGCGTCCCTTAGGACCAAGAGTTACTTTTACAGCTGAGGCAAGAGCTTTTACCCCTTTTAAGATCTTGTTACGTGCATCTTCTTTAAATTTAATGTCTTTAGGTGCCATTTATGTTTCCTCCTTCTTAGTCTTCAATCGTTGCAATTACATCATCAGCACGAAGAACAATATATTCCTCATCATCAATGCTCACTTCTTGGCCAGAATACTTATCCATTAAGATCGTATCTCCTACCTTTACAGGCATTGGGATAAGTTTTCCTTCATCTGTGGTTTTTCCTTTTCCGACGGCAACCACTTTTGCCATTTCTTTTTTCTTTTTTGCAGTATCAGGAAGAATAATTCCTCCTTTGAGAGTCTCCTCTTGTTCTAATCTTTGAACAATGAGGCGATCACCTAGAGGTCTTAATGAAACTTTCGTTTGTTGAGACATAAAGTTTACTCCTATATTGAATAAAAATTTTCTATAAAGTTTACAACCCCCAGTTTATCGATGGAAGGATTTTTTTTCAATAATAATTAGCAAAAGAAGGGTGTTAGTGCTAAAAAACAATTTTTGATTGCTAAAGAATCAAAAAAAAGATAGATTTGGCTCTTATAAATAGATCGATTCTATACTAAAAATTGCTTTAGAAAAGAGGGGTCACCTAGAGAAGATATGGCAAAAGAACGGAAAGAAGTAGAGATTGATGATCAATGGGATGTAGCTTCCCTTTATCCTAGTTTAGAGGCGTGGAAAGAAGATTTTTCAGAACTTACTAAGGATCGTACTGAAAAAGGGTGTTGGCCTCACTTAGGTAGTTATCAAGGGAAAATTGGAGAAGACTCTGGAAAGCTTACCTCCCTTCTAAACGATACCTTAGAGATCGAGCGTCGTCTGTATAAACTCTATACTTATGCACACCTTCGTCATGATGAAGATGTTTCAAACGAAACTTACAAAGAGGTTTATGATAAAATTTCCCTTCTTTACTATGATTTCCAAAATGAGACTTCTTGGGTCCAACCTGAAATTCTCCAACTTCCTGAGGAAACATTAGAAACCTATTTGAAGGACGCTAAGCTTGAAAGTCACCATATCTACCTCAAAAAGCTTTCAGTTCTGAAGCCCCATACATTATCTGCTGATAAAGAACATCTCCTCTCCCTTGCAGGAAAAGCGCTTCAAGCTCCTCAAAAAACCTTTGGAGTTTTTAACAATGCAGATCTTAAATTTGGCATGATTGAAGATGAAAAAGGCGAAGAAGTGGAATTAACCCATGGATCTTATGGTCTCTACCTTCAGTCAAAAGATCGCACATTGCGTAAAAATGCTGTTCTTGGACTGCACCGTCGGTTTCAAGAATTTGAAAATACAGTTTCAGAGCTGCTCAATGGTCAGGTACAAACAGATGTTTTTGAAGCAAAAGCGCGTCATTACTCTTCGTCATTGGATGCAGCATTGACCCCGCATCAAATTGATCCAGAGGTTTATCATAACCTCATTGCGACAGTGCGAAAAAATCTTCCTGTTTTACATCGATATGTCTCTTTGAGAAAAAAGTTTCTTGGTTATGAAAAGCTCCATTTTTATGATCTTTATGTATCCCTTATTCCAAAATTTGAAAAACACTATTCCTATCCTGAAGCTGTCCAACTTGTTCTAGACGCTGTTAAGCCATTAGGCAATGAGTATCATCAAATTTTAGCAAAAGGACTTGGTGAAGAACGGTGGGTGGATCGTTACGAAAATGCGAGAAAACGCTCTGGAGCTTATTCGAGTGGTTGTTATGATAGTATTCCTTATATTCTCATGAATTATAATGGCACACTCAGAGATGTTATGACTTTAGCGCATGAAGCTGGGCATAGCGTTCATTCACATTATAGTAATCAACACCAACCCTTTCAATATTCGAACTATCCAATTTTTGTTGCAGAAGTTGCTTCAACATTCAATGAAGAGCTTCTTTTTAGACATCTTATGGAGAATGCCGCAACATCAGAAGAAAGATGCTATCTTCTTAACCAAAAAATTGATGATATTCGTGCAACGCTCTTTAGGCAAACCCAATTTGCCGAGTTTGAGCTAATGACACATACATTAGCAGAAAAGGGAGTTCCTCTAACAGCTGCATCGCTTAAGGAAATTTATCGTAAGCTGAATGAAGATTATTATGGCCCTGATTTAGTGATTGATCCCGAAATAGAAGTTGAATTCTTGCGAATTCCTCATTTTTATACGAGCTTCTATGTTTATCAGTATGCAACTGGAATTAGTGCTGCAAATGCTTTAGTTGAAAGACTGATGAAGGAAGGGGATAAAGCGCGAGAAGACTATTTAAAATTTCTCTCTTCAGGATCGTCAAAATATCCTGTTGAACTTCTTGAAATAGCAGGGGTCAATATGAGAGAAAGTACTCCAATTCAAACTTTGATCGATCGCTTTAATGAGCTTGTTAATGAATTTGAAGATGAATTTTTAACTTGCTGATAAAATAGGAAGAGGAGTATCCAATAAGGTAAGCATTGTTTTATTAAGACAAATATGGAATCCAAAAATAAGTTAAAAAAATCTTTCATTATTCTTAATGATAAAGGGCTTCATACCCGCCCAGCGACAGAACTTGTAAAGTGTGCATCTGTCTTTAAATCGCAGATTTTCTTAGTCTATCAGGGGCTCAACGTGAATGCAAAATCCCTCCTGGGTATTCTTATGTTGGCTGCAACCCGAGGCGCTAAGATTGAGATTGAAGCTGAAGGGATCGATGCTGAAGATGCGGTTGCAGCAATTATTAAATTAGCAAGTGCTAAATTCAATATCCAATATTAGACAGTGTCGTCTTGTGACGACGTTATCTAGAGTTCTTACAGGACTTGATACACCCAACTCTAATCAGTTTATTCATCAATAGGAATCGTCTTATCGAAAACTTCCCGAGTGCAGTAGATGGGAATGTCGTTTTCAAGAGCAAGTGTCAGACAATCACTGGGCCGTGCATCAATTTCTAAGATATTTCGGAGTCCATCGCTCTCTTGTTCAATGAAGAGGCGCGCAAAGTATAGAGTATCTTGAACATCGGTAATTACGACTTGAAGAAGGTTGATATTAAGGGCATTAAAGGCCGAGTTAATGAGGTCGTAGGTATAAGGGCGGGGTTTTATTTGATCAGCAAGATGCATTTGAAGGTTCTGACCTACATGAGGAGAAGTATAGATTGCAAACTGCTTCTCTTGTGTCCCTAAAATGAAGACAGTATAATTCTGTGATTGTAAGATCTTATTGAACTGTATAGGAATAAGTTCGAAGTCCATAATTTCCCCCCGGATATATGTGCCATTTCTGCCTATTGCTTTTTAGAAACGGTACTACCTAACCTCATTATAGAACAATTAAGACCAATGATCAACTGTTCCGTCACTCTTACCAACAATGACTCGGCCAGCTAAATTGAAGAAAAACCCTGTTTCTAAGACACCTGGAATTCGAATAAGTTTTTCATGATCTTTTTCGGGATCTTCTCGAAGAGATTCAAAATGAATGTCATAGATCATATTTCCATTATCAGTCATGAAAGGACCATCCTTATTGTGCTCACGAAGAGTACCATGGAATCCTAACTTTCGGATTTTTTCGATGATTGCTCCGTGTGCAAAGGGAAGGATTTCAACTGGTAGATCATGCTTACCCAGCTTTTCTACAACTTTACCTTCATCCACAATGACCACCATTTCCTTACTGATATTCGCAAGGACCTTTTCACGAAGAAGGGCTCCTCCGCCTCCCTTAGTCATCTGCTTTTCTCCATTGATTTCATCTGCACCATCAACAGTCATATCGACTGTTGTAATCGTATCAATATCTGCAAAAGGAATCCCTCCCTCTTTTGCTTGATTTTCAGAGCGAATGGAACTCGATACCGCTTGAATGGAAAGCCCTTCTTTGATGCGTTCGACCAATCGGTTGATAAAATGAAAGACAGTCGAACCTGTCCCCAGGCCTAAGACCATCCCATTTTCTACTAATTCTGCAGCAGCATAACCTGCCGCTTTTTTCATATTTTCATTCATAAGATTTATCTTCTCAGAGGTAAACATTCAGGGCAAGATTTTTATACTTTTCTTTTTGGTTTGAGTTGTGCAATGCTTGAGTTGCTATCAAAAAAGGGATGAGTGTCAGAATGCAACAAGGGAAAAAGCTCGCAGAAGAAAGTGAAAAAACAAAAAAGACAAGAGAAAAACTTCGGAAGCGCCTTGAGGAAATGGACCAGGGAATTACGCCTCAAGCTTTGAAGCGTAAATCTTCTGAAATCCATCGTTGGATTGCGCGCCATGCCTCAGATCGGATTGCTCTTCGAACAAAATCGATTTCTCTTTTTGATGAAAATCAAAATGCAGCTAATTTGAGTCAGAAAGTTAATGCTGTCATGGATCGGCTGAAAAAAATAGAGACTTCTTGAAGATTAGTCATAAGAAAACCTCTCTTTTATCTATTTCGCATCGAGGAGAGTTTTCTTATGGAAATCGTTGCAAGAATTCCTCAATTGTTGAGATAATGCTAATTGCAAAAATAACATGACGAATCGGCTTGAAGACTTCCATGAGTAATATAATAGAATTTTTAGAAAAACGGGGCTTTATCGATAATATCACTAGCGATGAGCTCATAGAACGAGTGAATAAACCTCTCAAAGGCTATATTGGTTTTGATCCGACTGCTGATAGCCTGCACTTAGGAAATCTAGTGGGGATTGTTGCCCTAGCTTGGCTTGAAAAATTTGGCCATACTCCAGTGGTTTTACTCGGAGGTGCGACTGGGAAAATAGGTGACCCTTCAGGGAAAAGTACTGAGCGGCCCCTTCTCACTCATGAAACACTCCAGAAAAATGTCGAGGGTATCCGAAAACAGTTTCAGAGATGCTTAAAAAACCCTTTGATCTTGAATAATGATGATTGGCTCACAAACTATGGTCTTGTGGCTTTTCTCAGAGATGTTGGAAAACATTTTCGTGTAGGGCCCATGCTTGGAAAAGATAGTGTTAGGAGCCGTTTTCAATCTGAAGAGGGAATTAGCTTTACAGAGTTTTCTTATCAAGTTCTGCAAGGATATGACTTTTACTACCTCTCAGAAAAAGAAGATGTGATTATGCAAATGGGGGGCAGCGATCAATGGGGAAATATCACTGCTGGAATGGAATTAACGCGGAAACTTTCTGGAAAAACAATCTATGGAATGACATTTCCCTTATTAACCCGGAGTGATGGAGCAAAGTTTGGGAAAAGTGAAGAGGGCGCTATTTGGCTTGACCCTGAAAGAACTTCTCCATACCAGTTTTATCAATATTTAGTTCGTGTGAGTGATGAAGATGTCATTAAACTAATGAAAATGCTGACCTTTATGGATCTGGAAGAGATCGAGACTTTTGAAAAAGGGATTCAGTCGGGAGATTTTGTTCCTAATGCTGCCCAAAAAAAGTTGGCAGAAGAGGTCACTCGCTTTGTTCATGGAGAAGAGGGGCTCAGAATCGCATTAAAAGTCACCGAAGCAGCGGCGCCAGGTTCTAAGGCAAGTCTAGATCCAGAAGTTCTTGAAGAAATTGCTAAAGACATGCCCCATACTCTAATGAAGACTCAAGATGTCGTTGATCAAACTTATGCCGATGTTGCAGCTAAGTCAGGACTTTTAACGAGTAAAGCCGAAGGAAATCGAATGATTAAAAATGGGGGTGCTTATCTTAATAATGAAAAGATCAATGACCCATCTTTTATGATTCAATCGAAACATATCATTGGCGGAAAATATCTTCTTTTTGGGGCTGGGAAAAAAAAGAAAATTCTCATAAAAATTGAAAAAGAACTTGCTTGAAAATCAACAAGATAGAACAATAAAGCATGAGAATCAAAATCTTTTCTTGATCTTTTTCGTTGAAAGAAAACACCAAGACATGAGAAGAGGAGATTAATCTCTTTTGTTAAAATTTAAGGAGCAGGGTGATATGGCAACGATTACAAAAAAGAAGCTGATCAGTGAAATTTCCCGTCGCCGCGGTCTTCATCCCAATGAAGTTCGCTTAGTCGTTCAATCGTTTTTAGATTGCATGACAGAATATCTTTCAGATGGTGATCGTCTCGAATTTCGTGATTTTGGTGTCTTTGAAGTCGTCAAAAGAAAACAAAAAATTGGAAGAAACCCAAAAAATGCTTCAGTCCCTATTGTCATCCCAGAAAGACGGGCAGTGAAATTCACTCCCGGAAAAAAGATGAAAAACTTAATAGAAACTGAAGAAAAACAAGGGGCGGCTTTTTAATAAGTCTCCTTTTTGGGGTGGAAGATTATGAGTGGTCTCGTCACTTTTTTGAAACCGCATCAAGATGAAGTTCTTGGTAGTGATCCCTTACGGGAAGCTGTTGATGCTTTTTTTAAGGGTGAAGAAAGGGGTGAGGCCCTCCTATTATCGCTCGCGAATTATTGCGAGCACCTTTCTATTAATACATCTGAAGACTTAACAGAATATTATCGCACGCTCCTTTCGCTTCTTTTCCTCAGAAAGTTTTACGAAAAAAAGGATGAAAAGCTCGATAACCAAATTCGATCTTTGATTTTCGAAGGGCGCACCAAAGGATTTGGAAAGCAGTTTTACCTTCAAAAGGCATATGATGTCTTAGCTACTTTTCTTTTTGAAAATAAAAAAGAAGCGTTAGATTTCAAACAACTTGAAAAAGGGGCTATCCTTCATAATCATCTTCCTCATCCCCTGCAATGTGGTGAAATAGGACTTATTTCCCTTTATTTTGGGCTTATGAGCAGTGATGATGAATTACTTCATAAAGGATTAAAATGCGTTGAATTTTGCCTTTCTCTTTGTGACCATAAGGGAAAACTTTTTCAAGGGCTTTGGCAAAATGAAGCTGATTATAAAGCAATCACTCAGAGGGAAACCTTTGCTTTTTTATTTCAGGTAGCTTCTCAGCTTGTAGCATCTTCGAAGCTTCAGATGGTTTCTGAGTCCATTGGTGAAAGGCTTTATTCAGATCCTTTTATTCAGTTATTTAATCATGCATTTAAAGCGGTTGTTTTTACGCGACTAAATCAGGGGTTAACACGCCATGATATCGATCGAAGCTTAGGTTTTTTGCATTATCAGTGCGGAGAAACAAGTTTGGTCTGCTCTGTAGCGGGTATGAATACAGGACTTTCTTGTATTCATAAGAAGGGGATTCATATTGTATCGATGGGACCTCACTATGCACCTCTTGCAGATTCCGATTATTATGGAATTTTTCGCCTTTCAAATGGAAGTCAAGAAGGGTTTAAAGATTTAAAGATTGAATCTGATGATGAGAAAGGTACATTTCAGGGGTGGACTCGAGTTGTATCCCCTCAAGGGGAAGATCAAAATAAAGACTGGCTTTTCTTTAATTTAGAGGCTGAAAAGGAAAAAATTGATTTAACGATCCGAAAAAGCCATCACAATCCATCAACCCCTCTATTCTATGTCTTTTTTGTTTCTGCTGACAAAGCGTATGTGGGAGAAGAGCTAGAGCTGTTCCCAGGAATGCTTGATCGTTATCAGGGAAATGTCGATAAGGTTTTATTTGAAAAAGGGAGGGAGACCCTAGAAATTATCTCTCATTTCGAGAGTGAAATGAAGGTCATCCCCCTTGCTGGTAAAGATCACTTTTGGTCAGCAGATTTTTTACTTGCATTTTCTCTTAAGAAAAAACTTTATCCTTACCAATGGACAGTCATTTAAAACTCATCAATTTTCTTAATCGATAAAAAGCTTTACCCAAAGTATTAGGAATGAAGGGGAAAAGAAAGAAGGCCCTTTCTGTAAAGAAAAAAATGTCATAGACTGAGATTAATAAGTCTGATAACTTGCAAACAATTTGAAAATTCTTGATAATTTTAGCTCGATGTAAGGAGAACGATGTCTATTTCTAAAGCAATTTTTATTGGTTCATTATCCCTTTTTGCAGTGATTGGGGGGCTTGCTCTTATGAAGAAGAACAAGGATAAAAAAATAGATACCCCAGAGGTGGCTGCTACGATTGAAAATGTGACCGAAGAACCTGCAGTTGCAATAGAAGAGCGTTCTAAGCAATACCTAAAACCTGTCCAAGATGAAGTCGCTGATCAAGAAGAAGATCAAGTCTGGCGTTTATTCACAACAGGAAGACAGAAGCTTCCTATTGTTGAAACGATCCGTTATAAGGCACGTGTTTCATGGTTACAAGGGCGGCCAGCATGGGTGACCGACTATGCTTCATACTACTCGACATCTCGTCACTTTATTGCTAGAAGTTTAAATGGAAAAAAAGATTATTATACGCAAAAAATTGCTCCTGGTGATCAATTCAATATCTTGAAGAAAGATGTGAGCTTTTACTTAGTTGTAGATCTCTCAAGATGTAAAATGTGGTTTTATGGAGTCGATGAATCTACGCAAGAGAGGATTCTTTTAAAGACTTATAAAGTGGGTCTTGGACGATTTGATCAAGATTCTTATTCAGGACTGTTAACTCCCAAAGGGAAGTTCTCTCTAGGGGATAAGGTCGCTATTTATAAACCTGGAATGGAAGGGTATTTCCAGGAAACAGAAGTTGAGATGGTTCGCGTGTTTGGAACGCGCTGGATCCCCTTTTCTGAGGAAATCAGTGGTGAAGGAGATAACCCAAGAGGCTACGGTTTCCATGGGGCTCCATGGATCTATGACGTTGCGTCAGAAACTTATAAAGAAGACCTTTCAACCATTGGTGGATATGATAGTGATGGATGTATCCGTCTTGCACAAAATGATATTGAAGAACTTTATTCTATTGTTATTACAAAACCAACAGTTGTGGAGATTGTAAGCGATTTCCATGATGCTGAAATTCCTGGGGAATTAGTAGAAAAGTAAGGGAAAAGAAGATGTTAGATCATGAAAAGCAAATCTTAGACCATGAAAAGACGATTGCTCAGTTAAAAGAGCAAAACAAAGTGAATGGGATTTGGACTGATGAAGAGATTGTGAAGCTTGAAAAAAAGCTAGAGCAACTCAAAAATCAAGTCTATTCTCAACTTTCTCCATGGGAAAGAGTAGGGATTTGCCGTCATCCAGAGCGCCCGCGATCTATTGATTATATTAAAAATATTTGTGAAAGTTTCACTGAAATTTTTGGAGATCGTCTCTTTCGCGATGATCGTGCGATTGTTGCAGGTCTTGGTGTCATTCAAGGACAAAAATTTGTGATTATTGCTCAAGAAAAAGGGTGTGATACTGAAAGTCGTCTATACCGTAACTTTGGGATGCCTCATCCAGAAGGATACCGTAAAGCGCTCCGAGCAATGAAGCTTGCTGAAAAATTCAATCTTCCCGTTCTTTCACTACTTGATACTCCTGGTGCTTATCCTGGCCTTACAGCAGAAGAAAGAGGACAAGGATCGGCAATTGCAACGAATCTATTGGAAATGGCTAACCTCAAAACACCGATTGTTGTTCTTTTAATTGGAGAAGGGTGTTCCGGTGGAGCTCTAGGAATGGGAGTGGGCGATACCATAGGCATGCTGGAACATGCTTATTACTCTGTTATTTCTCCTGAAGGATGTGCTTCTATTCTATGGCGTGATGCGGCTAAAAATGAAGAAGCTGCAGAAACACTCAAAATGCAGTCTGAGGACCTCTTAGAATTTGGTGTGATTGATGAAATCATTGCAGAACCACAGGGCGGTGCTCACCATGATCCTAATGTAGTCTATGAGGATGTTAAAAAGTTTATTCTTAAAGAAACAAAAAAGCTTTCTAAAATTCCTTGTGAGGAACTTCTTGAAAAGCGGTATCAAAAATTCCGTAAATTAGGAGCATTCACTGTGGAACAAGCTCAGGCCTAGAGCATTCATCCTGAGAATAAACCGCTTCAGAGTGACAATTATCTAGATATTCACTATAATGGAAGGGTATGAAACTCCTTCTTAAAGCAGCACTTCGTGCGCGTCGTCATTTCTCTCTTTTTCTTGTTACCCTCGGAACATTAATTGGATTGACTCTTGCTAGTCAAATGGAGATGTTTTCTATCGGTGTCATTGCTGATACGGGAACCGACTTCTTTGCTCTTTTTGCTTCAAAAAATGAAAAAGGAGAGCAGAATGAGCATGTTTCTTTAGAAGATGTTCAGGAGAAATGGAGAAAAATTGATGGGGGAGGCGATGGAGTCATTACAAAGGATGATGTTCAAAGCTACATGATTAAAAGAACGGGGAATAACCCTCTTAAGAGAGTCATGTACCAAATAAAAAGAACCTTTCATTTTGAACATAATATGAAAGCTTTTATCACCCTCCTCCTTCTCGTAGCAGTGACCAAAGCTTTTTTCCTCTTTTTTAGTCGCTACTCAACCCAAATTTTATCGATCCGTATTAGCCGAGATCTTCGTCAGCAGTATTTTGATCATATTCAGCATCAACCTATGAGCTTTTTCCAAAAGTATAACATTGGAACCCTCTCCTCTAGAGTTTCAGGGGATGCCAATCAAATCGCTGCTTCAATGAACTCCTTTATGATTAATTATATCCAAGCTCCTTTTACGATTCTTTCAACGCTGATTGCTTGCTTCTGGATGTCTTGGCAACTTTCTATGGTGATCTTTTTTGGACTTCCCATGGTGATCCTTCCTGTCATATTTGTCACACGTAAGGTTAAACAAATCACCAGGCAGCTTCAGAAAAATCAAGAGCGTTTTACCTCAGTCCTGATTGATTTTTTATCAGGGATTCAAACGGTTAAAGTTTTTTCTATGGAGGCTTTTTCATTTAAGAAGTACCAAGAACAAAATGTTCAGATGGCAAAGCTTGAATCTAAAACGGCTAAATATGACCTTCTGACTCGTCCTATCCTTCATATGATCACAACGTTCTGCATTGCAACGGTATTGATTGTCGGCCTTTATATTTTAGAAATGAGAATTTCTGAATTGATCGTTTTTCTTGGACTTTTAAATCTTTTTTATGAGCCTGTCAAAAAGTTTGCTGAAGAAAATTCCAATATCCAAAAAGGGGTTGTGGCTGCAGAGCGAATGAATGAAGTCTTGAGTTTGAAGCCTCAAATTATGGACCTTCCTGGATCGACCTCTTTAAGGGGATTCGAAAATGCCCTAGAGTTTGAGAACGTCTGGTTTCGCTATGATGATAAGTGGATCTTAAAAGATCTTAGCTTCACGGTTAAAAAAGGGGAAACCGTTGCTCTTGTAGGTGGAACTGGAGTTGGAAAATCAACCATTGTTCAGTTAATTCCTCGCCTTTATGACATTCAGAAAGGGTCAATAAGGATCGATGGAAAGGAAATCCACTCTTATACGCAGCAGTCTCTTCGTGAACACATTGCATTTGTTCCTCAAAAACCCTTCCTGTTTTACGACACCGTTGCAGCAAATATCTCCTATGGAAAACCCTTTTCTTTAAAAGAAATTGTGAAAGCAGCTAAAAAAGCACATGCTCATGAATTTATTAAAGATCTTCCTGAAAAATATGAGACGATGCTTGCTGAAACAGGAAAGAATTTTTCAGGAGGCCAGCAGCAACGTTTGGCAATTGCTCGAGCTTTAGTAAAAAATGCTCCTATTCTTATCCTTGATGAGGCAACATCTTCTCTTGATGCCATCAGTGAAAATAAGATCAAGATGGCGATTAAAGAGCTCCATGGAGAAGTCACTCAAATCCTTATCGCTCACCGCCTTTCTACTATCGAGTATGCTGACCGGATTATCTATTTGAAAAATGGGCAAAAAGCTGCAGAGGGGAGTAAAGAAGAGCTTCTCAAAACATGCCCTGATTTCCGTCACCTTTGGGAAACTCACTTCAGGACTCAAAGAATGGAAGATTCCCTCCTTGTCAATTGACAAAATAAATAGGCTTACTGAATACTATCGTCGGTTTTTTTTAAGTAGGACAAAAGACTTATGATCCGTTCCCAGATTAAACAAATAGTCATCCTTTCTACAGCGGTGTTTTTGCTAACTAGCTGTTCTAGCCAGCTATCTTTATCGTATGAGCCTTCTTTAGAGCTCCCAGCTAGTCAGCCTGTCAGTTTATTTGTATCAGCTCCAAAGCAGGATTCAACTGTCACTGGTGATCCAGCAAAAGGTGTTACAGTCGGTCAAATCGAGAAGGACGAGATGTCTCAGTGGCTACTCGAGGCTTTAAGGGGAGAGCTCCAACGGGCTGGATACTTTCTTAAAGTGACTGATAATGAGGCCAAATACCAAATTTCTTTAGGGATTATGGATATAACCGATCATAAGATGACTCTAGAGATCTCAGTTAAAGAAAAAGAAGAGCTTATTTTCATTAAGTCCTACTCCTCAACAAAAACTCTAACCTTGCCTCTCTACAAGATCTTTTTTGGAATGCAGCGCCCTGTAAACAACCTTTTAAATACGTCGCTCAGTGAAATTTATGAGCAGTTTATCGTAGATTTAAACCAAGTGGTTCAATGATTGAAAAGGCTCCCTAAAAGGGAGCCTTTTTTAGATGAGCGATCATTTATCACTAGTTTAAGGGATTAAGTACAAAGTTAACGAAGGTTGTTGGTGATAAAGTTGCGCTATTGATTTGGACTTGAACCCAAAAGGCATCATCAAAGGCATAAGAGTAAATCAATCCCAAATTATGAAGGCCTTGAGAGTAAACATCATACCATGGCCCTGACATTTGCCCATTACTTGTTAGGCTAGTATTTACCTTATAGTAGTCAGCTTGTTTACTGATTAAGTAAGGGAGGCTTATTGTATCTGTTGTTGGGATAACACCAGTAATGATGCACTGTTCAAACAGCTTACTCAATTGTACCGCGTCGCCTACACCCGTTGTATCTGTGGTGAAAAGGGGTTTTCCTCCAAAGATTTTGAAAGATGTGGTATCGACAGGTGTCGGTCCTGTTGTTGGTGGATTAAAGGTAACAGTCTTACTGCTCGATGTGCTGTTAAAGACAATGCTATTATCCCCTTGTACAGTCCCAATATAAGTTTCTCCGCTATTGAAGCCAACCATTCTTAGCTGGTTTACACGATAGAAACTTGTCGTATTTTCCCAAATATTATCTAGATAGCTATAACCATAAGCTCCAAGATTATCTGAATAATTTTGATCAAAGATTTGACCTAGACTTGGGTTAGAAGGGTCTTTAGGTGCTGACATACCATTTTGAGTAGATGCAATGCGTAGTGGTGTTCCTCCAGCATCTTTAATCACTAAATTATTCCACTGAGTTCTTTCAGGCTCATTTGGAAAGTTAAGCACTTCTTCAACATAACTCATAGCTGTTGATCTTGCGTAGGTCAGTCCTGTGTTGTTTTGAGGCATGACATCTGGGGAGTTAAGGTAGATAAAGATTGGTATCGAAAAGAAGTCAACGGCCGTAGCATCTGTAAAGATACTAACCGATGGAGTGAGCTGAAAATTGAGCTCTGCTTTATCAAAGATAATATTGAAGTTTGGGTCATTTGGATTGGTGAAGTTCGGCTCAAGAAGTCCAACAGCTCCAGTTTTTGTCGTATTAAACGACATTTTAAGGGGAGCATCTACTGAAAACCAAAAACGAGAAGAGATGATTTCAGGCAGATAGATCAGCCGGTTTGTTCCACTTGCTGGGAGAGAAGAAAATTGATAAACATAAGCATCGAGAGTATTTCCAGAAACACCCTGAACATAAGTTCCGTCTCCTGTTCCTAGATTAATATCAACGACTCCAATATCGTTTGATGTATTTAGACCTGTAATGACAACGTAAACATCAGAATCATCCTTTCCTGTTGTATTGGTTAACAGAACGGGTAAAAAATTGGCCTTATCTGCTGGAGCTGGAGGTAAAGGAGGTGGGAGAGGTGGAGGAGGTGGGATAGGAACAGCAGGCAGAGGAGAAAAGATTCTTCCACCACAAGTTGAAGTCAGGCCTGTTGGGGCAACAGCATGCTTGGTTTCACAAATATACTCATCGTAAAACTCATTGAGGAATTTATCGAAGAGGGGGTCTGAGAATTGTCTTTCTACTGCATTTAAAAGCAAAGCATTGAAGGTTATGATAAGGATCAGAAACTTTTTCATTACGCCTCTTCGATTTATTGTTATTGTTATAGTTTATACGCCATCATTTTAGAACTTGTACTCTAGACCTAAGCCAACTTCCCAAAAAATATAGGTGTTTTGTGGAATCGCTAGGGCTACACGGGTCGAACTTGTTCTTGCAGTTGTTTTTCCATCCTGCCAAATCTCAAAAGAGGGCTTAAGAAAAATACTAAGGTTATGCACCGATTGGAAATGATAAAGAATAGGAAGTCCTACGCGGAAGTTCTTGTAAGTTGCTTTAGTAACCCAGCGCGCTCCATCAGTCACATCAAAAGTTACCGTTGGATAAACTTGTGGCATCCAAATAGCGAAGAACCCAACGGAAGCACAATCCCAGTTATATCTTCCTAGAAGACCAACGGGGATATAAAACTCGTTGTAGCGCATTTTTAATGAGATCCCACGCTTAAAATTGTGAGAAAGGTGGCGGTACCCAAATCCTGTAAATGGGGTGAGGAGAAAACGTTTATTCAAAAAAGTAGCATTGTAGCCAATCCGCTCATAGATTTCTCCATCTAATAAATGCCTGCGGCTATCTTTGCCATCGATACTCCCATATCTCCAGGAACCTCCTACAGCAGCGTAAATAAAATCAGCAGGAATGTATTCAAAGTTTCCTTGCATCCCTCCCATATTCCCATCTAAAGAAGGGTTCCCTTGAGGTTTAACATAAACCCGTGTGTAGTTGACATCTAGGTCAACTCTAAAATCTGTGTAAGGGGTCGTGTCTTGATTTTTATACTGAGTCTGGTTTTGGGCATAGAGAGAGAAAGTGCAGGCGGTTGCTATAAATGCAGCTATGATTCTTTTCATTAGTTCCTCTTCCGTTTAGGTTTTCATGATAAAGTTAGCAATGTAGTCAAAAAAAAAATTTTGATCAAATAAATGTTTGGAAAAGGGTGGATTTTTTTTGTTTATACTCTATTGATTCTCATAGCCTTTAGATATGGCAGTGGAAGAAGTGAGAGAGTCTAGATTAATCTTGTTTACAGAAAGAGTGGTCATAAGATTGCCATGAAGGAGGTTTGTTGCAATCTTTAGGAGTTAGGTGATAACTAATCACTTGTCTATCTTCATTAAAAAATAGGATCAAAGAATATTCTTTTGAGTCATATTCTGGAGAGAACCCTTCATATTTTTTTAAGTATGAAAAGTCATTCTTGTTGTTTTGGGGATAATCCGTAACGAATTCAACCTTGTGTTTAGACTTTCTCACTGCAGTTGGAATCGAAATTGCTAGATTATAAACCCACATTTCTTGCCCATTCGAATCCACTTCAATCACATAGTTAGATCCAAATTTCTTTTGAACTTCTTTCTGAGTGGTTTTTCCAGCGATGATTTGCTCATCGATTTCGTGTGTTTGCAATTTTGTATGAACAGTATTTGTTCGGAAAGAGGAGCATCCTGTTATGAGTGCTCCGAATAGAGTGAATATTATAATATTTTTTTTCATGACTTTCCCCGTTCTTATAAAAATACGCAAAGGAGTTATCAAACTCCTTCAATTAAAATTCTAATGTGGAAACCTTTGAAACAGTGTGCCATAAAAGAATATAAGTTTTCAACAGACATCTTTTTTTCTTGTTTAAATTGTATTCATTTTGAGACAATTTTTCCGGTTTTATGAGAGTAACAAAAATAAGGAAGAATCATGACAAGTGAGATTAATTCTAGCTCATCAAATCCTTTAGAACATTATGCTACCAAATTTGAAGAAGTTTCTAAAGAGTCTGCTGTGGGAGAACAACATCAGGAAGTTCAAGCCTCTTCAAAAGAGCCCTTACCAGAGTGGAAAGTTCGAGAGCGAGAAAGGGAGGCAAGAAGAGCTTTAGCACAGGTAGAACTTACGAAAGCTGTTGAAGCCCAAGATATGAAGGCTTTTGCAGAGATTTACGCTCAGAGAAAAGATGATATCTATTTTGGATTGCTTGTTCCTGTGTATGTGAAAGCGACCCATCAAACACCCATAACATTTGTTCGGGAACTAGAAAAGCTTCTTAGGGAACAAGACAAATCAAATTTAAAATATATGCTTGGTAAAATGGATGATCCAAAAGGGATGCAAATGCTTGTGACGTCTCCATTGATTAAAGAAAAGCATATTCGAGGTGCATTACATAACTATTTTCAATCAAGAGCTATTTATGGAGAGTACTCTGAAAAGGGGCGAAAAGGAGAGCTTCCTCATCGTTTAGAGCTTGCTCAAATTCTAATCGATCATGGTGCTAATCCTTTTGATAGGGAATATAACTCTGCATGGGGTGTCGCTCTCAGCAATAGAGATATTGAAGGTTTAAGGATGATGATGAATCACCCAGATTTTAATCCTGAAACGGAAAAGCTTCGCTATATTTCGAGCATTTTTTACTACAAATTTGAAGAAAAATTTAAAGTTGCAGAGTTTTGGGGAGAAGAGAGTGAAGCAGGGATTAGAGAAGCTAAATCTGACTGTAAGATCTTTGAAACTTTAGGCCTTGTTCCATCTCCAGCTGAGAGCCGATTGATGATTGAAAAAGATTTAGAACTGCCGCTTAATCAACGAAAGTTTTTAGCCGCCATCATGCTCCCTTTTATTGATGAAGAGAGAGTAGAGTTATCTATGGAAAGTAAGACACGGCTGGCCATGGACTTTTTTAGGCACTATCCTCATGTAGGACTGTTTAATTGTTTTATATACCAAAAGGTTGTTGAGCCTGCAGCAACAGCCCTTTTAGAAAATGGTTATGATCCAAAAATTGTTGCACAAAGAGTGTTAGCCGAAGCCTTTAAAAGTGAGATCACGATCCCTGATTTGTCCGATGATGTTGTAGAAGAAGCAATGGATGATGAAGAGCAAGCAATTTATGTAAACGGATTTAATATCACTCCTTATTGCTCAGTGCTTATCACAAAAGTTTACGGGTATCATATTCTTGTGCAAGATGCAAATATTCGAGCTGAGCTTCTCAAGCTAGAGGGTGGACAAGAGCAAATCAATAAAATCGAAGCCTTTCACGGAACCCTTATTGAAACGTTTGGTGCGCCTCCATGGCAAGGAATCGATGGTATTCCAAATATTGGATTGAAAACCTATCAATTAGCAAAAGAGAATTTTTTTAATTAGTTAGGAAGCATACCTAAAGCTTCAAAGGCTTCTTTGAGCTCGGCATTATCAGGTTTATCGAGAGCTCCATTTTCATGGAGCCAACGGACATAACCTGGGGGCATGTCCTTAATCGGTGTACCACGATGTTTGCCAAATGGCATGTGGCGAAGAATTTGTTTTTGATTCATCAGCTCAATGATCGTTTCCATGGTCAAATCGTCGATCATCAGCGAAAAAACTTGGTGAAGAATGATCACGTCATCAAGGGCACGGTGAGCATTATTTGCTTCGATTCCATGGTATTCACGCAGGTGTTGCAACGAATGCCGTGGAAGATCTGGCCGGTATTTTCTGGAAAATTTTAAGGAGTCAATATAGAGCCAGTTCGGGATGGAAACATCGTTTCTTTTGTATTCACACTCCAAAAAGGGTTTGTCAAAGGCATCATTATTGTGTGCAATTAGGACGATATCTTCACAGCAAAATTCAATAAACTGTTTGGCGACTTCAGCAAAGTTGGGGGCATCTTGGACCATCTCATCAGAAATATTGTGAATAGCGCTAGCTTCGGGTGGGATGGGACAACCTGGATTGATTAAGCTATGGAACGTTCGATCCCTGACGGGGTCGAAGGCGGCGATTTCAACAATTCGATCCTTGTCCGGTCGAACCCCTGTCGTTTCAGTATCGTAATAGATCGGTCTTTTAGCCATGCAAGTTATTCTAGCCAGGTTCATTATAAATTGTCAAAAAGACTTCTATGAGGTATGATCACCTCTTTGAATAACTTATGGAAAGGACTATGCGAATTACTTTAATGCTGATGGGGTTACTATTTTTCATGGTTGGTTGTTATCAGACACATGAAGATGATGATTTACGTGCGATGCCCGTTACGAATAACCCTAACATTACTCCTCAAAGAGACTTGGGGCCAATGCAGCCAATGCCTTATTGACTTAGGCAGGGGATTGCAGTATGAACAGCATTAAAGGGGGTTGACGCATCTATGGCAAAAAAAACCGTTCACCACGTTAAATATAACTTCTTTGAGTCCAAGGCTGAAGAGGCTAAAAAAGAACTTGGAAAAGAAGGACTCATCCACGTTCTCAAAGAGATGCTCTTAATCCGTCATTTCGAAATGCGGGCTGAATCCGCCTACCAGCAAGGAAAAGTTGGTGGTTTCTTTCATGCCTATATGGGACAAGAAGCGATCCAAACCGCAGCGGTTCATGCCATGGGCCGTGAGAATAACTGGTGGATCACCACTTATCGTTGCCATGCCCTGGCTTTCCTCAATGGTGCAACTCCAAATGAAATGATGGCCGAACTTTATGGAAAGGCAACAGGAAATGCTATGGGTCGAGGGGGATCGATGCATTTTTACGAAGATCGATTGCTCGGTGGTTTTGGAATTGTGGGAGGACATCTTCCGATTGCAACAGGGGCTGCATTTTCTCTGAAGTATCAAGAGCAAGATGGAGTTGCTGTCTGTTTCTTAGGAGATGGTGCATTTGTTCAGGGTGCTGTTCATGAATCTCTTAACTTAGCTTCTCTTTGGGATCTTCCCTGTATTTACGTTGTCGAAAACAATCAATGGGGAATGGGAACAGCAGTGAATCGAGCCCTTTGTGTTCAGCCTATTGCTGACCACTTCGCTCCCGCTTATGGAATGAAGGCATATACGCTTGATGGAATGGATTTTGCTAGTTGCTATGGCGGGTTTAAACACATTTATGAAGAAGTGCGAAAAACAAGCCGACCTGTCCTTGTTGAAGCTGTGACTGAGAGGTTCAGAGGACATTCAATCTCAGACCCAGGTCTTTACCGCTCTAAACAAGAACTAGAAGCTGCTAAAGGGCGAGATCCTATTCAACTGTTCAAAGAGTACCTTAAAAAAGAGAAGCTTTTGATAGATGAAGCTTTTGAAGAGATCGATAAGGAGCAAAAAGATACCGTTGTTGAATCGATGAAATTTGCTGAGGAAAGCCCTAACCCCGAACCGACGACTTTAGAAGAGGATGTTTTTGCGCCATGAGTAAGATGCAGACAGTAGAATTAAGAGAAGCTCTTCGACAAGCCATCGATGAAGAGATGGAGCGGGATGACAAAGTTTATCTTATGGGAGAAGAAGTCGCAGAATATAATGGAGCGTACAAAGTCTCAAAGGGGCTTTTAGATAAATGGGGACCCAAACGTATTGTTGATACACCTATTTCAGAAAATGGGTTTGCAGGACTTAGTATTGGAGCTGCAATGACAGGTCTTCGTCCGATTGTTGAATTCATGAGCTTTAACTTTTCCTTTGTTGCCTTTGATCAGCTCGTTTCAAATGCCTGTAAGATGTATTATATGTCCGGAAATCGCTTCAGTGTTCCTATTGTTTTCCGAGGACCAAATGGCGCAGCAGCCCAAGTCTCGTGTCAACACTCCCATTGCGTTGAGGCGATCTATGGAAATCTGCCAGGTTTTATCATCATGGCACCAAGCAATCCATACGATGCAAAAGGGTTGCTTAAGGCGGCGATACGCAATAACAATCCTGTGATCTTCTTAGAAAATGAGCTCGATTATGGAATGAAGATGGAAATTCCAACGGGGGAATACCTTGTCCCGATTGGAAAAGCAAAGATTTTGCGAGAAGGAACGCATCTGACGCTCATCTCACATAGCCGCATGCTTTCTCATTGTATGGAAGTAGCCCAGATGTTTGCGAAGAAGGGAATTGAGATTGAAGTGATCGATCTCAGAACAATTAAACCTCTTGATATGGGAACAATTGCTGAATCTGTTCGGAAGACCCATTTTGCAGTCCTTGTTGAAGAAGGACATATTTTTGCTGGTATTTCAGCAGAAATTGGGTTTCAAATTCAAGAACAATGCTTTGACTTCTTAGATGCTCCTCTAAAACGGGTGTGTCAAATGGAAACACCTCTTCCTTACAACAAAGGATTAGAGCGAGAGTCTCAACCCAATCCTGAGCGGATTGCAGAAGCCATCACTGAAACATTATACCTACACTAAGGGATAAAATGATGAATGAGCTTGAAGATTTTTATGAAAAACTGCTCTTGGAGGTCGCCCCTAACCATAGGATGGTTAGGAAGATCGAAAGGGCGGTTTTCCAGAAAAAGATCAAGATGCAGGCCTCATTTAATCCCTTTAGTGTAGGTATTTCACCTTAGGAGCTAATGACTATGCCTTTTACCCTCACCATGCCGAAACTTTCACCAACAATGGAAGGGGGAACCATTGTCAAGTGGCACAAAAAAGAAGGAGACCAAGTTAAAAGTGGTGAACTTCTTTTTGAAGTTGCAACTGATAAAGCAACCGTAGAACATGAAGCTCTTGATGGGGGATTTTTAAGGAAGATCCTAGTTTCAGAAGGTGGAGAAGCTTTGGTGAATCAAGCGGTAGCTATCTTCACTGAGTCGAAAGATGAAAGTATTGAAGGGTATCAACCGGAAGGAATGGCGAAAAAAGAAGAAGCTCCTCAAGAAGCTGCCCCTGAAGGAGAAAAGAAAGAGGCTCCTGCTGCTAAATCTGCTGCAACTGGAATGACCCAAGTCAATTTTCCCATTGAACCGCCTCTAGAAGATTATACTTTTGAATTCGATACCGAAATGAAAGACCGTCTAGCAGCATCACCTCTCGCTAAAAAATTGGCTAAAGAAAAAGGGATCGACCTCACATCGGTTAAAGGATCAGGTCCAGATGGTCGAGTCATGAGTCGCGATCTCGATATGGGGCAACCCGATGTTCCTGCAAATTTTTCAGCCGGACAGAAGCCAACTGAACAACCAGGAAGTTATACTGAAGAGCCAATGACTCCAATGCGCAAGGCAATTGGTTCAAAACTTCAAGCTTCCAAGACCTTTGTTCCCCATTTCTATGTGCAACAAGATATTGATGTCGAACCGATGATTACCTTGCGCAACCAACTCAAGGAAGGGGGCATCAAAGTTACCTTTAATGACTTTGTGATGCGAGCAACAGCTTTAGCTCTTCGAGAGCATCCGAATGTGAATTGTGGCTATGATGCTGCTGGAAGTAAAATCATCCACTTCAAAACAATAGACATTGCCGTTGCGGTTAGTCTTCCAGAAGGGTTAATCACACCAATCGTCCGTCATGTGGATTATAAAAACCTAGGGCAGATCTCAGCTGAAGTCAAACACTTAGCAACCCTCGCCAAAGAAGGAAAGCTACAGCCAGAGCAATACCGAGGGGGCTCTTTTACAATTTCTAATCTAGGCATGTTTGGGATCCACGATTTCCAAGCGATTATCAACCCTCCTCAAGTGTGTATTCTCTCCGTTGGAGGAATGCGCGATTGTCCCGTTGTCAAGGATGGCGAAGTGGTCCCAGGGAAACGGATGATGATTTCTCTTTCAAGTGATCATCGAGTCGTGGATGGAGCTGATGCTGCGAAATTTATCATCACTGTACAGAAATACCTTGAAAATCCCCCAATATTATTAATTTAAACCTAAAAAATTCTTTATTTAGGTTTAAATGTAGTTTTGGATTTGCTATTCTTTCCTCGAAATTTGAATGAAGGAGAGAAGAAATGACTACAAATAATTTGAATCCTGTTGGCACGACCCTACCAGCAACCCTTCCTACGCCAACTCCAGCTCCCTCTGGTATGTCTGTCTTAGCAAAGCTTGTCATTGGGATTGCAGCCCTCTTTTTTACAGCATTCCTTTATGTCGCCTTTTCTGGCTCTGGCTCAAGCCGTCCCCCTACCATGCCTCCTGCTCGTGGAGAAGATCAATTAGATGACAGGCAACGACAAGAAGTCGAAAGAATTACACTTGCTCTACATGGGTTTTTTGGGAACACCCCTTCTGCTTATGCAGAGGAGTTTGGACGCATTTATGCAAAATTTACCGGCGATTGTCCAATTACTGCGCATGATATCGGAGCTGCTAACCTCTTACTTACAAATTTATCCTCTCCGGCTTCTGCAGAGCCATCTGTCAGAGTAGACCCTAGCCGCGAGACTAATGAACAAAGAAGACTTTTAAGAGAAGCTCAAGATCGGGAGCTTGAAGAAACTCTTCGGATAGACCAACAAAGAGAAGCTGAAGAACAGAGTTTAAGGGAAAGAGAATCCGCGATGACAAAAGCACTGACTCCTCTTAACGCCGAGATATCGGAAGCAACAACAGCTCTTGGTGCTCGCTATAAAGAACTTTCTCCATTAGACAGGCCTTGGCAAATTATCAGTAATCAAGCCTGTTATGGTGGAATGAAAGCTGAAGAAACATATGCAACCAAATTCCAGCAAATTGCAAAGCATTGTAGTCTAGAAGAAAGCCTTGACCGTTCAATTCCAGATGATCGTTATCGCAAAAGGGTTGATGCTTTTAATGCCCAATTTCCTGATGAAGGGGAAGCTTTTGCCCAGAAAAGAGCGACTCTTGCTGAGAGTTATCAAGCTTATACTGCAACACTTAAGCAGGTGCATGAGAGGTTGGCATGGGTGCGTCTCAGAGCATATCATGATGAAGTTGGGGAAGAGTTTTTTGCAGCTCAGTTTTCTAGAGAATTCCTTTCAAAAGTTCGCAACGGGGAAGCGCTTCTACGCCCATAATAGGAATCTATAGCCACTTCTTCCGTTGGAAGATAAAGAGAGAAAAGATCGATAGGACGATAATGATGATCAAGATGATCGAAAAAGCGTGCTTAAGGTCTGCAATCGGAAGCCCAACGTTCATTCCATAAAGCGAGGCGATCATCGTTGGTATACTGAGAATGATCGTTAAAGCTGTCAATAGCTTAATCGTCTTATTCAATTGATTAGTAAAAATAATCTGGTAGGAGTCGCGTAGACTCCGGATACTTCTAAGGTTGATTGAACAGAGATCTTCTGACTGCATGCTGGCGTTCAAAAGGTCTTCTAGGAGATCTTGGTCCTTTTCATACAGGAGTGTATACCGGCCAGAAGTAATCGATTCTAGGACATTTCGGATGGGAACAAGGGAAGAGAGATACTGATTCAAGACTTCTTCGTTTGCAGTGAGGTTGGTGATATCTTTGCTATCAACATAAGACATCTTTTTTTCTTGTTTAAGGACTGTTGTCCGGATCTTCTTAATTTGAAGGGTATATTCCTGAGTGATTTTGAGGAGAATATAGATCAGGAATTTTGACTTTTGGGAGGGGCTAAGTTTAGGTTTTTGTGAGATGAAGTTTTGGACGATCTGGCTTTTCTGAGGGCAAATCGTGATAAAGTAATCTTTGGTGAGAATAATCGTGAAGGTGGTTGTATAAAGACCTGCTTCTGGATCAATCGGGTGGCGCGTAAAGATTAGGACTGTTTCATCCACTCTTTCCACGCGGGGGATTTCATAACGATCCAAGGCATCATACATATCTGTATACTCAAGATCGATCAGTTTACTGATCTGATTGATGTCATTGGTGGTTGCATCTTCGACATGAATCCAGCACCCCTCTTTAGGCTCAGAGATTTCGATGAATTCTTCGTCATGCTCACCCTTATCGTAGATGGTAATCATAGGCCCACTACCTCACAGGATAAATTCTCCTTAAAGGTAACAGATTAAGAGAATAAAACTCTATCTATAAACACAAAATTAGGATGTTTTTTTAATAATACTATCTAATTTATCAACACGTTTTTTGAGATTAGCTAGATCCTTAACAAATATTCCAATCTTTCTAAGAAGAACTTGTCGTTTGTTAAATTCAGGCATAGGGGAGACAGGGCCTCCACCATAGATTCCCGATTCTGTGATCGATTTGCTGACGCCACCGCGTGTTGCAACTTTGACATTATCGGTAATGGAAACATGGCCCACAACACCTGCTTGCCCTCCAAGGAAGACATTATTTCCAAGTTTTGAAGAGCCAGCAATACCAGTTTGAGAAACAATGATGTTATTCTCTCCAAGCTCGACATTGTGAGCAACCTGGACAAGGTTATCGAGCTTTGTCCCTTTTTTGATCAGGGTTTCTTTAAAACGGGCACGATCAATCGCTGTATTTGCACCGATTTCAACATCATCTTCTAAAACAACATTTCCAAGTTGTTCAAGCTTGGTATGTCGCCCCGTTTTAGGGTCAGTAGTATACCCATAGCCACAGGATCCAATTACGGCTCCTGGCTGAAGAATGACACGGTTTCCTAAAATGCACCGCTCTCTGACTGTGCTATTAGAATAAAGCGTGCAATTTTGACCGATTTTTGCTCCTACACCAACATAAACGTTAGGATAAATCTGCGATCCATCATCGACTTCTGTATAAGCATCAATCACTGAATGAGGGCCAATCATGACATCTTTTCCAATCTTTGCGGATTCATGCACAACAGCTGTTGGGTGAATTCCTTTAAAACCAGAAGTTTGATGTGTTGAGGCGATGATCTTTTCTGCAATAAGCTGGAAGGTTCGTGAAGGATTATCTGAAATTAAGAAGTTTTTTCCCTTAACAAGAGCGGTTTTACGGTCAATGCAGATGACTCCTGCCTTTGACTGTTTCATTGCTTCATTGTATTTGGGATTTGCTAAAAAAGAGGCATCTTTTTCAGATGCCGATTCTAAATTATCAACGCTTGAGATTTCCAGATCTGGATCACCTACAAGCTCTGTTTCGGTGAGCTCTGAGAGCTCACCTAATGAAAATGCTTTAGCCATGAAAGGTTATCCTATTTTTTCGCTTGATCTACAGCTGGAGCCTCAATAGCTTTGGACTCTTTACTATGGTTTTTATCCATTTCCTCAATAATAGAGGCTGTAATATCAAACGAAGGATCGTAGAAGAAACACGCTTCCTCTCTAACGATCATTGGAATCTTTTTCTTTTTAGCAATGCTTTCTGAAGCTTTTGAAATATGATTATTCATTGTTTGCATGAGCTTCATATTTGCTTGTTGCATGACTTGCATGTATTGATTTTGGTACCGATTGAGCTCTTCGTTTAAAGTCTGAAAGCGTGCCTTCATTTCTTGCTCAGCTTCAGGAGAAAGGCTATCGATGAATTCTGGATCTTGGAATTTGGTTGCGATCTCATTGAGTTGGTTTTCAATGTCAGTCATCAATGTAGTCATTTGTTCACGGAGTTTTTCAAAAGACTCTTGCTCTTGTTTTCCATGTTTAGAGTCAGTGACACAACTTCCAAAGTTGACAATTCCATAAGGAATTTCCTCAGTAAAACTTTTAAAAGAGGATAGACAGAATAGGGTCGTAAGTAGAATGAAGATCTGTCGTTTTTTCATGAGTAGTCTCCTTAAAACATTTTTTAACTTGTGTTTAATCATAACAAACTTGGGAATTAATGGGACTAAAATTGTCCCCCCATGGAGATAAAAAATACTTTTTCATCTTCATGTTTCTTATACTTTTTGATGGGAGATCCATCAGGCTTTCGAAGATAGATAGGATTTCCACTTCCATCTTTTACAACGTTTCCATCGCCATCTTTCAATTTTCTATAGCCAGTAAAACGTTTCTGCTGGTTGATTGGGAATCCCCAGCCAAGGGTGATTGGGACGCGGTTTCCAAGCTCAATCCGCGCTCCAAAACCATAACTCATTCGAAGGTCGGGAATATCAAATCTTTTCATTGAAATCGAACCGCCATCTACAAACGTGAAAAGATCTAGCATCTTAAAAATTGTTTGATTGTATTCGACAGAAAGGAGCGTGGATGATACCCCCCCCATAGGATCGTCTTTTTCAGGTCCTTTTTTGTCTGGTGCTACAGCAGGTTTTCTGAAGTGAGGTCCTAAAATATAGGGTGCATAGCCTCTAACCGTTGTTTCACCGCCTAAGAAGTAACGTTCATTAAGAGGAAGGAGGTCGGGCTTTCCATTTCCAAATGGACAAGCAAAACGGAATTCCCACTTAAGCTTTAACGTTCCTTTGCGCCAAACAGGATAGTAGTAGTTATTGAGATAAGCCACTTTAAAGAAGGGGAACATTTTATGGTCTTTTTCATGGCGACGGACTCCAGCAAGCTCTAATTCAACAGAAGAGCGGAATCCTCTATGGGGCTTAAAGGCATTATCGATCGAATCAAAAGCAAGCGAGCTACTAATCCCTGTTACCCAACCACTGTTTTGAAGTTCTCTTTGAGCTTCTTCATTAGCAATTTTATGCTTACGAACGTGGGTATTCGAGTTTCTGACACGGTATTTCCAGCCGTAGGTCCAGTAAGAGGTTAGAGGATAACTTCCGAAGAGTGATCCTCCAAAAGAGTTCACATGATAATCGTCAGATTGAATCCCGGTTTTTGAATAATTGAGGTCGACACCAAAGCGCCAGAGGGAGTCTCTAAAGTAAGGATCCATCCAAGCGACTGTGTAGCTTTGTTGTTTTTTACCAATTTGGACCCGAGCATGGGCATATTCTCCAGCACCACGGAGATTTGAAAGTCCTTTCCAGAAGTTTCTAAGGCCTCGATGATCGAAGTTGTTTTCTGCTAAATCGAGTCCTCCAAAAATGTTTTCAATGGTGCTAAAACCAAAGAAAAGGCTGAGGCTTCCAGTGGTGGTCTCTTCAACTTCAATGATCACATCACGGTAATTTTCACCTAGTTCTTGATCTTCGGGTGTTTTAACAGGGTAAACATTAACGGATTTGAAATATCCCATTGCTTCAAGACGCATTTGGGTAACTTTGAGTCGTCTTGAGTCAAAGACTTCTCCAGGAACAAGAAGTGATTCCCTAAGGATCACATTTTTATTGGTCGATACATTTCCAAGAACGCGGATTAGACCGATTTTAAACTGTTCCCCTTCAGTAATTCTAATGTCAACATTGTAAACAGGGACTGTTCGTGAAAGGTGGAGGGAATAGTTGATATCGGTTTCGATATACCCATCTTTACCGTAAAGGTCTTTAATATTATCAATGCTATCTCTAAGCTTTTCAGGCGAGAAGGTAGATCCATCTTTGATAATCATTACCCGTTCGATTTGCTCTTCCGTTAAGAGTTCATTTCCAGAGACATTGATCTCTCCAAATTTGTAGATTTCACCTTTGTTAGTGCTGATGTAGATCTCAAGGCGCCCTTCTTTACTCTCTTTCAACTGAATGTTGACCTGAGCATCGGCATAGCCTTCATTTTGAAGATAATTAACAATCACAAGCTTGTCATGCTCTAATGCTTCTTCATGGTAATTTCCTGTACCTGTAAGCCAGCTGGTGAAAAAGTTATACTTTTTCGTGGTCATGAGATCTAGAATGGCCGACTCTTCTTTTTTGCTAAACCCATTGAAGCAGATCTTTTTGATGTGTCCTGAGTTTCCTTCATGGACTGTGATTTCGATGTCGACTTCGTTTGTATTGGGATAAGGGATGAGCTTATATTCAAGCTGTGAGTCAAAGTAACCTTTTTTCATGTAGTACTCTTTCACTTTCGTGAAAGCACGATTAAACTCTTCTCGATTGAAAACGGAATGTGCTTTAATTCCGAGTTCTCGTTGCAGCGAACGTGTTTTAACCTTAGAATTTCCACTCCATGTAACAGCGCGAATCATCGGCTTTTGCCAGAGCTTAATGGTAATGTAGACTTCTCCTTGACTTGTTTCTACATGAGGAACGGCACGGTCATACTCATCTGAAAGGGTTTTCAAGTCTTGGTCGAAAGTCAGTTGAGAGAAGGGATCTCCTGCTTTTGTGCGGAGCTTCGATAGAACGCGTTCTTGATTAAAGGTGGCTCCTCGCGGTAGGTTTTCCATGACAACAGTGATTTTTCTGACCTGTTTATTTTCATAAACTTCGGAAGAAGGCAGTGCTGCAAAGATAGGTTTCATCGGTGCTGCTAGAAAGAGAAGAGGGGCTATCGCCACGAGAACTTTTTTATTCATGAACGCCTATTTTTCTATTATCGATTAAGTTCATTGATTATAGAAAACGAAGAAAAATAAAAGCAACCCATTAACCAATCTATTAGGTACTGCTTAGAAAAATTCTCAATAAAACCTAGAACTTCTGTCTTCCAGAAAAGGCTTGCGAAAGTGTTCCTTCATCAACAAAGTCAAGAGAACTTCCAAGCGGAAGACCTAAGGCTAATCGAGAAACTTCAATGCCCATTTTTGCGAGTTGTTCTTTAAGAAAAAGAGATGTGGCATCCCCTTCAAGTGTTGAATCGAGTGCTAAGATGACTTCTTGTGTTCCAAGTCTTTGTATCCGCTCTTCTAGTTGTGGAAGGTTTAAGCTTTCAGGGGTTTTTCCATCTAATGGAGAGAGAAGGGCTCCTAGTACGTGGTACATTCCACGAAAATCTCCTGTTTCTTCAATTGCATAAGCATCGCGGGGGCTTGCAATAATACAAAGGATCGAGCGATCTCTTTTATCATGATCACAAAATGTGCAGCGGACGCCATCCATTAAACAGCCACATTCCATACAGGATTGGACCTTCTCTTTTAAGGTAGCTAACCCTTCTGCAAATTCATGGAGATCTTTTCCCTCCCATTCTAAAAGGTGAAAAGCATAGCGTTCGGCTGTCTTCTTTCCAACACCGGGAAGTTTTTTTAAATGTGCTATGAGAGTGAGAAGGTCTTTTGGATATCTTAACATGAAAATTAAGATAGCAAGAATGAGATTTTCTGCCTACGAACAAAACGTAGGCAGAAGGGTATTTAGACTTTAGTTATTACCGGAAAAGTAACTGGCTACTTTACCTCCAAATTGGTAGTAGCCTACCAGTGCTACAAGTCCAATCAATGCATACCAAGAAGGATGAGAAGGAAGTTGAAGTCTTGATTTCACGTATTTATACCCTTGATAAGCTTGATCAGGGAAGAAGGTGATTGCCCTTCCAGAAAAGTATTCTTGTTGTCGATATTCATGCTCGGGCTTGGATGCAAAGACCCAAAAGCTTCGGATAGTAAAAGCAATGGCGGCAACTTTTCTCGTTCCTGGAAAGAGGTTTGCTGCAGCAAGGCCAAAAAGAAGGGCTCCACTCAGGTCGGCACTGAGGTCTTTTCGAACTTGTGTTGTATCCTCATCACTTGTTCTCAGAATGTTTAAATTCATGATAGTGCGGCATCCCATTTCAAAGGAAGCAACGGCACAGAGGCCTAGGGAGGCCTTGTTCAAAAGATTACTGTTGTTAAAAAAATTTGATAGTCCTGAAATAACCATGGTCTTCCTCAAGGTTTAAGTTTAAACGGCTAGTAGGATAACTTTAAAAAATATTTTACAACAATAAAAATTTAAATTTCTTTAACTGAATGGTTTCAAAAAATGTTCTCCTCTAACTCAACGAGAGATCTTATCCGGAGTCTTTCAAATCGGTTATTTACTTGGGTTTTAATGTTTTTTTAGGTATGATTCTTAACTCTATGTCTAAAGGAATCATTTTACGATGAACTGTAAAGCAAAAATTATTGGTCTAGGGGCTTATCTTCCAGAGCGTGTCCTATCAAATCAAGACTTGGAGAAAATGGTCGAAACATCTGATGAGTGGATCACTTCGCGTACTGGGATGAAAGAGCGTCGTTTAGCTGCTGCAGATGAATTCACTTCAGATATGGGGTGTGAAGCGGCTAAAAAAGCTCTCGAAGATAGTGGAAAGAAGGCTGAAGAAATCGACTTGATTCTCTTTGCAACCCTAACGCCTGATTATGTCTTTCCAAGTACGGCTTGTTTGATTCAAGAGCGCCTAGGTGCAGTAAATGCTGCCGCTATGGATATGCAGGCTGCTTGTACAGGGTATATTTATGCTTTATCTGCTGCAAAAGCTTATGTTGAATCAGGAATGTATAAGAATGTCTTGATCGTTGCAGCTGAGAAACTCTCATCAATTGTGAATTATGAAGATAGAAATACATGTGTTCTTTTTGGAGATGGAGCTTCGGCTTGTGTTGTAGGTAGCGGTCAAAAAGGATTTGCGATTGAAAATGTTTCTCTAGGATCCGATGGACAGCAATCAGAGCTTTTAATCCTTCCAGCAGGAGGGTCTAAGCGGCCAGCATCTTTAGAAACGGTTCAAGGTGGAGAGCACTTTCTTCGAATGGAAGGACGAGAGGTCTTTAAGCATGCGGTTCGCCGGATGGAAGGTGCTGTGAAAGAGTGTCTCGATGCTTCAGGTCTCGATGAACAGGGCATTAGCTGGATGGTTCCTCATCAAGCCAATATCCGGATTATCGAAGCTTTAGCAAAGCGCTTTAAAGTCCCCAAGGAACAGGTCTATTTAACCATCCATAAGTATGGGAACACTTCTGCGTCCTCTGTAGGAATTGCTTTAGATGAACTTGTAAAAGAAAAAAATGTGAAGCTAGGTGAAAGAATTGTTCTTTTTGCTTTTGGAGCAGGGCTAACCTGGGGTGCTGCATCGTTAACATGTGAGGTCGATAATGGATAAAAAAGTCGCGTTTATTTTTCCTGGGCAAGGAGCTCAGTATGTCGGGATGGGTAAAGACTTCTATGAAGCTTATTCTATTGTAAGAGAAACCTTTGAAGAGGCAAATGACTTACTCGGTTTTAATCTTTCAAAGTTAATGTTCGAAGGTCCTGCAGATGAGCTGACGCTTACAAAAAATAGTCAAATTGCAATCTATGTCATGAGTGTGGCTTTATGGCGTGTGATTAAACAGGAACTTCCAGAAATTGAGCCCTCTGTTGTGGCTGGACTGAGTCTTGGAGAGTATAGTGCATTGACTGCTTCTGGAAGACTCGCTTTTAAAGATGGTGTCCGTTTGGTCCGAGCTCGGGGTGAATACATGTATGAAGCAGGGGTAAAGTTCCCAGGAACAATGACAGTTGCTTTAGGAATGAAGCCTGAAGAAGTTCATGCGATTGTAGATCCTATTGAAGGAGTATGGGTAGCGAACCTGAACTGTCCTGGGCAGGTTGTTGTTTCAGGAACAGTAGCAGGAATCGAAAAAGCAAGTGCTCTTTTAAAAGAAAAAGGAGCTAAAAGAGTTCTACCTTTGGATGTTTCAGGAGCCTTCCATAGTGGATTAATGGATGAGGCCAAAGATAGGCTTCAAGAGAAAATCGATGAAATTGAACTGAGTGAAAGTCCTATTGATCTTGTAATGAATGTCCCTGGTGATTTTGTTTCAGAAAAAGAAATCCGAAAGAATATGATTGGGCAAGTCGTTGCTCCTGTGTATTGGGAAAAGGGCGTTCGCAAGATAGAAGAACGAGGAGTCCAACTTTTTATCGAGATTGGGCCAGGGAAGACGCTCAGTGGAATGAATCGTAAGATTGGGGTTAATGGTAAAACAATCGGTATTGAAAAAATTGAAGATTTAGAGGCATTAAGCAAAGGAGCAGTTAATGGCGTTACTTAAAGGGAAACGAGCACTCATTACTGGAGGAACATCTGGTCTTGGCAAACAGATCGCTTTAACCTTTGCTGAAGAAGGGGCAGATGTAGCGATTATGGGAACCAATCAAGAGCGTGGAAACCTTGTTCTTGAAACCCTAAAAGACTCTAAAATATCTGACGATCAAAACTTTTGGTTTGATACCGTTAACGTTGCAAGTAAAGAAGAAGTCAATCAATCGATTGAAAGCCTCACGAAAGAGTGGGGTGGGATTGATATCTTGGTCAATTGTGCGGGCATCACTCGTGATACACTCTTTATGAAAATGTCTGAAGACGATTGGGATCAAGTGATTAACACCAACCTTAAATCGGTGTATAATTTAAGCCATGCGCTTGTTCGTCCGATGATGAAAGCTCGCAAGGGAAAGATTATTAATGTGGCATCAGTGATTGGCTTGACAGGAAATCCTGGTCAGGTTAATTATTCTGCTTCTAAGCTCGGAATGGTTGGGTTTACAAGGTCTCTTGCAAAAGAACTTGGCCCACGCAATATTAATGTAAATTGTATTGCTCCTGGTTTCTTTGAAACCCCAATGACCAATGTTCTTACAGAAGAACAACGAGAAGGAATTTTAAAGAAGGTTCCTATGGGACGCCTAGGGAACCCGAAAGAAATCGCTCACGCAGCAGTTTTTTTAGCGAGTCATATGTCCGATTATGTAACTGGACAGATACTCACTGTTGATGGGGGCATGATTGCTTAATTTATTTATGAATCTAATTTTAAACATGTTTGAAAAAAGGAATTTTGCTTTATGTCAGTAGAACAGGAAGTGATTGATATTATTGTGGAACAACTCGGAGTTGATCGTGATGAAGTAAACGCTGAGAAATCTTTTGTAGAAGATCTCAATGCAGACTCTTTAGATCTTACCGAGCTAATCATGACCTTCGAAGAGAAGTTTGGTTTTGAAATCTCTGAAGGGGAAGCTGAAAAGCTTCGTACTGTTGGGGATGTTATTAAGTTTGTCAACGAAAAGAAAGTTGCTGCAGAATAAGACCTTACTGGTTACTCAGTAGATGAAAGGCCACCTGATTAGGTGGCTTTTTTTATGCGGAAATATTTCAGAAAAATCAAAATAAAGCTTAAGAAAAAAGAGATGGTTGCAAGGTAGTAGAGGGAAGTCAGATGAATTCCAGCAAAGAGGCCTCCCAAGAGATTTGCAATAATAAAGCTAATGGATCGAAAGGATTGGCTGATGCCCATTACTTTCCCTTGAACACTTCCCGGGGCATTAATAGAGATAAGGTTCATAATATTAGGCCAAGAAAAAGCTGCAGGGATACAGGCTATCGTAAAGAAAACTGCAAAAGTAAGGAATGAACCCATTAAAGACATCCCAAGGAGGCAAACCGTAATGAAAGCATTGGCAATGACTACCAGAGGCAGGCCCTTCCATCTTTTAAGAAGATAGTTATTGACTGTATAGCCCCCAAACATCCACGTAACTCCGACAAGAAAAAGGCTCCAGTTAACAGTCATTGGGCTCACATGAAACTTTTCCAGGGAAAAAGGATTATACCACTGAAGAGTAATTGCCCATCCTAGAATCCAAAACATATAGACAATATAAAGCAGTCGGAGCTTTTTGATCTTCATCGTTTCGATCACATCTTTGAATCCTTGAAGTAGATTGATATGAAAAGGTTCGTCAGTTTTATGTGTCTCTTTGTAAAAATAGAGAATTGCTAAAAAAGCAATGATGAAAAGAATCGTCGTAATGAAGAAAGGAAATGCTAAGTTAAACTGTCCTGAAAGCTGGGGATTTGAGTAATAGCCTCCTGAAAGGATTGCGAGCATCCAACTGATCCCAGTAATAATGATGATAACCGAAAAGTTTCTGGCACGTGTTTTTTCATCGGGGGATAGGTCAGCAATAGATGCTAAGCAAATGCTGAGATTTCCCGCAAAAAAACCAGTAATTAAACGTGTAATAATCAACCCTACATAACTATGAATGATAATGCTAAAGCCAGAAAAAATCAGGCCAGCTGCTGCTCCAAGGGTTGTGATATAAAAAGCCTTTTTTCTTCCAAAACGATCAGCAAGATCTCCTAGAAGAGGTGCGCCGATTAGTTGCCCCAAAGGAAAAGTAGCAAGTGCGATTCCAATCATGATGTTAATAGAAGTCGCGCTCATCCCCCTTGAGATAAAACCGTAGCTAGAATCGACGAAAAGGGGACCAAAGATGGCAAAAGTAATTGCAAAGGCGAAATTGTCGATAAATAGGACGAAGTAAACCGGAAGAAGAGAAATATTTAATCTTTTTATCATGATGTCGCTTTTTTCATATGCATATGTTTTATCAAGATGAGAATAAAACTTACTAAGACAAAAAAGGTTGCAAAGTAATAGATGGAGCCAAGGCTAAAGCCAGCAATGATTCCACCAAAGATTGTTGCGAAAATAAAGCCCAAAGCTTGGAAGGATTGACTGATTCCCATGATTTTTCCTTGAATGTTCTCTGGAGCGTTGATCGAGATGAGATTTAGCATATTGGGCCAAGCAAAAGCTGAAGGAATACAGCCAATTCCAAAGAATATCGCAAAGGGATAAAAAGAGTCTGAAAAAGCCATCCCTAAAACGAAAAGGGTTGTTAAGGCATTTCCGATCACAATCAAGGGACGGGCATGCCATCTTTTAATCAGGAAATTATTCACGGTATACCCCCCAAACATCCATGTGATCCCTACAATGAAAAGGCCCCAATTCACAGTAATAGGAGTTGTATGGAATCTCTGGATTGCAACAGGGCTATACCATTGGAAAGCAATTCCCCAGCCTAAAATCCAAAACATATACATTAAATAGAGGAGTTGGAGTTTTTTGATTTTGAACGCATTAATAACATCTTTAACTCCTTCAAGAAGATCAATATGAAATTTTTCAGTGGTTTTATGCGTTTCCTTAAAGAAGTAAACAATGGTTAATAAGGTCAGGATGAATAAAATTGCGGTAATGAAAAAAGGGAGGGCGGGGTTAAAGTGATGAGAGATATTTTTATCAGAGAATAGGCTTCCTGATAAAATAGCAATCATCCAGCTAATTCCGGTAATGATGATAATGATTGAGAAATTTTTTGCTCTGGTTTTCTCATCGGGAGAAAGATCAGCAATGGAAGCTAAACAAATGCTCAAATTTCCAGAAAAGAAGCCAGTGATTAGACGTGTTAGGATAAGAAGAGTGAAGCTATGAACCATAATACTGAATCCTGATAGGGCTATTCCAATAGCAGCACCAAGAATCGTGATATAAAAAGCTTTTTTCCTACCAAAGCGGTCAGCGATATCTCCAAGGAGGGGAGCACCGATCAATTGTCCTAAAGGAAATAGAGCAAGGGCTGTTCCTAGCATAAGATTTCTTGTTGCCATGCTTGTTCCAACTGAAACAAACTTAAAGGCAGGATCTACAAATAATGGTCCAAAAATTGCAAAAATAACAGCGAAAGCAAAGTTATCTATGAATAAGACAAAATAGACAGGTAATAATGTAACGTTAGGTTTTTGATTCATGAGGGTTCCTACTTTTTCGTGTGGCAAGGGTTAAAACACCTATAGAAATAAGGATTAAAAAGGCTGCCATGGGATAGACATAGGTAATATCGACACCGGCAATGCTTCCTGCTAAAAGAGGGGCAAAAAGAAGAGAAATAGATCCGAAAGACTGTGAAATTCCCATAACCTTCCCTTGGATATCTTCAGGAGCTTTCAATGAGATTGTACTTAAAGCATTTGTCCATGCAAGTGCTCCGAATGCAGAAGCGAGAAGAGCACAAATGGCAAAAGGGATAAAACTTTTCATTAAAGAACAGAGGATAAAAATGAGTAAGAGACCTCCTGTTCCGATATAAGCAATTTCTTGTGAATGAAAGCGCCTTAATAAAAGTTTATTAAATACAGAGCTTCCAAGTGACCAGACAACTCCAGTTGAAGCTAATAAAACGAAAAGAGAATGGGTCGAGATAGGGTAACGAGTCAGAGTGTAAGGATTAAGCCAAAGGAGATTGATTCCCCATCCCATCATCATAAACAGATAGAAGAAGTATAGACTTCCCAATCTCTTAATTTTAAAACATGAGGTTATATTCCTAATCCCCTTAAGAGGTTGAAAGGTAAAGTGTTCATTTTGAGAAATGGTTTCACGGAAAAAGAGAACAAGAATTCCTAGGCTTAAACAAGAAAATCCTGTTGTGATCCAAAAAGGGATGGCTGGACTCAGTGACTCTGAGAAAAATCCACCCACCAGCATAGAAACGATCCAACTTAATCCACCAAGCGTTGCGATCACTCCATAAGAATTTGAGCGAGACTGTTCATCGGGGGAAAGATCCGAAAGGGACGCCATACAAATTGTTCTGCTACTCGAAAATACTCCTGTTAGAAAGCGGCTAATCATGAGGAGAGGAAAATGGTGCAGGAAAATAGCTAATCCCGAGAGTAAATATCCGACTGTTGCACCAATGTTCAAGATAATGAAGATTTTTTTTCTCCCAAAATGGTCAGCAAGATCCCCGAATATGGGAGCGGAAATGAGCTGCATCAAGGGAAATATTGCGAAAAGTGAGGCTAGAGCAAGATTTCTTATTTGAGGAGATGTTTCTGGAGAGAACATTCCAAATTCGGGAGTAAGCATTAGAGGGCCGAATACCCCAAATACAATCGCATAGCCAAAGTAATCGAGAAAATAGGCAAAATAGATAGCAAAGAGGGTTTTCGTCCGATTCTTCATCAAAAAAGGGGCTCCCATTTGTACCCCTTATTGGCTCTTTTTAGATAAATATCAAGGCATTTTTATAAAATACGAGAGCGGATTTTTGGTGAGAAAAAGAGCATCACCAATAGAGCACTTAAGAGAAGAAGAATGGTTGATAATGCATTAACAATAGGTGAGATTCCTGATCGGAGCATAGACAGAAGATAAAGAGAAAGGGTTTGTACTGAAGTTCCTGCACAAAAGTAGGACAGGATAAAGTCATCAAAGGAGAGGATGAAGATCAAAAGACCTGTGGCTAGGAGAGTCGGTCTTAAAAGGGGAAGGGTGATCTTGATAAATGTTTGGAAAGGAGACGCTCCTAAGACTTCAGAGGCTTCGGTTAAACGTCTGTCGAGTTGTAGATACCGGGTATAAAGAATAGGGATGACAAAACCTAATCCTAATACTGTGTGAGCAACAATCAATGTTGGCATGCCCAGTTCAATTTTAAAGAGAGTAAAGTAGCTTAGGAGACTGATTGCAAGCATGGTTTCGGGAATAATTAAATTGCCGTAGAAAAGCGGAAGGGCTTTTTGGATACGGCCTCCTTGTGCGCGAAAGAAGATGAGAAAAATTCCCATGAGAAGACTGAGAGATGTAGAAATGCAGGCAACAATCAGAGAGTTAGTAAAAGAGCGCCAGAGATCTGAAGAATTGAAGAGTTCATGGTACCATTTGAAGGTAAACTGTTCCCAGGGTGAGGGGAAACTTTTGGTATTAAACGAGAAAATAATCAAAATCAGGATCGGAAGATACAAAAAGAGATAGGATCCCATTACGAAAAAAAGACTTGTAAACTTTCCGAATATTCCTTTTTTCATTTCATTCCCCTTAAAAGCATCGCGCTTAACTTTTTAAAGGCAATATAGATAAATGCTACAGTGAAAACTAATGCTAAACAACTCAGGACCATGAAGGCAGCACCCATTCCTCCTGTTTCATCACCGAGAACATATTGTGAGACCACATTTCCCACAAAGTATTTTTTATCTCCTCCCATTAATTCAGGGATAATAAACTCTCCAAAAGCAGGGATAAAGACGAGAAAAAAACCAGCACGAACTGCAGGAAGAGTAAGAGGAAGCATCACCTTTCTAAAGGTCTCCTGCCAGGAAGCGCCTAAATCGTTGGAAGCTTCAAGAAGGCGACGATCAAAACGTTCTAATGTTGAGAAAATGGGAAGAACCATAAAAGGGAGGTAGCAATAGACCATCATAAGGATGACTGCAAAAAGTGAATTTAAAAAATGGATGGGCTCTTGAATTAACCCAATGTTTTTAAGGAGTGTGTTTAAAAAACCTTCCCTTTCCAAAACAAAAAACCACGCATAGACATGAAGAAGGAAATTTGTCCAAAAAGGGACAATCAGAAAGAAGAGCATGAGGGTTTTATAACGTCCCCCCTTAAAAGCGATAAAATGGGCTAAAGGATAAGCAATCAGTAAGGAAAAAAAAGCAGTTGAGAGGGCTAGAGTAATAGAACTAAAAATAACTGAAAGGTGGGTTTTTGAGAAAAGGGGAGCAAAGTTTTCAAATGTCAGTCCTTGCCAACCGCCTTCCTCGGAAAGAATAAAAATACTACTGACCATCATGAGCAGAAGGGGTAGGTAGAAGAAAATAATCTGCCAAATCAGTGCTGGAGAGCCAATTGCAAAAGGGCTTTCATTTTTCGTTTTTTTCTGGATTTTGTGGAAAAGAGCATACATTTCTAACTCTCCAATAGTAAGGCGTTTTTGACTTGCCAATAGAGAAAAACTTCGTCGTCATAGTCGATATCTTCTTGCGCAAAGTGCTCTTCATTTTGTTCAAAGACTTGGAGTTTAAATTGGTTATTAATGATGACATTATACTGTGTTGATCGCCCATGATAGACGATTTGTGAAACAACACCTGTCAGGGTATTTGCAAAATTTTCAACCGGCTTTTTTGAAATAAAAATCTTTTCCGGGCGAAGACTCATGGCTGCTTCACATCCTTCATACATCCAGCCTTTTTTCTGAGGGATATAAACCTTAAAGCGTCCCATATGAGGGATATCGATTTCGGGATTAGTATCAAGGTTATGGAGTGTTCCATTCAAGATATTCGTCGTTCCTACGAATTTTGCAACAAAACTGGAAACTGGGAATTCGTAAATTTCTTTAGGTGTTCCAATTTGCTCAATTTCACCGTCATGATTCATGATAGCCATATGGTCAGCAACTGTAAGAGCTTCAAACTGATCGTGGGTGACGTAGACAAAGGTTGTCTGGAGCTTATCTTGAAGATCGATGAGCTCGACAAGCATCTTTTCTCTGAGCTTAAAGTCTAAGGCTGCTAGAGGTTCATCCAGAAGAAGAACTTCAGGTTCATTGATGATTGCGCGGGCAAGAGCAACCCGTTGTTGCTGTCCTCCAGAAAGCTGAGAGGGGAGTTTAAAAATATGATTTTCTAAGTGGAAAGCTTTTAAGATTTTAATCACACGTTGTTCAATCTCTTCTTTAGGAACTTTTTGAATGATGAGACTGTATGCAACATTATTGAAGACATTGAGGTGAGGGAATAAAGCATAATTTTGAAAAACGATGTTGATTTTACGCTTATTGACCGGAAGGTGAGTGATATCGGTATTTCCGAGGTAGATGATTCCACCATCAGGTTTTTCGAAGCCTGCGATCAGTCTAAGAAGCGTTGTTTTACCACATCCACTCGGTCCCAATAGGGCAAAAAATTCTCCAGAGGGAATTGTTAAATTAATTTTATTGAGAACAAGCCCCTCTCCCTGGGACTTCGTCATCTCTTTAAGCCGAATACTCCTCAAAATCCGCTCCTTGATTCTCCGTACGCATTTACTAGGGAATGTATCTACTGAGTGCGCACAATTTTGCGAATATTTTACGATTTTCTTCAATAAATGAGGAGAGTTATTGCAATAAAATCCAAATTTTGAAGAATAGATACACAGTAATATTCAAAAGTTGTGAATTTTTCCAAATGGGGCATCTCAGCTTTTAGGATGGTGAAGTAGCTCATATTTAAAAGAATTATGGGCGATGCAGTCGGGCAAAACACAAGACTGCTTGGAAAGGAAAAATCAAATTTTAAATTGAGATGTGTGGACTCCCATGGAACGTAAAAAATTAGTCATTATAGGATCGGGCCCAGCAGGATTCACTGCTGCTATCTATGCCGCCCGTGCCAATTTATCCCCCCTTATGTATGAAGGTTTTTTTAGTGGTCCCCCTGGAGGGCAGTTGATGACAACAACTGAGGTGGAGAATTTCCCAGGATTTCCAGAAGGGATTACAGGTCCAGAACTCATGGATGCGATGAGAAATCAGGCCATTCGTTTTGGAACTGAAATTTTAACGGAAGATGTCGAAGATGTTGATTTGAGTGAGCGCCCCTTCAAAGTGAAAGGTAAGAACGGGACCGTTTTAGCTGACAGTATTATTATTGCGACGGGCGCAACAGCAAAAAGGTTGAAAATCCCTGGTGCAGGTGATGGGGAGTTTTGGCAAAAAGGAGTCACGGCCTGCGCTGTTTGTGATGGAGCAATGCCTATCTTTCGAGATAAAGAACTCTATGTGATCGGTGGAGGAGATACAGCTGTTGAGGAAGCAACCTTTCTCACAAAATATGGAAGCAAAGTTTACATTGTGCATCGCAGAGACGAACTTCGTGCTTCCAAAATTATGGCCAAACACGCGATGGAACACCCTAAAATTGAAATCCTTTGGGATACTGTTTGTACGAAAATTGATGGAAAGGATGTGGTAGAAAGTGTCACTCTTCAAAATGTCAAAACACAAGAAGAAGTGACGAAAAAGGCTGCAGGAGTCTTTTTTGCAATAGGACATACGCCGAATACAGCCTTTTTAAAAGGGCAATTAGAAGCTGATGAGCACGGTTATCTCATCGTAAAATCGGGTTCGACCTACACGAATGTGGAAGGAATCTTTGCTGCCGGTGATGTTCAAGATAAGGTCTATCGCCAAGCGATTTCCGCTGCTGGTTCCGGTTGTATGGCTGCTTTGGATGCAGAACGTTGGCTTTCAGCAAATGGATTGTCATGAAGAAGATTTTTTTCCTTCTTTTCCCGTGTACCCTTTTTGGGTTCGTTCTTCAGCCTTGGTACTCACCTATAGGAGAATTCCAGTTACGCTCAGCTTATTCCTACCGCTACTATCCTTCTGTGAGTCAGGGAAAAAATCCGTCATCTTACCACTCACATGACCACCGGTTAGATCTTAATTTTGGAGTGCAATTTTGGCCAAACTGGGATTTGCAGTTTGAGTCCGATTTTTTACATTCCCGCAAACTGAACTGGGGAACAGAACGAGTGGGTTTACAAGTTCGCCACCTCTTCTTAGATGATGTGGTAGGGGATCCTATCAGCTTATCAGTAGGGTTGCAAGGGTTCTATGTGCCGACACGATCGCTTCGAGATGTAAGCGTTCCTTACCATGCTCAAGGAAACCTTGAACTTGGAGCAGCAATCGGGAAAGAGATCGATAAAACTTACAATTGGCTCTTTCGTTTTTGGGGATTTTGTGGTGTTGGAATTGCTAACCGAGGAATGCCTTGGATTCGTCCTTTGTTGGCTGCAGAGATGAAGTTTCAGCAGAGGCATGTTCTCAAAGCTTTTACAGAATCCTACATCGGTTTCGGTCGCAGCCATCATGTGGATATCAATGACTTCAATGGTTATGCCAAAATTGCTCACCGCTCCATTGATCTTGGCCTTAACTATACGCATCTCTTTCGCATTTGGGGCAGTCTAAGCTTGGAAGGAGCTTACCGCCTTTATGCCTACAGCTTTCCGAAACATGCAGTGACCGCAAAGATAGCTTACCATCTTCCGTTCTCACTATTCTAGGAATTAGCGGCTAATTGTTTCACATCAATCAGTTGGGTATAGCTATTGCTCAAAGCTTGATGATGAGAATAGTTGGAAGAGTTTTTCATCCAAAGAATTCCTGAAACAATAAAGACAGCTCCAGCAATAGCCGCAAGCGCTAAAAGAGGTGATTTATCACTACAAGAAGAAGCTCCGGCTGAAAATTCTGAGAGGATAGTAACAACAAGAGATCCAAGTGTAAGCGTTCTATAGAAACTGATCGATGCTGCAAGAGTTGCCATTGCAGTTTGATGTGTTGAGAGGATATCCTGCAGTTTTGTAACAGGAAGATGAGAGTTGATGATAAACTGATGGGTTGTATCGATCTTACTTGCGACATCTTTTGAAAGACTATAAAACATTAAAAATGCTTGGTTTGACATATTTTCTGCACTCTTTTCATGAATAAAAGAAATTTTAGAAAATCATAAAATTAATAGCTATTAGATTTTATTCCACCCATAGAGCAACGGCTGTTGCAAAGGTTTTACAGTGACTAATAGAGATAAGGATTTGAGGACTATTGAAGGTTTCATTAAAGGAATCGGAGAGTTCAACGATAGGACGGCCAAGTTCATCGTTAAGGATTTCGATATCGAGGAAAGATATCGAGTCACCAAAGCCTGTTCCCATAGCTTTAGCTATAGCTTCTTTTGCAGCAAAACGGCCTGCTAGAAATGTTGTCGAATCTTTATGGGCAAGGCAGTATTCAAGCTCTCGCTCATTGAAGAATTTTTTGTAGAAATGTGGGCCATGTTTTTCGATCGTTTTTCGAATCCGATCGATTTCCAGAATATCATTGCCAAGACCTTTGATCACTCTTCGTCTTCATCCTCATCGCTATCGCTCTCGAAGAATTCACTACGTTTTTCATGTGGTCCTTCCTCATCTTCTAGACCTGCTTCCAGAGCATTACAGAAAATCATTCTACCAGAAGAAGTGTGTTTTACGGAAAGAACTTGTGCATCGATCACGTCTCCAATAAAGCTTCCACCACCATTGATCACTACCATGGTTCCATCATCAAGGTAACCGACACCTTGGCGCGGTTCTTTTCCGTAACGCTGAACTTTAATTTTAATCATCTCCCCTGTTTCCATAAGAGGTTTTAGAGCATTAGAGAGAGAATGAAGGTTGATGATCTGGACACCTTCAATGGATGCCATTTGAACACGGCTGATATCAGCGGTTAGGATGTTGGCGTCGATTAAGCGTGCCAGGCGAATGAATTTACTAGTGGTATCTTTAACCTCAGGAAAATCAGTATCATTAAAACGTAGACCCAGTGTTCCCAGTTGCTCCATCTTTTTAATCACTTCTAAGCAGCGACGGGCCCGCGTTTTTATAGCATCATCACCTGTTTCAGTTTGAGAATAAAGTTCCTTAATAATGAATCGCGGAATAACAAGGTGTTGATCTACGATACCAGTAGAGCAAACATCAATAATACGGGCATCTGCAAGAATTGATGAATCAATCAGTAAGTCTCTTTTCTTTTGAGCCGTGGGAGCAAACTTTACAAAAGGGATACTAATATAGAGTTCGTCGGAAGCTCTTAAGGTCATAATAGAGCCCAGATAAGTCCCAAATAGGAATAAGGCAATTTTTATTACTTCTAGGGCTTGAGGAGTTAAAACAAGAGAGATTGAGCTTAAATCTAAGATCGCATCGAAGATTAAGACAAGAGCTTGTCCCATGAGGTAACCGACAAAAAGTCCGACGACAGCTATATTGAAAGAGCGCAAACTGAACTTTCTGAAAAGGGTGTCAAATCCAATTAAGAGAAGGCTAAAGACAAACCCGATTAATATTCCTATGAGCGCATTGGTTGCTAAGAGGCCTTCAGGACGGGACAACATGTAAGTTGTCATAAAGAAGATCGAAATAATGGTGAAAAAGATCCTGATAAAGGCTAGAGAAATATTCATATGACAAAAACTCCGTATAAATCCACGATAGGATTTCTAAATTTTTATTAACTTATTTATTCTTATACCAAGACAAGACTTTTTTTAAAGCTATCTTTTCATTTCTTACTTTCAACACGGTTCAGATTATAAGGTTCTGATAACGTTTGTCATTTGGCATAGAACATAAAATAAATTATTGACAATCATTTCCTTAGCAGTTAAATTTTTTTCGATTTTATAAAATTTAAGGAGATTCAAGATGGTTGAAGCTATCGGTGAAGCACTCGGTGGAACAGAGACAACAGGAGCTTATCATGAACAACATGTGACAGATAGTCCTGAAGTTGAAGCAACAAATCCTAACACTAAAGATGCTCATAAAGTTGTTAAACATCCCCTTAGAAGTCTTGAAATTTCTCATGCATTGAAAAGTGGAATTCTCGAAAGAACCATTGGATTTGATCCTAAAAATTTAAGGCGCCATTCACCACTACAAAAATTGCTTAAAGGGGTAAATGTACTACAGAATGCAAATAAGGGAGATATTCCCTCTGATTTAAAAGCAGTTTACGCGAACATAAAGCAATGGCAATCAAAATATTCAATTCATTCTGAAGAGTATCGATTGGCACAAACGATTCTAGCTGTTATGACAACTACGCCTCAACCAACCTCTTTAACTGTATTAAATGAAAGGTTATTTGGTCCCCCAAACGGTATCTGGTACGTAGATCCTAAGTCTACAAAAGCTCCTTTCAACAATGTTTTTTATCTATTCCCAACGGTCGATATCGTTGGTACAGTGGAATTCTTTGTACAAGTATTGAAGGTAGAACCTTTTGTTCTTACACCTCTCGCATGTGCTGCAGTTTCAATCACAAAAGTGTTAGATGATAATAAACTTAAGACCTCCGGGGGCGAAGCTATTGCGAAGGAAATTTTAAAAAATATTTACAACCTTAATCCTCTTGCAGGTGGAGGACCAGGCCACACGATCGATGTTGATCAAACCTATTGGATCAATGGTTTAGGTCAAGGGGCTTTTGATACTTTAGATCTTTGGTCTAAAAATCCAGATCAGTCTATGGATGATTTTTGTGCTGATTGTGCACTCCTTGCTACTGAATTTAGTTCCACAATTAATCCTGTCCAATTACCTTCTAAAGATATTATTGCTCTTTGTTGGGCTATTCGAAGCTTTCAAAATTCACACGGAGGAGAAAGCTCTCCAGCAGGTCAGCTAGCTCAACAAGTCTTTAACTTGCCTGAACTTTGGCATCAACCAGTCCGTTCACAACAAGCGCTACAACAGCTCTTCACAAAATACCTTCAACAAGGAGCAGATATCCCTTCAAATTGTGCTCCGAGAGATCTCTACGCTACTTTTCCAGGTGTCACTGGAAAAGATTTAGCTGATTTATTTCAAGCTTTGAATCTAACAGGAAAAGAAGAAAAACCGACGATTCCAGATGTTGCTTTAGCTGCATTGGTGCAAATCAAGGATTTCAAAGGAGAAGATGAAAAAGCAAGACAGTATTCAATCGATCACATTTCTAAGAATATGATTCATGCATCGCATAAAGATCGTCTTGATCCAATTTGGCAAGAACATATGATGAGAAGTGGGGGAGATTCTGCTGGGTTATGGCAACAAATCACTGCAAAGTTTGATATCAGCCCATCAGCGCTTAAAGTTTTATCAAACGTTTTATATGCTCAAGGACCTTGGCCTCAAAAACCTTCATAGTCATAGGCTGAGTGTATTTTCTTGTGTTTTATAAATATTAGGAGACAATAACTGAGTAGAAACTTATAGTAAAAGTTATTGTTTTAAGCGGGTAGATGAATGAAAAACCTCTCCAAAAAAAATGCGATTCTTCTATCAGGAGCATTATGGATGGGTATTGGGGTTCTTCTTTTGACCAAGGGAATTCTATATCTTGAAGATGCGAGGATTGTTGTTATTAATGGGACCCAAGAAGGGTTCTCTCTTATAAAAAAGCTCACAGAGTATACAAAAAATCCTGAGCAAGCAGCCCTTATTCTTATATGTGGTGCCCTCTTTGTCGGTTTTTTTAAAGGAAGAGTTGTTTTAAAGCGATCTGTCAATCGCGTTGTTGATCGGATACGGTCTCAACCAGCTCCTCTTTCCCTTAAAAACATCTACTCGAAAGGTTATCTGTTTTTAATTGGGGGGATGATGTGTATGGGAATGGCTTTTAAGTACCTTCCTCTTCCTCTTGATGTCAAAGGGTTTATCGACTTTGCTGTAGGTGCAGCACTTATTAATGGTTCCATGCTCTACTTTCGTGCTGCCTTTACTCCACAAACAAAAGTAACCACCTAACCTGAGCTCAGCTTACTTATGGTAGTCCGTTCCCTTTTCGATTTGGGTTGCTCGATAGATTTGCTCAAGAAGAATTAGACGTGTCTGTTGGTGGGTAAAGGTTAATTTTGAAAGGCTAATAAGATGACTCGCATTTTGCAATGTTTGTCGAGATAATCCTGTAGGGCCGCCGATTACAAAGGTCAGGCGGGAGCCACAGCGTTCCCATTCTTTATAGATAAACTTTGAGAAATCTGGCGAAGACATAGAAGCTCCCTTGGGATCCAGGCAAATATATGGGACTTGTGGTGGGATTTCTTTGAGGATCCACTCAATGGAAACAGTTCCTCTTAACCGTTTTTCATACTCGGCAAGAGCCTCTTCAAGCCAAGCTTCTTTCATCTTTCCAGGGCTAATAATTTTTAATTTTAACATTTTTTTCCTGTTTTTGTTAATATGGTACGTCATTTTATAGTGGAGACGCAATGGTTGGCTACATTTTTTGGGATCCAAACCCGACAGCATTTACAGTTCCTTTGATCAATCGCCCGATTGCTTGGTATGGAATCATTTTTGCCCTAGGTTTTTTTATCGGTTTTTACTTACTCATGTCTCTATTTAAAAAGTATGCAAAAACATGTACTGAATGGTCTGAGGAAACTTTGAAGAAAAAAGCCCTCCTTTTTTCTGAGAGACTGACAGTCTATGTGATTATTTCAACGGTTGTAGGTGCTCGGCTAGGTCATATCCTTTTTTATGAAAAGTGGAGCCATTATCTATCCCATCCACTAGATATTATCAAAACTTGGGAAGGAGGACTTGCTAGCCATGGAGGCGTTATTGGGATTCTGATTGGGCTCATCCTTTTCTATGCAAGAAGTCGGAAAGATTTTCCCATGCTTTCCTTTCCACGAACCATTGATCTAATGGTTGTTCCTTCCTTATTGGTTGCGACCCTCATTCGGATCGGCAATTTTATCAACCAAGAAGTTTTAGGAATTCCTAGTACAGTTCCTTGGGCGATTGTTTTTGGCCATCCAATCGATGGAAGTTTTCCAACAGCACGCCATCCTGCTCAACTTTATGAAGGACTCTTCTATTTTGTCGCTTTCATTCTATTTTGGAGGTTTTTCTCGAAGTTGTTGAAGCCCGTTGGACGTTTGGCTGGTCTTTTTTTTATCACCATATTTTCTTTTCGCTTTCTCATTGAATTTGTCAAAGAGGAGCAAAGCCATTTACTCGGTGAGCAATGGCTGACCATGGGGCAATGGCTTTCCATTCCGATGATCGTGTTTGGACTAATCCTTCTTATGATACGTGTTCAAAAGGAGCAAGAGGAATCAATTGATCTGAAAGTTTAGAAAGTGTTTCGGTCAATTTTTCTTTGGACCATTCAGGGTATCGATTTTTAAGAAGTACTTGGTGCCATAAAAGGAATCGTTCATACGTGGATGAACTTCCATCAGAAAAGGTCGTATACCAAAGGTATTTATACAGAATCCATAGACGTACCTTTAATTCTTCTTGAAAAGAAGAGAGAAGCGGGAAAGTTTCTAGAGCTTTTTGTTCCATCAGAGCAATAAATCTTTCGTGGTTTACTGTCTGTTCATCAAGATTTTGATCTCTCCATCCCTTTTCTAAAAGTTGTAATAGGGAAGTTTTAGGATCAAAATGAATGGTTCTGATCAGCATATCATTTTGAGTGACCCAGGTTTCCACTTTATCTTCAACACCTTCTTGATCCATAGGCGTTTCTAAAACTTTTTTAAAGAACTGTAGAGTATTACTGATGATCATACGGAAAGATTGTTTAGGATTATCAATTAAGACGTTTCCTAGTTCTTTTTCTAGAAGGGAATGAATAGCGGGAGGGGTATGAGATAGAAGTTCACCTTCTTCTTCGATGATTTTCCAAATAAGAAGTTCGAATTGTTCCATTTGAGATGTGGTGAGCATAGGCAGAGCACAAGCTTTTTCATAAGCTTTAACAATGGCTTCTTCTCCTTCTTCACCATAACATTTTTCTTCATTCATTAAGTGAATTTCTGCGTTGATAAAGACAAATAATCCTTGATCAAGATCAGGTGCCAAAGCGCAATTCTCGCCGCTATTAAGTTCTTTAATCTGTCGAATAGAAGCCCTCAGAGACTGATCCGTTAAGTTTTTAGGGAGCTCTCCAGCAATAGTATATAATGCTAAAATCCTCTGAATGAGTTCCAATCGATGCTCATCACGGGTGAGAAGCTCATTAAATTGCCCCATTTCGATCTGATGTCGAATGAAGTCTTCGATAGCATGTTTTTCTTTTAGAGAGAAATGGCAAGTGATCAATGAGCTATTATAAAGTTTTTCAGCAAGGATCATCGACAGGGTAGAAGTCAGCTGGCATTCTTTGAGGAGGTTTTTGACTCCAGAGTAATCTTTTAAATTTTTCAAGACCTTTCGTTTCAATGCTAAAGGATCTAATTGCTCTCCTTTTGCTGTTACTTCAAGCTCTGTTTTAACGATGAGTTTATCGAGTTTATCATACTCTTCGTAAGGGTTCTTTGCTTGAATAGCGGATAGATCTTTAATCAGGTGTTTTTGAACAGACCAAATGACCTTTGTTAAGTGATCAAGCTGAGGTTTTTCCCCTTCAAAGCTAGCGATGCATTCTGAGAGTTTGGTAGCGATTTGCTGAGCAATTGTATAAGGAGGGAGGTGATAAGGAGAAACACTATGTTTAAGGTTCTCACGGATCATGAACTTTAGGTTCAGAGTTCCATTTTCCTTAAGTGCGCCTTTTTGTCCTTGGATTTTTTCATAATAGTAAGCAACCTTTTCCCAAACCTTTTTAAGTGCAGATGTTCCTAAACGGTATTTAGGAAATTTTTGTTTAAATTCAGGAAGAATTTTTGCTAAAAGATTCGCTTCAATTTTGCCAGACCACTTTCCCGATGAGCCAGATTCTTGAATTTCCTTTTTGATCTTCTTTGAAAGGAAAAGGTTTAGATCAGAAAAAGGGTCATAGAAATCTTCCGCTTCATCGATCGGATGTAAGAAAGAGGATTCTTGATCTCCATTGAGGTAGGAAGCTTCATTGACTTCATCGTTTGGGTGGGAAAGTTCTGACATGGTAACTCTTCTTATAAAATGATGCACTTGTTCTCCTCTATGGCACTTGACTGTATTTTTGTCCAAAAAAATTTATAATATTTTTATTGAAAAAATAGGTCTTTTTTTGGAAGGATCAGAGTTTTAATTAATAACGCAAATTCTGGATTCGGTTTTTATGAAGTCTAGGACGTGTATATTAAGCAGGAGGCTTATAGTGAAATTATTCTCTTTAATTTCATCAGCAGTAGCATTAACCGTATTACCAATGAATGGTTTTTGTGACTCTCAGATGAAGAATCTCGAAGGACGTATTTCTGGATTAGAAAAAACTCATAAGATTTCTGATACCGCTATTGATCATCAAGCAAATCAAAGTGGGTATAACAAAAGTTATCAATCTCCCAAGCCTGTCGAGACTCATAAACCGTATACAGGGGAAGGAACAGAGACTTATCCCAAAGTCGTTCTTGATTATGCACGTGGGTGCCACGGTCAAAATATGCCCTACTTTGACTTAGAGTTTTTGTGGCTTCGAGCCATTGAAGATAGTCTTAGCTATGCTTGGGATGTGAATGAATCCTCTGGGAACGATCGCACCATTAAGAATAAAGATCAAAACTTTAAATTCAAACCTGGGTTCCGCATTGGGTTTGGGTATAATTTACCTTATGATGGCTGGGATCTTCATACCACTTATACCTGGCACTATACAAAAGTGCATTCTTCGGTAGAAGGAATTGTGACACAAAACAATGGAAATGCCTTTGGTTCGATAATAGGAACCCTTGTGATTCTTCCTCTTAATGAAGGCTCTCCTGTTTTTATTGCCTATGAAAGAGGAAAGAGTCATTGGCAAAATCAGTTTAATGTCTGGGATCTGGATCTTGGACGTAACTATTATGTAGGGAAGCATCTAGCAGTGAAACCTACAGTTGGATTAAAAGGAGCCCTCATTCGACAACATCTCCAAGCCTTTATGTATAATGCTGACAGGCAAGAAATAGCCCAGCGATTGGTTCCTTTTGACAATGCTTCTGCCCGTTTTAAAAGTCGGTTTTGGGGTTTAGGACCAAAGCTTGGGGCTTCTGGTGAATGGGAACTCGGCGCTGGATTCAGTCTTTTTGGAACGATTCATGCTTCTTTACTTTATGGGCAATTCAAAACCAAAAATAGTATTGTAGCACGTGTTTCTGCAAATCGTGTTGATCCTAACTCTGGTCGCGTTGGAATTAATGAAGGTGGTCATATTCATGATGACTTTTATCGCTTGAGAGCGATGACTTATACTAGTCTAGGACTTGAATGGAGTCGGTGTTTCTGGGATTGGTTTTATTTCCGTATGCACCTTGGCTGGGAAGGACAATATTGGTGGCAACAAATGGAGTTCTTAAACTTTAAAGATCTGACTCCGGATGGTGATTTATCGCTAACAGGACTGAATGCGGGATTCCGTTTTGATTTCTAAAGTCTTTGCTTAGTCCATAGACAAAAAAACCAAGAAAAATTTTTTCTTGGTTTTTTTTATTGCTTAAAATCAAAGACTTTTGCGATAGCTGGAATTATCTGTTTTTTTAATTCTCTAATTGGAGGCTACAGATGAAAGTTCTCTCCCTACTTTCAACGGCAGCATTGACGGTATGTCTATCTGCCAGTGGCTTCTGCGAAGAAAATAGTCCACAAGAGATGGACCTACGCATAAGCCAAATTGAGAAACAACAGGTAGAAGGTGCTGTTGTTCAAACAATGAACAATGGTTCTAGCTACCAAAACAATGGGCATTCATCACCCAATAATATGATGAAAGCAAATGGCCAAGCCAGAATGGATAGTAATCGGGTCATGGATTCAGTTCATGGATGCGTAGACCAAGGATTTTCTATCGAAGCAGAATTTCTGTGGTGGCGCGCGAATCTAGATAATCTAGAGTATGCGATAAAAGCGAGTGGAGATTTAGACTTTACCAACAACACTTTTCGTTTAAGTGGAGACTATAAACTTCCAGACTTTAAGTTTGATCCAGGTGTCAGGGTTTCTGCTGGCTATGATTTTGGTGAAAAAAATTGGGATGTCTTTCTAAGATGGACTTACCATTATACAGACCCAACGGGCAGCACTAGTCGCCCTGAAAATAGCTCGGAGATTATTCTCCTTGCTCTTAAAGAATTTTATGGAGCCAATAATTCTCAAATCGAAGTCCCTTTTGACTCTGGACATGCGAAGTGGAAAAACCAATTCAATGTGCTTGATCTAGAAATGGGTTATGACTATTTCTTTAGCAACCGTTTTTCTATACGTCCAAACTTTGGTCTGAAGGCGGCTTGGATTGATATGGATTATGATATCAACTTTAGAAATGCCAATATTGGTACGGAGTTTTTACAACCGATCTATATTGATGTTCAGCTTCGTAAGAAGTCTGACTATTGGGGTGTTGGTCCAGAAGTAGGAATTGATGGAAATCTCCACATGGGTTGGGGCTTCTCTCTCTACTCTAGAGTTTCTGGTGCCCTTATGTATGGAGCTTATAAAGTTCGTTATAGCCAAACAGACACCAATACGAGCAGACTTAGACTCTCTAACAGTGGAGAGTATAGACAACGAGCCATGGCTCAAGTTGTTGCTGGTATTGAATGGGCAAAATGCTTTTCAAATGGCGTTCTCCTAGCCTTTAACCTTGGATGGGAAGGGCAGTACTGGTGGAACCAAAATGAAATGCGTATCGTAATTGATGCTCAGCCAATGGGTGACTTGACCTTCACAGGTCTTGATGCAGGAATCCGCCTCGATTTCTAAATCGGTGCTGATCTCCAAATAGTAGGGCCCAAGAGGAAACTCTTGGGCTTTTTTTGTAGATCGGGTACAATGAGGATTTAATAAAACCAGAGGTACAAGCTATGAATCAGATGACAATTATGGGACATCTTGGAGCAGATCCAGAAGTCCGTTTCACATCTTCAGGACAAAAAGTAACCACTCTCCGTGTAGCTGCCAATCAGCGCCGCGGAGGAAAAGACGAAACCTTTTGGTGGAGGGTCACGATTTGGGGAGAAAGTTTTGACAAAGTTTTAAGTTACTTCAAAAAAGGGAGTGCGATCATTGTCAGTGGAGAGATGCTCAAGCCTGAGATCTATACCAATAAAGAGGGGCAACCTCAAGTTTCTCTTAACCTCGTTGCTTATCACATCACTTTCCCTCCTTTTGGAAAAGGAGAGCGCCAAGAAGGTGGCCAGCAACAAGGCCAACCTTCCCATGGACAAGGTCAAAGTTCTTATGGTGGCGGAGGAGAATCTCCCTCTGGTCAACAACAAGGACAGGGACAGTCTCAATATGAAGAATCAAATGCTTTTGCAGAGGATGAGATACCCTTTTAATGCAGTTACCCGTTTGTCCCAGTGTTTCCAAACGGCCTAAGGCCGATCTAGTTGTTGTTCCTTTTTTCAAAACGAAAAAAGGAGCTGACCCTGCTGTTAATCTTCCAGATCTTAAAGGGGTCATCAACCCTATTTTGAAAGCTGGAGATTTTAACGGAAAAGAAGGAGCTACCATGCTTGCTTATTTGACTGGCAAGACAGAAAAACGGCTGCTTCTTTTAGGGCTTGGAGAAGAAAAATCGTGCACAATGGAAACATTGAGACGGAGCTACAGTGCAGCAATGAAGCGGTGCCAAGGAAAAAAATGGGTCAATGTAAATTTTGTTCTTCCAAAGCATGGAAAACTCGATACACAAGAGATCACTCGAGCTGTTTCTGAAGGCATTACTCTTTCAGCCTACGTTTATGATCAATGGAAGTCTAAAGAAGGGAAAAAGCCTTTTTATGTTAAGAAAGCCACTTTAATTGGTGCAAAAGATTCTAAGATTGGGAAAAAAACTCTAGAGATCTTGACTGGAGTGAATTTAGCGCGAGACCTGATCAACGGAAATGCTCTCGATGTGACTCCTGAAACTTTAGCTGCAGAAGCAAAAAAAATGGCCCGAAAGTTTCCTTCAGTCAAAGCTTCTGTTCTGAATAAAAAGCAGCTCGAAAAAGAAAAAATGGGCCTTCTTCTTGCTGTCGGAAGTGGTTCTCGAATTGATCCAGCTCTTGTCATTTTAGAATATCGGGGAGCACCTCGAAACGAAGATCTGACAATGGTTGTGGGAAAGGGAATTACCTTCGATACAGGGGGGGTTAACTTAAAGCCCACAAATTTCATTGAAGATATGCGAGCAGATATGGGAGGTGCAGCAGCTGCGATTGGTTTAATTCAAGCAGCAGCAAGCATCAAGCTTAAAGCAAACATTGTGGCTCTTGTTCCCACGACTGAGAATGCAATGGATGCTCTTAGCTATAAGCCAGGAGATGTATATCGTGCGCATTCTGGAAAAACTGTTGAAATCACCAACACCGATGCTGAAGGGCGTCTTGTTCTTGCCGATGCTCTTTCTTACGGACAAAAGCGGTTTAGTCCTGATCGGATTATTGATATGGCAACATTGACCGGAGCCATGGTTATTGCACTTGGTGAAGTGCGAGCCGGGCTTTTTTCCAATAATGACAAGCTAGCAAAAGTTTGCGAAAAAGCCGGAGAAGCGACAGGAGAAAGGGTCTGGCGGATGCCCCTAGATCCAGAATACATGTCCCTAATGAAGTCAGACATTGCTGATATTCGTAACTCAGGTAAGAAACGGGCGGCTGGATCGATCACTGCAGCGATCTTTCTTCAAGAGTTTATTCAGAAAAAAACGCCATGGATTCATCTCGATATAGCTGGAACAGCATTCCTCGATAGCCCGAAAGATTACCATCTTTCTCAAGCATCAGGATCAGGTGTTCGTCTTCTTGTAGAATTGCTCGAATGTTTAGAATAAAAAAAGAAGGATCTCTTCTAAGTTTTATAAAAGAGAAAACTGCCCTTTCTGGACGAGAGATTAAACGAGCTCTTGAAAATGGAGCTTGCCGCCTCAATGGTAAAATCGAACGCTTTGGTTCAACCAAACTAAAGATAGGGGATAAGGTTACCTTTCATCCTCCTAAGAGAGTTCCTATGGGAGCTTTAAAAGTGCTTCATCAGGACTCATCGCTTACTCTTTTCAATAAGCCATCGGGCATTGTTTCTGCTTCAGAAAAAGGACATTACCTTGTTCACCGTCTTGACAAAGGAACCTCTGGTGTTCTGTTGATGGCTCGAACCCTTCCTATAAAGAAAGCCCTTGAGACTCTTTTTAAAAAACGAGAAGTGAAAAAGATCTATATTGCATTAGTCAAAGGGATTCCTCGCAAAGAACAGGGGACCATTGAAAATAAACTAGGGAAGAAAGGAACTTTTCATGGACAGACCCTTTATGGGGCATCTCTGGCAGGACAACAAGCCATTACTCACTATAAGGTTTTAAAAAAAGGAAAGGGGATTTCTCTTCTAGAACTTCATCCAGAGACGGGACGTACCCATCAACTCCGTGTCCATCTATCGGAGTTAGGATACCCGATTCTTGGAGACTTACAATATGGGCGCGACGTAGCTTTTCCTAAAGAAGTCGATCGTCTTTGCTTACATGCTTACCGACTCTCTTTTACCCATCCTAAGACGGGTGAAAAAGTACAAGCAACTGCACCTCTTCCCAAACTTTTCAAACAGTTCTAGTATATCTCTCAGTGAGAATGATTGCTTCACAAATAATCGATGTGGCGCATGTTATCGAGCTTTTTAGAGAAGAGGACAAGAATAAAAGCAGGGATAAAGGAAGTGATCACAAAGATATCAAAGAATGAAGAAAGGTTGATCTTTGCAATAAATCCTGCCAGATAGCCTCCTAGATAAAAGCCGATACCAATACATGCAAACCAAACGCCTGTTAAAAGACCTCGGTAGCGGTGAGGACTGAGGTTTGTCACGAGTGAAAGGCCAATAGGAGCAAGAAAGAGTTCAGCAAGTGCCATTAAAGCAAAAGCAAAGATGATATAGAGGGGACTTTCGAGAGCCTCACCTGCACCATGAGGGATATGAGCGGCAGCGCGTTGCATCACTAAAAAGCAGAGACCCATGAAAAAGAGACTCAACGCTGTCTTCATAGGAGGGCTGGCACTGGATTTGATCCGTCTTAGAAAAAGATAAAGATGGGCAAGAGGGAAGGCAAAAATAATTAAGAAGAAGGTTTCAAATGAGGTAAACCAGGGAGTCGGCACTAAAAATCCTCCCACATGACGATCGACATATTTAAGAGCAAAAAGGGTCATTGAAGAGCCCATCTGATTATAAGCCATCCAGAAAACAATGGAGATGAAAGTCATAATGAGGATAACAATAATCCGGTCCCATTCATGCTTTTTTAAGGGGAAATGATGGGGATCATCTTTCTTTTTAATGAAGTAGTGAGAAGGAACCTCAAGCTTTTTTAAGGTATTGATAATTGAAAAATAAGGAATGATGGCAAAAAGCTGGACACATCCTGAAATAATAAAAACAAGACGCCAATCGATGGTCTGCAAATAGCCTAAAACGATCATCGCAACAAAGATACCAATGTTGACTGTAGAGTAATAGATAGAAAATCCTCCTTCACGGATATGAGGCCTCTTGGCATAAACGCTTCCAAGGATAGAATAAATCGCAGGAGTAAAGAGTCCACCCCCAAAAGCAATTAAAGCCAATGCGGGAAGGACCATTGCTTGAGAAAGAGTCGACATTAAAAAGCAGCCGCAAGCCGTCATTAAACTTCCTAATAAAATAGGGCTTCTATAGTTCCATTTATCAGCAATATAGCCACCAAGAATAGGCAGGATAAAAGCAACTCCAGTATAGGCTCCAAAAAGATGGGTCGCTTTGGGCGTACTGTATGACAAATATTTGACAAGATAAAGGACAAGGAGGTTTCCAATGCCCCAGTAGGCAAAGCGTTGACACATCTCTGTGAGCGCAAGTAAATACATTTCTTTAGGGTGCTTATTAGAAAAAATGACATCTTGGTGCTTCATTGGTCCTCATTTCATCGTTTGAAATATGACTTTTTATTAAACATTTTGTACAATATGTCTATATTTTTGGTACTAAATTATTTGATTTTTTCAAAAAATGCGGATTCTAATCGTTAAAACAACCTCCCTCGGGGATATTATCCAATCGCTTCCTGTTGTCACTTTTCTTCTCAAAAAGTTTCCTCAAGCTAAAGTGGATTGGGTTGTTGAAAAGCCGTTCAAGGAGCTATTGGAAGCCCATCCTAACATTCATCAAGTGATCCCAGTCGAAGTACGCACCTGGAAGAAAAACTTCATAAAGCAGCGTCAAGCAATAAAACATGCCATCGCCACCTTAAGGAAAAATCATTACGATCTTCTTATCGACCTTCAAGGAAATATTAAATCTGGGATTATTACGAAATTTGCTTATGCTAAGGAGAAGGTTGGAACTACATTTTCATCAGCTCCCGAATGGCCCAATGCTTTGTTTCTGACTCACCGCTATTCTCTAAATAAAGAAGAGCCCATGGCCCTTCAATATTTATCCCTTGTTCAGAACCATTTTAAAGAAAACCCGGATGCAGTTGAGGTGAACCTTTCTCTTAAAGTCTCTTCTGATGATGAAACCTGGATTATGAGTCTCCTTAAAGAGGAGAAAAAGGTAATGGTTTGCCCAGGATCTCATTGGGAAAATAAAAAGCTTTCTCTTCCAACGTGGATTGAGCTGCTCAAAAAAGAACAGGCAAATGATCCCTGTCATTTTTACTTTGTTTGGGGATCAGAAAAAGAAAAGCAAGAAGGAACAGCCCTGCATTCCCAATTTCCCAACTCGAGTACCCTTCTTCCTAAACTATCCCTTCCTGTTTGGCAACGCCTGATGTCTAAAATGGATTTGATCTACACTGTCGACTCAAGCGCTCTTCATCTAGCTGCAACAACACAGACCCCGACTTTTAGCTTCTTCGGCCCTTCTAGTGCAGCAATCTATCAGCCACCCGGGAAAAACCACCAGTCCGTTCAAACTTTTTGTCCTTACGGGAAAACCTTCATCAAGCGGTGTCCAGCTCTTCGGACATGTAAAACAGGGGCATGCTTAAAGAATTTAAGTGTTGAAAAAATTAAAATATGATTTTTCAGGAGATTTTCTAGTATGGCAAAGCACCAATACATTCAGTTCAATAAAATGCCCTTTCAGAAGCTCAATGAGCAGGTAGAACGGAAAATGGCTGTGGGACAAGAAGCCATGGTGTTAGAGCATCGTGTGAAAAAAGGATTCGTTTCTCAAAAAAATGAAACGCATATTAACGAACAGTTCACTTATGTTTTAGAAGGAAAGTTACAGGTAGAAACAGGTGGAGAAGTCTTGATTTTAGAAGCAGGGGATATGATTATTATTCCGCCTAATCAACCCCATACATTAACGGTGTTGGAAGATATTCGAATTTTAGATGTTTTTAGCCCGATCAGAAAAGAGTGGTTATAACTTAAGGGTAACCTTCGCTCGAGTAGTTATAACCGATGGCAGCTAAATGATCACAAAATGCTTCTATAGGTTTATCTCTCCATGCTTCCGGAAGTTTTTGGCGCCAGACTGCAACTTCAACAGCTGCTTCCTCGCCATCTTTTGCTTCCAACCGCTGAATCACTTCACCTAGTCCGATCATGTTTTTCCTTTCAGCTGCACATTTAAAGGTTTTGAGTGCCATTTGGTCTTCCTCAAAATCTTCGAAATTATGAGCACAATAGAACAGGTCTTTCGTTGCGATATCTTTGTGTCCCATTAGGCGCTCAAGCCATTCGAGGGCCTCATCCTTTTGTCCTAAGGACTTGTACTTTTCGATGAGTCGTTTCATAGCTTCGATGCTTCCTAATTCCGCTACTTCTTGGTAGACTTGAAGTGTTTTTTCTATATCGCTGGTTTCGAAGTGCTTACCGTAGGTGAGCATGTAATGAAAGCGTTTTTCTAAAGATCTTGAGGTATCATTCCAAAAAATTGGTAAATGATTAGGAGGAGTTGTCACCTCTTCTCTTGTCATAAAGAGTTTAAACACAGGGCAATCATGCGAGGAAACCAGAACTTTCAAATCTTGAACAGGTTGCCGGTTAAGAGGGTTTTCTATCACTTCATGCTCACGAACACAGTTTTCTATAAACTGCGAAGCATCAAAGAGATAGGATCCAGTGCTATCTTCAACACTGCATATAAAACAGTGAGCCCCTGCTTCAAATCTTTGACTTTGAAGCTCTTCAAAGGTCTCTTGAGTATAGATATCGGTTTGTTTCAAATCTAAGTCTTTAAATAACAAAGGCTCTCGATTTGTAATTAAATAATTTGAAATATCCATTTTTTTGTGTTATAATTATTACTTAAAAAAGGTTAGTTATGGAAAATATTACTATAGATTCTTTAAATAATCAAGAGGATTCAAATCAGCTCACAGTCAAGGCCCCTTTAGTTGGTAGAGATTACACTGGTCGAACCTATCAAAAAGAAGAATCTGGAGATCATGTAAAAGTCAGCAACGGAGATCAAGTCAAACCCAAATCTTCGTTCAGAGCCCGTTTTGGTTCGAAGTCAACCCATGAAGAATCGTCTGATGTCTTAGATAGAGGGATTGTTCCACGTTCCAGTCCAGAAGAAGCTTCAAACAAAGCATCTTTCCATGACGCAATGAAGAAAATCAACGAAGATGTTCCTTTAAAAAAAAGAGATGTAGCCCTTGCCGAACTATTTAATAAATCTGTGAATCCATCAAAAATCCCTGATGGACATTGTGCGAAATGTGCCTTTAACACCCATCTTCATTTTACAGGACGAGACCTTCTAGAAGCTGAAGGTGGAGGGACTGATGCTTTTGTGACATTTAGTTATTGGTTTTATATGAACTTAAGCCCTGAAATAGTGAAATGTGTCGAGTCTATTGAGGGAAGAGGTGGTGAGAGCTATCAAGAGTACAGACAAAGAGTAGAGGAAAGAGTACGAGCGAATACCAGTGCTGGAGAATCTGTTCTTATTTCGATTGGAGAAGGAGCTCACTGGTACAATGCCTACAATGATGGTAAGCGCATCTGGTTTGTCGATAGTCAAACGGGAAAGGGATTTAATTTATACGGTACTGAACCTTCAGATTTTAACCCTGAAACAGCATGGATCGATATTGTAAAAGTGACACCTGAGCAAATTGATGACTACGATACCCTATAGACATCATGTATCATTTGTTTGAAGAGTGCTTGAATGTTGATCAAAATCAATAGGTAATAAAAGGTTATTATGGAAAATATTGTTATAGATTCTTTAAGTCCTCAAGAGGAATCGGATGAGCATACAGTAAAGGCTCCTTTAGTTGGCAAAGACTATGCGGGTCGAACGTATCAGAAGGAAGAATCTGGCAATCATTTGAAGGTCAGCAGTGGAGATCAGGTTAAGGCCAAATCTTCATTCAGGGAACGTTTTGGTTCGAAGTCAACCCATGAAGAATCTTCTGATATCTTAGATAAAGGGATTGTTCCACGTTCTAGCCAAGAAAAAGCTTCAGAAAAAGGATCGTTTCAAGATGCAATGAAAAAAATCAACGGAGATGTTGCTTTAAAAAATAGAGATAAAGCTCTTGGACAATTATTTACTCTATCTGTGAATCCAGGAAAAATTCCTGATGGACATTGCTCGAAATGTGCATTTAATACCCACCTTCACTTTATTGGAAGAGACCTTGAAGAAGCTGAAGCTGGGAATACCGATGCTTTTGTAAAATTTAGCAAATGGTTTTATATGAATTTAGCCCCTAATATGGTGGAATGTGTTGAAACTGTTGATGGGCGAGGCGATGAAAACTTTACTCAGTTCAAACAGAGAGTAGAGGAAAGGGTTGCTGCGAATACCAAAAAAGATGAAGCTGTCCTTATTTCTATTGGAACAGGATCTCATTGGTTTAATGCCTATAACGATGGAGATCGGATCTGGTTTGTCGATTCTCAAACAGGAAAAGGTTTTAATTTATATCCCTACGAAGATTTAGAATGCGTCAGCGCTGATGAATGCGTGGATATTGTAAAAGTGACTCCTGATCACATTGACGCTTATGATAGTCTTTAGACGTTATTAGGCATTCCTCTGAAGCGCGTTTGAAAGTTTATCGAAATCAATATGTGATTCCACAAGTTCAACCGCTTCAACAATTTTTTCTTTATCTTCTTTTCGAATTTTAACCGTATAGGAAGTGATCATTTCCATTGCCTTGTAGCTACTTACGGGAGCATAAAGCATCGGAATATTTGCTTTTTTAAGCGCTTCAAGAATCGTTTGGCGTGGAGGGACATTTCCTGTAAGAATCATTCCAACCGAAAGATCATCATTAGGATTGGCAATTTTAACATCCCAATGTTTCGTTAGAGTTGCAAGGATGATATCCTCACGATTAGCGGGTGTAATGATCAGCTGATTGGGAAGGATAAGCTCGCGATAATTCTTCAGAGAAGTTGCGACAAGACGCATGTGACGGAAATGGCGCATGTGGTGATCCTCTCCTGATAAAAGGGTCGCTTTAAAAAGAAGCTCAAAATCCTGCATCGTAGGATTGCTTAAAAAAGGATCAAAGGGGATACAGCCAAGGATTGGGATGTCAAAGCGGCTCAGGGCACGTTCCATGTAAGAAAGAACCATTTCTCGTTTGTCTGCGTGAACGCGATTGAGGATAACTCCTGCAATATTGACACCATGCGCATCACAAAGCGCTTTATTGACAGCTAAGGCATCAAAAGAAGAGCCTAGACCTCCTGATGCAATAAGAATCATATCGAGCCCTAACATTGAGGCAACTTTGGCATTGCTCAAATTTACAATCGATCCTACACCCACATGTCCTGTTCCTTCGACAACAATACCCTGACTTTTCTTGTGGATTTCATGAAAAGAGTTTTGGATTCTTTCACTGAGCTCTTCCTCTGAGACTTTTCCATCAATAAAATCACGCGTAAATCCTCGAGGAAAAAGGACTGGGCTCATCACCTCTTCTTTTTCATCTAGGTTAAAATGGTCTTTGAACAGGACAACATCTTTATCCACATGAATTCCTGTATCGATCTCAACATGTTCTTGACCAATTGGCTTGATGAACCCAACTTTTTTATGTCGTTTCATCAGTCCTGAGACAAGCCCTAAACATGTGGTTGTTTTTCCAACATGTTGCCCGGTAGCTGCAACAAAAAAGGCCGGTTTATTCATGGAGAAACCTCCACAGGAAGGAGGGTACGAAGGACCTCTTTTGTTTCGACAAAAATTTCCTCATCATCTTTGAGCGATTCAACTTCTTCTAGGGTAAACCAACGAATGGGGTCTTCAGAAACAGGTGTTTGATTTCCTATGGGCTTTCCAAGATAGATGAAATCCATATGTTGATGGGCAGGGATTCCTTTATGTTCCGGAATTTCTTCCATTAAACAGAGATAGGGACGCTCAAAACTTTTGGCATTCCACCGATCGATCCAGATATTTTCCTCATGGATAAAGATAAACTCTAGTCCTGTTTCTTCCAACACTTCTCTTCGAGCAGCCATGGGAGGGGATTCATCTTCCTCAATGTGTCCGCCAGGAGGGAGCCACTTCTTCAGTTTCGGGTGAAAAAGAAGAAGGACTTGATTATCCTTTAGCAAGTAAACCGTTGTCGTAAAGTGTCGTTTCATAAAAAAGGGTATATTACTATTGGTTTGCTCTAATATAGGGAACCATTACACTACGCACTAAGTGTTGCACGAGGACAGGTTTTTTGGGAATAGCAGTTAAGTTTTCTGCTACAAGTCCCACATAGCGGTTGAGTCCTTCATGAACAGGAGCCTTTGCTTGTTCTTTAATATGGGTAAAGAGCCTTTCCCAACTTCCAAGCGTTTGCCCCAGAACACCGCGGTGTCTTTCATCATGATTCCAGGCCTCACTATCGCGAAGCTTGTTAAGAGTTGGAAGGTTTTGTATGGTTGTTTCTTTTAGCCTGCGAATGCAATCTACAACTTTAGCCCGTTTTCCTATTTCCTCTGGATCTTTAATGAATTGCGCAAGAGCAATCGCTAATGGGTTCAAAGGAGCTGCAATGACTTGAAAGACATCTTTTTTCAGGAGAATCCCATTGTAGCTAGGATTTTGATCAATATCGGTTTGATGTTCTCTGAATTCTTTAATAAAATGGCTGAAGTCCATATAAAGGTCTCTAAGAATTTCTCCCTGATCTCTTCGAGCAGCATCTAGTTCGCCTAAACGTGCTTCTAGACGGACAATAATGTTTTCTGAGTCGACTCCATGACTGGTTCCATTGACATATAAAGCTTTCTCCAGCCATCCTATGCATTCACTGACCACTTGTCCTGGAAACTTTATTGATTGATCAATTTTTCGATCGATCGTAGGATAAGCCGCATTTTCTAGAATTCTCTTAAGGGTTCCTTGCATTTCACGACTCAGGCCTTGATGGACTCGTCGCATTTTATCAGAGATATCTTCAGGAGTCACTTCTCGTTCTTGCAGCCGAACTTCTTCTTCCAATTCAGCCATCTGAGCGCGCTCAAGTTGCGGAGTTTCCTCTCGAAGTCCTTGATTCATTAGGTCAAATCCACGGTATAACGCTAAAAGCATCGACTCTTGGTTTAAAAAAGATTCAATCGTACTAATCATCATCGGAACGATAAGTTTTTTGACTTGATCAGTGGCAAAAGCTTCCACCAATGATAACCCTTGAATTTCTTCTCTAAGCTTTCTTGCATCTTGGGGGGTATCACACTTGATCGTCTCAACCGTTTCTTTTACATGAGAAAGAAGAGAACGAATCGGCTCATGGTTAACTGAGGAAGGGCCACGATCTTCTCCTTTAGCAAGCCGCGCTTCTCTTTCTAAGTCTTGCTCTAGTTCTTTTAGCTTTTCTAAAAGGATCTTATCTAGCCCTGTTGTATATTCTGAGGACTTAACTAAGGCATTGATAAAACGCATGAGAATCTCAGTTCCCGCTTGAGTATACCAAATCCCAAACTTTACAATTTGCTGAAGTGCAAAGTTGGCCAGGATTTCTGAAACTTGTAAGAGAATGTACTGTCCCCAAACAAACAGATAGGGAAAAACAGAAATAAGACTTTTGAGTGCATAACCGGCAGCATCGATTAATGGGTTGTCATGGTTTTTCTCCATTAGGCGATTACGAATCATTTTAAAGGCCTGATCGATATCCTGACAGAGGTTTGCAACATGGAGATACTGATCAACAGCAACATAGAGGCCCCATTGATCGATTTGAGTATGAGTCATTCCTCCTGGATACGTTCGCGGGGCTTCTAACATGATGCTCATTGCAGAGCTTTGGCTACCGGCACGGACACCATGAAGAGAAGAATGTACGCTTGCATCGACTACAGCATTCTTTGCTGTAACTTCTCCCCAGAGACGCATTTTTTCATTATAAGTTCCGAGTCCTTCATTCAACCCATGAATAGGGTGAAGGTGGGTATCGGTTAATTGTCCATTAGACTCGAGAATAATGTCCTGAGTAAACTTTTCGATGAGTGTTTTAGAAAAGGGATCTGCAAAAAGTTTAATGCCCCATAGCAAAAAGGGTACAAGCGCTCGTGCAATATGACTTGCAAGAGTGTGGTTTTCAGCATTCGCAGTAATCAGTACAGAAAGGAGATTTTGATAAGTAGTCTCATGAAGGGCTTCTTGGGCTTGTTCGGATTGAAGTTGTCCTCCAAAACGACGTCTGACTTCTGTGATAGCTCCATAAGCCCTTTGCAGCACCTCTCGCCCTTCTTGTGAGTCTAGGTTATACCCATGATCTCCTACCATCGCTCTGACAGCAGCCTCAACCCTCGCAGGATCATAGTCGTGCCTTTCCCCAGCAATCGTATCAACAGCTGTCCGATAAGAAGCAAAACTTTGCCTTAATCCTACGCTGCGCCCCTTCGGCCCTTTAAAAATCAAAGCAAGCATCTTATATCCAGCAAGGACAAGGCCATTCGAAATCATCCGTTTCCTTTGGAGCTCTACCCCTTCTACAAGGATGTCTTTTGTTAAGAGGGTTTCAGCAGGTTTTCCTAAGGCTTCAAGGACCTCTCCTCTCAGTGCAGAGGGCTTTTGAGGTGGTTTGTCCTTAAGAAAAATTCCAAAGGCTTGTTCAAGTTGCTCTAAAGAAGCTCTATCCATTCCTTGCTCTAAAAGTTTGGTAGAGAGGGGGCTTTTTTCAAGAACAACCTTTAACTGTTTAAAAGCTTCCAAATATGAACCACGGCTTGCACTGACTTGTGCCGCTCGAATCTCTCGATAAATCGGTTCAAATTGTTGATCCACCTCTCCTTGTTTTAACGTGCTGATTTGTCCACTCCGAAGGAAATCATGTGCAACAGTCACCCAGTCAAGAGTAGGCTGTACGACCATAGCCGTTAATTCTTGTGCCCGCTCCGTTCCTAATAGATCGGGTTGCATTTCCAACGCTTTAATCAAAAGATTAATGCTATGAAGAATCGTCTGAATGCTTTCTGTCCCTTTTTGTCTCATAATTTCACCACGAATATGATGGAGTTCACTCAATTGTTGATAGTGAGCGGTTGCCATCCAGACAAGCTCGGTACTTTGAGCTCCTTCAGGATTCTCTGGATGAAAAAGGTGGATAAAGCATCCCTTAACTTGTGCTTGACCCCACTGCATCTTACGTGACACATCACGAATGTCAGGGGCGCTTGCGCTTCTTCTTAAAACACCATGAAAATGGACAAGTCCTGCAACAAATTGATCTTGGAGATCTTCTCTGATTGCTGCAATCAATGGATCGAGTGCTTCTTTATCGCAAGGCTGTTCTCCGTTGATGACTTGTCTGGCCCATTCAATTTTAAAGCTAGTTTCAGTATATTGATCAGGAACTCCTGCAACACCTGCAACACGTGCCTTTTCATAAAAGTCTAAGAGATCTCTATCGATTTCATCGGGCGTTTTAATAGTTCCATTAAATTGATAGACCATCCTGACAAAATCGCGGTGTATGAGATGATCCCTTAGTCTTAAACTCTCGTTTACCCATTGCGCAATCTCTTGAGGACGCGCTTCTTCCCCAGGTGCTGAAGCAATCTCTATTCTTCTACTTTCAGCTGCAATGTGTCCAAGGAGCTGATCTCTTTTTCCAGCACAAACATTGAATTGTGCAACAAAATGACAAGCATCGTCTAACTCGAGGTTTTGACCAGCCTCAAACGTTGGAATGAACTTTTGTGCCCAAACAGCTTTTAGGTGTCTTATGGCCCATTCCACTTTTTTGTCAGAAGTGAGTTCATGCTCTAATTGTGAAGCCGCTTTTTCAAAACGTTCTCTTGCTGTGGCAGCCTCAGAAGGAGATTTAACGTTTCTTATGGCCCATTCTATTTTTTCTTGATCAGACTTATTTAGAGAAGGGACTCCACGGGTTCCTCTTCGTAATCCCTCTTCATAAACTTCCATAAGTTTATTTTGATATCCAATGTGCGCAGTGCAGATTTCTCTTGCTAGGTTCGTTTGCTCATCATCTCGATCTGTAATGCCACTTAACATCCAAGTAAGTTCCACTCTTTCAGGAACGTGGGGATGAGGAGCATCATTTAATCCCAGTAAGAAGACTTAGGAGCTGAACAAGAGGATGATTTCCTGCAATCCCACAGCTTTCATCCTTTTGCACTGTTTTGGAACGAAAGAAAGCTTGACTGACTTCCTGCGCTTTTTCAATGACTTTTTTTGAAACAAAATTAAGCGCTTTAGCAACGAGTCCTTGCTGTTCATAGCTTGCTGTTTCGCAGAGTTTTTCAAAGGCCTTTAACTGATGAATAACTTCAGAATCAGGAGCTCCTCTTCCAGGCTGTTGTTTAGGGACGAGAATTCTTAGTAATCCGACAGCTTGCTCTTGGTAACGCGCAGCATTCTCTCTTGCTTCTCCTTTTGCAGCTTCTATCCGCTCTCTTTCAGTTCCACGATCTGGAGGAGCTGTCTTAGCATGGATTTGAGGGAAAAAGATCTTAATAGGATGACGTTCTTGTTCGATTTGTCTTAAATAGGGGATGATTTCCCCTAATAAACGAGAATCAATTTGAGCTCTTTCATCAAAGACTACAATCAGTTGATGGATAGTCCGTGCCAAATTTTCTAAAACCGTATGACCATCTTGATCGATATGATCTTTCTCATGGATAAAAAAAGCACCGAGGTCAAAGAAATCTAAAACAGACCAAGGAAGAGTATACCATAACTTTCCATGTCGAAGAAGACTTAGGAGCTGAACAAGAGGATGATTTCCTGCAATCCCACAGCTTTCATCCTTTTGCACTGTTTTGGAACGAAAGAAAGCTTGACTGACTTCACGTGCTTTTTGAACGAGTTTTTTTGAAACAAAATTCAATGCTCTAGCAACAAGCCCTTGTTGCTCATAGCTAGCCCTTTCACAGAGCTCGGCAAACCTATTTAAAGCCTCAATGACCTTAGCATCTGTTGGGCCTTTACCTGGTTGATGTCTAGGTTCTAAAAGCTTTAATAACTCAACAGCAGCGCGTTTATATTCTCTTGCTTGTTCGGTTGCTTCTCTCTGTGCAGCCTGAATCCGCTCTTCTTCCTCTCTAGCTTGACGTTCAAAGGTAGAGCTTGATCTTCTTGCGTAGACTTGGGGGTAGAAAATTTTAATGGGGTGTTCTTCCGCTTCTATTTGTCTTAAAAGAGGGATGATTTCTCTAACTAAAACAACATCAATTTTTGCAGAGGCATCAAAGACTTGGGAAAGTGTATAAATCTTTTGTACAAGACTCGCAGAGCAAAAGCATTCAAAAAAAATAGTTAACTAGAGGTAGGCTGGTCCTTTTTGTTTTAACCCAAGAGGATCAAGATGCAATCTCTTTATTCACAACCCCTTCTTCCAGAGCAAGTTTGCCCGTCTTCTTTAGCTATATGTGAGGATCTTCAAGTCATTGAAGATCCTAGAAGAAAACAGGCTATTCGCCATCCCCTTATTGGAATTCTAATAATGGCACTTTGCGCAATAGCTGCTGGAGCAGATGGCTGGGATGATATTGCAGATACCGCAGAACTTCACTTTGAGTGGTTTAAAGAAGTTACTGCATGTGGAAAACAACCTCCTTGTCCAGATACTTTTCCGAGGGTTATCCAATCTCTTAAACCGGAATGTCTTCAAAAGGCTCTTGAAGCATGGTTAATAAGATCAGGATTAGAAAAACGGCCAGGAAGGCAAATTTGTTTTGATGGGAAAGCCTTAAGAGGTTCAAAGGGAGTACATATTGTAAATGCTTTTGACCCTAAAGATCGGGTTACACTAGGACAAATTTCAGTAGGAGAAAAGCAAAATGAGATAACAGCCTTGCCAGCGCTTAGAGAAGTTTT